>Ga0335075_10011762_pt1 | contig 13218 bp, 13 predicted proteins | sample Lox_Sample_24_FD_206723 | JGI IMG/M metagenome (GOLD analysis project Ga0335075, IMG submission 206723) | Soil microbial communities from Loxahatchee National Wildlife Refuge, Florida, United States - Lox_Sample_2.4 | ecosystem: Environmental > Terrestrial > Soil > Wetlands | place: USA...
GACGTCTCCCGCATGGCCGGGCACGCCACCTACCGCACCACGCTCGACATGTACGTCGGGACCACCGCCGGCGTCCTCGACCGCGCCCGCACCGCCACCCAATAACCGCACCCGGCCGCGACGAGGGGCCGGGGGCGGTTCACGCACGCTGCGAACTGCCCGGCTCCTCCTCGTCCTCCTGGAGGAACAGCATGTCGGACATTGATTTCCGCCAGCCCGGCCTCGGCCCACTGCCCGCGGCGGCCGAGGCCGCAGGACTCTCGCAGGCAGCATCCGGGCTGGTCACCGCTTACGGGTGCCGCCTCACCGACAGCGCCCCGCTCGACCGCTATATCGCCCGATCGATGACCAAGGCGGGCCTGACCGTACACCACTGCGCGCCGCATGACCCGCCTCACCGGCTCGGCGGGATATGCCTGCTGCAGATCCCAGCGGGACCGGACTCCGGCCGCGCGGGGATCGCCGTGTCATGGACTACGCACAACCTGCTCCTGCTGGAATGGGAAGGGCACGCCACCCACGACGGCGTGCAGCAGGCCATGAACACCGCCATCGGCGGCATCCCGCGTGCCTTCGCGTGCGAGGCCGAGCCGTTCGGCTCCGGTGTCGCGTGGCTGGTCACCGGCCGCCGTCATCAGGACCCGGGAGCAGGACTGTGACCGCGCTCGCCGCCCCGGCCGCCGGGAGCCTGCATCTTCCCGCCGCAGGAGGCGGCGTCGACCGCGCGATCCGCGTGTCCACCGCGGCCGTCGTGCTCGCCGTGGCGGGCGTCGCAGCGTACATCTCGTACTGGCATGCCTACGCCGTGGTCCGGGAGTACGGCGAGCGCGGGGTCACCGCCCTGCTGGAGCCCGCCACGATCGACGGCCTGGTGTACGCGTCCAGCATGGTCATCTTGTACGCAGCGCGGCACCGGCTGACGGTACCTAAGCTGGCCCGGTGGATGCTGGCGCTCGGCATCGCCGCGTCGCTCGCCGTGAACGTGGCCCAGGGCTGGTCCCACGGGCTGGTCGGCGCTGTAGTCGCGGCGTGGCCCGCGGTCGCCCTCGTCGGAGCATACGAACTGCTCGCCTGGATGATCCGGACCGCCGCGGCAGACGGACCGGACCACGTAACGGGAGCGGACCGGGGCGTACCGCAGACGGGCCAGCCGGGTACCAGCCTGCGGCCCGCAGATTCCCAGGTAGGCGACGCCGGGCCGGTGGCCGCGCCTGTCTACGGCGTCGGCCCGGCATCCGAAGGCGCGCAAGGCCCGCTTCCCGTGGCCCGGACGATCGCCCTGATACGCGAGCCAGGCGCGGACGGACCGGGCCAGGTGGACCGGACGGACCAAACGGGCGGACCAAACTGGAACGTACCGGACCACATGGACCGGGCGGCGCGGGCTGGTTCCCTGGGCCTGGCGAACGCCGCCGGGCGGGGCAGTGACATCGACGCGGCCGCAGTTGCCGCCTACCAAGCCAGCGTCCGGGAGGGCAGGCCGTTGTCCGAGCGCAAGCTGGCAGAGGCATTCGGCCGGACTTCACGGCGCTGGGCGCGCAACCGGATGGCCGAAGCCCAGTCGAGCCCTGTGCCGGCTTGAACGGTGCGCGACATTCGAGGCGCCGCGCGGGGTCGCCGCAGTCCTTCCCTGCTCGGCCTTCTGACGCTTGCCTCGATCGCTGCCGAGCCCGCGTCGGAAACGCCCGGCGGCGTCCGCAGTCTCCTGCGCAGCCGAAAATGGAGCATGGGATTCACCGATGAACTCAAGGCCCTGGTGGACCAGGTCGCTGACCGCGTCGACAGGTGGACCGCTCAGGCGGCGTGGACGTTCGAGCCAGGTTCGGCGGCCTCGGCCGAGGTCACGAATACAGAGGCAAGGCTGGACGGCACGCCGTGGGGTGACCGGCCAGTCCGTACCGCCTACCAGTACGCGCAGATGACGACGAAGCTCGCGGCGGAGTTCTCCCGGTGCGTCGCGCTAGTCATCGAGGCGGGCCGCCCGGCGCCCGGCATCGAGACGGAGACCCGGTCGGCACTGGAAGCCGGATCGGTGGCCTGGTGGCTGCTCGAACCCGGGCTGACGGCTCGCCAGCGTGTCTGCCGGATGCAACTGCTCCGCCGCAACAGTGCCCGCGAGTTCGCCAGGAGCATCGATGAGCTGGGCGAGGACCCCGCCGTCGCTGGGACCGAGACTGTCGCCGGGGTCGAGGCGGAGTGCCGTGCTCTCGGCCTGGCCTCGTTTACCCGGGGCGGTGACGAGCTTGAGGGGCAGGTGCGCCTTAGATACACCAAGCGGGTCCAGGGGCTCACCGAAGAACTCGGGAACCGGGATGCTTGCGGCATCTACTCGGGGTCGGCACACGCGGAGCTGGCCGGGATCTGGCGGCTGTTCGCCCAGACCGGCGCGACGCTGCCCAGCCGCCAGCCGATCTACAGCCCGGCTGCCAATCCGGAGGCGTCGTTCTCGGCAGCCGACAGCGCGCTGAAGGCGATGATGGGGCCGGCCGAGCGGATCGCGCTGCTGTTCGGGTGGACCGTGCCGGGCCGTGGCGACGAGATAAGCGCGACCATCGACCACATGAACAGCGCGATGAAGCGGCTCCGGCCGTAAGCCGTCGGCTCACGATCCGCACGCAGAACGACCCGGGCTCCACGCATCGAGCGGGATCTCTCCGCGGACACTGGACAGGTCCCGCCGGGCGCTCCTGGCGTCCCGCCGCCAGCCGCACGAGGCTGTGGCGCGTCGCGGTGCTATCCGGCGATAATTTCGTTCGGCCGCGATGAGTGCCCTGGTGTAAGCTGCGTCACGGTCCGGCAGACACCGAAGGCGTGCTGAACGCCGGTGAGGGCATCGGCACCGGGTAACCCGTGAACCTGCACCGATCGTTGGGCGGAGGGCTGCTCCCTGCACGATCGCTGTGGGCGCCTGCGCATCTCGCCGGTCCGTGCCTACCGGGCGTGAACCGTCGTTGAATCACGGCAGTGCTTCCACCAGACCAGGCCGTGCAGCCAGGACCTGGCCTTCGACGAAGCGGACAAGGAGATCCGGTGAGAGTCCGGCGGGTGACGATCAGGAGCTTCCGCGGTGTGCGGTCCGGGAAGGTGCTGCTGGACTCACACAGTTTGCTCGTCGGCGTGAACTCGGTCGGCAAGTCGACGGTCTGCGAGGCACTGGACCTCGCGCTCGGGCTGGAGCGTCTCGCTCGCCGCCCCGTTATCGACGAGTACGACTTCTACCAAGCGCGCTACCGCGACGACGAGCTAGAGACGAGCAGGCGGCCCGAGATCCGGATCGAGGTCGTGCTGACTAACCTGTCGGAGGAGGCCGGCCGCCGGTTCGCTCCCCATCTCCGGCCCTGGTCGGCCGAGAACGACGATTTCGCCCCGCCCGCGTCCGACGAAGCGGCCGAACTCGCCGACGGCCCGTGGTGCCTGCCCGTGGTGTTCCTCGGCCGGTTCAACGCCGCCGAGGATGACTTCGAGGGAAACACGTTCTTCGCGCACCCGCAGCGCCCCGACGGTGACTACGACCCGGACGAACTCGGCGGTGGCCTGACCCCCTTCCGGCGCGATGACAAGAGGTACTGCGGGTTCGTGTACCTGCGGCCGAACCGCACCGGGAACCGGGCGCTCAGCTTCGGCCGCGGGTCGCTGATCGACACCATCGTCCGCCTGGAATCTGACAAATCGGAATCGCTATGGTCGAGCGCGCTCGGCGCGCTCGATGACATCGACCTTGCCGACGTCACTCCCGGATTCGGGGAGATCCGCGACCAGATGCTGTTCCGGATGCGGAAGTTCATGTCTGTCCCGGATGGCGCCACGGCAGTGGGCGTGCGCCCGTCCGACCTGACGCGCGAGCACCTCCGTGAGGTGCTGCGCATGTTCGTCGCGACGCAGCCGGGCATCTACTCGGTGCCGTTCAACCGGCTGTCCACGGGCGCGCTCAACATCATGGTGTTCGCCCTGCTGACGTACATCGCCGACCTGCGCGGCTCCGAGTCGGTGATCTTCGCGATGGAGGAACCCGAGATCGCGCTGCCCCCGCACACGCAGCGGCGGATGGTCGACTTCGTCATGCGGACCATGGGGCAGACCATCGTCACCTCGCACTCGCCTTACGTCATCGAGCGGTTCGCCCCGGCCCAGATCGTCGTCCTCACGCGCGACGACAGCGGAACGTTGTCCAGTTGCACGCTCGATCTCGGCCACGACGTCAAGCCCCGGAAATACCGGGAACAGCGCCGCCAGTTCGCCGAGGCCGTACTGGCGAACGCCGTCCTCGTCGTGGAAGGCGGCACCGAAGTCGTGACGTACCTGGCGATCGCCGACGCACTCGACAACGACACCGCCGTCACCTATCAGCATCCCGACCTGGCCGGGCTGACAGTGTTCGACGCTGGCGGCGACGCCCGGGTCCCGCTATACGGACCGATCTTCGCCGCCCTCGGCAAGATCGTGTTCGGCACGCACGACAGCACCTCGCTTACCGAGGAGCAGAAGAAGAAGGCTGAGTCGTTCGCGATCCACCTGGACATCGGCTATCCCGGCATCGAAGACCTCCTAGTCAGCGAGATCAGCCCCGCCGTTCTCCGTAAGTTCCTCGCCGCGGTCGCCTCTCGCGCGGATTACCCCCAGCACCTCGGCTGCCTTCCCGAAGGCGCAACCGAGGACGAGGTGATCTGCCTGGCCCGGAACGTCCTGAAGGCGAAGAAAGGCGTGGAGTCGCTCGCGCCGCTGCTCATCGCCGAATGCGGTGTTGGGCAGCTCCCGCGTACCCTGACCGGGCTGCTGCTCGACATCAACGCCCGCCTAACCACTAAGACGGCCACCGGCAGCGACGTTCTCCGCCCGGCCGACGGCGCTGGCGAGGGTGACGCCGGAGAAACCAGCGATTACGGGACGCCGTGATGGATATTGACGACACCCGGCGCGACATCCTTCGGGCGGACGGCCATCTGCTGATCGAGGGTGGACCCGGCAGCGGAAAGACCACCATCGCGCTGCTCAAAGCCGCCCGGACCATGGAGAACCTGGAAGCCGAGCAACGGGTGGTGTTCCTGTCTTTCTCCCGCGCCGCCGTGCGGCAGGTCTCGGACCGGGTCGGCGAGCACCTTCCCTGGGCCTTCCGCAACCGACTCGAAATCCGGACCTTCCACGCCTTTTTCATGGACTTCGTCCGATCGCACGGGCCGCTGCTGGCCGGGACGCCCGCGGTGTTCCTGCCGCCCGACGCCGAGAACCCGGCCAAGGCCGACCACGATGGCGACTGGAACGCCGAGACCAGGGAACTCGCCCGCCAGGGAATCTACGTCTTCGACCAGCTAGCGCCCGTGACCGCTACGCTGCTCGAACGCAGCCGCGCGCTCCGCCGCCTCTACAGCGACCGGTACCCACTCGTCATCGTCGACGAGTTCCAGGACACCAACCTCGACCAGTGGCGCGTCATCCAGGCGCTGTCCCGCAACAGCACGATCATCTGCCTCGCCGATCCCGACCAGCGGATCTACGAGGGCTTCGTCCCGGGCGTCGATGAAGCTCGCCTCCAGCAAGCCGTGGAGGCCCTCGCCCCCAAGCGCTTCGATCTCGCAGGCGACAACCACCGGAGCGCGGGCAGCGGCATCCTCGACTACGCTAACGCCGTCCTGCGAGGCCAGCCCGCCTCACCACCCGACTCGGTCCGCGAACTCCGTTACCGGTACCCAGTCACGCCGGAGCAACTGACCCACCGGGCAATTGTGTATCTCCAGTCCCATCTCACTCACCAGCTCGGCCGGCTCCCAACCATCGCCGTGCTCGCACCCTCCAGCGCGTTCGTCGCCGGGATCTCCGAGGCGATCTCCGCTGACATGCCGACGGCCGACGGGGTGCTGCCCGCCGTCGACCACGAACTCGTTTGGGACCCCGGGCTGTCCGCCGCAGCCGGGTTCGTCGTCGCCAGCATCCTCGAATGGCCCGCGCTGACACGGGCAGAGGCCATCCCCGCGACACTGCGCAGCGTCGCCGACTTCTACCGGGTCAAGCTCGCCGGCCGGGACTCCACCGGCGCACGATCGGTCATCACCGCCACCGAGAACGCGATCACGGCATTCATGGACGGCCGACCCCCGCGCACGAACACCGGGAAAGCGATCATCGCAGCCTACGACGCCGGGCTCCAGCTCACCGGAAGGCCGGTCACCGACTGGCAGCTCGCCCGCGCCAGGCTGCACGAGACGGGAGCGCGGGAACTAGAAGAAGTGTTCGGCAAGGCCCGGCTGCTTCGCCTGCTGCACGCCACCGACGCCCTCGCCTGGGGGCTCGCCGGCATCTGGGACGGCCAGTCCTCTTACCCCGGCGCCGCGGACACCGTGCGTCGCATCCTCTCCGAGGAGATGATCTCCGGCCGCCTGGCGGAATCCCACCCGGTCACGCTGATGAACATGCACAAGTCGAAAGGAAAGGAGTTCGACGCGGTCATCATCGTCGAAGGACTCCACCACGACCGGCTGCTTGACAGAAGCTGGGACTCAAGCCGCGTCACCCGGAACCGGCGCGTACTCCGGGTCGCGATTACCCGAGCCCGGCACAACGTCTTGTTCATCCGCCCCTTGGACGCCGTGCCTCTCCAACCGACGAACGGCTGACCGTGCAGGCTCCCACCCCCGAGCAGCAGCTCCTGGCAGCCCTGGACTCAGCCTTGGCTGGCACGTTCGACTTCGGCATCCGGGTCCTCAAGCCTCCCCGCTGGCAGCCCGCCGTGGACTCCGAAGCATCCCGTGAACTCGCGAACCTGCCATACCGGCAGGACGGCAACCCGTGGCATGAGGACACTGCGCGCTCGACATACATGGCGGCGAACGTACTCATGACTGGGGTCCTCGACAACCTCGGGAGCATCCGAAGTCTCATAGGGGAACCCATGCCCGCCATCGGTCCCCGAGTGCTAGCGCGGTCAGCAATGGAGATCGGCGCGACCGCCTGGTGGCTCATGGAGCCCGGGATTGGCGTCCGCCGGCGCACCTGCCGGCAGCTCGTGCTCAGCCTCATCAGCGCACGCCGCTCGGCGCAGGTCGCCGAAGAACTAGGCGACCCGGACGGCATCACGGATGCCCACGACCGGGAAAAGGAGGTTGCGGACCTGATAAAGGACCTCGCCATACTCCCGCCAAACGGAAAGCGGTTCAGCCCCGCCATCGAAGACGAAAAGCTCCCGGAGGCGACCGGGCTAACCGCAGCCATGCTCAAGCCGTGCTACCCCGGCCACGCTGAGACCAGAGCCTTCTACCGCACATACTCGGCCGTACTCCACGGTCACCTTTACGGACTGATGAACTACATGACACCGACCGTCCAGCCCGACGAACAGAATCTCCTGTCCTGGCAGCTCCGCGGGAGTGACCTGTACCGCGATGTTGAACTCGCGCTGCTCAGCTTCCGCGAGCCGTTCAAGCGCATCAACCAGCACATGAACTGGGGGAGGATTGAATACGATCTGTGGCACGCGAAAACCGGAAAGTTCCTCAATTGGGTAACCCGGCGTAACCTCCAGACCCACCCTTTACCATCGGCTTGCGCGGCAGCATGTGACGCTGGTCTGCGCAGACATCAACGTCACGCCGCCGCATTGGTCGGACTACCGTGCCCAGCGTCAGGGACGAAAGCCCTGTCCGAGCACAATCTGGGGGCGTTTCGGCCAGATTTCCAGGTGCCTGGGCCCCTAGCCGGATCGCCGAAGCGGTATAGCCCCGGTACCGGCGTGATCGCCACGCTCAGGCAACGTCTACTTAACCGGATAACTGGCGTGGGTTATTGGGTGGCGGTGCGGGCGCGGTCGAGGACGCCGGCGGTGGTCCCGACGTACATGTCGAGCGTGGTGCGGTAGGTGGCGTGCCCGGCCATGCGGGAGACGTCGGTGGCGTCGAGCTTCCAGCCGAAGAGGGCGGTGGTGCAGAACACGTGCCGCAGGCTGTGCCAGGTCCACGTGCCGTTGCCGGCGGCGTCGCGCCAGCCGATGGCGAGGTAGGCGGGCTTGAGGACGTTGCGGCTGAAGTTGGAGGACCGCCAGTGCCTGCCGGTCGGGGAGGGGAAGATCAGGCCGAGGGGGTTGGTGCCGGCGGCCTGCTCGGCGCGGGCGGCCTCGATGCGGGCGGCGAGCCGCTCGGCCAGCGGGTAGCCGGCCGGGGTGCGGACCGGGTAGACCGTCTTTCGGTTCTTTCGGTTCTTCGGCGCCTCGACGTACAGGCGCCCGGCGATATCGACGACCTTGCGGTCCACGGTGATCACCCTGGCAGCGGCGTCGACCTGGGGGACGGTCAGGGCGGTCAGCTCGCCCCAGCGCAGGCCGCTGTAGGCGGCGGTGTTGGCCATCAGCTCGTCGCGGTCCCCGTGCCGGCCGCGGGCCAGCGCCCGGCCGAGCTGGCCGATGTCGTCGTCGGACGGGATCTCGGCGGGGTCGACCCACAGCGGCGACTCCCCGGCCACGGTTACCCGCGGGGCGGGCAGCGGGCGGCCGGCGGCCTGCCAGTGCACTCTCGCCAGCCGCGGGCTGGCCACGTACCCGCCGTCGATCCCCGCCGTGACGAGCGCTGAGATCATCCGCTGAACCCGGCCGCCCTCTCCCGGCGTCGGGGCCGCGTTGACGATCTGCTGCATGTGCGCGGTCGTGATGTCCTGGCAGGCGACCGCGGCAATCACCGGGGCGGCGAACCGCTCGCACAGCCGCCGCTGGGTGTGCGCGTGCTTGCGCGACCACCGGTCATCCACCGGCAGCCGGTCGGGGTCCAGGTAGTGCGCGATCAGGTCCGCGCCCGGCAGCTCCATGTTCGGCGCGCAGGCGGCCAGCCGCTCCCTGACCTTCTCCAGCCTGGCGGCCAGCTTCGCCTCGGTCGCGCCCTGCCGGTACCTCCGCTGCCCGTTCTCGGTGAACACCGCCCGCCACGGCTCCCCGACCGCCTCCGGCGGGTACACCGTGATCCCGTACTCCAGCTCCACCACCACACGAGCAGCGGTATAGGGGCCGCCTGTCTCGCGAGACAGGGTCCGGCCCGTCATAGGTTTCTCCTGGAGACGTAGGGCGGCTTGGACTGGCTGGGCCTGCTGTCCACCGGGTCGGCGGCATACGTCGTGCCGTCGGCTGGGCGGGGGACAGAGGCGGCAGCCAGGTCGGTCGCCTCGCTCCCGGGGGCAGCGAAACCGGAGGGCGCGAATCTTCGGGATGCTGACATCAGCGGGTACGCTGACCGTATCTCGCGGGCCAGGCTCTCGGCGCCCCGCTGGTAGCTGCGGCGCTGGGGATTCCAGGGCTCGAAGTCATTCATCCGGCACCAGCCCGATCCCGGTCGAGTGCGCACGGTCCTCGGCATCCGAGTGGTCGCGGCGGCTGCTGGTGTAGCGCACTTTTCCGGTGATACGGCGTGGCGGATCGTCAGGCACGGGCACGGGCATGGGCTGCCGCGCCGGGGACCGGGGGCTAAGCGGAGGGCCTTCTGCTTGGAGCTTCGCCGCGAACGCGCGCACCTCGCTGGCCCACCATCGGTAGCACCGCGGGGAAAGGCGGACCATCGCAGGGAACCCAGGGCGCCGGACAAGCTCATACGCGGCTGTTCGGCCAAGGCCGAACAGCGCGCGCACTTCCCGGATGCCGATCAGGCGGTCGGACTGCTCACCAGGCGCGGAAGCTTCCGGCTGCCCGCTGCCGTCAGCGTCAGCTGGCTGCCTGCCGTCGCAAGACTTCGCCGGGGGCTGGCCCCCTTGGGGAACGCGTGGCCTTGTCATGGTGTCCCCCCACCTGGGCCGGGCCGGCGGGGCTGCTTTGCTGGCGCGGGGGCTGCGCTGCTCTCATGCCCAGAGCCTGGCTGGATGGACTTTGTTGCGTGCGGCAGTTCTTTCTCCATACTTGGCAGGACCGCCACCGGCCCAGCCCGAAGATCGATCCGAGGGCGGGGAGGTCGGCGGTGGCGCCGAGGGCGCGGATGGCCCGGGGAAGGCGACTGGGCGGTAATCGCGTTGTCTCCCTCCAGGAAGTCCTCTTCAAGGAGATCGTCTCCCGGTTGGAAGTCGGGATCCCCCGAGACGTAGAGGGAGAGCTCGAGCGGAGTGAGCTGGCGACTGGGTCTTCCGTCTGTCCCGGGGGCAGCGGGTTCTTCGGGCTCGGGGGCGGGGAGAGGGTCTTGGACCGCGTGCAGGGCGCGCCTTGTTCCGGCGGCACGTTCGTCATCTGGGCCTGGCGTCGTCGCTGCCGCAGTGGGCGGGGGGACTGCTCGGGGGACGTCGCCCCGCTTCGCATGCCGCAGCCAGTTCATGCGCCTGCTTCGGGGTCGGGCCGCCCGGGGTCGGTCTCTGCGGCGGCGGCCCACCCCGGCGGGGCGGCGATCAGGGTGATGGCCTGCTCGGCGGTCATGCCGAGCTCGGCTGCCCAGGCCTGCATGTGAGGCCATAGGCGGATCCGGTCGCGGGGTCCGGCTGGGCTCGATTCCTCGGCGAGCGTCATCGCGGTGATGGCCTGGTTTCGGGTGACGCGACGTCCGGGGAGCCAGGACACTTCCCATTGGCGCTGTTCGCCTTGTACGAGGCGGGCGGTGTGGTCGGTGTCGTCGCTGGTCATGGTGCGGTCGTTGATGGTCAGTGCCATGGGCGTGCGCCTTCGGTGCGGGTTTGAGCGGCGGCGGGATTGTTCACTGGCGGCTCCTGCTTGGGGGCTGGGGGTTGGTGCGGTATTTGCGGGGACGGTCGGGGGTGGATGTCGGCGGCGGTTCCGGTTCCGGTGGCGGGCTTCCAGCTGCTTTTCGGCCGGTAGCCGGGGGTGTCGAGTTCGTCGTCGTCGAGGCCGGCGCCGGGGCACCAGTTGCCGGCGATGGCGCGGCGGCGGGCGGCGGTGGCGGCGGTGCGCTCGGCGCGGGTGCGCTCGGGGGCGCGCTTGTCCCACCAGGCGTCGTATAGGTCGGCGACGGCGTCGCGGAGGGTGGTGCTGACGGTGGCGGCGTCGCCGCGGGTGATGGTGCGGATGGTCATCTCGCGGGCGCCGAGGGCGCGGGCGATGCGGGCGGAGCCGTGGCCCATGACGTGCAGGGCGCGCAGGCGGAGGCGGGTGCCGCCGGCGTCGACGCGGACGTGGCGGGGTGACGCGCTGGTGATCGCGGCGAGCGCCCGGGCGGTGTGCGGGGTCGGGGCCTGCCGGCCGGCGGCGATGTCGTGCACGGTGGTCGGGGCGAGCCCGGCGGCGGCGGCGATGGCGCGGATGGTGGCGCCTTCGCGGCGCAGGCGCCGGATCTGGTCCCGGGTCGCTTCCGCTCCGCTGCTCGGCACCGTCACAGCCCCGCCTCGGGGTCGTCGCGGCCGGGCTGCCGGTCCTGGGCGATGAGCCAGTCGAGGTCGGCGATGTTCTCCTCGAGGGATTTGTACTGGCACCCGCCTACGGGGCAGAGCTCGTGCAGGGGCCGAAGGTCGTAGGGCGGGAATCCGTTGAAGTGCAGATCGCGTTCCTCGCCGGGCGATAGCTGGCGGATGTCCTCGGTGGGATCGCGGGGCGGCGGGCCGCCGGGGTCGCGGCCGCTGCCGGCGCGCGGCCCGTGGTGGTGGCCCTGGTTGCGGTCGTCGTGGCCGGGGCGGGCGTCGGGATCCGGGACGGGGTTGGGGTTGTCGTTCATGTCAGCGGCCTCCTTCGGGCTCGTGGCCGGGGGGCTCGGGGCCGAGCGTGGCCTGGGTGGTGCGGCGGGCCGAGTTGAGGGTCCTGGTGATCTCGGGGTCGTCGAGTCCGGCTTGCCGGGCGGCGGCGGCGAGGGGGCTGAGGTCGGCGGCGGGGTCGTTTTCCAGGGCGCGGTTGGCGGCCCAGAACAGGCCGGCGTTGCGGTTGCCCTGACGCTGGACCGCGAGCCAGCGCGCCAGAACGCTGATCTGCGGCTGCCCGAATTGGTGCTCCGGTCGCCGCGGCCGTGCGGGGCGCGGTGACCGGTCGGGGCTCAGCAGGCGGGCGGCGGCTGTCCAGTCCAGCCAGCCGTCGCCGCCGAGGTCCTTCAGCGCGACGTAGGGTCGGCCGCCGACCCAGGAGGGCGGGGTGAGGACGTAGCCGCCGCGGGCTCGGAAGTCGACGTGGCGGTCGGGGAGGTGGCCGCAGCGCTGGTCGGAGCCGAGGAGGTACAGGTGCAGGCCGCCGTTGGGCGTCTGCACGCTGGGCGCGATCTCGTCCAGCAGCCCGGCCCGTCGGAGCTCGCCGAGGGCGGCGTAGCCGTTCTCGGTCGGGCCGTAGTAGTCGATGTCGAGGACGTCGGGCCCTGGTGCGCCGGTGGCGATGGCCAGGTTCAGCCCGGGTCGCCGGGAGAACCATGCGCTGATCTTGGCCGGGTCGGTGGTTGCGTCGAGGTGGCCGTGCTCGGTGGCCGGGGCCTTCCTGCCGGGCAGGCAGGGGAAGACGGGCCAGCCGCGTTCGGCGTAGGAAAGGGCCTGACGGTGGACGGGGTTGTCTGTCACGGGCGCGCTCCGGGGTAGGAGGTGAGGGTGGGGTGGCCGCAGCGGGTCGTCTCGGCGGCCAGCTGGGCGGCGATCACGGGGAGGATGCGGGCCTGGTATTCGGCCTGGCCGGACAACAGGTCAGGGCCGGACTCGGCGTCGGGATCGGGGTCGGCGTCGGGGTAGAGCGCGGACCACAGCCCGCGGAGGATGTCCAGGCCGTACAGGCACAGCTCGTGCTGCGGCCAGCAGGGGCCGAGGACGGCGAGGTGGCCGTAGCCGGGCCGGTACACGCGCTCGACCCAGTCCCGCAGAGCGGCCACCGGGTCGGCTGGGTCGCCGGCGGCGGGTTCTGCTTGCCCGGGCCGGGCGGCGGCCGGGCGCCAGCGGCCGGCGACGCCCTGGCCGTGCGACCGCGTGAGTTGCCGGGCGAGGGCGTCGACCTGGCGGTCGAGGTCGTCGAGGCGTTCGCCGGCGGCGGAGCCCTCGGCCAGGGCGCGGCTGACCGTGCCGGCCAAGCCGGCCAGCCGGGCGATCTGGGCGCTGAGCTCGTCGTGGTGGGCGGCCTCGCGGGCGTCGACGGCGGCGATGGCGTCGCGGCACGCGGCGAGCTGGTCGGCGGGGGCGTTGAACGGGTCGGGAGTCACGGGCGGTCCCAGGGGAACGACGGTCCGTTCGAGATGACGGGGTTGGGGAAGCCGGGGAAGGGCGGCACGGGCCCGCTCTCGGGACCAGCCGCGAACCCCTGGGTTCCCCCAGGCGCCGGCCTTGGGCCGGGGCGCGGCGGCCGGCTGAAGGCGGTTTCGGGGC
>Ga0335075_10011763_pt1 | contig 13217 bp, 9 predicted proteins | sample Lox_Sample_24_FD_206723 | JGI IMG/M metagenome (GOLD analysis project Ga0335075, IMG submission 206723) | Soil microbial communities from Loxahatchee National Wildlife Refuge, Florida, United States - Lox_Sample_2.4 | ecosystem: Environmental > Terrestrial > Soil > Wetlands | place: USA: Florida...
CCCACTACGCGTTGCCATCACTGAAGTCGGCACACGGCTGCATCCTCAACATTGCTTCGAAGACAGCCATCACCGGACAGGGAGGAACGTCGGGCTATGCGGCCTCCAAAGGAGGCCAGCTGGCCCTTACGCGCGAATGGGCCGTGGAGTTGCTACCGTTCGGTATCCGCGTGAATGCCATTGTTCCGTCGGAAGTGATGACACCGCTGTATCGGCGTTGGATCGCGACCTTTCCCAATCCGGAGGATAAACTTCGCTCGATCACGGCAAAAATCCCTCTCGGGCAGCGCATGACCGAGCCAGCCGAAATTGCCAGCATGGCCGTCTTCCTGCTCTCGGAGAAAGCGAGCCACATCACCGGCCAACACCTTTTCGTCGATGGGGGTTATGTCCACCTCGACCGCGCTCTGGGCTGACGTGGTGGCGAAGAGCCGGGTTGCGAGCGCCGATCACCGGATAGATTCGCGTGATATTCCTGGTGGGTAGTAATCTCTTTCACCGGCAAGAGGACAGGGGCCGTGCAAATCTCGCTCTTCATCACCTGCTATAACGACACTCTTTTTCCGGATACCGGGAAAGCCGTCGTGCGCGTGCTGGAGCGACTTGGCCACAGGGTTGACTTCAATCCGGCGCAGACCTGCTGCGGCCAGATGCACTGGAATACCGGCTACACACGAGAAGCTGTTCCGATCATTCGCCATTTCCTCGAGGTGTACCGCGACACTGAGACCATTTGTATTCCGTCGTCCTCGTGCGTGGCCATGATTCGGGATCATTACCCGAAAGCGGCCCTGGAAAGCGGTGAGGCCCGGTTTGTCGAAGAGGTCGAAGCGCTGCTGCCGCGAGTCTTTGAATTCTCTGAGCTGCTGGTGAAGCACCTGCGCGTAGAAGACACTGGCTCGGCCTTCCCGCACAAGGTTACTTATCATGCCAGCTGCCATTCCCTGCGCAGCCTGCAGCTGGGCGATATCCCGATCCGGCTGCTGCGCAACGTTCGGGGGCTCGAGCTCCGGCCCCTCGAAGATGTCGATCGCTGCTGCGGATTCGGCGGGACCTTTGCGATCAAGAACGCCGATGTGTCCTCAGCGATGTTGGAGGAGAAGCTCCAATCAGTGGTCAAGAGCGGCGCCGAAGTGTGCACCGCAGTCGATAATTCGTGCCTGATGCACCTCTTTGGCGGGCTCCACCGGCAAGGGCTGCCGGTCCGCACGGCGCACCTTGCGGAAATCCTGGCCTGCACCAGCGAGGGAGCGAGCCTGTGACACTCAGCTTTCCCGAAGCAGCTCGCGAACACCTCCGCGACGATCAGTTGCGCCGTAACGTGCGGCACGCGACGGATGTCATCCGGCACAAGCGCGACGGCGTTGTGGCCGAGCGCGAGGACTGGCAGCAGCTTCGCGAGGCAGGCAGCGCGATTCGCAGCCACGTTCTCGAAAACCTCGACGGGTACCTGATCCAGTTCGAGCAGGCATGCTCCGCCGCCGGAGGCCAGGTGCACTGGGCGCGGGATGCTGCCGAAGCCAATCGCGTGGTCCTCGAAATCCTTACCCGTCACGAGATCCGGGAAGTGATCAAGGTCAAATCGATGACCACGGAAGAGATCGGGCTGAACGCGGTCCTCGGGTCGGAGGGCATCTCTGCCGTGGAAACCGACCTTGCCGAGCTGATCGTGCAGCTTGGTCACGATGCTCCCTCGCACATCGTCGTGCCCGCGCTCCATAAGAATCGCAAGCAAATTCGCGAGCTTTTTCTGCGCGAGATGCATCTGGATCAACTCGGCGAGACAGCCGAAGACCTGACCGCCGCGGCGCGCGCCTGGCTGCGTGAGCGGTTCCTGAAGGCCCGCGCTGCGATCAGCGGAGCGAATTTCCTCGTTGCGGAAACCGGTGGCGTCGTCATTGTAGAGTCGGAGGGCAACGGCCGCATGTGCCTCACGCTTCCGCCGCTGCTCATCACCATCGGGGGCATTGAGAAGGTAATCCCGCGCCTTCAGGATCTGGAAGTTTTCCTGCAAACGCTCCCGCGCTCCGCGACCGGCGAGCGAATGAATCCCTACAATTCGCTGTGGACCGGGACAACTGGTGCGGATGGCCCGCGGGAGTTTCACGTCATTTTGCTCGACAACGGCCGCAGCCGGATCCTCGCGGATGCGGAGGGCCGACAGACGCTGAAGTGCATCCGCTGCGGCGCCTGTCAGAACGTGTGTCCCGTTTACCGCCAGACTGGCGGCCATGCGTATGGTTCCGTCTACGGGGGACCGATTGGCGCGATTCTCACGCCGCAGCTGCACAGCCTGGAAGGCGGCGCATCGCTACCCTATGCTTCGTCGCTTTGCGGAGCGTGCTACGAAGTCTGCCCCGTGAAGATTGATATTCCCGAAGTCCTGATTCACCTCAGGAGCGAGATTGTCCGGAAGCAACAACAAACCTTTACGGGAGCGTTGGGTGCATGGAATCTTGGCATGCAGGCCGCAGCTCGCATTTTTGCGTCCGGGGAACGAGTGCAAACTGCGCAGAAAGTCGCGCGCACCGGCCAGTGGCCACTTGTCGGTGCCAGCGGAACGATTGAGAGCCTGCCCTTTCTGTTGAGCGGATGGACGCAAAGCCGCGATCTGGCGCCAATTCCGCAGGAGAGCTTCCGCGCCTGGTGGGCGCGCCGCAGCAGGGTAGAATCGTGAACGCCGCCAGGGACGAAATCCTCGCCCAGCTCCGAGCAGGCTTTGGCAGAACGGAGTCCTCGGAGCCGGCCAATGTCGCCGCCGCGCTCGCGGCTGTGCCACGCGCATATCGAACATGTGGCGATCTTCCTCCGCACGCACGCACGGAGCTCTTCATCGAGCGTCTCCGCGATTATGGTGTCGAAGTCGTCACAACGTCTGCGAGCGCCATCGCCGAGGCTGTGCGGTCGCGTCTTGCCGCGCGCTCCGCCGGTCGCATCGTCTTTCCCGCCGGAGTGCCTGCTGCCTGGCTGCCAGGCGACTTCGATTTCATCGAAGGCGACTCGCTCGCTCCCGCAGAGCTGGATCGTCTCGACGGTGTCCTGACGGGATGTACGGTGGCGATCGCGGAAACCGGCACGCTCGTTTTGCAGACGGGCCCGGCGCAAGGACCGCGGCGGCTGTCGCTGATACCGGACTACCACCTGTGCGTCGTCCAGGCGGCGCGGCTTGTCCAGACCGTGCCTGAAGCTTTGCAGGAGCTGGCGCTCGCTCCCGCATTGCCCACGACCCTTATTTCCGGTCCGTCAGCAACATCGGACATTGAGATGACCCGCGTCCGCGGCGTCCATGGGCCCAGGACACTGGAAGTGATTCTGGCCACTGAATAAGATCGATACCAGCGAGAAGGCCTACGCCGTATGATGAAGCGACTGACCTAAGCCAGGGAGCACGCATCCGTGGGCCTGTTTGAGGGTATCCGACCGTTTCGGCGAGGCACAATGCTGCGCGATGCGCGGGCCGGATTCACCCTGGCGGCGATGAACATCCCGCAGGTGCTCGGATATACGCGCATTGCGGGGATGCCCGTAGTCACCGGACTTTACACGCTGCTGATGCCGCTTTCGGCTTTCGCAGCATTTGGCTCATCGCGATATCTGGTAGTGGCGGCGGACTCGGCGACAGCGGCGATTCTTGCCGGCGGGCTGGCGGGAATGGCGCCCCTGGCCAGCGCGCACTACGTTGCGCTCGCCGGATGGGTTGCGCTGCTGACCGGGGCTTTCCTGCTGCTGGGGCGGCTGCTCAGGCTCGGGTTCATCGCCGATTTTCTCTCGCAGACGGTATTGATTGGCTTCCTGACAGGCGTGGGGTTCCAGGTTGGAATCGCAGTGCTCGGAGAGACCATAGGATTGTCTGTCCACGCACGGACGACGATTGGCCAGGCAGAGGAAATCGTTCGGGGACTGCCGACGCTGCACCTTCCGACCTTGCTGGTTTCCGGCACCGTTCTGCTTGTAGTCCCTGGTCTGAGGCGATTTGCCCCCAAAGTGCCGGGGCCGCTGGCGGCGGTGACTGCGGTGACGGCAGCGAGCGCGATTTGGCACTTCTCCGCGCATGGGATCGCCATCATTGGCCCCGTGCTGGGCGGCCTTCCGCGTCCGGTCCTGCACCTGCTGCCGTGGAAGGAGATTCCGCCGCTGATTCCGATTGCGGGATCGTGCGCCATCATGATCGTGACGCAGAGCGCAGCCACGGCACGAGCGTATGCGCTGCGCCACCATCAAACCCTGGACGAAAACCAGGATCTCGTGGGGCTTTCCGCAGCCAATGCCGCGGCAGCGCTGACCGGAACGTTCGTCGTCAACGGCAGTCCCACGCAAACGGCAATGGTGGAAAGCGCAGGCGGACAAAGCCAGATGGCGCAGATCTCCACAGCGGTGGTGGTCGCCTGTGTTCTGCTGTTTCTCACCAGGCCGCTTCAGTATCTTCCCCAATGCGTGCTGGGAGTACTGGTACTGCTGGTGGCGGTTCACCTGGTTGACCTGCGTGGCATGCTGGCTCTGCACAGGGAGAGCCCAGGCGAGTTCGCCGTGGCGCTGATCACGACGGCGGTAGTGATCGTGGCTGGAGTGGAGCAGGGAATTCTTGCCGCAATGGCACTGTCGCTGGTACGAATTGTGCGTCACAGCTACCATCCGCATACCGGAGTGATCCAGATGGACGCCAGCGGGTCCTGGAAATCGGTTCCGGTGACTCCCGGGGTAGCGACGAGACCTGGGCTGGTCCTGTATCGGTTTGGTGCGGCGCTGTTCTATGCAAACGCCAATCGCTTTGCCGAGGAGATTCTGACCCTTGCGGGACCGCCGCACTCCGGGGTGTGCTGGGTGATCGTGGATGCCGAAGCGATGACCAACATCGACTACTCGGCTTCACGGGTGATCGCGGAGCTGAACAGCCAGCTGGCAGTTGCGGATGTGGCGCTGGGATTCGCGAGAATGTCGCTGAATACAAGGGCCGATTTCGAGCGGCATCACTTGTCGGAAGCCATTCCTGTCGATCGGATCTTCGAGCGGCTACACGATTCGGTGGCGGCATTTTCGAAGCTTCACCCACAGATGTAGTCCGGCGAGCTCCTCAGGGAGGCGCAGGCCGGGCAAACTGGGCAACGCGCGTGGTTTGCGTCCAAAGGGAGTCCGCCGCATCTTTTAATCATGGGCAGGAGCACGATAGTTCCCCTGGATGTGACGGTCTCAACAGCATTTGAGCATTTCCGCGACGGCCGGTTTTTCAATCCCGGAGTTCCGGATCATGGTTTTTTTGACGCGCTGAAGTGGATGCGTACACGCCAGCGAGGCGCGTGGCCCCGGTGGGTCTCGAGCACGCCGGGGCCAAAGCCGCCCGAGCGCGTGGAGGGCGCCACGCTGCGCGTGACATTCGTGAACCACGCGACAGTGCTGCTTCAAACCGAGGGGGTGAATGTGCTGACCGATCCGGTGTGGTCGCGCCGGGTGAGCCCGGTGAGCTTTGCGGGGCCGCGGCGTCACCGGGCTCCGGGGATTCGTTTTGAGGATTTGCCACCCATCGACGCCATTCTTCTTAGCCACAATCACTACGACCATCTGGACGTTCCAACACTGCGGCGGCTTGCGGCGGAGCATAGTCCGGAGGTGTTCTGCCCGCTCGGCGTCGCGCCGCTGGCCCAACGCTGCGGGCTGCACGACGTCCAGGAACTGGACTGGTGGCAATCGGCGGCGTGGCAAGGCCGAGAGATTCATTGCGTGCCGGCGCAGCACTTCTCCGCGCGAACGCCTTTCGACCGCAATCGGACGCTATGGAGCGGTTGGGTCATGGAGGCAGAGCGCGGGCCGATCTACTTCGCCGGCGACACCGGCTTCGGCGATTTTTTTCAGGATATCGGCCGCCGCTTCGCGCCAATTCGATTGGGACTGCTGCCGATCGGGGCCTACGAGCCAGAATGGTTTATGGGCCCGGTGCACATGACGCCCGAGCAGGCGGTCGAGGCGCGTACGCTGGTGGGAGCCGATATGGCCGTCGGGATTCATTTCGGAACCTTTTCGCTCGCCGATGACGGCGAGTCCGATCCACCTGCACGCCTGCGCGAAGCGATGGCTGGACACGAGGACGCGGACCGATTCTGGATACTGGTCGAGGGCGAAGGACGAGAGATTCCGTAAAACTCCGTCAGGGCTTTGCAGCGCCGCAGACAGCCGTTACTCTGTCTGTCATGGCTTTGGATCGCAGGACGTTTCTTGCTGTCACTGGCCGGTTCGGCCTCGCCTCCACGCTCTTTCCCGGGACGCTGTACACCCTGGCCGTACAGGCTCAGGAGAAACAAACCGCAGGCGCGCAGGAAGCGACGCTGCCCGCAATCACGCCGGAAATGATCGAGCGGGCGGCGGCTCTGGCGGGTGTAACCATCGCTCCGGAATATCGGCAGGCGATGCTGGACGGCCTGAACCAGCAGCGCGCGGGCTATGCCGCTATTCGCAGGCTCAACCTTCCCAACCGCGTCGCACCGGCCTTTGTTTTCGATCCGCTCCCGCCTGGAGAGACGATCGACACGCAACGGGAGAAACCCCTCTACAGCAAAGCGCCCTCGGTGCGAACGGTGCCCTCGAATCTGGAAGACCTGGCGTTCGCTTCGGCGATGGAACTGGGCGATCTTGTGGTGCGGCACAAAGTGTCGTCGGTCGCGCTGACGGAGATGTATACAGAGAGGCTGAAGCGTTACGATCCGTTGCTGCACTTCGCGATCACGCTGACGACCGAGCGCGCGATGGCGCAGGCGCGGGAAGCCGATGCCGACATCGCCCGCGGACATCATCGTGGGCCGCTGCACGGGTTGCCGTGGGGCGCCAAGGACCTGCTCGCGGTGAAAGGCTATCCCACCACGTGGGGAGCGGGAGGATTCGAGCACCAGATGATCAATGAGGATGCCACGGTGGTGAAGCGCCTGGACGCAGCCGGGGCGGTCCTGATCGCCAAGTTGACGCTGGGAGCACTGGCGATGGGCGACTACTGGTTCGGCGGGCGAACCCGGAACCCCTGGAATCCGCAGCAGGGGTCGAGTGGCTCGTCGGCCGGACCGGCGTCCGCGACGTCCGCTGGCTGCGTGGCGTTCTCCATCGGTTCAGAGACGCTTGGCTCCATCTCGTCGCCTTCTACGCGCTGCGGCGTCACGGGCCTGCGCCCCACCTTTGGATTCGTTCCGCGCACAGGCGCGATGGCGCTGAGTTGGACGATGGATAAGCTGGGGCCGATTTGCCGAGCGGTGGAAGACTGCGCCGCGGTGCTGGAAGCGATCTATGGTCCGGACGGCGAGGACCTCTCTGTGCGCGACGCAGCTTTCAACTGGAACGCTGATCTGGATTGGAAGAGCCTGCGCGTCGGCTATCTGAAGAAAACCTTCGAAGCGGAAGAGCCGGTGAGCCCTATGCCGCCATTGCCTGCGGGGGCGACGGAAGCCGAAAAGGAACAACGCCAGCAACGGGAACAACGGATGGCGGCTTATCGCGCGCAACGCGAGTACGATCGCAAATACGATGTGGCGGCGCTTGACAAGCTGCGTTCGATGGGCGTGAACCTCATTCCCTTAGATCTTCCGGATCTGCCGTTTGACGCGATGACTCCGCTGCTCACAGCCGAAGCTGCGGCGGCCTTCGATGAGTTGACGATGACGGGGCGGGACAAACTCCTGACGCGGCAAGGTCCTGAGGATTGGCCGAATGACTTCCGAGTGGCGCGGTTTTATCCGGCGGTGGAGTATATCCAGGCGAACCGCGCACGATCGCTCGCCATTGCCGCCATGGCCAGGCTCTTCCAGCAGGCGGACGTGATCGTAACCTCGACCGACAGCGAGCAGCTGGTAACCACGAATCTCACGGGACATCCCGCCGTGATCGTTCCCAATGGCCTGCGCGGGAGGGATGCGCCGGTGCTACCCGCTGATGTCCCGATTGACGACCGGAGCGGTGGGCCGGGCACGCCGGTGAGCATCACATTTCTTGCCGGGCACTATCAGGATGTAAAGGCATGCGCGCTGGCGCGCGCCTATCAGCAGGCTGCCGGATTTGAGAAGCTGCACCCGAAACTACCGACATGAGCGTGTCGGACTTCCAAAGAGGAGTTCCTAATGGCCGTGCGGGTAAAGAAGATCACGACACTGATTTTGGCCGTTGTTGTGCTGCGCGCGGCTGACGGGCGCGGTAGCGTGGCCGCGCAGGCGACGCATCCCGCTCGACGGAGCGAAGGCGGCGAGCAGAGCGTACGCCAAAAAGTCATTATCGACACGGACATTGGAGACGATATCGACGACGCTTTCGCTCTGGCGTTGGCTGTTTCCAGCTCCAGGCTGCAGGTTCTGGGGGTGACGACGGCTTGGGGCGACACCGAATTGCGCGCCCGGCTGGCACGCCGATTTCTTATCCAGATTGGTCACGGCGAAATCCCGGTGGCGATGGGGCTGAAGACGCGCGACACCACGACATTTACACAGGAGCGCTGGGCAGAGGCATGGCCGCCGCCGGCCGGTGAGTTTCCCAACACTGTCGACTTCATGCGGGATATGATCCGGCGCAATCCGGGGGAGATCACGCTGATTGCCATCGCGCCGTACAGCAATCTGGCGGCTCTTTTAGAGCAGGATCCCACCGAATTTCACGAGTTGAAGCGCATCGTGCTGATGGGCGGGTCGATCCATCGCGGCTACGGCGATTTGGGCTATCTGCCCAGCCACGGGCCCGATGCCGAGTATAACGTTGCGTCGGATATTCCCGCGTCCCAGGCGCTCTTTGATGCAGGGGTGCCCATTGCGATGATGCCGCTCGACTCCACACAACTGAAGCTGGATGAGGTGCTGCGCGCCAAGCTGTTCAGCCAGGACACGCCAGTCACCGACGCTCTGAACTCGCTATATGCGGAATGGACCAATTCCACACAGAATCCGACGCCAACCCTGTACGATGCAATGGCGGTGGCCGCGACGATCGAACCCAGCCTGTGTCCCACGCGTCCAATGCGGATCGTCGTGGACAGCGAGGGCTTCACTCGAGTCGCAGCCGGACCGCCCAACGTCGAGGTGTGCCTCCGCTCCGATTCGGACCGCTTTTTTCATTTCTATATTCCCGCCATTCTAGCCAGCGCGAGCCACTAGAACTGGTCTCATCAACAGGGTTTCGACTTCGGCCAGCAGCTTGCGACCTGCTTCGATGGCGGGTCGCCCCCGAGCCGCCCCCGGGCGCGAGACATTTATGAGACCAGTTGCAGGGCTGCGCCTTTCTACGAACGGTGGGGGTTGCTCCCTGGCATGGAAGATGCGGGAGAGGCGATGTGCGATAGAATTAGTTTGTGTACACAACAAAATGTGAAGAGCGGACAGGAACACACCGATTCGATCTGGGCGGGCGCACAGCCCTCGTGGTGGGAGGAACTTCCGGCATTGGGCGGGCGATTGCTTTGGGCCTGGCCGAGGCCGGAGCGGATGTCGTGGCGACGGCACGGAAAGTTCAGGAAGTGGCCGGTGTCGCGGCAGAAATTCGCGAGAGGAGCAGCCGCACGCTGGAGATTCCTGCCGACGTGCTGGATCGCGGCTCGCTGGAAACCGTGCGCGCGGAGATGATGGCGGCATTCGATAAGGTCGATATTCTGGTGAACGCCGCCGGCATAACCCGCCGGGTCCCGACGCTTGAATGTCCGGAAGACGAGTGGGCCACGATTTTGGAGACCAACCTAACGGGAACCTTCCGCGCCTGTCAGGTGTTCGCGCCGGGGATGGTCGAACGCGGATGGGGGCGAATCATCAATGTTGCCTCGCTGGCGACGTTTGTCGCGTTTTGTGAGGTGGCAGCATACGGGGCGAGCAAAGCGGGTGTGGGCGCACTTACCAAATCGCTGGCCGTGGAACTCGCGGGGCACGGCGTCTGCGTGAACGCAATCGCGCCGGGCTTTTTCCCGACACAGCTGAATGAGGAACTGCTGGACGAGACTCCCCGAGGGCGCGAAGTGCTGATGCGCACACCGATGCGACGCTACGGCAAGCTGGATGAGCTGGTGGGAGCCGCAATTTTCCTGGCTTCCGACAGCGCAACGTTCATCACCGGGCAAATCCTCGCGGTCGATGGCGGATATCTGGCCAGCGGCGTCAATCAATAGCGTCCAATGCGCGAATCCAGGAGTGTACAGTGGAGTTGCTCCGAACACGGCATTCCTGGCCTCAAAAGGAGGAAGCATTGGCTCCGCCGAGCAACGCCAGCGCGGGTGATAAAAGGGCCGTAAGACACGCGGCGGGGATGCGGCACGTCGATTTGAGCAATGTGCAGGTCGCTTCCAGCGAGACGGCCCGGCGCATCAATCGGGACATCGTGCTGGAGCTGATTCGGACAAGCCAGCCGATATCACGTGCGGATCTGGCGCGGCGATCAGGTCTGCAGCGCAGCACAGTCTCGCAGATCGTGGAGCAACTCATCGGAGAAAACTGGATACGCGAAGGCCCGGTGGCGTCCGCCCCGCGCGGGCGGCGGCCTACCATGCTGGGTTTGAATGAGGATCTGGTGGCCGTGGCGGTGGATATCCACCCGCGCCAGGCGACCGTCGCCGTAGTGGATCTGAACGGACGGGTTCTGATGCGGGCCGTGGCGCCGCTAACCTCCAACGCCGCCGCCTCAACACGCGCGATCGCAGGCAGCATGCAGCGCATGCTGCGCGACCTACCGGGAAAATCGGCGGAAGGCATCGGGATCAGCCTTCCTGGTCGCGTAGACCCCTCCACGCAACGCATGATCTTTGCGCCGAACCTCCGCTGGCCCGATTTTGATTTGAAAAAGACGATCGAACGGAAGACGGGGCTCCCGGTGAAGCTGGAAAACGCGGCGACCGCCGCGCTGCTGGCGGAACTAACCTTTGCGCGCATGGATGGCGTGCGCGACGCGGTGCTGGTAACGATTTCAGAGGGCGTGGGTACAAGCGTCTTCGCCAACGGCCAAGTGGTTGCGGGGCACCATGGCGTAGCCGGTGAGTTCGGGCATGTTCCCATCGATCCCGCAGGTCCACGCTGTGCCTGCGGACAGAAAGGGTGCTGGGAAACGTTCGCCTCCTCGCGCGCCGCGCTCCGTTTCTATCGAGAAATGGAACCGGAGGCCCGCGCTGCCACGTTTCAGGAATTAATAAGTCTGGCGGAGATGGGCGACCACGCGGCAGCGCGAGCGCTGGAGCAGCAGGCGATGTGGATTGGCCGCGGGCTCCGCATTTTGATCGCAGGTATTTCCCCGAGCACGATCCTTATTGCAGGCGAGATTACTCCAGTGTGGCACCGCTATGCTCCGATTATCGAAAAAGAGGTCGCCGCTCTGACTCTGGCGGGTGTGCCTCCGAAGGTGCGGCCCGTGCGTGAGGGAGACGCCGCGCGGCTGCGCGGTGCGGCGGCCCTGGTCTTTCAGCAGCAGTCGACGTGCCCAACGGAGACGCCCCAGGCAAGCCGGCGGAGGACACGCGGGCCGCGGCAAATGGATTGAAGTCAGCGATGCTGGGCGGGATTGTGAGGAGTTAGTTTGCGTTGCCAACAAGAGCCCCGTTCGTTATGCGAGAATTGGAACGGTCGCGCCCGCAGGATGACGCGAATCGATTTGCAGAGAACGCATCGCTGTTGTGTGCTGCTTGCCGTCATCCTGTCCGCAGCGCTTCCGCTTCGCGGGCAGCGTCAGGGCGATGAGGCATGGCTCCAGTACGCGCCGCCTCTCCACATCGACCTTCAGGCCGAGTACGCGCAGATGCCGGGCACGATCGTGACCCTCGACTCTTCCGCAGTCGCAGGCAGCGCGCGGCGGGAGATGCTGCGCGGGGTACGATCCATGCTGCACCGCAGCCTAAAGATCGAGACAGCGATTCCGAATGACGACGCCTGGATTTTGGGGACCAGCGACGAGCTGCAGAGAGCGTTCCCTCAATATCAGGCGCCGTCGATCAGACCGGAAGGCTTTGCGCTCGCCACGTATTTCGCAAAGGGGCACACTTACTGGCTGATTGATGGCGGCGACCCGCGCGGGATACTGTATGCGGCGTTTCAAGTGCTGCTCGGCATGGCTGAGGGCCGCGGCTTCGCCTCAATGAAGGGCACGGACTCGCCCGCAGCGCCGATCCGATGGACGAACGAATGGGACAACCTGGACGGCACCATCGAGCGCGGCTACGGAGGACGCTCGATCTTCTTCGAGAACGGAGCAGTGCGCGGGGACTTGACACGCGCGGGGGATTACGCTCGCCTGCTGGCATCGCTGGGCATCAATGGCTGCGTTGTTAATAATGTGAATGCGGATCCGCGCCTCCTTGCGCCCGACATGATCCGCCAGCTCGCGAGGATTGCCGACGTGTTTCGCCCGTGGGGCGTCCGGCTGTCGCTGGCGGTCAACCTGAGCAGCCCGCAATCTATAGGCGGACTCAATACGTATGACCCGCGGGATCCTCAGGTCATCGCATGGTGGCGCGACAAAGTGGACGAGATCTATGCCGCCATTCCGGATTTTGGCGGGTTTGTCGTCAAGGCCGATTCGGAAGGCGAGCCGGGTCCCTCGAAATATGGCGTGACTGCCGCCGCTGCCGCCAACATGCTGGCTGACGCGCTGAAGCCTCACGGCGGGATCCTGATGTATCGGGCGTTTGTTTACAACCACCATCTGGACTGGAACGACGTGAAAGCCGACCGGGCGCGGGCGGCGTACGACATCTTTCGTCCGCTCGATGGCCAGTTCGCGTCGAACGTTGTGATTCAGATCAAGAATGGGCCCATCGATTTTCAGGTGCGCGAGCCGGTTTCGCCGCTTTTCGCTGGTCTGCGCCATACAAACACTGCGCTGGAGCTGGAGGTCACGCAGGAATATCTGGGGCAACAGCATCAGCTTGTTTATCTGCCTGCGCAGTGGCAGACCTACCTGGATTTCGATATGCATGCGGAAAACCGGTCCACACCGCTCCGGGACATCGTTACCGGCAAGACCTTCAATCGGCCGCTCAGCGGATTCGTGGGCGTGACCTGCGTGGGCATGGACGAGAACTGGCTGGGCAGCGATCTGGCACTTGCGAACCTTTACGGATTCGGACAACTTGCATGGAATCCCAACACTACAGCCGAAACCATTGCGCAGGATTGGGTTCGCCTCACTTTCAATGACGATCCGAGCGTCGTCAGTACGCTGAGCCGGATGCTGATGTCGTCCTGGCATATCTACGAGCACTACACCGGCCCGCTTGGCCTGCAATCGCTCACGAA
>Ga0335075_10011766_pt1 | contig 13215 bp, 12 predicted proteins | sample Lox_Sample_24_FD_206723 | JGI IMG/M metagenome (GOLD analysis project Ga0335075, IMG submission 206723) | Soil microbial communities from Loxahatchee National Wildlife Refuge, Florida, United States - Lox_Sample_2.4 | ecosystem: Environmental > Terrestrial > Soil > Wetlands | place: USA...
AAGGGAAGTGGAGAAGCATCGCAGGGCGGGTCTGAGGGAAGAAGAGGCGCGGAGGCAGGCACGTCTGGCTTTCGGCGGCCAGAGCCAGGCAGCGGAGGACTGCCGAGAGGCGCGGGGTACCGGGCTGCTCGAAAGCGTGTTGCGGGACCTGCGATACGCGCTGCGGCAGATGCGCAAATCGCCGGGGTTTGCGGCAACGGTAATCGGGACTGTGGCACTGGGGGTTGGAGCTAACGCGGCCATTTTTTCGGTGGTGAACGCGGTGCTGCTGCGGCCGCTGCCGTATGCCGGCCCCGGCCGGCTGATGAGCGTGTCGGAAGGGCGGCCGAAGGCCGGGATTTCCAATGCAGGGCTGTCGTGGCCCGCGTTCCTCGCAATGCAGGACCACAGCCGGGTGTTCAGCGCTGTGGCGGGACTGGCGACGCACGCGCTGACGCTGACGGGGCGCGGCGAGCCGGACGACGTGAGCACGGTGGCGGTGACTCCGGAATTCTTTTCTCTTTTAAGGGCGAAGGCTCTGCTGGGCCGCACGCTGCTGCCGGAGGATGGCCGGCAGGGCGCGGCACCAGTGGCAGTGCTGAGCGAGAGGCTGTGGCGCAGCCGCTTCGGCGCCAATCCGGAGATTGCCGGGCGTGCGATTACCCTGGATGAGCGCGCTTATACCGTCGCGGGCGTCATGCCGGCCAGCTTCCAGACGCCCTTCGTGAACCATGCCGACCAGGTTTGGATACCTCTGGCGGAAGATCCGCTGTTCAGCGGCTGGAGGACGCGGCCGCCGGCGACGCACTGGCTGGAGGCGATTGCGCGGCTGCGGCCCGGGGTTTCCCTTGTTCAGGCGCGCGCGGAACTGGAGACGATCAGCGCGGGGCTGGAGAGCGAATATCCGGCGGAGCAGGGATGGCAGGCCGGGATCGTACCGCTGCGGCAGGCGATCGTTGGAGATGCGAAGGCACCGCTGCTGCTGTTGCTGGGCGCGGTGGGCCTGCTGCTGCTGATTGCGTGCGCCAATCTGGCGAATCTGATGCTGACGCGCGCCACGGCGCGGGCGAAGGAAATCGCTGTCAGGATGGCACTGGGAGCGAGCCGGCGACGCCTTACCCGGCAACTGCTGACGGAAAGCGCGCTGCTGGGGCTGCTGGGCGGCGCCGCGGGCGTGGCTCTCGCGTGGGGCGGCGTGCGGGTTCTGGTTTCGCAGCTGCCTGCGGGATTGCCGCAGCTCCATCCCATCCGTGTGGATGGTGCCGTTCTCGCGTTTGCGCTGTCGCTCTCGCTGGCCGCGAGCGCGATTTTGGGGCTGGCGCCGGCGCTGCATGCCCTCCGAGCCGATCCACAGGCGAATCTGAAGGAAGGCGCGCGTGCGGGAGAGGCGAGAAGCTCGCGGCGCGCGCGCGATGTACTCGCGGCAGGGGAAGTGGCGCTGGCTATGGTCCTGCTGGCCGGGGCTGGTCTGCTGCTGCGCAGCTTTGCCAGGCTGCTGTCCGTTGGCCCTGGGTTCGCGACGGAGCATGTGGTGAAGGCGAACGTGGCGCTCCCGCGATCTGAATACACGAAGCCGGAGCAGTGGACCGCCTTCGTGAACGAGCTGATGATGCGCCTTGAGGCGCGGCCCGGTTTGCAGAATGCGGCGATCGTGGCTCCGACGCCGATCGCGGACAACGCCGTCAACCTGCCCTTCACCATCGTGGGAAATCCTCCTCTGCCGCCCGGGACGGCGAACGACGCCGACTACGTGGCCGCCAGCCCGCGTTATTTTCGCGTGACGGCGATCGCTCTGCTGCGGGGAAGGCTGTTTTCCCGGGACGATACGGCCGCGACGCCGCTGGTGGCGCTGATCAGCGAATCGCTGGCCGAGCGATATTTTCCGCACGAGGATCCTCTGGGGAGGCGACTGATGTTCGGATTTCCACCCCGCGGCGATGTTGTGCGGGAGATTGTCGGCGTGGTGGCCGATATTCACGATGTTTCGCTCGCCCGGAAACCAGGTCCCATGATGTACGTCCCGTTCGCGCAGGCGCCGTTCTGGGGAGGAGACGTTATGGTGAGGAGCCGGCTGAGCACCCCGGAGATTGCGCAGGCGATTCAGGCCGCAACCCACAGCATCGACGCGAACGTTCCGGTGACCGAGATTGCATCGCTGCCGCAAGCCCTGCGGGATTCGGTCGCGCAGCCGCGGTTCCGGACCTTGCTGCTGGGGTTGTTCAGCCTGCTTGCGCTTGTGCTGGCGGCCATCGGCCTTTACGGCGTAGTGTCCTTCTCCGTTGCGCAGCGTACCCGGGAAATTGGAGTGCGCATGGCGCTGGGAGCCACACCGCCGGGCGTTCAGCGGATGGTGATCGGGGAGTCGGCCAGGCTGGTGCTGTGCGGGCTGGCGGTGGGAATTCCCGCGTCGCTGCTCCTCGCGCATTTCCTCTCCGCCATGCTCTTCGGCGTTGCGCCGAGCGATCCGCTCACGTTTCTGGGCGTGGCCCTGCTACTGAGCCTGGTGGCGCTGGCGGCGGCCTGGCTTCCCGCACGGCGCGCGATGCGCGTCGATCCCATGGCCGCTTTAAAGAGCGAATAAAACCCGGCGGCTTTAAGCATTTCTGAGGACGCCGCGACGGTCCGGTCAGTCGACGGGCGTTGTGGAATCGGCAGCGCCCTGGCCCGTCGGAAAACTTGTCGACATCCCCGTTTTTCAGGAGGAATCCCTGGAATTGCAAATAACCTCATTCGGTGAACGTGTTATGGCACTGAGGGCGTCAACTGCCGGGGCACATTTCCGCATGGAGGTACAGAACTTTGGCCGTCTTACCGACCCTGGGGCGAGTTCGGGCCTCCAGAACCTCCGGTAATGCCGGTCATCGGCCACGACAGCCGATTTATCGCCGGACGTCGCGCTGTGAAAAGGCCTGTTCAATCGGAAAGATCGATTTCGCTGACCGCGAACTCCGACTCACCTTCAGTGGTCCCGACGCTGTAGGGTTCGCCGATTGTGATTCGCGCAAGGCTCGACCCGCTCGGACCAGACATTCGCTCAAACACGCGGCGAGCGACTCGCCCCGGCTGAGGGGAATCAGAATCGGACCGGAGGTCTGCATCTGTGAAGACGGGTACTTTGTCGATGACTGTGTGTATGCGGCCATGAGCATCACGAAACCGCGACTCGACAACTCCGGGCTGCGGATCCTCGGCGACGAATCGCACAGCCTGGACGCGGAGACCTGGCATATCTGCGCAAATGGCAGCGCGTTCTGTCTTTTTGTGGCGCTCTGGTTTTGGAGTCGTGTATTCGGAAGTTTCGGCTCCGCGCCGGGGCGCCCCATCCGGACGCAGAGACTCCGGCGACCAGCAAGGAGCTCTGTTTCTCCTGCGTGCCTGGTCCTCAATCGTAGCTGCTTGTCGGCCACAACTTCACGGGAGCGCCGGTATCATCCCGGTACTTCATCCGCAGCGCCCTGAGCTGGCTCACCAGATCCGGAACTACCGTCTCGTAATCGGGATGCACGTTGTATCCCGACCACTCGAACAGGGACTCCATCTCGTCCGGATCCTTCTCGAGATCGAACAGCTCCCACTCGTTCACCGTGTAGTAGCAGATCAGCTTGTAGCGGTCGGTGCGGATGCCGTAATGCGGCAACACCCAGTGCGGCGGAGCGAATTCGTAATAGTGGTAGTACATTGATCTGCGCCAGTCAGACGGGGGGGCGCCATGAAAGAGCGGAACCAGGCTGCGTCCCTGCATATCGTCGGGCACGGGAATCCCCGCGAGATCCAGCACCGTGGGTGCGTTGTCGATGTTCACCACCCAGTCTCTGCTCACCGATCCGGCCTTCACCACGCCGGGGTACCGGATCATCCACGGTACCCGCAGCGCCTGCTCATACATGAAACGCTTGTCGAACCAGCCATGATCTCCGAGGAAGAAGCCGTGATCGCCGGTGAAGATCACAATCGTGTTCCCGGCGAGGCCGCTCTTGTCCAGAAAGTCGAGCAGGCGCCCTATATTGTCGTCCTGCGCCTTCAGGGTCCCGAGGAAATGCTCCATAAATTTCTGATAGTTCCACTGTTGGCGCTGGCGCTCGGTCAGATCGCCGGGCGGATGAAAATCCGGCATATCGGCAATCCGCATACGTGCTTCGCGCGCAGCCGCGGCGCGCAGAGAGTAGTCGTCGTAGAACGTCCCCGGCTCCGGAATCCTTACATGATCGTAGATATGTTCGTACTGGTGCGGCGGGTCAAAGGGGCGATGGTCGCTGAAGAACTGCGCCATCATGAAGAACGGCCGCGTGAACTGTTTGATCCCGTCGATGACAAAATCCGTGACGTTGTCGGTGACGTATCCGGGGTAGCTCTTCTCGACAATGGTTGTACTGCCCAGCTCCGTATTCCGCAGGTAGCCGCCGGCCTGGTAATAGGGCCCTCCGGCGCCCCGCTTGAAGATGAAGTAATCGAATCCCGCCTCTCCCGGATTAGCCGGAAGATGCCACTTCCCCACCATCCCCGTCTGATAGCTGTGCTGGCGGAGGATCTTCGGCAACGTCTCTTGCGCCGCGTCAAATGTCGGATGCGTGACGCCCTCCGTTGTTTCTCCTGGATTCGTCAGCATGCCGTTCATGTGGCTGTATTTCCCGGTGAGCAGTGTCGCCCGGCTCGGTGCGCACAGCGCGTTCGTCGTGAAGCTGTTCTCGAATCGCATGCCCTGGTTCGCAATGCGATCGATGTTGGGAGTCCTGATGAGCTTGCTCCCGTAGCAGCTGAGTGCGCTGAGCGGCACACCCTCGGTTGTGATCCAGAGGATGTTCGGCCTTTTGTTTGCGGGGTCTCCGGCCCTCTGCGGCCGCTCCGCGCTCTGTTGTCCATCCTGGAATGTTTCGGCCGGCAACAGGCCGCGAGCCAGCGCCGACCCAACAGCCGCGCTGCCCATCCGTGCCAGAACTTCTCTCCGCGTGATCAACTCTGCACCATCCTTCCTGCTTCTTTCGAATTGGAGACGCACCGGAATCCGATGTTCGATGTGGAACTATCTGGCGTATTTGAGGTCCGCGCGGCCACGCGATAACGGTTGCAATAAGAAGCGTGGCACAGGAACGATCCGCCCTTCATCACTTTTGCCGTGCCGTTTGCCGGTCCCGCCGGATCATGGAGCACCGCGCCGGATTCAACTTCAGCCGTGAACCAGTCCGCGCACCATTCCCACACATTTCCGGTGACGGAGTAGATGCCGAATCCATTGGGCGGAAACGCATCCACCGGACACGTTCCGGCATACCCGTCTTCCCCGGTATCCCGCAGCGGAAATTCTCCCTGCCAGATGTTGCACAAGTGCCGCCCATCGGGAGTCAGTTCGTCTCCCCATGGATAGAGTTTCTGCTCCAGTCCTCCGCGAGCGGCATATTCCCACTGCACCTCCGTCGGCAGCGTCCGGCCAGCCCAGGCGGCGTAAGCAGCCGCGTCGTGCCACGATACATGCACAACGGGATACCGCAGCCTGTCCTCGATATGTGAGCCGGATCCCTCCGGCTGCCGCCAGCAGGCGCCGGGCACCTTGCACCACCACGGCGCCGGAGCCGCCGTGTCTTCGACCAGTTCCTCGAAGCGATCCTCCGGAACTTCCGACCAGAACACAAAGGACCAACCGAATCGCTCGGCATCTGTCCGAAAGCCTGTCGCCTGCACGAAGGCCGCGAAATCGCCATTCGTGACAGGGAAAGCATCGACTGAAAACGGCGAGACAGTGACCGGACGGACCGGACCCTCACCGTCGCCGGGAAAGCCATGCAAATAATCCGTACCCATCAGGAAGCGGCCACCCGGCAAGGAAATCAGGTGGCTCGGAGGAACAGCAGCTGCCTCCCCTTGATTCGACTCCGCGCCGGGAACCGGACCCGTCTGCAAGCCGGCAGGCTTAAGCCGTTCCGAAGATGGGGTGCAGCAGGGCTTTGCTCCGCTCTGCTCGTGGGATGCGTTGACGGATTTGTCGCTGCGGGCCGGTCCCGCCGGGGGCGGATCCATCATGCATATAGTTTCGCAGGAACGACGTCTGCGCGCTGCGCAGACTCTGTAACCTTAAGGTCAGTTTACGTTGACTGATCTATGCGCTGAATGTCTTCGATCTGCGCGAAGCATGTGTTGATACAGATTGTTGCCGCATCGGGTTCCGGGATTTTCGGGACGGACGGGCTGCTGGGCACTTAAACCCGCCGGAGCCGTCCAGGTGATTCCGCCCCGATCCGGCTCTCCGCCCTGTCGATTGCGACCCTGCCTGCGCTGTTAACGAGGTCCCCCTTTTTCCCGATCAGGGCGCACCCCGTGCGAACAAAGGGGCCGCCAGCATTCCACTCCCCAGTGTGAAGAGGCAGCCCCCGAATCCTTCCCAGAGATAGGAAGAACGGATTCAGGATGCCAGAACTGCGTCGGGAAAGAAGTGACGGCGATCACGGGACTGGAGACAGGGAACAGGCACGGGAACGGGAACCCGTGCTGAACTGTCTGGTATGCTTCGAGTGTATCGTCGGCATCTTTCCCGCAATTTCGCCGCCTCGTGTCCTCCGGGACGTTCCGGTTTCTGAAACGTCGGGAAAGCCGGTGTTACATCCCCAATTCCCCCCATCGGCTCCGCGGCTAAAGCTTGGACCACGCCAGGAAGCCCCACAGTGCAGCCCAACCATCCATTGCGAGAAAGGCGTACGACAGTGCGTTTGCCTGCCAAACGGTTCGCGCAGACAGGGAACTGGATTGGAGCCACCCCCGCCGTTCTATCAGCCGGGACTCAACGAACCCGGAAAGGATGAACGATGGAATCAGAAGGATGACATATGCGAAAGGGACTGCCCATCGCTCCTCTATGGGCCCCATCCAGGCAGCACTCGTTGCCACGATGATCAATTTGGCGATCGCGTGCCCGGGAGCCCAATGCAGGTGGTCGCCAATCTTCGTGACCGTCAGACCACCCCAGAAAGCCAATTCCAGCGCAAGGAACAGTAGCCATGCAAGCAGATACCCGATCAGCATGGTTATTAGATTTGCTTTTGTCGTAGCGAACAGAGTTGTCCGCCAGCCCGTCTTGAGTCGTACGTGGAGATAGATGCATTCAATCGCGATGACGGGGATCAAAAAGACGAGGATGGCCGGGTAGGCAAATGGGAGCAGTGGCACCCCGGCATCCGCATTCGCCGAGCATGGAATAAGCAAAAGTGCAAGAACCCGGAACCCGCGTCGGCAAGGCAACCGTCAACCTCCAAGAGCGTTTTCACTGATTCGTGACGAATGACAGCTGATGTTGCGGTTTCGGAGGAACGGTCGGCTACCCTGACATTTCGGTCAGGGGAATTCGACGATGAGCCGCTGCCGAATGGCATCTCTGTACAGAACCTCAACAGCCGCGATCCTCTCCGCCACGACGTCAAGTATCAGCATTCCTTGCTTTGGCTCCAGAGAAACGTTACGGTGACCGGGGCCATAGGCTCCCTTCGGTTTTGAAAGAACGTAAAACATGCCGCAGAAGTCGTCTCCGCAACGACATCTGTCGATGATAGGCAGCTTCGACACCTGTCGCGCCAGTTCGGATTCTCCCTGCTGAGACAGCAGATGCTCAAGTTCGGCAGTCAATTCCGGGAACAACTCGACAAGCAGTTTGGGAGCGTTTGCCATTATCACAAGTTTAGCCGCGAGGTTCCCTCGCGATTCAATTCTCGCTGGTCCGTCGAAGTGGGCGTGCAGTCGGCATCCCGGTCCTTTGCCGGTTGATCGCTTTCCGGGCGCTGATTCGGGTCAACTCCGGGCGAAAGGCATGGACTGTCGTTGGCGCGCTCCCCGCCCATTTCATCTTTCCCGATCCGAGGTTTGAACCCGTCGTCTATGTTTCCGCCGACCTGCGTACCGGCACGAGCCTCGGGAACACCAGACTCACCCTTGAGATGGTACTGACCATTGGGCGGCTGCGGAAAGGTGTGAGTCTCCGACAGGCGCAGGCGGAACTCAATCTGTTCTTCCCAAACCGCGAGAAGGGTGCGTACCGCTTTTCTTGTCGCCACTAATCCCCAATTGTGCTCCGTTATCAATTCGTCGACTGAGGCGTCCACAAAGCTTGTTGGCACGTGGCGGCGAGTAATGCCTGCTCGCGGGACGCCCTCAGGCTGTCCACCGGGTTATACGTAGGCAGGTACTCCATCGCTACGTAGCGATCGTAGCGCAACGACGCAAGTTTCTTGTAGATGTTGATATAGTCGATCTCCCCTGTGCCCGGTTCGTGGCGGCCGGGGACATCAGCTATATGACAGATGCCCACCAGATCGATGTTTTTCTCCAGCTTTTCGATTAAATTCCCTTCGGCAATTTGCTCGTGGTAGAAATCGTAAAGAAAACGCACCTGAGGATTGTCCACGGCCCTCATGATCTCAAAACCTTCAGCTACGGAAGTGAGGAAGTAACCGGGGTCCTCTTTGGGGTCGATGTTTTCCACCAAAAGCTCGAAATCTTTCCCCTCGATGACCTCCGCGGCGCGCTGCAGGCCCTCAATGCAACTCTGGTACTGCTGTTGATGGGTGAGGCCGGGGACGATGTTCCCCGACAGGAGGATAATTCGGCGGCAGCCGAGGCGCTCGCAGGCGGGAAGAATACTTCGAAGATCCTCCAGCATTGGCTCGCGCGCGGAGGGGTCAGCGAGGCCAACTTTTTCATTGGCGTGGTGGAGGCCCCCGGTGGTGTCAAATGTAATCCCAAGCTCACGTTTCTTACGAAGCGCGTTCCGCCAATCGCTTTCCGACCATTTCTCGAACTCGCCGACCAACTCCACATTGCGGTAACCCGCCTCTGCTACTTTTTCGAGGCGCTCTTCGAAGCGCAGTTTTTGGAAGACGGTCCAGAGCATAATCGAAATCTGGAAAGGCGGCTCCGCTGTTGCTTGCGGCCCAGGCGACGACGCCCCGTCAGAAATTGCAAGCCCAGGGACGCCTAAACCCAAGGTGGCTCCAACCAGGTTCCGCTGAAATTCACGCCGATTCATGGTGATTCACCTCATTCGAGTTTGTCGGGCAGCCAACTTCGCGTTTGAAAGCGGTGGAGAATCAATAGTATCTCTACTGTGGCCCCGAGTTCGCGGCCCGAAAGACCACGGCTTTCAAGTTCCCTGACTTGGCGTTTCTTCCCAGGCCGGGCCGGGGCTGGAGAGAATTCTCCCCTCCACGAAACCGAGGAAAGGCCCTCGGAATTCTCCAATGCCGAATTTGGCAGTTCCTTTTCGAGATCGAAAGCGAACTGCAGGCGACGGCGACCAGGGCGGCTTCTCCTCCGGGATGCTCCTCGGTTCCGAGCGCCACGTCGCCGGCATTCTCGTCGTCAGCACCACCGATACCGGCGCGCTTCCGCCCACGCTGGCGACAGACGCCGAGTCGAACACCGAGCACAATCCCGAAACTGACCTCCGCCTCACCCTCCGCCGCTGCCTGATCGACCGCATCTTCCTGCAATACAGCGAAAAGCGCCCATCGCAATAATGGCTGTCAGGATCACCCAGCCACCGCCCGGTCCTTCAGGATCTCGTTCACCGCACTGATGGCTGCCTCCAACTCCCGGTCGGTGTTATAGAAGTGCGGCGACACGCGCACGCCGGCCATGGGCCGCCAGTCCACCAGGATTTCGCGTTTCAGCAACTCCCTGCAGACTTCCTGCGAATGCGGCATATCGATGGAAACCGTTCCGCCGCGTTTTTCCGGATCACGAGGCGAGTTCACCTTCCAGCCGTATCGGTCGGCCAAATCAATCAATCGCGCCGTCTGTTTCTTTGATTTCTCGCGAATCTGCCGGATGCCCACTTCTGCGATGATCTTTAGCCCGGGCCGCGCCGCCTCCAGCGCCGGAATATTGGAAGTACCGTTCATGAACCGGAACGGTGGATCGGTGTAGCGGATCGGCCCAACCTCGAAAGCCATCGGATTCTGATGGGCGAACCAGCCCGTGAACTTCGGTTCCAGCCTTGTGCCCAGGTCCGGACGCACATACAAATAACCCACACCCGGCCCGCCGCAAAGCCACTTCAAAACTCCGCCACAGGCAAAATCGACGTTGAGAGCCTGCACGTCCACGGGCACATTTCCCAGCGACTGGAACGTGTCGAGCACGACATACGCGCCCACCCGATGAGCCCTTTCAATGATTGCCTTCGCATCCTGGATGGTCGAAGTTCGGAAAATGACATGCGAAATCGGGACCAGCAGCGTTGTCTCGTCAATTGCGTCGAGCAATTGTTCAGTCGGAACCGTAACTCCGTCTTTGGTCCTCACCATGTGGACCTGCGCACCGTAAGCCCGCTGCGCCTCCCAGAAGTACATGACCGAGGGAAAATTCAGGTCGCTATAGACGACTTTGTTGCGTTTACCCGAAAAATCGAAGCAGGAAGCGACCACAGCCTGGCACGTGGTCACGTTTTGATGCGTCGACACTGCGTCTTTAGGCGCGTTCATGAGCGCGCCAATTTCCGCGCCCACCTCCGCTGCGAGCATCCACCAGCGTTCTTCCCAGGCGCGCACTCCGCGAGTCGCCCAGGTATCAGCGTAGCCCTTCATTGCGTCATGGACCCTGTGCGGCATGGCGCCCAGCGAGTTGCTGATCAGGTAAGTGGTGCTTTCAAGGATCGGAAACTCGGATCGGTAGCGAAGCAGTTCGTCGTTGATTTCACGAGTCATGGAGATTGGTACGGTCCTCCTTTTGCTGCGGACTCCAGCGCTTTCGCATAACAAGATAGGCCAGACTCAGCAGCGCCAGATAGGGCAGGCCGCTCACAATAGTGATTCTCGACTGCGGAACCCACCAGGTGGAGACAACGGCCAGCAGAATTCCAGTCAGGCCAATCGCGGAGAGCACTGCGCCGCCGGGCGCGCGCATGGGCAGGGCGGCTACCTCTGCGGGGGAAAGTCGCCGCCGGAATACAATGTGAGCGGACAGCCCCACGCACCAGGCCAGCATCCCGCCGGACAGCGAGGCCCCAATCAGCCACAGAAAGGCGGATCGCGGCGCCCAATGCTCCGTAATCAGTGCCATGGGTACGCCGATTCCCGAAATCAGCAGGGCCAGTCGCGGCGAACCGGAAGCGTTCAGGCGTCCCAGCGCCGGGGCTGCATGGCCGCTTCGCGCCAGCGAAAATAACATGCGGCTGGCAGAGTACAGGGCGGCGTTTGCGCCGGAAAGCGCCGCTGTGAGCACTACGAAGTTCATGAGTGTGGAGGCCGCCGGAATCCCAGCGACGACGAAAACGCTGACAAACGGGCTTTGCGTCACGCCGGCGCGGTTCCACGGCAGGAAACCCACCAGCACCGCGGTTGCGCCGACATATACGAACGCCAGCAGCGCAAACATGATTCTTGTCGCGCGTGCAATCTCCCGCGTCCCCCGCGCTTCTCCCGATGAAATCGACACCATCTCCAGGCCCAGGAAACTGAACAAGGCGAAGGACACGGCCAGGAGCGGCGACAACGGGCCAGTCGGAAAGAACCCGCCGTGGTTCACGTATTGCGGTGTTGCCCGCCCGCCCGCCAGCAGTGCCGATCCGGCCAGCACAAAGACGACGATGGTCACGACCTTCACCATCGCGAACCAGAATTCAAAACTGCCGTAGTCACCCACAGGGCGCAAATTGATGAGCAGCAGGAGTACCGAGTAGACCACAACCCAAACGACGCCGGGGACATGGGGGAACCAATACCCGGAGTAGGTGGATGCCGCGACCAGCTCCGCGCCGACGGCGGTGGCAAGGGCGAACCAATAACCGTAGCGCGCCACGAACCCCGCCCAGGAATTCAGATAGAGTTCGGCGTACAGCCCAAACGAGCCCGCTCCCGGGTGGGCGCTGGCCAGCTCTCCCAATGCGTTGGTTACTGTCCATGCCAGGAACGCGGCGACCACGTACGTCAAAATCAGAGCAGGGCCGGCAATTTGGATCGCCGCACCCGATCCCAGCAGAAGCCCCGTTCCGATGGACCCGCCCACGCCCACCATCGCCATCTGAGGGGCACTCAGCTGGTGGAGGAGCCCCTCCTCCCGATCGGCGTGCTGTGGGACGGGCATCGGGCACTTATACCAGACCGCCGCTCATTCTCCAAGGCTGCCCCATCCTTGTTGCCCCGTCCTTGTCCGCCTCGCGTCGTTCGAGGCGACAGGGTGGGAAGCGCGAATCTCGATCGGAGGCCCTGCATCAGGGCATGGCTTCAAACATGCCGATCAGTGGAAAAGAAGCCGTGCCTCCGCCGCCGCGCGCACATTCAACCACGCCCGTCCGGTTTGCGGCTGGAATGGCCTGTCTTCCAATGCCGGATTCACACGATTCACAGGAATCACCAGGAGGCCGTACAAAAACCCACAATTTTGCCATAGAACGGCTGCATGTCAATCATCAGCCGAAACATCCGTATTCCGACCATACGGCAGGCAATCGAAAGAGACTTCGCGGCCACCGTGCTACCGTTTCCATCAGCAGGCGACACCATGTTCGATGATTTGTCCAGCCTGGAGAACCAAAACGAGGACGCGCAAAAAACTTCCAAGGCAAAGGCCGAGTCCTCAGAAGAGCGTTCCTGCTGGTCTGGCCTCATCGGGGCTGTGACCTTTTTGCTGTTGTACCTTTTGCTCCGGAACCACCCCTGGGGCTGGCCGGTTGCGATAGCGGTCTCCTGCACGACTGCGGCCTTTGCAATCGCTCTCACTTCGGCTTTGGACTACGCCGATGATTTTTTTTGGAGACGGCCGCGTCGCCGAGTATGTTGCGACGCTGCTCCTGCCGCACGGTCTCATTTTGGTGCCGGTCACATTCGTCGCCTGGCTTTGGCTTCGCGCCATCCCGGTCCTGCCGCACTGGATGACCGTCGAAGGTCGCTATCCATCTCGTTGGGAGCTTTGCGGCATCGTGTCAGCCGGGTACGCAGCCGTAAAAGAAGGCGGATGGTTGGCGGCGAAGATCAAGCTCCGGTTCGCGAAAAGCGAGGATTGAAGCTGCTCGCAGACATCACCTGAGGATTGGCAGAATCGCAGCGGCACAGAATTGCCGTAAGACCGGCTTAACCGGAGGTTCCAGAAGACTGGAGAGAGCATTCTGCTGATTCCCGGACAGACAGCGCAAAATTCACTTTGCGGTTACTGGGAACATGCGAATCAGTTCGCGGGCCCGGGCCTGCACCGGCGTGGGCGGTGTGAGCTGTTGGGAGGTGGTTTTGGCTGCCTCCTTGTCGGTGTCTGTGTGGAGCGCAT
>Ga0335075_10011767_pt1 | contig 13215 bp, 17 predicted proteins | sample Lox_Sample_24_FD_206723 | JGI IMG/M metagenome (GOLD analysis project Ga0335075, IMG submission 206723) | Soil microbial communities from Loxahatchee National Wildlife Refuge, Florida, United States - Lox_Sample_2.4 | ecosystem: Environmental > Terrestrial > Soil > Wetlands | place: USA...
AAAGAGACCCAGTTCTACACCATGCTGGGCACCCGCGGGATTTGGCATCAGGGCTGGTTCGCCAACACCGTCCACGCGGCCACGCCCGCGGGCTGGGGCCATTTCGACGCCGATCGGTGGGAGCTCTTCCACATCGAGGCCGACCGCAGCCAATGCCACGACCTGGCCACCGAACAACCGGACAAGCTGGAAGAGCTTAAGGCGCTGTGGTTTTCCGAGGCTGCCAAGTACAACGGGCTGCCGCTGTCGGACCTGAACATCTTCGAAACGCTGACGCGGACGCGGCCGTACCTGGTCAGCGACCGGGACAGCTATATCTACTACCCCGACTGCGCGGACGTCGCCATCGGCGCCGCGGTCGAGATCCGCGGCCGCTCGTTCTCCGTGCTGGCCGAGGTAACGGTGGATACCACCGGTGCTGAAGGCGTGCTGTTCAAGCAGGGCGGCGCGCACGGCGGGTACGTGCTGTTCATCCAGGATGGACGGCTGCACTTCGTCTACAACTTCTTCGGGGAGCGCCAGCAACTGGTGTCCTCCTCCGATGCGGTGCCGTTGGGTAAGCACCTGCTCGGCGCCCGTTATGCGCTGACCGGAACCGTGCCGAACAGCCACACACCGCTCGGTGAAGCCACGCTGTTCATCGACGAGACCGTGGTGGGTACGCTGGCCGATGTGCAAGCGCACCCTGGAACCTTCGGGTTGGCCGGTGCCGGCCTCTCGGTCGGACGCAACGGCGGTTCGGCCGTGTCCAGCCAGTACAAGGCGCCGTTCGCGTTCACCGGTGGCACCATCGCTCAGGTCACGGTCGACGTCTCCGGCCGGCCATACCAAGACCTGGAAAAAGAACTGGCGCTGGCATTTTCGCGTGACTGAGTTTCCATCGAGGTATGTCCGGGTTGTACCGGCAGCGGTCGCTGTGTTGACGATCGGTGTGCTGTCCGGATGCGACCGGACCATCGACGGAACCGCTGCCTGGACCGGGGGGACCGGCGGGACGGTCGCACCCCCAACGACCGGCTCGTCGGCAACGCAACAGCCCCCCACCGCGGCGGGGCCAGTCCCCGGGATCGAGGAAACGGTCCCCGACCAGATACCACCCAACGCGTTCGTCTGCTTCCCGGAACCCGGCGGGATCGGCATCGGCACTGTCGCTCAGGTCGCCGACTCGACCGCCCCGAGAATCACTGTCATGGTGCCCGACGGCTGGACCTCTGAGCCGGGCCAAGGCGATACGGCGTTGACGCTCAACGGACCCGATGGCATGAGCGGGTCGGTGACCATCGCCGCGACACTGCTCGACCCGGCCGGGGCCTTCGCGGATTACGCCGCCACGCTGGAGCGCTCCAAGCCCGGCCTGCAGATCGTCGACACCACGGGGGCAAAGTTCTGCGGCTACAGCAGTCAGAAGCTGATCGGAACCTTCCCGGCACCCTCGGGCACGCAGCATTTCGCCGATCGCCTCGCCCACATCTGGACCAACACGAGGAAGTACCTGGTCAGCATCGACATGGAGGGGCCGGCGGTTACCCCGGGTTACCAAGCCGCGAAAACCGCGCTGATGCAGGACTTCGCGGTGGTCATACCCTGAGATCATGCCCACCGAGTTGGTCGAACTGCCCGCTGGGTCGTTCCGCATGGGCTCGACGAGCTTCTACCCGGAGGAAGCGCCGATCCACACGGTGAGCGTCACCGCCTTCGCCATCGAACGGCATCCGGTGACCAACGCCCAGTTCGCCGAATTCGTTTCTGCGACAGGGTATGTCACGGTAGCCGAGCAAGCCATCGACCCTACGCTCTATCCCGGTGCCGACCCCGGCGAGCTCAGCCCGGGCGCGATGGTGTTCCGTTCGACATCGGGGCCGGTCGACCTGCGCGACTGGCGACAATGGTGGATCTGGGTACCGGGGGCCAGCTGGCGGCACCCGTTCGGGCCCGACAGCGACGTCGCGGACCGCGCCGATCACCCGGTCGTCCAGGTGGCCTACCCCGATGCCGCGGCGTACGCGCGGTGGGCCGGCCGGCGACTGCCGACCGAGGCCGAATGGGAGTACGCGGCGCGCGGCGGAGCCACCACGACGTATGCGTGGGGCGATGAGGAGAGGCCGGGCGGGACGCTGATGGCCAACACCTGGCAGGGCAGCTTTCCCTACCGCAACGACGGCGCGCTCGGTTGGGTGGGAACCTCACCGGTGGCCGCGTTTCCGCCCAACGAGCTCGGCCTCGTCGACATGATCGGCAACGTCTGGGAGTGGACAGCGACGGAGTTCTCCGCCCACCACCGGCTGAATCAGCCGCCGAAATCCTGTTGTGCGCCAACGGGACCCGCCGACCCCACTATCGCCCAGACGCTCAAGGGCGGCTCGCACCTGTGCGCCCCCGAGTACTGCCACCGGTATCGGCCGGCGGCGCGCTCACCGCAATCGCAGGACACTGCGACCACCCACATCGGATTCCGGTGCGCGGGCGATCTTCCTGCTTGATCAGCTGATCGCAGTGACCGCGGTGGAGACCTTCGCTTGGAAGTCGGGCGGCAGCGGGATGTAGCCGTTCTTGTCGAGGTCGATCTGGCCGGGGCCGAGCGTCGCCTGCAGGGCGGCCTTGACGGCCGCACCGACCTGGGGGTCGGGGTACTTGGAGCAGACGATCTCGTAGGTCGCCATGACGATCGGATAGACGTCGTCTTGGCTGGGGTTGTAGAACGACGACAGGTCGAGCACCAGGTCGTTGCCCTTGCCGATGATCTTGGCGCCCTGGATGGTCTTGCCGACCGAGTCGGTGCCGATGCGGACCGGGCGTCGCGACTTGCGGCTCGCCGGGGTCTTGATCTCCGCGGCGTACAGGCCTTCCTCCATCGCGAACGACAACTCGTTGTAGGTGATCGCGCCCTCGGTGTTCTTCACCGCCGACGAGGTGCCGTCGTTGCCCTTGGCGCCGGTCCCTGTGTTGCCCTTGAACTCTTTTCCGCCGCCCTGGGTCCACTCGCCTGGGGCCGCGGCCTGCAGGTAGGCCTGGAAGTTGGCCGTGCTGCCGGATTTGTCGCTGCGGTACACGACGTGGATGTCCTCCGGCGGCATCGACGCGTTGAGCGCGGTGATCGCCGGGTCGTCCCAACGCTTGATGCTGCCGTTGAAGATGCCGGCCAGCGTCTGCGCGTCGAGCACCAAGAAGTCGACGTTGTAGAGGTTGTAGGTGATCGCCAGCGGCCCAAAAACCACCGGCAGGTCCCAGGCCTCGGCGCCGCCGCAGCGCTTCTGGGCTGCGGCGTGTTGCTCGTCATCCAGCGGCGTGTCCGAGCCGGCGAAGTCGGTCTTGCCGGCGATGAAGTCGGTGATGCCCTGGCCCGAGCCGACGCCGGTGTAGTCCAGCGTGTGGCCGGGGCACGACTTCGCGTAAGCGCTCACGAACCGCTTCATCGCATTGGCTTGCGCGGTCGAACCGCTGGCGGTTATGGCGGACTTGCCGCCACAGTTCACGACCTCGCTGGCGTAAGCCATGCTGGTGTGCGGAACTTCGCATCCCGACAGCACCAATGAACCCGCGGCCAGCAAACTTGCGGCGGCAGCCAGTCGGCTGTGTTTCGTGTTGATCGTTCTCACCCCGCACCTCGACACAATGTTGAAAATTCAGGCTAACGGATCGAGCTTGCAAACCGACATCAGATTAACCGGTCGAAGTGCGAACTGTCCCGCGGCAGCGTCGAATTGACGATTACCGTTAGCGATCCTGAACTGCGCGTTACTGCGGGATGGACGGCGGGTGACGAAATTTCCAAGGGTGTTCGGCATCATTCTTTCGCCGCGCGTTGGGCAAAGCTATTCGCTAACCTGACCCACGTGTCGCGCCCACTGGCTGACTTTCATCACGCAGGGCCAATTCGCTCCCCGCAACCAGGCCCGACTTTCCGGGTTGGTGGCGAGCAATGAGCGTCTCGGCCCCCCCGTCGACTTCATCGTCGACGCCGGCGGAAAAGCATTCCCGCCGGGGCCTGATCATCGGCCTGTCGATTCTGCTGGCGTTCTTCACCGCCTACGGCCTGTCGCTGGTCGGGGTTCGCGCGCTGCAACGGTCGGAGGGTCCGCTGCCACCACTGGACCTGAGCCAGGCCGGACCCGATGACACCGTCGTGCAGATCCGCCTGCAGGAGCTGAAGACCACGACGAATCGCCTCACGGTCAACGTGCTCATCTATCCGGGCGAGTCGCTGTACGACAAGCGCTTCGACGAGCTGAACACCGACATCGCGGTGCGGCTGTACCCGCCGAACGACCTGGGCGACCTACAATTTCCGAAAGGCAAAGCGCCGGCCCAGGTCAACACGACGATCGAGGCGCATGGTGACCCCGGCAGCTGGCCATTCGACACCTATCACACCGAACCTCAATCGGCCGATGTGTTCGTCGGCACCGGCGCCGAACGCAAACGAATACCCGCGATTGTCCAGGTCACCGGGCAGATGGACGGCTGGGACGCCGAGGTTCAGAAGTCCATCGACAAAAGCGAAACCGGCAGCCACAACAACAGCAACGTGGTGTTGACGCTGCAACGGGCCAAGGGCCCGCTGATCTTCGACCTGGGCATCATCGTGGTCCTGGTCAGCCTGCCCACCTTGGCGCTAGTGGTGGCCATCCCGATGGCAATGGGTAGACGAAAGTTCGTACCGCCGTTCGCCACCTGGTATGCGGCGAACCTGTTCGCGATCGTGCCGCTGCGAAATATTTTGCCCGGCGCACCGCCGCCGGGTTCGATGATCGACCAGGCCCTCGTGCAATGGGTGCTGCTCGCGTTGGCGACCGCCATGTCGCTGTACATCTACGCCTATATTCGGCAGGGAGACTGACCGGTCACGACCCGTGGCAGGTGAGCGAGACGCGCGCGATCACGCTGTCCGAGTTGAGCAGGTTGGTCTCCACGTCGCCGTAAAAGTAGCTGCGGTCGGCACTCCAGTTGGCGGTCTGCACGGTCGTCGCGTAGACGGGCTTGTGCCCGAAGATTCGGGCGTTGTCGCCGGCGTTGAAGTCGCTGAGCCGCTGCGGATTTGAGCCGTCCGGGCTCATCGTCCACCAATCCGTCCCATGCGATGGGTTGTTGGTGCTGGTCATCCACAACACCTGACCGTCCGGGGTGTAGCGAGGGTGTTCGTTGTAGCTGTCGCCTTTGGTCAGTCGGGTGATAGCACCCGATTTGAGGTCGGCGCGGTAGATCTGGTTGTGCCAGAAATTGCGGTTTTCGTAATCGCTGGTGAATACCAGTGACGAGGAATCCCCTGAGAAGCCGCCGGTTTCGTTGAATGCATCGCCGGGCGGTGACACCGTGCGAATGTCGGACAACGATGGCGTGCCGTCCTGGCCGACGTCGAAGTTGGCCACCCTGATCTCCCAATACCCGGCGAACCGGTTTGGATTCAGGATCTTGGGCACTTTGGTGCGCTCGGTCCATTCCAGCAACCGGCCGTCGGGTGAAAATTCCGGAATGATCGTCCCGTGGTCTTTGTCGGTTGCGACGTTGGTGAGCTGCCAGGCGTGTGACCCGTCCGCGGTGGCAACCCAGAGGTCGGAGTAGCTACCCCAGCCGGGCGTGGCCGGCACCGAGTTGCCCGGATGATCGGCCTTCTCGGCGACGAACGCGATGAATCGGCCCGACGGGCTCCAGACGGGTGTGCCGGTGGTGCGTTGCGGGTAAGTCGGCGAACCCACGCCCAGTTGCACCGGGTTCACGCCGTCGGGTTTGACCGTATAGATGTGGTACAGGTCGTCGCTGCCCTTGGCGTTGTATGCCAGCAGATCCTTGGCCTTCGACCAGTCGGCGCCGAAAGCGTCCCTCTGGAACACCTGATAGCTGATCGGCGGGCCGCAGCCGGGACGGCCGACCGACGTCCCGGGCGTGGGTTCGGGGGCTCGGTGCCTAAAGGGATGGGCGCAGGACGTGCAGAGCACAATGGACAACACCAGGCATGCGCACAGCGTCCGCGTCGAAAATCGGGTCGTCATGAGCAACTCCGGGCACCCTTTCGCTCGCTGCAACCCGCTGGCGACGGCGGTCGAGCGGGAATTTGGCTCTGAGCAGGTCTTCACCTAGACTCTAGGGGTTGCCTTGGGCAGACCTCGGCTGGCGCGAGTCAGCCCCGCGTGCCCTTCGGTGACAAGTGGCCATGCATGACGGGTCTGGCGGACTGTGCCCGCCGGCGTGCCAGCGCTTGGCCGTGCTTACGTGAACCAGGTCAGGAGATCGAGTGATTCAGCAGGAATCGCGGCTGAAGGTGGCCGACAACACCGGTGCCAAGGAGATCTTGTGCATCCGCGTGCTCGGCGGCTCGTCGCGGCGCTACGCCGGCATCGGCGACATCATCGTGGCGACGGTCAAAGACGCCATCCCGGGCGGCAACGTCAAACGGGGTGAGGTGGTGAAGGCCGTGGTGGTGCGCACCGTCAAGGAGCGCCGCCGCGCCGACGGCAGCTACATCAAGTTCGACGAGAACGCCGCGGTCATCATCAAGCCCGACAACGACCCGCGCGGAACCCGCATCTTCGGGCCGGTCGGCCGCGAACTGCGCGAGAAGCGCTTCATGAAGATCGTCTCGCTCGCCCCGGAGGTGTTGTAGGTGAAGGTCCACAAGGGCGACACCGTCCTCGTCGTCTCCGGTAAGGACAAGGGCGCCAAAGGTAAAGTGCTGCAGGCTTACCCGACCCGCAACAAGGTGCTCGTCGAGGGCGTCAACCGGATCAAGAAGCACACCGCGATCTCGACCAACCAGCGCGGAGCGCAATCGGGCGGGATCGTCACGCAGGAAGCCCCGATCCACGTCTCCAACGTGATGGTGGTCGACTCCGACGGCAAGCCGACCCGAGTCGGCTACCGCGTCGACGAGGAGACCGGCAAGCGCGTCCGCATCTCCAAGCGCAACGGCAAGGACATCCAGGCATCATGACCACGACCGAAAAAGTTCAGCCGCGGCTGAAGACGCGCTACCGCAGCGAGATTCGCGATGCGCTCAACCAAGAATTCAAGTACGGCAACGTCATGCAGATCCCAACCGTGGTCAAGGTTGTGGTGAACATGGGTGTCGGCGACGCCGCCCGCGACGCCAAGCTCATCAACGGCGCGGTCAGCGACTTGGCATTGATCACCGGGCAACGGCCGGAGATCCGCAAGGCACGGAAATCCATCGCGCAGTTCAAACTTCGCGAAGGCATGCCGATCGGCGCACGGGTAACCCTGCGCGGCGACCGGATGTGGGAGTTCCTCGACCGGCTCACGTCGATCGCGCTGCCACGTATCCGCGACTTCCGGGGGTTGTCGCCCAAGCAGTTCGACGGTTCGGGCAACTACACCTTTGGGCTGAACGAGCAGTCGGTGTTCCACGAGATCGACGTGGACAGCATCGACCGCACGCGCGGCATGGACATCACCGTCGTCACCTCGGCGACGAACGACGACGAAGGTCGAGCGCTGTTGCGCGGCCTCGGCTTTCCGTTCAAGGAGAACTGACCAGATGGCGAAGAAGGCACTGATCAACAAGAGCCAGCGCAAGCCGAAGTTCGCGGTGCGCGCCTACACCCGCTGCAGTAAATGCGGCCGCCCGCATGCGGTTTACCGCAAGTTCGGGCTGTGCAGGATTTGCCTGCGCGAGATGGCGCACGCGGGCGAATTGCCCGGCGTGCAGAAGAGCAGCTGGTAACAGCGAAGACCACAAGCCAACCCAGAACAGGTGCGCGGTAGGCCCGGCCCGGGAACCACCGTGAGGAAGGTACCAACGCTGTCATGACCGCGATGTCGACGATGCAGAGCGTAGCGATGAAGAGGAGCAGCGCTCGATGACTATGACGGATCCGATCGCAGACTTCTTGACACGTCTGCGCAACGCCAATTCGGCGTACCACGACGAGGTGACGCTGCCGCACTCGAAGATCAAGGCCAACATCGCCGAGATCCTCAAGCGGGAGGGTTACATCAGCGACTACACCACCGAGGACGCACGCGTCGGCAAAGCGCTGACCGTCCAGCTCAAGTACGGACCCAGCCGGGAGCGCAGCATCGCCGGCCTGCGGCGGGTGTCCAAGCCGGGTTTGCGGGTGTACGCGAAGTCCACCAACCTGCCGCGGGTGCTCGGCGGCCTGGGCGTGGCGATCATCTCGACCTCCTCGGGCCTGCTGACTGACCGTCAGGCCGCCAGACAGGGCGTGGGCGGCGAAGTCCTCGCGTACGTGTGGTGAGGGGATAGCGATGTCGCGTATTGGTAAGCAACCAGTTCCGGTCCCGTCCGGGGTCGAGGTATCGATCGACGGCCAGCACGTCTCGGTCAAGGGTCCCAAGGGCACCTTGGACTTGCAGGTCGCCGAGCCGATCACCGTGGCGCGCAACGAAGATGGCGCCATCGTGGTCACCCGTCCCGACGACGAGCGGCAGAACCGCTCGCTGCACGGGCTGTCGCGGACCCTGGTGTCCAACCTGGTGACCGGTGTGACGCAGGGCTATACGACGAAGATGGAGATCTTCGGCGTCGGCTACCGCGTGCAGCTGAAGGGTTCCAACCTGGAGTTCGCGTTGGGCTACAGCCATCCCGTGGTGATCCAACCGCCGGAAGGCGTCACCTTCGCGGTCGAGACGCCCACCAAGTTCTCGGTTACCGGCATCGACAAGCAGAAAGTCGGCCAGATCGCGGCCAACATCCGTCGCCTGCGCAAATCGGACCCGTACAAGGGCAAGGGTGTGCGCTACGAGGGTGAGCAGGTCCGCCGCAAGGTCGGAAAGACAGGTAAGTAGTCATGGCGCAATCAAAGACTGAGACCGCCGCGCAAAAGCCGGTGGGGCAGAGCGTATCCGCCGTTCGGCGGAAGGCCCGGCTGCGACGGCACGCGCGGCTGCGTAAGAAGATCTCGGGCACGCCAGAGCGTCCGCGCCTGGTGGTGCACCGCTCGTCGCGACACATCCACGTGCAACTGGTCAACGACCTGAACGGCACCACGCTGGCCGCAGCGTCGTCGATCGAGGCAGACGTGCGCGGGGTGGAGGGCGACAAGAAAGCCCACAGCGTGCGGGTCGGTCAGCTGATCGCCGAGCGCGCCAAGGCCGCCGGAGTCGACACCGTGGTGTTCGACCGTGGCGGCTACACCTACGGCGGGCGGATCGCGGCACTGGCCGACGCCGCCCGCGAGAGCGGATTGAAGTTCTGATGAACAGCTTTGACAACGGAAGGACCGCATAATGGCGGAGCAACCGGCTGGAACGGCCGGCCCGACGACCGAGGGCCGCGACGATCGTCGCGACTCGCGTGACGGTCGCGACTCACGCGACGGTCGGGGCCGCCGGGACGGTGGCGGCCGAGGTGGCCGCGACCGCGACGGCGACAAGAGCAACTACCTGGAGCGGGTCGTCACCATCAACCGAGTTTCCAAGGTGGTCAAGGGTGGTCGGCGCTTCAGCTTCACCGCCCTGGTTATCGTCGGTGACGGTAACGGAATGGTCGGCGTCGGCTACGGCAAGGCCAAGGAAGTCCCGGCCGCGATCGCCAAGGGCGTCGAGGAAGCACGCAAGGGCTTCTTCCGGGTGCCGCTGATCGGCGGGACCATCGTCCACCCGGTGCAGGGTGAGGCCGCCGCGGGTGTGGTGATGCTGCGTCCGGCCAGCGCCGGTACCGGTGTGATCGCCGGCGGCGCCGCCCGTGCGGTGCTGGAATGCGCTGGCGTGCGCGACATCCTGGCCAAGTCGCTGGGCAGCGACAACGCGATCAACGTGGTGCACGCCACCGTGGCCGCGCTCAAGCTGTTGCAGCGGCCCGAGGAGGTGGCCGCCCGACGCGGGCTGCCGATCGAGGACGTCGCGCCGGCAGGCATGCTGCGTGCGCGCCGCGAAAGTGAAGCGCTGGCCGCCAGTGCCAACGCCGCTCGTGAAGGAACGGCATAACCATGGCCGAGCTCAAGATCACCCAGGTACGCAGCACCATCGGCGCCCGCTGGACGCAGCGGGAAAGCCTGCGCACCTTGGGACTTCGGAAGATTCGTCAGTCCGTGGTCCGTGAGGACAACGCGCAGACCCGTGGGCTGATCAAGGCCGTCCACCACCTCGTCGAGGTGGAGCCGGCCGAGGGAGGCACCAAGTGACCATCAAACTGCATGACCTGAAGCCGGCGCCGGGTTCGAAAACCAAGCGCACCCGCGTCGGTCGCGGTGAGGGCTCCAAGGGTAAAACCGCCGGCCGCGGCACCAAGGGCACCAAGGCCCGCAAGAACGTGCCGGTGACCTTCGAGGGTGGGCAGATGCCGATTCACATGCGGCTGCCCAAGCTGAAGGGCTTCCGTAACCGGTTCCGCACCGAGTACGAGGTTGTCAACGTCGGCGACATCAATCGTCTGTTCCCCCAAGGCGGTTCGATCGGCTTGGACGAGCTGGTAGCCAAGGGCGCGGTGCGTAAGAACACGCTGGTGAAGGTTCTCGGCGACGGGAAGTTGACCGTGAAGGTCGACGTCACCGCGCACAAGTTCAGCGGCAGCGCGCGCGAGAAGATCACCGAGGCCGGCGGCTCAGTCACCGAGCTCTAGGTCTGCGGGCGCGCACCCAGAACGTCACGAAAGACTGCTTGGCGCACCGCGAGTTCTCGCGGGTCGCTGCACAGGTGAAAACCCAAGCGGTTCATCAGGTATGCGAAACCGACGCCGGTGTCAGGGTCGGCGAAGCCAAACGAGCCGCCGAAACCCGGTGTGCCAAAGGCCTTGTCGGACGACCCGAACGTTGACAACGACACCGGCTTTGACAGCCCCAGTGCATACACCACGTCGACATGCAGCACCTTGTCCCGCACACCGCGGCTTGGCGGGGTAGGGAACACCATCAGGCCATCGCGCACCTGCGGGGTCAAACCCAGGATCGCATCGCCGACCGCCGCGGCGCCGTAGAGTTGCGCCACGGCCCGGGCAGTGCCGATCCCGTTGGCCGACGGGATCTCGATGCCCCGCACATCGTCGCGGTTGTAGTCGCCGGCCCAGGGGTTCACGTCGCCTGGAAGGCGGCCGGCACGCGCCAGCAGCCCGACCGGGTTGAGCGAGGCGGCCACGACGCCGCCCGGCAAGACATTGACATGCAGCAGGGATTCCGCGCGCGACCAGTGGTGCAGGTGTGCCAGCCGGTCGCGCCGTACGGAATCGGGAAGGCCGATATGCAGGTCCAGACCCAGCGGTCCGGCAATCTCGTCGGCGAAGAAGCGGCCGAGGGTACGGCCGGCCGGATCGGTCCGACGGATGAGCTCGGATTCGTACCAGCCCAACGTGATCGCGTGGTATCCGTGCCGGGTGCCCGGCGGCCAGGCCGGCTTCTGCGCCGCGAGGATCGTCGAAAGCCTTGCCGGGTCGGCCACATCCCGCACGGTCGGCGCCGGTTTCAGCACGCACAGCCCGGCCTGGTGGCCGAGCAGCTGCCGAACCGTCACGTCGGCCTTGCCGGCCTGCGCGAACTCCGGCCAGTGGTCGACGACTTTGTCGTCGTAGCCGAACAATCCTCGCGACACGGCCAACGCAACGGCAAGGGCCGCAATGCCTTTGGTCGTGGAGAACATGTTGACCATGGTGTCGGGCTGCCACGGGGCTTTGGCGATGCCGTCGCGGTAGCCGCCCCACAGGTCGACCACCTTGACGCCGTTGCGATAGACCGCCATCGCGGCGCCGACTTCGCGACCGGAAGCGAAGTTGGCGCGAAATGCGTCCGCGACCTTGCCATAGCCCTCGTCGACATCCCCGCCGATCAGGTCCGGCGACACGGCGACTTTCAGAACCATGGAGTCGTTATACCGTGATCGCCCGCCCAAAAACGGCGAGTCACGTGAAGTTGGTGGCTACCGGGCCTGCGCGCCGTCGCCGGCGCGATGCACATAGGGTGTCCGCTGGGCGGGTTACCGGTGTGGTTGGTGGGGCTGGCCGCCGGTCAGACCAGCTGCGGAATCACTTCTGCGGCAAGTCGTTCCATCTGCTCGCGGTCTTGCGCGACGTCGTCGCCGACGGGGTTGAGCAGGATCGTCTCGGCGCCGGCGTCGATGACCTCCCGCAATCCGGCGACGACGTCGTCGACGGTTCCGTACACCGGGAACGTATCGATGCCCGGCATGTCCCCGTAGATGCGGTGCAGCCCGGCGAGCACTCGTTCGCGCGCCCGCGCTGGGTCGTTGTCAATCATCAGATAGACGCGTTTGCCAATGGGGAAGTGCGCGGGATCCTTGCCCTGGTCGGCCAACTCGTGGCGAACCCTCTGTACTACCTCGGCGAATGTGGGGGTGCTCGACGAGCCGGCGCCCATGAACGCGTCGCCGTGGCGCACCGCGCGCGCCAGCGCCTTACGCGCCTGGCCGCCGAACCAGATCGGTGGATGTGGCCGCTGCACGGGTTTGGGCTGGATCGGCAGGTCCTGGACCTGGCGGAACCGGCCGTCGAAGTTGACCCTCGGCTCGTCGGACCAGGCCGCCTTCATCAGCTGCAGGCCCTCGGTGAAGCTGCTGATGTAGGTCGCCCTGTCCACCCCGAATGCGGGGAATTGGCGGAAGCCGCCACCGGGCGCCACCCCGACGTCCAGCCGACCGTGGCTGAGCCGATCGACGGCGGTGATCGACGAGGCGAGCTGCAGCGGGTCGTGCAACGACGAGACCAGCACCGCCACGCCAAGGCGCAGCCGCTCCGTGCAGGCGGCGGCGTAGGCCAATAGCTCCAGCGGCGCCAGCAGCGGCGCCTGCCCGACGGTCTGTTCGAGCACCCACCCGCCCTCGAAGCCGAGTTCCTCGGCTCGAGTCAGGTAGTCACGCACGCCGGTCGCGTCGAATCCGGCCGAATCGAGCTGGTGAATCGAGATCGAGAATCTCACGCCATCACCGTACGGTCCGGGCCGCGCCGCCGGTCATCGGTAGGCTCGAATTCATGTTTGCTTTCCTTCCCGATCCGCCGGGTCTCGACGACGTGCGCACGTTCGCCCGTCGGGTCGACACCGCCCGCCACCACGGCGTCCCGAGCGGCTGCGTGCTCGAACTCGACTTGCGCGTCGCGCCGCCGGAAGCGGGCGGACTGGACCCGTTGGCGATGATCACCGGCGCTGGCCGGCCGTTGACGCTGCGCGAAGCCGTGTCCGCGCTGCACCGGGCCGCCGAGGACTCCCGGGTCGCCGGTCTGATCGCGCGAGTGCAACTCCCCGCGGTTGCCGCGGGGCCGGTGCAGGAGTTGCGCGAAGCCGTCGCCGCGTTCACCGC
>Ga0335075_10011768_pt1 | contig 13215 bp, 12 predicted proteins | sample Lox_Sample_24_FD_206723 | JGI IMG/M metagenome (GOLD analysis project Ga0335075, IMG submission 206723) | Soil microbial communities from Loxahatchee National Wildlife Refuge, Florida, United States - Lox_Sample_2.4 | ecosystem: Environmental > Terrestrial > Soil > Wetlands | place: USA...
CGAGCACGCGGTTCTGGAGGGAGGCGGACACCGCGATGTAATCGAAAATGGAAAGATGCTGCACCAGCTCGCAGAGTCCCACCCCGCCCGCATGCGGGCAGACCGGAACTCCGAATTTCTTCGCCATCAGCAATACCGCCAGCACCTCGTTCACCCCGCCCAGCCGAGCCGTGTCGATCTGGCAGAAATCGAGCGCGCGCGCCTGCAGGAACTGCTTGAACATGATCCGGTTGTGGCAATGTTCGCCGGTGGCGACGCCGATGCCAAGCGGGCGCAGCGCTTCGGCAACCCGGGCATGGCCGAGAATATCGTCGGGCGAAAGCGGCTCCTCGATCCACCACGGCTTATAGACGGCAAGCCGGTGCATGTTCGTGATCGCCTCCTCCACCTCCCAGACCTGGTTCGCGTCCATCATCAGCAGCCGCTCGGTTCCGATCTCCTCGCGCAGCAGCCGCGCCCTTCTCAGATCGTCCTCGATGTCGCCGCCGACCTTCTGCTTGAAGTGGGTCCAGCCGCGCGCGATCGCCTCGCGGCACAGGCGGCGCAGCTTCTCGTCCGAATAGCCGAGCCAGCCGGCGGAGGTGGTGTAGGCGGGAAATCCGCCTTCGCGCATCTCGCGCTCGCGCCTCACCTTGCCCGGCACGTTGGCCTCGAGAATCGCCCGCGCCTCGTCCGCCGTGAGGGCATCGGTGATATGCCGGAAATCGATCGCCCGCACGATCTCTGCCGGCGTCATGTCGGTGAGCAGCTTCCACAACGGCTTGCCGGCGACCTTCGCACACAGATCCCAGAGCGCGTTGACGATCGCCGCGGTCGCCAGATGGATCGCGCCCTTCTCCGGCCCGATCCAGCGCAACTGGCTGTCCCCGGCCAGTTCGTGCCAGAACTTGCCCATGTTCGCCGTGATGTCCTCGAGCGTCCGCCCGATCGCGATCGGCGCCAGCGACTCGATCGCCTTGACACAGATCTCGTTGCCGCGCCCGATCGTGAAGGTCAGGCCGTGCCCCACCAGCCCGTCGGCTGCATCCGTCTCGATCAGGGCGAACGCCGCCGAATAATCCGGCGCCTGGTTCATCGCATCCGACCCGTCGAGCTGGCGCGAAGTCGGGAAGCGCACATCGTGCGCCGTGATCTTCGTGATCGTCCGGGCCATCGGAACCTCCACGGGTGGCAGTGCCCGCGTTCCTATAGATCAGCCGGGCCGCCCTGAGTATCCGGGAGCGGGGATGAGGAAACCCGCTCCGGCCTATTCGAACACGGCCGCATGTCCGGCCGATTCCGCCTCCGCGCGCGCCGCCTGCCGCCGCATCATCAGGATCAGCGGGATGATCGGCAGGGTCGCGATCATCATCACCTTGAAATCCGCGAGATAGGCGATCGCCTGCGACTGCTGGTCCAGCACCTGGTTGAGATATGCCGCGCCCGCCGCCTGCGACGGGTCGAGGAAATGATGAATGGCGGGATTGTCCTGAAACAGCCGGCGGAACGGCGTCACCAGACCCGCCAGCACCGAGTGCTCGACCTGCCCGACCCGATCCAGCAGGTCGGACGTGATGGAAACCCCGATCGCGCTGCCGAAATTGCGGAACAGGCTGAGCAGGCTGGTGCCGTCCGTGCGCATCGCGACCGGCAGGGTGGCAAAGGCCATCACCTGCAACGGAGTGAAAATCAGGCCGAGCCCCGCTCCCTGCACGACGATCACCCATGCCACCGCCCGCGGCGCGACATCCGGCGTCCAGCCGAGCATGAGCCAGATCGAGTATTCCAGCGCCGCCACACCGGCCAGCATCAAAAGGCGCGGATCGAAACGATCGGAGAGCTTGCCCGCCACCAGCATCGCCGCCATCGTGCCGACACCGCGCGGCGCCAGCACCAGCCCCGCCGTCTCGACCGGATAGCCCGCCAGCTCCTGAAGATAGGGGGCCAGCAGCGCCGAACTCGCCACCAGCACGAGCCCCGCCGAGAACATCACCAGCATCGAGGCGGAGAAATTGAGGTCCAGGAAGATCCTGGGTGGAATGAAAGGCCGCTCCGCGGTCAGCAGGTGCACGACGAAAAGATAAAGTCCGAGCCCGGCCAGCACCGCCTCCACGATGATCTCTCTCGAGCTGAACCAGTCCTTCAGTTCGCCGCGGTCGAGCATCATCTGGAACGCACCGATGCCGAGCGCGAGCACCGCGAAACCGAGCCAGTCGAATCGCAGGCTCACATTGCCGCGCAGCCGGCGCATGAAGACCATCAGCCCGAGCATCGCCACGATGCCGAACGGCAGGTTCACATAGAACACCCACCGCCAGCTATAGAACTCGGTCAGATATCCCCCGAGCGTCGGCCCCATGATCGGCCCGACCATGACGCCCATGCCCCAGATCGCCATCGCCTCGCCGCGCCGCTCGGCCGGATAGATGTCGAGCATGATCGACTGCGAGAGCGGCACCAGCGCTGCGCCGAACATTCCCTGCGCGATACGGAAGATGACGATCTGGCTGAGCGACTGGGCAAGGCCACACAGCATCGAGGTGACGGTGAACCCGGCCAGCGAGACGACGAACAGGTTACGCCGTCCGAACCGCGCCGCGAGCCACCCCACCGGAGCCGTCATGATCGCCGCGGCAATGATGTAGGACGTGAGCACCCAGGTGATCTGGTCGTAGGTGGCGGACAGGCTGCCCTGCATGTACGGCAGCGCCACATTGGCGATGGTGGAATCCAGCGCCTGCATCAGCGTGCCGATCATGCAGCAGAGCGTGATGACGCCCCGATGCGCGACCGCGGGATGCCCTGTCGCCGATGCGCCGGACGCAGTCATCGAAGACCTACCAGAAATCGGCGAGCGTACGCCGGTGCCCTGTCTCGATCGAAACCTCGACGCTCATTCCCGCGCGGAGCGGCGGATCGCCCGGCTCGAGGTCCAGCCTGACGCGCAGCGGAATCCGCTGCACCACCTTGACCCAGTTGCCCGAGGAATTCTCCGCCGGCAGCAGGGAGAATGCGGAACCGATCGCCGGGCTGACACTTTCGACGACACCCTGCCAGACCCGCCCGGGATAGGTGTCCACACTCACGCTCGCCCGGTCGCCCACCTTGACCCAGGTGAGCTCCGTCTCCTTCGGGTTGGCGGTGACCCAGAAATGCCGATCCGACACCAGGCCGAACGCGGCGGTGCCGGCGGAAAGATACGTCCCCGGCTGCAGCTTGCTCACGTCCGTCACCACGCCCGAGAACGGCGCACGCACGACACTGTGGTTCAGCTCGCGCTCCGCCTCCGCCACCTTCGCCGCCGCGGCCTGGTACTGCGGAAGCGCCGTCAAGGGCAGCACGAGATCGCCGCCGAGTTTCGCAAGCTCCACGCTCGCCTGGTCCTGGAACGACTGCACGGCGGCCTTCTCGGCGGTCATCCGGAAGCGCGCATCGTCATACTGCGCCTCCGGCACCCCGCCCTGCTGGCGCAGCCACTTGTCGCGCATCACCGTCTGCTCGGCGGAGGCCATCATCGCCCGCGTGCTGGCGACATCGCTCAGGAGGCGGCGGTAATCCTGCTTCATCGAGGCGATCGTCAGCGCCGTGTTCTGCAGATCCGCCTTCGCCGCCTCGACCGCGATCTCGAAGCGCTTCGGATCGAGCTGGAACAGCACCTGGCCCTTCGCCACCTGCTCGCCTTCGTGCACCGCGATCTCCGAAACGATGCCCGAAACATCCGTCGAGACCGCCAGCTTGTCCGCCTCGACATAGGCGTCATCGCTCGTCACCGTCCCGCCGCCCACGAGCCACATCAACAGCGCCGCAACGGCCACGACGGCAACCCCGCCGACCATCAGGATCGGCCGCAGCAGGCTGAGACGCCGCCGGCGCGCGATGATCGCCGGGACCTCTCCGGCGACCCGCGGACTCGCCGCGGAACTCGATTCAGCGACCGCCGCCTGCGACATCAGGCAACCTCCTTCACCTCGCGCGCCCGCGCCCGCACCTCGGCGCACAGCGTCTGCTTCATCCGCGCCAGGCCATCCGTCATCTGAGCGATCTGTCGCCTCTCGAGCCCGGCGGAGACCATCGCCACCATCTCGGCCCGGTGCTGCTCGATCTCCTCGAGCACCGGCCGGGCGGCCGGGCGAAGATGCAGCCGCCAGATCCGCCGGTCCTGCGGGTCTGCCCGCCGCTCCACCATGCCGCGCGCCTCCAGCCGATCGACCAGGCGGGCCACCGTGATCGGCTCGACCTCCAGCAGTTCGGAAAGCTCCTTCTGCGAAAGCCCGGGCCGCCGATCCAGCCAGATCAGCATCACCCATTGCGCACGCGTCATGCCGTTGCCGCGCGCCCGCTTGTCGGCCTCGATTCGCAGCAGCCGCGCCACGTCGTGCAGCAGGAACATCAGGTCATCGGTCGGTATGGACATCGTGCCACCGCCATCGGATACGTGCGCGATAATAAGCCTGCTTATGATCTCTTGCCATATCGTAAGCCATGCGCACCGCGCCGGGCCGATGCGCCCAAGCCGACGCGCCTGAGCCGCCGCGCCTGGGCCGACGCGCATTGGCCCGAGGCGTCCCGGGCCGGCATCGCGCCAAGCCCGGTTGCAATGGGGCCCGGTTACAATTGGAATCAAAACGCACCGGTGGCGTTTCGTCGAATCCGCTATAAATTCCCCTCAGCGCCACCCTCTCGGCGCCGACCAGCCAAGGGAGATTGAGTCATGCTCGCGCGGAACCAGACCACCCGCCAGCCCAGCCGCCGGCTTTCCAGGACCCGCCGCCGCCGGCCCATCGTGACCGCGCTCGCCGCCATGGCAGCCGCCACGGCATTGGCCGGCTGCGTGGTGGTGCCGGCGCGCCCGGTCTATTATCGCCCGGTGCCGGTCCGACCCTATCCCGCCTATGTGGTCTTCTGAGGCCGGGCGAGCCTCTTGCCGTGTGGCCAGCCATGGCTGAAGCGGCCGCCGTATTGCGGCCGCGCCACGGTGGTCGTCCCTCGCGGGAGGAATCCGGCCGCACCGAAGGCCGCATCCTGGACGTCGCGAGAGCCCTCTTTTTCCGCCAGGGATTTGCCGCCACCAGCATGGAGCAGGTGGCCGCCGTGGCGGGCATCTCCAAGCGCACGCTCTACGCGCGCTTCCGCGACAAGGCGGCACTCTTCCGCGGCGTCGTCGATCGTCAGGTCAGCGGCTGGCGCGGCTCTTTCGAGGCCGGAGCCAAGGCGCCGGATACGCTCCCGGACGCGCTCCTCGAGGCCGCCCACGGCATCCTGCATGTCGCTCTGGAACCCGAGGCGCTGGCCCTGCACCGCATCGTGGTCGCCGAAGCCGAACGCTTCCCCGAACTTGCCCGCACGCTCGCTTCCACCAGCGCCGCCGGGATGGAATGGGTGGCGGCCCTGCTCGCACGCTTCCCCGCGGGCGCGCGTCTCTCCCCCGAACGACGGATGTTCGCCGCCGAGCAGTTCCTCCTGCTCGTCGTCAGCGGCCCGCGCCGCCGCGCTCTCGGCCTCGGCCGCCCGTTCGATCCGGCCGGCCTCGCCACCTGGGCCGAGCGCTCGGTCGCCCTCTTCCTCAACGGCATCGAAGGCTGAGGCGGCCCGCGCCGCCTCCCGAACAAATCACCCGCTCACGATCGCGATCGGCGCCGCCGCATCGCTGATGCTGAGCGGCGCATGTCCGGCCGCGTCTCCGTCCGCCTGGGCCGGAACCCTGTCCTCGATCTCGATCCGCCCGGCCCGTATCAGCGACAGTCCCGGCGCGCGCGGCAGCAGATCGAACGGCAGCAGCGCACCCCCCACCAGCGCCGAAAGCCGCCCAGGCCCACGGAACAGCGCCACGCTGAAGCCCGGCTCATCCGGCCTCGCCTCCGGCGCCAGCAGGTATCGTCCGGCGTAATAGCGGCCCTTGCTCACGATCACGCTCGACGCTTCGCACGAATTGCCGTCGAGCCGAACCCTCAGGCGCGGAAACCCGTAGCGCGGCACCTCGCGCAGGCATTGCATGACATAGGCGCCGCGCCCCAGCACACGCTTCAAGGCCACGGGCAGGTGATGCACCACCGCCGCATCGAATCCAACGCCCAGCATCTGCACGAACAGCCGCTCGCCGGCCGGCCCGCTCGCCACGCCCGGCCATACGCTCCGCGTACGGCCGAACGCCAATCCCTGCGCCACGGCGCGCGGCGCGAAAGGCAGGCCAAGCTCGTGCGCCAGCACATTCGCGGTACCCAGCGGAATCACGCCAAGCCGCACCCGGGTGCGGGAAAGCCCGTTCGCCACCTCGGCAATCGTGCCGTCCCCGCCAGCCGCGACCACGAGCCCGGCACCGCGCTCCGCCGCTTCCCGCGCCAGCAGCATCGCATGGCCGCGATGGCCGGTCTCCGCCAGATCGATCTTGATACCGTTCTGCAAAAGCACATCGAGCACGCGCCAAAGTCTCTGCACCTGGCGTTTGCCCGCCACGGGATTGAATACGATCACCATTGAACGTGAAAACGGCCCACCGCGACTCGAATCGTAAACGTTCATTCTCCCGCTCGACTGTTGCATGCCCATGACAGCACGACGACAAATGGATGATCTTGATGCGTTATCAGCATGATTCGCCAATTCATTGAAACGTCACTCTACCGGCGCGGCCGCTTTCGCTTATCAGGACGTCGCGCATGCACGTCGAACATCGCCCCGTGCTCTACCGTAGCGTGTTCATTTCGGATGCGCATCTTGGCGCGCGCGGCTGCCAGGCCCGTCCCCTGGCATCTTTCCTGCGCACGATTCGCTGCCGTCATCTCTTTCTCGTCGGCGACATGATCGATGGCTGGCGGCTCCGCCGCTCCTGGTACTGGGACCAGTATCACGACGAGGTGCTGCGGCTCATTCTCTCCCACGCCCAGGCAGGAACCGCCGTCATCTACATCCCCGGCAATCACGATTCCATGCTGCGCGCCTGGCTTTCGCTCGGCCTCGAGGTCGCCGGAATCCGCCTCCAGGCAGAGGCCGAGCATGTCACGGCAGACGGCCGCCGCCTCCTCGTCCTCCACGGCGACGCCTTCGACAGCGTCGTGCGCTACGCCCGCTTCGTCGCCCTGCTTGGCGATCACGCCTACCAGGCCATGGTTCAGCTCAACCGCATATTCAACTGGGTCCGCGTGCGCCTGGGCTATCCCTACTGGTCGCTCTCCGCCTGGCTGAAACGGCAGGTCAAGGGAGCCGTCAAGGCCATCGACCGGTTCGAGTTCGCCCTCGCCGCGGAAGCCCGCCGGCGCGGTTTCGACGGCGTGGTCTGCGGGCACATCCATCACGCCGAGATGCGCAGCCTCGGCGGCATCCTCTACGCCAATGACGGCGACTGGATGGAAAGCTGCACGGCCCTCGTCGAACATGACGACGGCCGGCTCGAATTGATCGACTGGACCAGCGCGAGGCAACTCTCGGCGACAAATGGAAATCACCTCTCTGTCGGCTGATCGACCGGTCGAGGCGCCGGTGGTGGGCAACACGCTCACCAACCGTGTCCTCATCGTCTCCGACGCCTGGGCCCCGCAGGTGAATGGCGTCGTGCGCACGCTGGCCGCGGTCACCGATGAATTGACGTCACTCGGGCACAGCGCCGCCGTCATCGGGCCCGATGCCTTCCGCACCGTCCCCTGCCCCACCTACCCGGAGATCCGCCTCTCGCTCTTCCCGCGCCGCAGCCTCGCCCACCGCATCGCGGACTTCGCGCCCGACACGCTGCACATCGCAACCGAAGGGCCGCTCGGCATGGCAGCCCGCCGCTGGGCGCTGCACCGCGGCTTCCGCTTCACCACCTCGTTCCATACCCGCTTTCCCGAATACATCGCCGCCCGCACCGGCTTTCCTCCCGCTCCCATCTACGCCTGGCTGCGCCGCTTCCACGCCGCCGGCTCCGGGATGCTGGTCGCCGCCGAGAGCCTTCGCGACGAGCTTTCCCGCCGCGGCTTCGCCCATATCCGCCCCTGGACGCGCGGCGTCGATCTCGCGCTGTTCCATCCCGGCGCACGCACCGATTGGGCGCTGCCGCGCCCCGTCTTCCTCTATGTCGGACGCATCGCGATCGAGAAGAACATCGCCGCCTTCCTCGATCTCTCCCTTCCCGGCTCGAAGCTGGTGGTGGGGGACGGGCCCCAGCTTGCCTCGCTCCGCCGCGCCTATCCCGACGTGCATTTCATCGGCGCACGCTATGGCGCGGCCCTCGCCGCCGCCTATGCCAGCGCGGACGTCATGGTTTTCCCAAGCCGCACCGACACTTTCGGCCTCGTTCTCCTCGAAGCCCTCGCCTGCGGCACGCCCGTCGCCGCCTTCCCGGTCTCCGGCCCGTCCGACGTGCTGCTGGGCAGGGCCGCCGGCGAGGTCGGCATCCTCCATACCGATCTCGGCTACGCCGCGCTCGCCGCGCTCACGCTCAACCGCGCGGACTGCCGCGCCTATGCCGAACAGTTCACCTGGCGCCGCGCCTCGGAGCTTTTCCTGGCCAACCTCGTGCCCATGCACGAACAATCAGCCCGCCTCTTGTGACAGCCTGACCGGCAGAAAAAGATTGTTCTCTTTTGAAAAAGAGAACCAGAAAACTTTCATTCTTTCGTTCGGAGTCCCGAGGGTAGCGCCGGGTCCGGAAAACGGAAGGAAGTCTTTTTGCTTCTTTTTCTTCAGAAAAAGAAGGCTCTTCCTTTTCAATACGTCATTACGAACAACGGCAGCGCGGAATTCCGGCTCAGCCCGCCATGCGGGCGGCGTTGTCCGCGGCGAAATAGGCTTTCACCGCCCGTTCCATCGCCTCGGCGATGACACTCCGGTGCGCGGGTGTGCAGAGCGCCGCTTCGTCGGCGCGATTCGACATGAAGCCCATCTCCACCAGCACGCTCGGGATCGTCGCCGATTCGAGCACGACGAAATTGGCGTGCCGCGCCGGATTGGTCAGCAACTGCACCGACTGCCCGAGTGAGTACACGAGGTCCTTTTGCAGCCGGGCCGACCCGAACTCGGTCTCCTGGCTGACGAGCCCGGCAAGAATGTCCGCGACCGCCGGCGTTACTTTGCGGAAGCGGGGATCCGTCACGAAGCGGTCGGCACTGTTTTCGCTCGCCGCGATCGCCGCGGCCTGGGCATCCGATGCCGTCGCCGAAAGCCGGTAGATGCTCGCCCCGCGAATCTGGTGGTCGTAGATCGCATCCGCGTGCATCGACACAAACAGGTGCGCGCGACGATCCTGGGCCAGTTCCACCCGGTTCTCGAGCGGAATGAACACGTCCTTCCAGCGGGTCATCGTCACCTGATAGCGCCCGCTCGCCTCGAGCCGTTGCTTGAGATCGTACGCCGCCAGGAGGGCGATATGCTTCTCGTAGGTGCCCGCCACGCCGATCGCTCCCGGATCGCGTCCGCCATGCCCGGGATCGAGCATGACAAGCGGCGGCAGGCGGCGCTCCGGGGGCGTTGGCGGCAATGGCAGCGGTCCGGGCCGGCTGGCAGCGGCCTGCGCGAGAGCAGGCACCATCGCGCTGGGAAGGAGGAAGCTTGCCGCCAGCCCATGGCCCAAAAGCATGCGCCGTTCGATAGCCATGAGGAAGCTTCCTAACATGGCCTGTCCAGAAAGGCAATTTTCCCTTTGATTAAATTTGCCTCACCGCCGCAGCGACCTCCTCCGCACCGCCCTCTCGCGCTCACCCCACGCGGAACAGCGCCTTTGGCGAGGGTTCATTCCGGCTGTATTCGATCGCCGCGTAGGGCCCGCCCTGATAGCGCTCCGTGACCGGATTGCCGCTCACGTTCGCAGCCTGCTCGGCGATGAACGGATCGGCGGAATCCTCCGGCTGCCAGCCGATCACCGCCCGCCCGTCCCGGCCCCAGAAGCTCCGCGCATTGTTCGAAGCCCCCCAGATCACCAGGGTCCCGACCGCCGCCGCAACCGTGGCCCGGACCACCAGGCGCAGCAGGTCCGGATAGCTCAGCCAGATCGACAGCGTGCGCGCATTGTCCACCTTCGGCCGGCAGCCGCCGATCCTGAGATTGACGTTCTCGACCCCGTGCTTGTCCCAGTAGAGCCGGCCCATCAGTTCGCCGTAGGCCTTCGAAAGTCCGTAATAGCCGTCGGGACGGAACTGGCAGTCCTGATCCAGCTTCTCGCTTCGCTCGTGAAAACCGATCGTGTGGTTGGAGGAGGCGAACACCACCCGCGCCCGCTCCCGTCGCGCCGCCTCGTAGACATGATAAAGCCCCTGGATATTCGGCCCGAGCACCTCGGAAAACGGCCGCTCCACCGAAATCCCGCCGAAATGGAGAATCGTTCCGCAGCCCTCGGCAAGCCGCAGGATCGCCATCCCGTCCGCGAGATCCGCCGGCGTGAAATCCGCCCCGCGCGGCAGCGGGTCCGGAAACGGAACGATATCGCTGAGCCTGAGCGTCCAGCCCGCCTCCCCGAGCCCCTTCACCAGCATCCGCCCGAGTGCACCCGAGGCCCCGGTCAGCAGCACGGGCCTCGCCGGAATCTCCGTCATATCTCCCTCCCCTCTTCGCCCAACGCGACTCCCGCACCCTTGCCCTCTTCGGGTCCGCCGGGCAACGTCCGCTGATGCGCTCGCTCCCCGAAACCGCCGCCCTGCTCGAAGACGGCACGCTCTCCGCCGCCACCCTGGTCGAGGAGTGCCTCGCACGGATCGCCGATCCCGATGGCCAGGGCAGCCGTGTCTTCCTCAAGCTCCACGCCGCAGAGGCACGCGCCATGGCCGACGCGATCGACCGCCTCCGCCGGGCCGGCCGCGCCCCAAGCCCCTATGCCGGCATCCCGCTCGGCCTCAAGGACCTGTTCGACATCCAAGGCGAGCCCACCCAAGCCGGCTCGCGCGCCCTCGCCGCGGCTCCGCCTGCCGCCCGCCACGCCCCCGCCGTCGCCCGCCTGCTCGCCGCCGGGATGATCCCGCTCGGCCGCACCAACATGACCGAGTTCGCCTATTCGGGCCTCGGCATCAATCCGCATTTCGGCACCCCGCTCTCGCCCTGGGACCGCGCATCCGGCCACGTTCCCGGCGGCAGTTCCTCGGGTTCCGCGGTCGCTGTCGCCGACGGCATGGCGCTCGCCGCGCTCGGCACCGACACCGGCGGCTCCTGCCGCATCCCGGCCGCCTTCTGCGGCGTCGTCGGCTATAAGCCCACCGCTCGCCGCGTGCCGATCGAGGGCGTGCTGCCGCTCGCCACGAGCCTCGATTCGGTCGGCCCGCTGGCCACGAGCGTCGCCTCGGCCGCCGTCATCGATGCCCTCCTCGCCGCCGAACCCCCCACCCTGCCCGAGCCCGCCTCGCTTTCCGCCCTCCGGCTTGCGATCCCCGCGCCCTTCGCGCTCGATGGCATGGACGAAGCCGTCGCCGCCGCCTTCGGCGCCGCCTGCACACGCCTCTCGGCGGCCGGCGCGCACCTCGAGGAACGATCCTTCGCCCCGCTCTCCCGCTTCCCTCGCTTCCTCGACCACGGCGGCATCGCCGCCGCCGAAGCCTATGCCTGGCACCGCACGCTGATCGCCGGACATGGCGCCGAATACGATCAGCGCGTTCGCCGCCGCATCGAGCAGGGCGCCCGCCAGAGCGCCGCCGACTACATCGCCATTCTCGAGGATCGCACCGCGTTCATTCGCGACATGAACGCGGCGACCGCCGGGATCGACGCCCTCCTGATGCCCACCGTTCCCATCGTGCCGCCACGCCTCGCCGACCTCGAAGCCGACGCCGACTATAATCGCGCCAATCTGCTCGTGCTGCGCAACACCATGCCGGCCAACCTTCTCGACCGTTGCGCGCTCAGCCTGCCCATCACCCGTCCCGGCGAGCCGCCGGTCGGGCTGATGCTGGTCGGCGAGACCATGGGGGATCAGCGCCTGTTCGCAATCGCCGCCGGCATCGAACGGACGCTCGGCTGAGCGCCCGCTCTCTTTGATCCCTTCATCACACAGGAGTGCGCCGATGGCAGACGAGGTCGTCTTCTACACCAACCCGGCCTCGCGCGGCCGGACGGTGCGCTGGATGCTGGAAGAGATCGGCGCGCCGTACCGCACCGAGGTCCTCGCTTTCGGGCCTGAGATGAAAGCGCCCGCCTATCGCGCGATCAATCCGATGGGAAAGGTGCCGGCCCTCCGCCATGGCCGCGCAGTGGTCACGGAAGCCGCGGCCATCTGCGCCTATCTCGCCGACGCCTTCCCTGCCGCCGGGCTCGCCCCGCCCCCCGGTGATCCGTTGCGCGGCGCCTATTATCGCTGGCTTTTCTTCGCCGCCGGCCCGCTCGAGGCTGCCGCCAGCAACCGCGCGCTCGATTTCGTCGTGCCGGAAGGGCGCGAGCGGATGATGGGCTACGGCACTTTCGCCGACGTGATGAACGCGCTCGAAGGCGCGCTCGACCAACCGGCCTACCTGCTCGGCGAACAATTCAGCGCCGCCGATGTCTATCTCGGGTCTCACATCGGCTTTGGCATGCAGTTCGGCACCATCGAGAAGCGCCCCTCGTTCGCTGCCTATTGGGCGCGAATCAGCCGCCGCCCGGCCGCCGTGCGCGCCCGCGAGATCGACGACGCGCTCGTTCCCCCGCCCAAGCCCGCATAAGTCGAACCGTGGCCGGAGGCACTGGCGCTCGCGGTTCGCCTTGACCACTATGAAGCCATGTCGCGTCGCAACCTGCAGGTCACGCCGGAACTGATGCTGCGGGCGTACCGCGCCGGGCTCTTCCCGATGGCCGAAACGCGCCGGGGCGAGCGTCTCTACTGGCTCGATCCAGAGTTTCGCGGCATCCTCCCACTCGACCGCTTCCACCTGCCCCGCCGGCTCGCCCGCACCGTTCTCCACGGCCGCTTCACGGTCACCGCGGATGCCAATTTCCCGGCCGTCATCGCCGCCTGCGCCCGCCGCCGCCCGGGCCGCGAGGACACCTGGATCAACGCCGAGATCGAAACCCTCTTCAACGAACTCGCCCGCCGCGGCCACGCCCATTCCATCGAATCCTGGCAGGAAGGCCTGCTCGTCGGCGGCCTCTACGGCGTGGCGCTTGGCGGCGCCTTTTTCGGGGAGAGCATGTTCAGCCTGGAGCCCGACGCCTCGAAGATCGCCCTCGTGCATCTCGTGGCGCGCCTCGCGCTCGGCGGCTTCCGCCTTCTCGATACCCAGTTCGTGACCGCCCATCTCGCCCAGTTCGGCGCCATCGAAATTCCCCGCGACTCCTATCGCGCCGAGCTGGTGGCGGCCGTCGAAGTGC
>Ga0335075_10011769_pt1 | contig 13215 bp, 12 predicted proteins | sample Lox_Sample_24_FD_206723 | JGI IMG/M metagenome (GOLD analysis project Ga0335075, IMG submission 206723) | Soil microbial communities from Loxahatchee National Wildlife Refuge, Florida, United States - Lox_Sample_2.4 | ecosystem: Environmental > Terrestrial > Soil > Wetlands | place: USA...
GCCGGTAGAGCAAGTACTGCAGCCGGTCAATATTGGGAACGTTGAAGTTACTCGGGTCGTCCATGGGAAAGATATAGGTCGGATTCGTGCTGGGCTGCAGCGCGAAAGTTGCCACACCGCCGCTCAGGCGCGGGCCCGAGGCGGACGCTGAGGGGTGACTTGAGCAGGCCACCAGGCCGGCCGCGATGACCGTGAGGAGCGACGCCATCAGCCGAGTCCTCGAATGGCGTCTGCCACTGACTGCTTGCGATCGACGCATAGGACACTCCTGTTTTTAATTCGGACGCGAGCCCAGCGCGGCCGTAATGGTGGACGGCGCAGGACGGGCCGCTGGTCCGCGCGTGACACGAGCAGGCCTCAAGCCAGAGGTGCGCCGTCGGCGCGACCGCCATGACCTAGCGCAGCCGGTGCGGCTGCGGCCGACGATCATTGCGATCGGCGCTTCAGCGCTCAGGCTAGGGCTCGTGTCACGGCAGCGGGTAATACCCGTTCTGTCGCCAGGAGAAGCCAAACAGACATATCTGATGTCCGAGCTACCTGACAGCCGGCCGTGGCTACCGCCACCGTAGATCCCGCTACGCAGCGTTACTGAGCTGAGTAAGCACAAGTGGGCAGCTGTGTTGCTGTTGTCAGCCCGGCGTGCTGCAGCCTGGGCGCTCTTCAGCAGAGGAGTGTTCGAGTATTTCTATAGACATACTCAGGTATGTGTCTTCAAACGCATCTATTGAAATGGAGGTAGTGGCAGGACCGTCAGCCGCCTGACGCTTGGGCCAGTTCCACGCCGGCCCGCGTATGGGCTGGTTTACCCGGCTCGTCAGCGCCGGAGCTGGACCCAGCGGGCCACGACGTCTTGCCGGCCGACCACATCGATGCCGGGGACGGGACCCCGGTTGGTGAGCCAAAGCAGCAGGCCGGATTCGGTGCCCCTGACGGCGGTGTCGGCGCTGGCGTGCCCTGGGACGGCGGCGGCCTCGGCGCGCGCGTCGAGGTCAACCCACCATTCACTCGGTCCGTCGGTGGCGTGCAGGTGCAGGGTGCCGGTCAGACCGCCGACCTCGGGCTGGGCCAGCAGGCCGGGCAGGAACTCGGTCAGGAACTCCTCGATGCCGTTCGCGGCGACCGCAGCGTCCAGCGGCTGGGCCGGCGCGGCGCCACCGAGCGCGGCGGCGTGCTGGGCATCCCACCGGTGGATGGCCAGTTCCACCGCCAGCCGCCGTCGCCACCAGCCGGCCCGCTGCTCGCCGCGGCCAGAAAACGTCCAGGCGGGCGAGTCGGGGGGCGTGGTGGTCAGGGTGTCCAGGGTGCGATCCAGGTGGGCCGAAAACCACGCGGCCAGGGCGGCGTGCCCAGTCGGCGGAGTTTCCCTGTCCCGGCGCGCGACGCGCTCGCCGGTGGCCACGATCTTCCCGATCCAGCCCAGGATCGATCCCATGTGGCCGACGAGGTCGGCGGCATTCCATCCCGGGCAGGGCGGGACCGCCCGCAGCCAGTCCGTCTCGGCGGCCGCCAGCAGGTCGCGGCCATCGGCCGCGGTGACGATGCTCAGATCCAGTTCAGGCATGACGCGTGGTACCCAGCCGCCGGACGGTCAGATGCCGAGCTGGTCGAGGGCGGCCAGGACCTGCGCCGGCTCGGTGCGGGTGCTGTAGTCGGGGTGCACGTCGATCCACCGTATGACGTGGCCGGCGTCGGCGACAACCACGGTCGGCATCGGCAGGGCGACGGTCCCGTCGGCGTTGACGGTGGTCAGGTCGAGCCCGAGCTGCAGCTGGGCGGCCCGTGCCTCGTCCGACGGGCGGGTCAGCACGCCGAGCCCGGAGGCGATCACGTTGCCGGGGTCGGACACCACCGTGAAGGACAGGTCGTGCTTGTCCTGCATGGACAGCGACCCGTCCGGGGCCTGCGGGCTGATCGCGACGAGCTCAATGCCGCGCCCGGTCAGCTGCGGGAGCAGGTGCTGCTGGTAGGCGGACAGGGCGATGTTGCAGTACGGACACCAGACTCCCCGATAGAACACCAGTACCGCCGGGCCGTCTGCCGTCACCGCGTACAGCGTGGTCGGTGACCCGTGCACGTCGAGCAGGTCGGCATCCGCGATCAGGGTTCCAGGGGCGGCAACCCCGTCCGGCAGGCCGGCGGCGGACAGCGCGGCCTGCTCCCGGCCGAACGCCCCCATCACCTCGTTCGGCGGCTGTGCGGCCATCGAGGCGTGCATCTCGGCGACACGATCGGTGATCGTAGACCCAGTGGTCATTTCCGTACTCCCTTGCATTCGGCTTCGGGCTGGCTCGGGGGCACCGCGGACAGCACACCCCCGCTGCCGGTTATGCGTCGCCGCGAAGCAGGTGTCTTACCCCCGCGCATCGCACGGTTCGAAGCGCGCCTGACGGCGATTCGGGTTCCGCATGGGAGACTGCCCCTCTTGACGTTGTGCACGATCAGACGGACCCTCGTGCGATCATGGGCTATGCGGCCGGCCGGGAACTCGGAGTCCGCTGCCCGCCGCGTCGCTGGTCCTGGCGCGGGAGGTGTTGTTCCCCGTCCAGGCCTCTGGCAGCGGCTTGAGGCGTCGCCGCGGGTGACCATGATGTCGGCGCCGGCAGGCAGCGGCAAGACAGTCCTGCTGCGGTCCTGGATGGGTCAGGCCGCCCTGGCCGATCACGTTGCCTGGGTGCCGGTAGCCCGCAATGAGCAGGATCCACAGCGTTTGTGGCTGGCCGTGCTGGACGCGCTGCGCCAGACCTCGCCAGGGTCGGTGCTGGTGCGAGAGCTGACGGCGGCACCGGACCTGGACGGCTGGAGGATTACCGAGCGGCTGCTGAAGGACCTGGCGCCGCTGGACGAGCGGCTGTGGCTGGTGATCGACGACCTGCATGAGCTTGGCTCGGCCGAGGCGCGGCGCCAGCTCGAACTTCTTGTCATGCGCGCGCCGGAGCAGCTGCGGTTCGTGCTGTCCACCCGGCATGACGTGCGGCTGAGGTTGCACCGGTTGCGGCTGGAGGGAGAGCTGAGCGAGATCCGCGCGCACGACCTGCGGTTCACCGTGGCCGAGGCGCGGACACTGTTCGCCACGGCCGGTGTGAAGCTGGCCGAGGCGACCCTGGGGACACTGTACGAGCGGACCGAGGGCTGGGCGGCGGGCCTGCGGCTGGCGGCGTTGTCGCTGGTCAATAACCCGGATCCAGAACGGTTTGCGGCGGAGTTCTCCGGCAGTGAGCGGACGGTGGCCGAGTACCTGCTCGCCGAGGTGCTGGAGCGGCAGCCCTCGCAGGTGCGGCGGATGCTGCTGAGGACCAGCGTGCTAGAGCGGGTCAACGGTGAGCTGGCCGACCTGCTGACGGGGGGGAACGGCGGGGAGCGGATGCTGCAGGATCTCGAGGAGGCCAACGCGTTCGTGGTGTCGCTGGATACGCAGCGGTCCTGGTTCCGGTATCACCATCTGTTCTCCGGTCTGCTGCAGCTGGAGTTGCGGCGCACCGAGCCCGCGGAGGTCGTGCGGCTGCACGAGCGCGCGGCCGTCTGGCTGGCCGTGCACGGGTACCCCGTGGAGGCGGTCGGTCAGGCCCAGGCGGCGCGGGACTGGGGGCTGGCCGCCCGGCTGCTAGCCGACCACTGGTCGGGCCTGTACCTGGGTGGGCAGACCGCGACCGTGCACGCGCTCGCGGCCCGGTTCCCCGCCGAGGCGAGCGAGAGCGACGCCGAGATGGCCGCGGTGACCGCCGCCGACGAGCTGACACAGGGGTCGATGAAGACGGCCCAGCGGTACCTGGCGCTAGCGGAACGAGCGCTCGCGTCGGTGCCCGAAAGCCGGCGCGGGCAGGCACAGGTGCTGGTCGGGGTGGTCCAGCTGCTGCTGGTCGCGCGCAGAGGCGACCAGCGGGCGCGCGCCGAGCAGGCGCAGCGGCTGCTGGCGGCGGCCGAGGCTGCGCCGTTAGGGCCGTCCAGGAACGGGGCACGGGATGAGCTGCGAACACTGGCGCTACTCGAAATCGGCGACGCCGAGACCTGGACCGGCCGGCTCGACCAGGCCGAGCCTCATCTCGAGCAGGCGGTAGCGCTGGCACGCCGGATCGGGCGGCCATATCTCGAGTTCATGGGCCTGACGTACCAGGCGGAAATTGAGCTCAACCGGCGGTTTCCGCGCGCAGCTGAACTCAGCAGACAGGCAATGGACCTGGCCGAGCGGAACGGCTGGACCGACGATCTGTTCGCCGGCTTCGCGTCCATGACGCTCGGATCCGCGCTGGCCTGGCAAGGGCGGCTGGACGAGGCAGAAACCTGGGTGCAGCACGCCGGGCGTACCTTGAAGGCGGAAGCCAACCCCGCGGCGGCGATGGGCGCCCACTACGTCCGCGGCCAGTTCGAGCTGGGGCGCGGCCGGGCCGCCGACGCGCTGGCCGCGTTCCGCGCCGCCGAGCGGCTGGCCGGGCTGCATCCGCTGGCCAGGCCGCTGCAGATCTGGCTGATGCACGCCCTGGTGCGCCTGGGCGAGACCGACCAGGCCGAGCAGGTCCTCGCCAGTCACAGCGAACGTGACCGCGACCGCGGGGAGATGCGCGTCGCCGCCGCCGTGCTGTGGCTGGCCCGGAAGGACCCGCACGCGGCGACCGCGGCGCTCGCGCCGGTCCTGGACGGCTCAGCTCGGGTGGCCTGGCCATCCTGGCGGGTTGAGGCGCTGCTGCTGGAAGCGATGGCCCGGGACGCGCTCGGCGAACCGGGCGCCGCCGGGCAGGCGCTGGAACGAGCGCTGGACCTGGCCGAAGCCGACGGCACGCTGCTGTGGTTCCTGCTGCAGCCCGCGTCCGGCTTGCTCGAGCGCCAGGCCCGGCAGCGCACCGCGCACGCGGCCCTGATCGCCCAGATTCTCGACCTGCTGGCCGGGAACAGGCCCACTGAGCCGTCTATCGAGCCGCGTCCGCCGATCGAGCCGCTCAGCAAGAGCGAGACCCGCGTGCTGCGCTACCTGCCAACCCACCTGTCGGCGCCTGAAATCGCCACCGAACTGTCCGTCTCGACGAGCACGGTCAGGACCCACATCAGCAATCTGTACGCCAAGCTCGGCGCGCACAGCCGGACCGCAGCCGTCGAGCAGGCCCGTGCGCTGGGCCTGCTCGCGCCATCCGCACGGCATCGCTGACCCGGCTGCTGGAGGCACACGAGGTCATCCTTGGTCAGAACATGACGTAACACTGTGGACATCGGCGACATCGTCGGTGATCGCCGAGTCGGCACTCATCTGAGGACCCGTGGTTCACGCCTGGACCCGATCTCACGGTCGGCGCCAGGCGAGAAGCTCCTTCAGCCCGGACAAGTCGTAGCCTTGGTCGGTCGGGTGGACCTCCGTGGTGAACAGCGTGACGCCCTCAGTGACATAGGAGTCGGCCGAGGCACCGTCGCCCGGCCAGGCGATGGCACGCTCGATGAGCGCCTCGTCCCGGCTCGCCGCGGCGGCGTGCTGGCGGACGAGGTCGTTCTTACGGCGGAACTCCTCTGGGCTCAGGGAGCTGTGCCAGATCGAGGCGTAACGCCCCACCAGCGGGAGCATCCTCTTCTCGCCAGAGCCTCCGATGAGGATCGGTATCTTCCGCACCGGGGCCGGCTTGAGCTGCTCGAGCCGGCTGCTGATGCGCTCGAGGCCCTCGGCGAACAGGTCCATCCGTGACCTGACAGTGCCGTAGTCGTAGCCGTACACCGCGTAGTCCTTCTCATACCACCCGGCTCCGACGCCAAGGATCAGCCGACCGCCCGAGATATGGTCGACGGTCCGCGCCATGTCCGCGAGCAGGTCAGGGTTGCGGTACCCCATCCCGGTCACCAGGGTGCCGATTTCCACTCTGCTGGTGATCTCCGCCCAGGAGGCCAGCGCCGTCCACGCCTCGAAATTGCTCACGTCCGCCTGCTCGGGCAGGAGCCTGGGGCCGTCAGTGGTCGGCTGGACGAACGGCTTGTGAAAGTGGTCGTAGCCGAACACGACGTCAGCACCCAGGTCCTCGGCACCCCGCACCGCGTCACGCCAGGACGCGTAACTGGGCGTCCCGCCAGGCCACAACTGCACGCCAATCCGGATGGGACGAGACATGTGACTAGTTGCTCCATTCGTGAAGGACAGCGAGACAGGTTCCCGCGTCGTTGGCCCACGCTGCGTTAGCGCCGCCTTGGCCTGGCCGTCTTACCTGCGCGGTCGCCGCGGCGAGACGTTCACCCCGGTGGTCAGCGGGTTGCGAGCGGCAGGCGCACCGTGAACCGGCAGCCGTTGCCCTGGTTGACCACCGCGATCTCACCGTCGTGCGCCTCGATGATCCCGCGCGCGATGGCAAGCCCCAGGCCGGCGCCACCGTCCGCGCTTGGTGTGCGCGCCGTCTCCCCGCAGAAGCCGACGTCGAAGACGCGTGGCAGAGCCGCGGCGGGTATTCCGCCGCAGGAGTCGGCGACCGCCAGGCAGGCCCTGCCGTCTTCGGCAGCGGCAGCGACCTCGACCGTCCCCTCGGCGGGGGTGTGCCGGATCGCGTTGGCGAGCAGGTTGCTCAGTGCCCGGCCCAGCGCGGTCGCGTCGACCTCGACCGGCACAGCTGGCTGCGCGTGGCCGCTCAGGTTGATCCCTTTAGCCTGGGCCAGAGGGCCAGCGCTGGCCAGCGCCTCATCGACGAGGTCTTCCAGGCCGGTGCGCTGCATATGCAGCTGTGGTGAACTCTGGATCCTGGACAGCTCGAACAGGTCGCCTACCATGCCAGCGAGCCTGTCGGTCTCGGCTCGGATCCGCTGGTGGTACCTGCTCACCGTCGCCGGGTCGGCAACCAGCCCGTCCTCGAGTGCTTCAGCCATCGCCCGCAGCCCGGCCAGGGGAGTACGCAAATCGTGGCTCATCCCCGTGACCATCTGGCGGTGGCTTGTCTCCACGGCGCGCTCCCGCTCCCGTGCCTGGACCAGCCGGTGATGTGCGCGATCCAGCTCGTCAGCGACCGCGCCCAGCTCCGCCGTGGCCGGCCGGGGCGCGGGCCGGTACCCGGCATCGCCGATCGTATGTGCCGCCTTGGCCAGCACGCGGCTGCCCGAGCCGACCCACCGGCCGACCGCCAGCGCCACCACCGATCCGGCCGGCACGGTGACGAGGATGACCACGAGGACGACCCGCAGGTCATGACCGGACACGAACATCGCCCGGGCGGTCACCGCGACGGCGGCGGCAACACAGCCCAGCGCGACCAGAGCGCTCACAGCGACCTGGCTGGTGACCGAGCGGCGGCGCATCAGCAGCAGAAGCCCAACTCCCCCGGCGGTGACGGCCACGACGCAGGCCCCGGTGAGAGCAAGGACTATAAGCCAGTAGGCCGCCGTGGTCATCACGGCCCCTGAGCCTCGTAGCGGTAGCCGACGCCCCACACGGTCAGGATTCGGCCAGGGGTCACCGGGTCGTCCTCCACCTTCTCGCGCAGCCGCCGCACATGTACAGTCACCGTCGACACGTCGCCGAACTCCCAGCCCCACACCTGCTCAAGCAACTGGCGCTTTGAGAAGACCTGCCCGGGGTTGCGCATCAGGAAGGCCAGCAGATCAAACTCGCGGACGGTCAGCCGCAGCGGTGTCCCCAAGCGTGTGGCCTGGTGGGCAGCCAGATCGACGACTAGGTCACCGTCACGAAGCACACCGCCACCCGGGGCGAAAGCGCCGGCCGCGCGGCGCAGCACCGACAGCACCCGCAGCGCCAGCTCCCGAGGGCTGAACGGCTTAGTCACGTAATCGTCGGCGCCGAGCTCGAGGCCGAGCACCCGATCGCTTTCCTCGCCCAGCGCGGTCAGCATGACCACCGGCGTCGGCGCCTGCTCACGGATTCGCCTGCAGACCTCCAGCCCGTCCATGCCGGGCAGCAGGACATCGAGGATGACCAGATCGGGCGGCCTGGACGTGGCCTTGTTCAGCGCCGTCACCCCGTCGGCCACCCACTCCACCTCATGACCGTTCCGCCGCAGGTAAACGGCCACGACCTCAGCCACCACCGGGTCGTCCTCGGCCAGTAGAACCCGGGTCGTCACCGGCTGACCCCCACTTACTCAGCGCTGACTTCCACTTACTCAGTGTAGGGCAGCATCTGCCCTACCCTGCGCCGACGTCACAGCTTCGTAAGAGATCGAGCGAGCTGGCCGCCCTAGCATCGCAATCAACGCGATAGATCGGACTGCGAAAGGATCTCGTCATGCCCAGCACCACGCATCGCCCGGCGGTCGCGGAGGCGACAGCAGAGCACCCGGTGCTCCCGGGCCAGTTCCTGCTCAAGGACCTCGTGCTAGCGGGCGTCTCGCTGTCGGGACCGCGCACCGGCCATCGGCGGTGCGCGGGCCGGACTCGTCGCACGAGTCCCCGCTGAGCGTGGCAGCGGCATGGCGATCATCCACCGAGGCGGGCTGGCCGGGACACCGAAATCGCCAGCGTCCTGGCCTTCCGAAAGGCCCGCGGTACGACGCCGCCTGCCCGTCGGGCGCGCCCGGTTCGAGCGCTGGTTCCTGACCCTGACCCGGGCAGGCCCGGGAATGCGGCAAATCCGGCCAGGCGGAGGGTGCTGGCATCGGCGAACCGCCCTCGTCCTGGGGCACAGGGTTACCCGCACGGATCCGGCCATGCGGCCTAGAGCGTGGCTGGTGCTGGTGGCGCTGCCGTTCGCGGTCATCGCCGCTGTCGGCGTCTCCCGAGTGGTGATCGGGTCGGGGTGGGGCCTGCTGCCGCTGCTGGCCGTGGGCCCGGCCGTCGCGGCAACGGTCGGCGGGCCGCTGTACACCCTGGCCAGCGGCGCGGCGGCGTTGGCAGTATGCCTGCTGGTCGCCGCGGGCATGCAGCCCAGCCCCTCTCATCGGATGACCGGGGTCACGATTGTGGCCGTGGCCGGTGTCACGGCCGCCAGCGTCTTGGCCTCCCGGGCGCGCCGGTGCCGGGATCGGGAACTGGCACAGGTCCGGCTGGTCGCCGAAGCCGCCCAGAAAGTGGTGCTTCGGCCGGTGCCGCGCCAGGCTGGCCCGGTCCGGCTGGCGGCACGTTACCTGTCGGCCTGCGACGGGGCCCGGGTCGGCGGTGACCTGTACGAGGTGGTGAGCACTCCAGACTGCGTGCGGGTGATCGTAGGCGACGCCCAAGGCAAGGGCCTGCCGGCCCTGCAGTCGGCCGCGGCGGTCCTCGGCGTCTTCCGCGAGGCTGCCCACGAGGCGGACAGGCTGGAAACGATCGTCTCCCGGATCGAGACCAGCCTAGCCCGCCAGCTCGGCCACGAGCAGTTCATCACTGCCGTCCTGGCCGAAATCAGCGCGGATGGCACCAAGATCGAGTTGCTCGGCTGCGGCCATCCCGCGCCGTTGCTCCTGGGCCCAGCACGCCCCCGGTTTATCGGGCTGGACGAGGGCAGCCTGCCGCTCGGCTTGGGCCATCTCGCCGATACGCCGCGCATGCCGGTCACCATCTCGTTCGAATCCGGCGACGCGCTCCTGTTCTATACCGACGGGGCGAGCGAGGCACGGAACAAGGCCGGCGCTTTCTTTCCCCTGGCCGACTCCGCCGCCGTGCGCGCCGCGCCGGAACCCGCCACCTTGCCCGACAGGCTCGGTGACGAGGTGGTCAGATACGCCGGCCATGCACTCGATGACGACATGGCACTGCTCGTGATCTACCGCGACGATGCTTAACCCGATCGCACGCTGCCGACCCAGATCGGACTGGCCTACGGCTGACTGGACGGCCATGACAGCACACCCATTCGACCTTGGCGACAGCGTAGCCAGCGACGTGGGTTACTGCTGGCTGGCACCGGTCCTGGAGATGGCCGTCATGGCTGGCGGGAACTGGCCCTCACCGTCAGAATCTGGCCTCCCGGCCGGGATGGGCCGCCCGAAGATCGCCACCTGCGCGCCCGGCACGGATCTTGGATCCGTCCACGCAGCCCGTGAATTCACCAACGCCACCTTGCAGCAGTGGGGCATCACAGACCGGCGGGAGGACATTACGATCGTCGTTTCGGAGCTGCTGACCAACGCGCTGCAGCATGCACTGCCAGGTCCCCGTGCACCCCGCTCCCGGTACCCCCTCCGGCTCGGCCTGCTGCAAACGGGGCCCTGCGTGCTGTGCGCGGTCGCCGATCCCAGCCGGCAGCTCCCGGTGCCCAAAGAGCTCAGCTATCTTGCCGAGACCGGCCGCGGACTCCACCTCATCAGTGCGCTCGCTGATACGTGGGGCTGCACCACACCGAGCGACAGGGGAAAGGCCGTGTGGGCAATGTTCTCGACCAAGGCCCCACCTCCCCGTAACCCGCTCGCGCCGCTAGCTCCGTAGCTGCCGGGCAGCGTCAGATCAGGACGGCACCGCCGTCGACGGTGAGCACGGTGCCGGTGACGAAGCGGTTGCCCATCAGGTAAAGGTGGGCGGCGGCGATCTGGTCCGGCTCGCCGACCGTCTTGGTGATGGTCCGCTCGGCCAGCGCGCTGAGCAGCGCCGAGCGCTGCGGTTCCGGAGCCGCGTCCCACATCGGGGTGTGAATCGCTCCCGGGCGGACCGCGTTGACCCGGACCGGAGCCAGCTCAACGGCCAGCCCCCGGGTCAGTCCCTCGATCGCGGCGGCACCGCCGGCCATGAGGGCGGCGCCGGCGGACGGGCGGACCGCGACCGTCCCGGATGTCAGCACGACCGAGCCGTCCGCCCGGATCCGGGAGGCGGCGTGCTTGACCGCGGTGACCGCACCCCAGAAGCGGACGTCGAACAGCTGGCGGGCCTCGTCCAGCGGCACCTGGGCCAGCGGCCGCGGGATGACGCTGTCTCCGGCGGTGTACACCAGGTGATCCAGCTCGCCGATCCCGGCGAGCGCCCCGGCCACCGACGCCTCGCTGCGGGCGTCGACGACGACTCCGTTGCAGCCGCCGGGCAGTGCGGCCAGGGCGGCGTCGAGCCGGCTCTGGCCGCTTGACGCGATCGTGACCTTCGCTCCCGCCGCCGCCGCGCCGGCCGCGGTGGCCAGTCCCATTCCCGAGCTGCCGCCGATGATCACAACGTGCTTGCCTTCAAGATCCATTGTCTGTCCTCCGTACCGGATGTGATGATGTCTCACTGAGTCATTAGCATATCGGATGCGATGACCCAATGAGACATCACGGTAGGATCGGGCTCATGCCGCGATGGGCACCTCAAGCCAGGGACCGGCTCCGCGATGCCGCGCTCGAGCTGTTCCTCGCACACGGCTTCGACAACGTCACCGTGACCCAGATCACCGAGCGGGCCGGACTGACCCGCCGGACGTTTTCCCGCTACTTCACCGACAAGCGCGACGTGCTGTTCGCCGGCTCCGAGCAGCTCCCGGCGGTTCTGGCCGCCGCGGTCGCGCGGGCCGACCCAGACCTCACCCCGTTCACCGCCCTGCTGACCGCACTGGCCAAAGCCGGCGACCTGGTCGCAGACGAGCACGCCGCTCAGCGCCGCGCCATCGTCCAGGCCAGCCCGGAACTGCAAGAGCGAGGGCTGAGCAAGTTCGCCGCCGTCACCAGCGCACTGGCCGCGGCCCTCGAGCAACGCGGGACCGAGGCGGCGACCGCTGCGCTCCTCGCGCCGGTCGGCACCGCCATCCTCCGGGCCGCGTTCGACCGCTGGGCCGAGCAGCCAGAACGCGCCAGCCTGGCCGACCAGATCCACGAGACCGCGGCCGAGCTAGCCGCCAGCATGCAGCCCGCTGCCCCGCCGCCCGGCCAGCACAGCCGGCCAGCGGCCGCGCGGGCGACCTGACGCCGAACCCGGTTTTCTGCGAGATGGCCAAGCGCGTAGCGGGACGTGACCGCGATGTCACAGGTCGGCGCGCGACTGGTCCGGCGCGCTTCCGTTCCTGCTCGGCGGGGCGATCGCCTGGACATCAAGCACAGGCGATCGCCGAGGCAGCCCGGATGTAGCTGCGGTCCGCGTGACTCCATTGGCCCATGACGTCCAGGCCGGCCTCGGCGGTGGCGCGCAGGAGGGCGGCCGTGCCCATGCGGGCCCAGGCGAAGACCGGGCCGCGTCGGCCGTCGGGGTGCTCGAGCCATGCGGTCAATTGCTCGTCGACGTTACCGGGCTCGGCTTCGATCAGGATCTGGCCGCCCGGTGCCAGCAGCTGGGAGCAGCGGTGCAGCAGACGGGCCGGCCTGCCGCCGATGCCGATGTTGCCATCGGCGAGCAGCACGGTGCCCCACCGGCCCAGTCCGGGCAGCGGATCGAACACCGAGCGGTGCAGGACCGGTGCCCCGGCCCGGCGCGCCCGGGCCACTGCCGCTCCCGAGATGTCCACGCCCAGCGCCGGGATCCCGCGTTCGGTGAGCGCCACGGTGAGCCGCCCGGGGCCGCAGCCCACGTCGAGGACCGGGCCGCGGCAGTGCCGGAGCAGTTCCTCGTCGGCGGCATCGGGGGCCCCGCACCACCGGGAGACTTCGAACGGCAGCGCCCGGCCGTCAGCGGTCCGCAGGACCAGCGCCGTGGCCTGCTCGCACAGCGCCTCCTCGTACAGGGCGATCGCCCCGGCCCTCATACCGTTGTCCCGAGGATGCTTTCTCCGAGGATGCCCGGGCCAGCCGGACTCAGGACCGAGGCGAACTCCCGCGCCCGCGCGGCGAACCGGCTCCGCGGTGCCTGGCGGGCCACGGCTACGGCATCCGCTGCCGTGTCCACGTCGCGCAGCTGTGGCAGGTCGGCGACGCGCAGCCCGGCCCCGAGCAGGCGGGCACGTTGCACAGCGCCGGTGCTTGGGGTCGACATGGGGACGCCGCGCAGCAGGGCGGGGGCCGGCACGCGCAGGCCGAGCGCCCAGAACCCGCCGTCGGCGGCCGGGCCGAACACTGCGTCCGCGGCCTGCCAGTCCACTGTGAGCAAGGTCGGCGTGACCTGCGGCGTGTCCATCCCGATCAGCAGCGCTGGCCCGCGGACGGCAGCGAATGCGTCGGCCAGGCGCTCGTCGAGCGGGCCGCCGCACTGCGGCACGATGTCGAACCCGGGGGGCAGCCACGGGCCTGGCCTGCCGTCGAGGACTAGGACCCGCCGCCTGGCTGGGAGCATCAGCATGGTGTGCAGCGTGTCGGCGAGCGCCGCCTCGGCCAGCGCGGCGGCCTGCTCATAGGTGCACGGCGGCACCAGGCGCGTCTTGACCCGCCCTGGCACCGGCTGCTTCGCGATGACGAGCAGGGTGGCCGGCGCTTCCGGTGCGTGAGCGGTCACCGGGCGAGTACCTGG
>Ga0335075_10011770_pt1 | contig 13215 bp, 14 predicted proteins | sample Lox_Sample_24_FD_206723 | JGI IMG/M metagenome (GOLD analysis project Ga0335075, IMG submission 206723) | Soil microbial communities from Loxahatchee National Wildlife Refuge, Florida, United States - Lox_Sample_2.4 | ecosystem: Environmental > Terrestrial > Soil > Wetlands | place: USA...
CTAAGGAGCTAGCGCAGCTACAAGGAGTCGGGTTCGTAGAGGAGGGTTGACGCTTGTCTGCGAATGTCTCTAATGTAGCTGAGGAGACCAGTTAGCTCCAGTGACGGCTCTTCGGCGAGAGCATGGCACTCAAAACATATTGAAAGACTCTTGTCAATCGCAGGTTCTGCGCAGATCAGTAGTCTGATCGTATCTATACCGGCGCGTTCTACCATTCCCATGATCGCCTGCTCTAGGCAGACAAGGCGACCTGCAAGCGAGGTCAGCTCGCCAATGCTCTCCTTCAAGGTCTCGGCACCGGCGATCGCCCGTTTGTCACCGGTCAACACGAGTGACGAGCCGCGGAATACGGCGATCGCGCAGAGCTGACTCTCTCCACTGTCGAGGTCCAGGTCCAGTAGGATCGCTGCCTCTTCGATCGCTGAGGCTAGCTTGACCTCGCTGATGGTTGGCTCCAGAACGATCACCGTTGACAGATAGTCTCGAAAGCGATGCTGAGCCGCTTTTCTATCCTCGATTGCGCCGCGCCGTTCAAGGTACTTGCCTACGACGAACCTGGCTGCGCCCAGGACAGCTACATCATGAGGTTGGCCTGAGGGTCCGCGTATCTGGTTCAGAATCGAATAGCAGGCGCACTTGATCAGGACATCGTTATCTATCAGTAGATTAGACATTGTCTCCGCGACCGATCACTCGCGCGAGGTAGTCGCGGTTTGCATGCGAAAGCGTCTGCCAGTCGAACTGGTTCGCGGCGAGGCCATTGATCAGATCGCCGACCGGTTGCGGGCCTGGAGGAATTATCTTCAGGGCTCCGAAGGTCTCTGCCCACTTGCCAGTTCCATGACCCAGGAACAGGGCCAATATCCCGGGGTCTATCCGCTCCTCCCCAGCAGCTTTTATGGCTGCTTGTGCGAGTTGGGTTGCTTTATACGACTCTGTATTTGCCAGGACTTGCGGCTCTGCGCGGCCAGTCAGGAGAACGAAGGCGGCATGGTCTGCTTCGACTTCCTCGGCGTCGAGTTCTTTGGCGGTGAGCGTATCGTCAATATCAAGCAAACTGTCGCTGTGTTCGAGGTGCCCGAGGAGTATATGGCCTATCTCGTGGGCCAGGATGTACGCCATCCGCGCGTAGTATTCCGATTCGTAGCCCAATAGGATAGCGTACTTCCCCTGCACCTTCACGGTCATTGCCTGCATGTGTTTTTGTTGGAGAGGGAATACCCGCAGCTGTATGACTGGGATTCCTGTTTGCCAGCAGAACGTCAACAGCACAGTCAGATCGACGAATCTTGCTTGTCTGAGGATCGCATCCCTAACAGTTTGGGGATGAGCGGTCGCGGGGAAGATCACGGGACTCGTTGCGCTGAGAGCACACCTTCCTACTGCGGTACCAAAGGACGCCAGGATGGCTTGTTCTCGGTCGGTGGTCGTTCCCAGATTCTTGAACTTGGTGCTGTCGTGCCAGAGAAACTGCGGTGATCCATCGAACAGCGCGCGGGGAGATAGGCCCAGTCTCCGTGCAACCGTGTAAGTAAGCTCCGCCGTAGCGGACGAGGATTCATTTGCTTCGGCGCTCCACCACTCCGGCCAAACAGCATTTATGGCAGCATTAGCTATACCGGCTTCTTGAAGTTCACGCCGGAGCTGCCTATCGTATAGCGCCATGATGGTGGTAGCCGTCCCTTCCGTATCGGCTGGAGAGGCCGCTATGGAATATTTTCTTGACACGCCGGGAAAATGCTTACCCGGTTGCGTGTGTGTTGCTAGGATAACCCCTATGGCATCCGAAGGCAATGACCCTACTTGGTCGAGTCTCCCCGACGCGTTTTGCTGGACAAAGTTTGGCGCAGAGGCTGGCGAGCTGCCGCTCTCGATCTTTCAGCGCAAGGAACTTGAGCGGCGCCGTAATGGTGGCCTCTTTCTATGGGGAATTGGACAGAGCATCGGTCCGTCTCTCCCCGAACTGCTTCGTGTAAACTCAGATCCCGAGGTGCTGTTTTCTCCTATTAGGACGCCCGCGGCGGTACGTGATGCATCTCCTATTCAGGTGGTGATGTGGTGCGACGCCATTGGCTATGACGGTCGCAGATTCAGGATCCCTGACCACTCCTTAGTAACGAGTCGTATGGACCCAGCACGCCCACGGTCAGGGCATTACGCCCTGGTATGCGAGGCGGGGTCATCAATACTGGGCCTCGAGGATAAGGATCATTACGTTGCCCTGGAGACTCTGCGGAATCTGCGCTCCGGTACATCTCTGGGACCGTCACAAGTCACTGCGGTCGTTCACAGAATCCGGAGTACCACCGCGGCTCGCAATAAGTATCCAATAGTCGCCCGCGCGCGACTAGCACATCCATACCTGGTGCGGCTAACTCGGGCTATCCCTGTGCCCGACAGCTGTCGCCTGGACCGAGCTGAGCCTGCAGCTTCCGACTCGGCTATGGAGTCGCTCTTGCGGTTGAGGAAGCAAGACAGTGATGGTCTGTTCTCCATCGAAGAAGCGATGCATTTCGTTTCATAACTCCTGCGGATCACTCGACTCCTGTAGGCGCCGGAGTCCATCCGGGCATGGCCTAGGGCCCCGTAATCCCGTTACTGCGGACGGCCACCGACGGGGTCCTCCCCTGACATCCGATGCCTACGTGATCACCACAACCTGGTGGCTCATGGCCACACAAACGCCGTCCTTGCCGCGATATCTGGTTGGCTCCTTCCTGGTTCCTGTGCGGTCAGGAACTGCTCCGTGTCGCGGGCGCGGCCGACGTGCGCTTGGGTGGCCTTGGTGACGGCCTTGATGGTTGCGCCGAAGTCGTCGCCGAAGATCTCACGCCAGAGCTTCCAGCTGAGTGGGCGAGCTCAGAGGGAGGCTGATCCTGACCGGCCGCGACCAGCCCGCTCCACTTCCCGCTTAAGCGGCAGGACTATCCGCGCGCACCTGATGGTCTGCCCTTGACGTGCTGTTGCCTTTCCTCGCAGGCGCCCGAGTCCGTGGGAATGGGGCCGCTGGGTCAAGGCTGGCGAAGCCATCGCGCAGCGACGCAAATGCCGCGCAGTTAGGGACCTGTGGTCAAGTCAAGGGACTGACCGTAGCCCGGCTGCCCGCTGTCAGGTTTGTTGTCATTGCCGGCGTCTGTTCCGCCGAGTGCGTATGGTCGCAGGGGTGGATGCGTTCGCCTGGGGCGTGGTGGGTTCGATGGCGGGCGTTGTAGGGGTTGTCGTGGCAATCGTGTTCGGGCTCGCTCCCCTGGTGCAGGGTCGCCGTAAGGCGCGGCTCACGCCCGCTGGCGAAGCGCCGCGGGTGGAGATCTCCGGCGGCCAGGGTGTGCAGGTCGGCTCGGGCAATGTGCAGGTTAACCAGTACATCCAGACCTATATCGAAACTCTATATCTGCCAGCCTTACCCGCGCAGGGTCCGATGGTCGTCGGCGAAGTGCCGCGGCAGGTACCGGCGTTCCAGCCCCGCGCAGAGCTGGTGGCCAGGGTAAGGAAAAGCGGGCCGCGGGTCACGGTGGTGCGGGCCGTGACCGGGATGCGCGGGGTGGGCAAGACGCAGCTGGCGGCGGCGTACGCCCGGTCGTGTATTGACGCGGGCTGGCGGTTGGTGGCGTGGGTGAATGCCGGGGATTCATCGAAGCTCCTGAATGGGCTGGCGGAGATAGCCGCAGCCCTCAGCGTGGGCGAACCGGGCGCGGATCTGGAGAGTGTCGGGGTGGCGGTGCGGCACTGGCTGGAGGCCGACGGGGAACGGTGCCTGGTGGTGTTCGACAATGCCGTCGACCTGGACAGGCTAGCCCGGTTTCTGCCCGTGGCCGGGAAGTGCGAGGTGATCATCACCAGCAACCAGCTGGAAACCGCAGGGCTCGGCGAAGCGGTAGCTGTTGATGTGTTCACCGAGCGGGAGGCGCTGTTGTTCCTAGCCCAGCGCACCGGCCGGTCCGATGACACCGGGGCACGGGAGCTAGCGGGTGAGCTGGGGTTCCTTCCGCTGGCCCTAGCGCAGGCCGCGGCGGTGATCGCCGCCCAGCATCTGGACTACCCGGCCTACCTGACCCGGCTGCGAATAGTGCCGGTACAGGACGCTTTGAAGCGCACGTTGGGGGACCCGTACAGGCATGGCGTCGCCGAGGCCATGGTGCTGGCCCTGGACGCGCTGGCTGACGGTGACCAGACGGGCTTGTGCCGCGGGCTGATCAACGTGGTTGCGCTGCTATCGTCCGCTGGGGTTTCGCGGGCGCTGCTGTATGCCGCTGGGCAGCAAGGCTTGTTTCAGCACCCCGGCACCGAGACTGCTGCTGGGCAGCAAGGCATTGACGAGGCGCTTGGGCGGCTGGCCAGCACGTCGTTGCTGACATTCAGCGTGGATAATGCCACGGTGACCGCGCACCGGCTGACGATGCGCGTGGCCGTGGAGCGCCAGGCACAAGATGGAAGCCTGGCCGGGCTCGGCGCAGGCTTAGCGCGGCTGCTATTGGCGGTGACCCAGTCCTTGGACCAGCCGTGGCAAAACCGGCTCGCCGCCCGCGATGCCATCCAGCAGATCATGGCCCTGCACGAGCATCTCGCACCCTACCTCGGCGAAGAAGACGCTGCTCTGATCGAAACTCTGCTGCGGCTGCGTGGATGGGCGATCGGGTGTCTGAGCCTTCTCGGCGATAGTTTTTCCCAGGCCATCGAATACGGCCACAGCCTGGTAGACGACAGCGAGCGCGTCCTGGGCAAGACCCACCCCGATACCCTCACCGCCCGCAACAACCTCGCCTACGCCTACCAGGACGCTGGGCGGCTGGACAAGGCCATCCCGCTGTATGAGCGCACCCTCGCCGACAGCGAGCGCGTCCTCGGCAAGACCCACCCCGATACCCTCACCGCCCGCAACAACCTCGCCTACGCCTACCAGGACGCTGGGCGGCTGGACAAGGCCATCCCGCTGTATGAGCGCACCCTCGCCGACAGCGAGCGCGTCCTAGGCAAGACCCACCCCAGCACCCTGACCGCCCGCAACAACCTCGCCGCCGGCTACCAGGCAGCCGGGCGGCTAGACAAGGCCATCCCGCTCCTGACGCGCACCCTCGATGACCGCGAGCGTGTCCTGGGCAAGACCCACCCCAGTACACTTGGTTCCTGCGCCAACCTCGCCTACGCTCACTGGGCGGCCGGGCGGCTGGACAAGGCCATCCTGCTGTATGAGCGCGCCCTCGCCGACTCCCAGCATGTCCTGGGCAAGACCCACCCCAGCACCCTGACCACCCGCAACAACCTCGCGTACGTCTATAAGGACGCTGGGCGGCTAGACAAGGCCATCCCGCTCCTGACGCGCACCCTCGCCGACAGCGAGCGCGTCCTGGGCAAGACCCACCCCGATACCCTCACCGCCCGCAACAACCTCGCCCTCGCCTACCAGGCGGCTGGGCGGCTAGACAAGGCCATCCCGCTCCTGGCACGCACCCTCGCCGACAGCGAGCGTCTCCTGGGCAAGACCCACCCCATTACTCTGGCCGCCCGCAACAACCTCGCTCGCGCCTACCAGGCGGCTGGGCGGCTAGACGAGGCTGAAAGCTTGCGGGGGAACCCCGCTGAGCCCAGATCATGATTGATTCTTGACACTACTCTTGGCTTGATCACTCGGCTCTTAACTACATGGCCTTGCGCAGCGACGTCCGCACGGGGCGGGCTTGAGGCGGCGGACGCGAGCAGGACAATCGGAGCGAGGAAGACAGCGCCGCGCAGCTCTTGGCCCGCTGGCACCGCTCCATCCCGAACGTAGCGGGCGCAGGAGCTACGTTGGGCTAGCGGTTACCTGCGGAGGCAGGCAGTGGCCCACGGGGGTTGAGTCCGTCCACAAGTCCTCAAATTGGTGAATTCGGACCCCAACGGCGACCGGGTTAACGGAGACTTCGAGGTCTCCAAAATGACCATGCCCATAGCTCTCGATTGAGCACATCTCCTTCTGGTCGATGACCAACAGGTCGGAGACCTCACGATTACTCGATGGCCGCCAAGCTATTCGCAAGTCAAAGCCGAGGCCACCTTCAGCTCGGCTCCTTATTTGAAAGCGGCAGACACGCTGGACTACTTTATCCGCGATAATCCGTTGGTCTCCCTGCATGATTGAGAGGCTCGGATCGCTGACGTCTAGGACGAGAATGCGCCGACTTTGCACGGACTCGGGAAGTCGCCGATAAGCCTCTACGAGATGGCTGAAGCCGCGCTGGGGGTTATCCCACATAGTCAGTGCGTCGCTATCCAGCGCTAGGTGGATTGCTCGCACGGACGAGGTCGCCCGTCGAAGGGACTCTATCTGGAAGTTCAGCGATGACCGCTCGTCAACACGCCTTGTTCCGCCCGCCCAGGAGGCGAACTTCAACCGAGCCTGCTCAATCTCATCTTCCGCCTCCTTGCGCCAGCTCGGGTCAGGTATTCCGTGTAAGACTTGGCGGTCGATTAGGACTTCCCCAATCTGGATGCGTATCTCTTGTCGTATCGCGGCTACCGCCAGGGCGAGCAGGAGTGCCACAACTGCCATCAGTGCCGCGATATCCGAACGATGGACGACGACAGCCTCCACGATCGATGCAGTCGCGCCGAGCAGACCTAGAGTGATCTCGATCACGTACTGCTCGAGGGACCTCTTCATGATGTCTCCGGTCTGCGGTAGGTAGACGAAAGCCTACAAAACGTCAGCAGCCGTGGGTAAGCCCTCTCGCCTTGGTCGGCGGTCTACAGCGTGGGCCAAGGCGAGGACATCCCCTGTCCGCGGCGTCGCGTCATTCACGGACCGAAGTTCTTGAGGCGCGCCGCAGTAAGTCGGGACACGCCGCCAGGGCTGATAATTCACCCGGTTTCGTCGAGCATGCGTCTTACCTTTCGGCGGTCGATGCTGAGTTCGCGGGCTATGGCACGTTGGCTGTGGCCGGCGTTGTGCCAGGCCCGCACCGTCTGCTCCACGCTCGGCATTTCTCTTAGCGCTGGTGGTATGTCGGCGTCTGCGATGGCCGAAGGGTGGCTCACGTGCTCGGCGAAGACAGTGCCAGCACTCACTCGCGGCTCGGCCCTTATGAGGGTCATTAGGAGTTCGAACGAGCCGGCTAGGGCCAGCGCGGGCCAGGCGCTGACCAGAGCACCTATCGGGCCGTGGCCGAGGCCGTGCGCCAGATTGGCGCCGATCGTGGCCAGGATCCCCGCACCGAGGCACCAGCGCGCCAGCGGTGGTACCGGCTGGTGGCGCCGGTTGGCATCGAGGATGAGCATGCTTGCCGCCAGGATCAGGCCATCCACCGTGAACGGGAGGAGCCTGGCCGTCACGCCAGTCTCGCCGTGCGTGCTTACCAGCTCGTAGGCATGGCGGTAGGAGATCACCGCGGCCACCGCGGCGACGGTGGCCACTGCGAGCGCGGTCGTGATCCTGATGAGCCGGTCCGTCATCGCAACTCCTCGCGGAGTGCGAGCACGACGGCATCGTTGCTGTCGTGACCGCTCTCTAGGAGTTCGGTGATGGTCAGGGCGGTGATCCCCTGGTTGCGATCAAAGAACTGCGGCCAATAGCTGACTTCCCACCAGCCGTCCGCCCGCTTCCTGGCCGTCGCCAGGACGGCCCCGTCGACCTCCAGGCTCATGAGGTTGTCTTCGATCTTGATTGGCATAAGTGCCCCTCTCCCGCCCGAGGGGGCCGCGGGGGCCAAAACAGGGGCCAACGTGCTCAGGCCTCTGCCGACTCACCGCGACCCACTCGGAGCGTTTTCGCAGGTGAGGGTCAGAGGCCCCCGGCTCGGCTAAGCCCAGATCAGGGCATATCCGCCGAGATTGCTTCGGGACGAAGAGGCCGCCGGTTCAAATCCGGCCACCCCGACCAGCTCACAGGCCACTTGCGATCTTCGCGGGTGGCCTCTTACACGAACCGAGTAAACCAGGACGGTTCCGGGCCGGCCTCGCAGCCGCCGACCGCCGGGATTCTCGGGCAGACAGCTGTGACGGGCGGCGCTCATCCGTCCTGGCCTGGTGTAATCCGGTCACTGCCGGGTAGTGGGGAAAACGGTTCTGAAGGCTCCCGTGGGAGGGCTCATGGAAAACGGCGATGGGGTATCTTCGCTGCCAGCCAACGAACCAGATCGTGACCAGGCGGCCGCGGCTTCCGCAGTGGCGATCTTTCCCCAAGTGGCACGACTCGGCCCACGGGCGGACACCGCGGACACCAGCGCGCCAGCAGACACGAGCATGGTCGGCGACGCGGAGGAACTGCACGAGCAGTGGGCCGCTATTCAGTCCACGTTTGTCGATGATCCTCGCGGATCTGTCGCCGCCGGGGCCGCACTCGTCAGCGAGGCGGTCGCCGCGCTAGTGGCCAGCACCAAGGACCGCGAACGCGGGCTGCGCGGCGAGTGGGATCGCGATGGCGTTGACACCGAGGGCCTGCGCAACGCGCTGCGGAGCTATCGCGACCTGCTGAACCGGCTCGTCCGCCTGTAGCTGCCGCATAGTCGCGACCCGTGCGACGGCGGACGGGCGAATACCCGGCGGCCAACCAAGCGCTGGAGCAGGCCCTGGGCATCTTCCGCAGCATCGGCGACCGGCTCGGCCAGGCCAACGCCCTCCTCCACCTGGGCATCGTAGGGCGGATGACGGGTGATTACCTGGCCGCGGCCCAGGCCCTGGAACAGGCCCTGGGGATCTACCGCGACCTCGGCGACCGGGGCGGCGAGACGGCGGCGCTCAACGAGAGCGGTACCTTGCACCGGGCCAGCGGTGACCTTGCGCAGGCCGAGAGGTCTCACCGGCAGGCTCTGGACCTGGCCCGCGCCATGGCCAGCTCCTGGGACGAGGCTCACGCCCTAGCCGAAGCCTCGGACCTACGCGCCGAACTAGACGCCCGCAGCCGCCCGCCACCCGCCACCCGCCCAGTAAGCCACAGCATTGCGCCCCTGAGCCGAGGTAGTTGACTGAGGTTCCACGCTTGGCCTGTGCCGCGGCAACCTCAGTCAGCGCTTCGCTCCGGCTTCGATGTATTCGCGCCAGCTCCGCGCTCTCGCCGGCGTCCCCTTTTGGACGTAAAAGGCATGGTCCCGGCCGAGGGAGCACGGGTCATCCGGATCAACTGGACAGAATCCGCCGCCCAGGACCAGGTGTTCGCCGGCGCGTGCGAAAAGCTGGCCGCTGGCGTTGAGGACTTCAAGCGGATCAAGGCGGGCGTGGTAGCCCGCAGGCCACAGGACCGGCGTGCGGTTTCCGGCGTCTGACCGCATCCACAGGCACCAGCGGTCTGCACTGACCTCTTCGCCGTCCAGCACTCCGAGCAGTGCGGCTAGTTGCCGCCACTCGCCCAACGGCCGGCCGCTAGCCGGTATCTGGACGATCTTGCGGGGACCGGTTCCCTGGCTTGCGGAGTGGCTCATGCGGTCACGCGGATCCTCTCCGCGGGCTCAGCCGCCTGGGCTGGTGCCGGGCGTGGTGTCTGTGCGGCCCAGCCACCGGGTGCTGATCTGGCCGTGCCGCATCCGGCCTGCCAGATGGACGCTCAGCGTCTCCGGCGTGTTGTCGCCCGCGTCCCGGCTGATCGCCAGCCTGCTGTGCCGCACCGACAGCTCGTTGGCGTCTACCACCATGCCCGGTGCGAGCACCAGTTCCACATCGCCGCCGTGCACCCGCATCTCGATGATCAGCTCGGGCCCGCTGCGCACCGCGCTGGTCAGGTCCAGCATCACCGGGCACCACCTGGTGCGCAGCACCAGCCGGTGCGGCAGCGTCCACCGGCCGTCGCGGCGCACCGGGCCGTGCCGCTCGTTGATGGTGAGCAGTTCGGCGGCCGGCTTGGCCGGCGTACCGGCGGGCGGCAGCGTGAGCGCGGCGGCGCTGCCGGGCGGCGCGATCAGATCGGCGGTGAGCGAGACCAGCGCCTCGATGGTGCGGGCGGCGAGCGCCGCATCCAGCCGCTCGTCGAATTCGGCCCGGTCGAGCCGGCCGTCGGCCAGGGCGGAGTGCAGCAGGTCGATGACCCGGTCGCGGTCCGCGTCGGACGCGCGCAGCGAGGGTGAGCTGGGCGGATCGGCCGGCATCCGACCTCCTCGGCGGCGACGTGGTGGCACCGCGCCACCCGGCATTCCACGTTATAGCGCCAGTAGGCAGCCATCAATGAGGGACGTGCCCAGGCCCCGGCCGGCTTAGCGCGACCCACTCGGAGCGTTCACGCAGGTCAGGGCGAAGGACCCGGCTGCGCCACCCAGCTGGGCAGCCAGACCCCGGAGCCAGTTGTGCTCTGCCGCCGGGAAGACAGCCGGGAGGACAGATGGCGGCGAAGCTTGGTGAGCACTGGATGCCGGTTGTCAGCGCGCCAGATCAGGGAGACCGGGTAGACCGGCGCGGGATCCCGCACGGGTATGCGCCGCAGGTCGTAACGGTCAGGCCAGAGGTAGCGCGAGCCTTCGCCGGCCAAGGTGGCGAGTGACGCCGAGTCGGCGATCTCGGCCAGCAAGGCCTCGTTCCCGAAGGCCGGGCCGGCCACGTCGATGGTGAGACCGAAGGCGGCCGCCAGTTCGTCGTAATAGGCGGCCCACTCGGTTCCAGCGGCCATGCCGGGCATCCAGATCCGGTAGCGGGCAAGTTGCGCTGGGGTGACCGCGTGAACGTTGGCCAGAGCATGACGTGGGCCGACGAGCAGCTGATGGCGATCATCTATGGCCCTGGCCGTCTTGATTGTGGCTGGCGGGCGTGTGGCTGGAGTGATGGCGTGAAAGGTCGCGTCGACCGTGCCAGCTTCGACAGCGGCCACGGCCGCATTGACGTCGGCGTTCAAGGTCACGACATCCAGCTCGATGCCGGGATGCGTGCGGTAGAAGTGCTCGACCTGAACTCCGGTCGCAATCTGCCGGCTGAGGACGTCGATGCGCAGAGGCCGCCGGCCAGCCGAGGGTCCGGGGCCGGGTCAGTTGCGGCCCCGGGGCACCGGCTCGGCGGCTGGCTCCGGTGCCTCGCCCGGGGCTCCCGGGTCGATGTAGCGTCCGCCGCGCAACAGCGACGCGAGGGCGGCCAGCCCGGCCAGTCCGGCCGCCGCGACGAACACCACCACCAGGCCGTGGCGGAACGGTCCCGAGATCAGGTCCGGGAAGAACTCCCGGCCGGTGATGGTCTGCTGAGCTGCGGCCGGCAGGGAGGACAGCACCCGGCTGGCGGCCAGCAGCTGACGCAGCGGGTTCACCCCGAGGACCGCTGCGAACAGCGACGACACCGGCGGCAACGAAGCCACGTGATGCGCGATGGCGTGCGGCACGCCCTGGCGCTGCAGGCCGCTGGTCAGCGTCTTGGGCAGCGTGCTGGCCAGCCCGGCGATCATCAGCGAGAAGAACACCCCGATCGACAGGGCCGTGCCGGAGTTCTGGAAGGTCGCGCGCATTCCGGAGGCCACGCCGCGGTACCGGGCCGGGACGCTGCTCATGATCGACGACGAGTTGGGGGCGGCGAACATGCCGCTGCCGATCCCATTGGCCGCGATCAGCAGGGCGAAAGCCCAGTACGGGAAGTCGACGGGCAGCACCATCAGGCCGATGAAGCTGCCGCCGAACACCACCATCCCGGCGCTGGCGATGCCCCGGGTGCCGAACCGGTCGGAGAGCATGCCCGACGTGGGACCCGAGACGAGAAAGCCGGCCGTGAGCGGCAGCAGGAAGATCCCGGCCCACAGCGGCGTGTCGGCATAGCTGTAGCCGTGCAGCGGCAGCCAGATGCCCTGCAGCCAGATGATCAGCATGAACTGCAGTCCGCCCCGGGCAACGGACACGGCCAGGCCCGCGAGATTGCCGGCCGCGAAGGCCCTGATCCGGAAGAGGCCGAGCCGGAACATGGGGTCGGCGATCTTCGTCTCGATGATGCCAAATATGATCATGAACGTTACGCCACCGGCCAGCCCGGCGAGCACCCATGGACTGGTCCAGCCCATTGTGTGCCCGCCGTAGGGCTGGATGCCGTAGGTGACGGCGATCAGGATCGCACCCAGACCGACCGCGAAGGTGATGTTGCCCCACCAGTCGATCCGGCCGCGGTGCCGGACACCGGTGTCGCGGAGCTTGCGGTAGGCCCACACCGTCCCGTACACACCGACCGGCACGTTGACCCAGAACACCGCCCGCCAGTCCCAGGCGGCCAGCAGCCCCCCCGCCACCAGGCCGATGAACATGCCGGACAGACCGGCGACCTGGTTGAGGCCGAGCGCGAACCCGCGCTGATCGGCGGGGAACGCGTCGGTCAGGATGGCGGCCGAGTTGGCCTGGAGCATGGACCCGCCAAAGGCCTGGAGCACCCGCCAGCCGATCAGCCACAGCGCCCCATGGCCGCCTTCGAACGGATCGAACGAGAGCAGGATGGAGGCGACGGTGAACACCGCGAAGCCCGCGTTGTAGATCCGGACCCGGCCGAACATGTCGCCGAACCGGCCGACGGTCACCACCAGCACGGCCTGGACAAGCCGGTAGCCCATGATCATCCACAGCAGGTAGGCGATGTTGCCTGGCGCCAGCGGATCCAGGTGGATGCCCCGGAAGATCGCCGGCAGCGCGATGATGACAATGGATCCATCGAGCACCGACATGAACACGGCCGCGGTCGTGTTGGCCAGGGCCACCCACTTGTAGCGGTCGTCCGGTTCGGAGTGGCTGCGCCCGTCCGCCGGCATCAGATGCTCTGAGCCAGTCGCTCGAGCAGCGGCGCGGCCGCGAGTAGCACCTGGAGCTCGGCCGGCGTGAACCCGGCGGACAGGGTCCTGGCCAGCTGCTCGATGCGGGTGTTCCGCTTGCTCCGCAGCCATTGCAGCCCGGCGCCGGTGACCGACAGCACGGCCCGCCTGCCGTCCTCAGGGTCGGGACGCCGCTCGATGAGGCCCTTCGCCTCGAGCGAGGCAAGCGTCGCGCCCATCGACTGCGGGCTGATCTGCTCCAGCCGGGCCAGCGCGCTCGCCGTGGCCGGGCCGCCGCGGTCCAGGCGGGTCAGGGCCGAGCTCTCGGGCAGGGTGAGCTCGCCTTCGCCCGGCACCTGGCGCAGCCGCCGGAGGAGCAGGCCGATGCTGACCCGCAGTGCCCCGGCGACCTCGGTCGCATCTGGGTCCTGAGTCATATTATTCAGGCTAGCCTGATAAGATCAGCCTTAGCAAGTTGGGTCTGGCTGACCGCACGATCTGTCGCTGTTGTTAACATTGTCCGCGCGGGAATGGCCGCGTTGGCAGCAACCTGGGCC
>Ga0335075_10011771_pt1 | contig 13214 bp, 11 predicted proteins | sample Lox_Sample_24_FD_206723 | JGI IMG/M metagenome (GOLD analysis project Ga0335075, IMG submission 206723) | Soil microbial communities from Loxahatchee National Wildlife Refuge, Florida, United States - Lox_Sample_2.4 | ecosystem: Environmental > Terrestrial > Soil > Wetlands | place: USA...
CACCCGCCGGTCCGAGGACCGGCGGGTGCCGGCTGACCACCGCGGCCCGATGGCCGCATCCGACACTGTGTCCGCCCCGGCCTCGGAACGGCCAGCTACCCGGAAATACCGAGGTTCTCGCGGCAACTCGGCAGACTGAGGCTAGGCTCGCGCCGATGGCGACGATCGTGGCGTTTCATGCTCATCCCGACGATGAGGTGCTACTGACCGGCGGGACGATCGCCCGGCTCGCTGCGGAGGGCCATCGAGTGATCATCGTCGTTGCCTGCGACGGTGACATGTGGCCTGACCCGGATCGAGGCCCTGGCCGGCGACTGGATGAGCTACGGACGAGCGCCGCGATCCTCGGCGCGGACAAGGCCGTGCATCTGGGCTACGCGGACAGCGGGCACGGACCGGTCCTGTTCGAGGACCCGCCAGGCAAGATCCGGTTCGCGCGCGCGGACGTTGCGGAAGCTGCGCGAAAGCTTGCCGCACTGCTAGCTCAAGTGCGGGCGGACCTGCTGGTGAGTTACGACCGGCAAGGCGGTAACGGCCATCGCGATCACGTGCGGGTGCACCAGGTCGGCGCGCGCGCGGCCGAGTTGGCCGGAGTGCGAGTGGTGGAGGCGACAGTGCCGCGCGAGTTGGTCGCGCGGTTCGCGCGGGTCCTGCTCCTGCTTCGGCTGGTGACTCGCTATCGCCTCGATGAGATGCGGGAGTACGGCACACCGCAGGCCGCGATCACCCACCGGATCGACGTTCGCCGCTATGCGGCGCAAAAGCGAGCCGCGCTAGCGGCGCACCGAACTCCGCTGGCCGGCCGGGGAAGAGGAGCACGATTGTTCCGCGCGTTCGTCAGGTCGCCCGTGCCGCTATTCCGGGTCGCCTGCGGGACGGAGTGGTTTGCCGAACCAGGGGGACGAACGGGCGAACTCGTCGCCAGTGACCAGACGCGCCAACCGGACTAGTGCGCGAGTCCAGCCCGCTGGCCAGGAACTCACTGGTCCGTGCGCCTCTGCTGGCCACGAACTCAGCAGCGTGAACTGACACCAGCCGTGCAGTCGCCCGGCAACAGGCCGCCCTGGCCAACAGCTGCCGCAGCACCGCCGTCAAAAGCCCGGACTGGCACCCGCCGTGCTCGCAGCAGCCCCGCCGCCCGCAGTCACCCCCGCAACAGCCGCAGCAGCACCGCCGAGAGGTGCACCGGCACTAGCGACACCTGCGCCAGCTTCACCGGCCGCAGCCGTCCCGCTAGCATTCCGATCCGCAGGTGGTGCGGATCTGCCCGGCATCACGCGCCGGTCATCTGGCAGCCGCTTGGTGATCCCCGCCGAATCCAGGTACTCAAGCAACGGGATGGCCGTGCGCCTGGTGGTATCCAACGCCTGCCTGGCCTGAGCCGCCGTGAACGGCTGGGCCAGCCGGGCCAGCACCTCGCTGGCTAGCACGTCGGCGCCTGGAGCTAGCACTACCTGGTCGCTAATGCGCATCAGCTGCCCGGCGCGGACCGCTGCGGCGATGCTGCGTGTGTCGAGCCCGAGCTTGCGCAAGCGTTCGGCGTCCGGCGAGACGAACGGCGCAGCAGCCAGATCCGCGCGAAGCACGCGTAGTGCCGCCTGCACGGCCTCGGGAAGGTCCGGGCCAGCTGTCTGGCCGGCCGGCCGCGCGATATGCAGGGCACCGCAAGAAACCCGGAATGGCGGCTTCGCAAGCGCCAGCACAAGCCGCCGGTCCGGCAAGTCCAGGGCGGCGCGCGCGGCGTCAATCGGCATGCCAGCAGCCAGCGGCTCGGCTGTCGCGTGATTCGCGAGCACCTCGCCGAGCTGATGACCGAGGGCACGCCAGTGCTCAGGATCGGTGAGCCACTCGCCTGCTACGGTCGCCGGGTGCTCCGACACGCCCATGGCCAGCATCGTGCTAGCCCGCATGATCCCGTGCCTGGCAAGCAAGTCAGTCGCACCCGGATGATCAGGCCAGCCGGACAGCAGTCGCGCCGCTGCCGCAGCCGCGCCCCTGCGAGCGAGCGGCGGCGGGGCGACATCAAGTACGACCGCACCAGTGACGACCGGGAACGAGCCGTCGCGCCGGCTGCCAGGATCACGCAACAACATCCGGTCGCCGACGTGCAACGGCAACGGGTCCGCGAGGCTGAGCCTGGCCAGGCCGGGACCGAGCGGTCGCACCCGGGCAACGACCCTGGCCGAGCCGATGTGCAGGGTAACGGCGCGGGTCAGTTCGCCCGGTTGTGCCGACGGTCCCAGCTGGTCCGGCTTGCCTGGCTGCGCGATGAGCCGGACATCGATCAGGTCGGTGAGGGTCCACCGGCCGGCCTGTACGAGCGCCATGCCGCGATGCACCGATTCACGCGCGATGCCGCGCAGGTTGAGTGCAACGCGCGCCACTCCCGACGCGGACTGTGCCGTCTCGCCGAGCGACTGCAGGTCTCGTACCCGGACCGGTCGCATTGACGGAGTGATCACCAGCTCGTCACTCCGGTGGACGGTGCCTGCAGAGAGCGTTCCGGTGACAACCGTGCCGCTGCCGGTCATGCTGAAAGTCCGGTCAACCCAGATCCGCACTGGGGCGCCTTGATCCGGCTTGGGAAGGCTGCGGCAGAGGTCGTCGAGCGCGGTTACCAGCTCAGGCAGGCCCGTCCCGGTCACCGAGCTCACGGCGACGGCGGGCAGCTCGCCAAGTGCTGTCTGCGCGATCTGCGCGCTGGCCTGGGCGATAGCTGGTGCCGGGTCGGCCAGGTCACTCTTGGTGGCGACCAGCAGGCCGTGCCGGATACCCAGTGCGCTGACCACTGCGAGGTGCTCGGCGGACTGCGGCATCCAGCCCTCGTCCGCCGCCACAACAAACATGACAGCCGGCACCGGCCCGGCGCCGGCCAGCATGTTGGTCACGAACCGTTCGTGGCCAGGTACATCCACGAACGCCAGCTGATCGCCGGAGGGAAGCGTAAGCCACCCGAAACCGAGGTCAATCGTCATACCCCGGCGCTGCTCCTCAGCCCACCGGTCCGGCTCCATGCCGGTCAGTGCCCTGATCAGCGCGGACTTGCCATGGTCAACATGACCGGCAGTTACGATCACATGCATTGCGTTAGCCTGAACTTCCATTTGTCTCAGCCCGCCGCAGCCATGAGAGCTGCCGCCGCTACAGCCGCGATCAGGCGCTCGTCGTCCGCCGGGCTCACTGCACGCAGATCAAGCAGCAGCCGTCCGTCTTCGATCCGTCCTACGACGGCCGGCGTCGTGCCCCTGCGCACGGCCGCGCCCGTCCGGAGTTCGGCCGCGAACGAGGCAGGCAAGCTGACGGCGGCACTCGGCAGCGTGACTCCGGGCGCGCCACCGCCACCGACTGCGGCGTCCGACGGCTGAGCACGCGCGTCGATGCCGGCGGCAGCGAGAGCGTCCGCTATCCGGCTGGCACGTTCCGCCAGCTGCGCCTCACCAGCGGCCAACTGCTCGGCTACCGGTGGTTGCGGTCCGGCCAGTGTCGCCTCGAGGGCCGCGACCGTCAGCTTGTCGACGCGCAGCGCTCTCGCCAGCGGATGGCGTGCGAGTTGTCTGATCAGGTCCGACCGGCCGAACAGCAGACCGGCCTGCGGGCCGCCGAGCAGCTTGTCGCCGCTGGCAGTCACGACTGCAGCGCCATCGCTGAGCCAGCTGCTGGCGTCCGGCTCGGCTGGCAGCATCGGGTGGGGTCTGAGCAGGCCAGAGCCGATGTCGCCGATCACCGGCACGTTCAGGCCCGCGAGCTCAGCGATGGAAGCGCTGGTCGTGAATCCCTCTATCCGGTAATTCGACGGGTGCACCTTCAGCACGAAGCCGGTCTGCGGGCCAATGGCAGCGGCGTAGTCGGGAGCTGTCGTGCGATTGGTTGTGCCAACCTCGCGGATCCGGGCTCCGGTAGATTCCAGCAGGTCAGGCAGTCGGAAGCCGTCGCCGATTTCGATCATCTCGCCCCGGCTCACGATGATCTCGCGGCCAGCCGCGAGAGCCGTAGCGGCAAGAACCAGCGCGGCCGCGTTGTTGTTGACCACGTGTACGGCCTCGGCCGCGGGCACGGCCGCCGCAAGCGCGCTCAGCATGCCGCGGCCGCGCCGTCCGCGCAGGCCTGATGGGAGGTCGAACTCGAGGTCCGTGCTCCCGGCAGCCACCTGGACTGCATCTTTAGCGGCAGCCGACAGCGGCGCCCGGCCGAGATTGGTGTGTAGCAGCACGCCAGTCGCGTTAATGACCGGCGTCAGCGTCGCGGCGATGGCCGGCAGGCTCTCCGCGGCGGCGTCCGGCACGGCGGCTGGCTCGATCACGCCGTTACGGGCTAGATCCTGGGCGCGCCGTACCGCCGAGAGCACGATCGCGCGGCCGAGCCTGTGCTCGGCTGCTGCGAGTCGCGGGTCGGCCAGCACGGCGTCGGTACGCGGGGTCAGCCTGCGCACGTCCACGAGCGCGACCATACCTGGCGAGATCCATCCCCTGGCAGGGCCTGGACAGCTCTTCCATGGTGATTTACCAGCACTTTGCCCAAGTCACTAGCCCCCGAGCACGGTGCATGTGCAAGTCTTTAAACATCCGATTACGCAGAGAGTGAGCAGACATGGACGACGAAGCCCGCATTCCGCGCACTCGCGGAGCAGTGTGCGGTGTGTTGCTGATCTTGCTCGGCCTGTGGGGCGGCCTTGCGCCGTTCGTCGGCCCGTACCTTCACTTCGGCTTCACGCCGGACAAGGCCTGGGAGTACACCTCCGGCAGGCTGTATTTGTCGGCCATTCCCGGCGCGGCGGCATTGCTCGGCGGGCTGATGGCCCTCATCACGCGCAATCGCGCGTTCGGCATCTCCGGCGGCCTGCTCGGCGCGCTCGGCGGCGCGTGGTTCGTCGTAGGCGGCGGGATCGTTCTCGACGTGCTGAAGAACACGTCAGTCAACGTCGGGGCGCCGCTGCAGAGCACAAGCATGACGGCCACGCTGCAGGACTACCTGGAGAGGGCAGCGCTCTTCTTCGGCCTAGGTGCGCTAATCCTGTTCGTCGGCGCGCTGGCAATCGGCAGGTTCTCGATGCTCGCGGCAAAGGACGTCGAAGTGGAGACAGACGGCTACTCATATACGAGCCAGCCGGATCAGTTCTCAGCACCCACGAGCGCCTACCGGACGACTACCGGGCAGTTCCCGTCAGTGCAGGACACGACAACGGCGCAATACCCGCCGCCTGCGGGCACCTAGCTCGCGCCCGCTGCACACGACGGTTGCCTAGATCGGCTCCGCCAAGGTGATGAATCTCCTGCGCAAGGCGCTAACTGTGCCTGCCGCCTTTTCGTGTCAAGGGTTCGCCATTGGTACGGGGAAAGGGCTCTGATACGGCCGTCTTCTGGCCGCGTTGCCGTGCCAACCCGGCGAGGGAAGGCGAGTGCCGGATCAGGAGCGAAATGACGGAACAGCGAAATATCGCAATGGCGGTGACCGGAGCGGGGGCGTTTCCACCAGGAAACGTTTTGGCGGCTTCGCCAAGGCGGTCGGGATGCGGGCCATGACCACACCTCACGGCCTGGGCTACTGCAAGATCGTCATCGTGGTGGACGACGACGTCGATCCCGTCAACCTGCCGCAGCTGATGTGGGCGCTGTCCACCAAGGTCAACCCGGCCGGCGACCTGCTGAACCTGCCGAACATGTCCGTGCTCGAACTGGATCCCGGCTCCCAGCCTCCCGGCATCTCAAACAAGTTGATCATCGATGCCACCACGCCTGTCTCCCCGGACAGCCGGGGCCACTACAGCCAGCCCGTCACCGACCTGCCCGAGACTCCGCACTGGGTCAGCAGGCTGAAGGATCTGCTCGCTGCCCGCGGCTGACCCGCACTCGCTGGCGAGAGTCTGCCGGACCGCCTCGCCACACGTTGAGGAGGAACGCCCATGCAGTGCCCGCGCTGTGCGTTCGAGCGGATCGACACGCTCGCGACCTCCCCGGTACTCAGGGCCTGGGACGTCCTGCAGTGCACGAACTGCCTCTACACCTGGCGGACGACCGAACCGCCCCGCCGGACTAGTCGCAACTCCTATCCCGAGGAGTTCCGCATGACCCAGGCCGACATCGACAACGCGCCTGAGGTCCCCACCGTCCCACCGCTGGCCAGGCGAAGCTAGCCGCGGGCGGGTGCACCCGCTACTTTCCGGGATCCGGCCCCTTGCCACCAGGACGGCGTACATCTGCTTTCACCGGTCTGGACTGATCTGCGAACGTTCGCAGCAGCCATTTCGCGAGCCATTACGGCTAGCTCGTCGCTTGATCCGCTCCGCCAATCGGGAGATAATCTGAACATACTTCGACCGATTTCCTGATTGGAGAGCATTGTGCCGAAAAAGCACCTCCGCGCCCCGCTGATCCTCGCCGCGGGGTTAATCGCGGCGCTTTCGACGCAGTTCGCGCCGGCGGCGTCCACGGCGGCTGCCTCATCCACGGCACCGGCGGCCGTAACCACGGCCGCCGGCGGCCCGAAGGCTCCGGCGGAGACCTCGGCCCTGACCCAGTACGCCGACCGAGTCACCACGGTCGGCATTATGCGCTTTCCCGGCACGTTCACCAGTGCCAGTGTGACCGACCGGACCGTGACCGTCTACGCTACGACCAAGGACGCGGCACTGCTCAGGGCGCTCCGGACGCTGCCGGCGCATGGCGCCCGCCTTGTCGTACACACCGTGCCGCACAGCTTCCGGCAACTCAACCGCCTCGCCGAGCGCATAGGCCGGGACCGCTCGGCCCTGCGGTCCGCGAGCGTCGATGTGAGCTCCGTCGCCTTTGACGCCCCCGTCGGTAAGCTCCTGGTAACGCTCGCCCGGCCAACTGGCGGCGTCACCGCCGCGCGGACCGCCGCTCTTGTTGGCAACGCGCGGACCCGACTGGCCGACCGCTACGGCTCGGCCTGGGTGTCGGTGGCCAATGCCACTGAGCCACTGGCCACCACGAGCGCCACGCGTGACGAGGATGGCTCGCCCTGGACCCCCGGCGACGGCATTGACTTGAGCGGGATCGACGTCTTCTGCTCGCTCGGGTTCACGACCAAGGGCAACAACAGTGGCAACGAATTCCTGCTGACCGCAGGCCACTGCGGGCCGGGCACCGTCACGGATGCGGCGAACGGCTCGACGATCGGTAACGTCTCGACCCAGTACCTTTCTAACGGTGCGGAAGACTACGACTTCGACACCATCCGCGCGAACGGGCGGCCGCGCGTGTGGTACGGCCCCGACAACACGACCGACTACTACACCGTCAACGGCCAGCTCCTTCCGGCTAACGGCAGCGCGATGACCGTCGACGGCGACGCGAACGCGGGGCAGCACACCGGCAATACGGTCACCAACAACGAGATCTACGGGTACTTCAACGACGACAACTACGGCCAGCTGTACATCGGCCCGCTGGTCGAGGTCAGCACGGGCGCGTGCATCGGCGGTGACAGCGGCGGCCCGGCGTATGTCCGTGAGGGCGGTACCGGCGACGTCGACGCCGTGGGCACGATTACCGGGACGAACGGCAGCGACTGCTTCGTGTTCTGGATTAGCACCGAACTGAGCGCGGGCAACGTGTCGCTGGTGACCGGCTAACGGGCCTTGCACGCACGCACGCACGTGGCCCGGCCGGCGGCGCGGTTATCCGCGCCGCCGGCCCTAGCGTGACGCAGAGCAGGCCGGCTGGCGCATCATGCGGTCGGCAATGTCAGTCCGCACGTCGATCTAGATCGCGAGATCTCGCTCACGAGCGAGCCGTGAGGAACTGTTCAGCTACAGAGGCTGGGCGAGGCGGTAGTAGGCCTGGTTCCAGCGCATTTCGTTCTCGAAGGCGCGCACGGTAGTCCGACCGTCGATCGTGAGGAGCTCGATCCCGGCGATGCGCGCGAAGTCCTCGAACGCCTCCGTTCCCACCGCAGTCGACATGACCGTGTGGTGCGCCGCGCCCGCGGTCAGCCATGCGGTCGCGGAGGTGGCGAAGTTAGGCTCCGGCCGCCAGACGGCGCGGCCGACGGGCAGGCGCGGCAGCGGCGCGCGGGGCTCGACGATCTCTACGACGTTGGCAGTGAGCCGGAACCTGTCCCGCATATCTGACAGCGCGACTACCACCGCTGGCCCAGGGTCGGCGGTGAACACCAGTCGCACCGGGTCGGCCTTGCCGCCGATGCTGAGCGGGTGAATCTCCAAGCTCGGCCGGCTGGTGGTGAGCGCCGGGCTGACCTCGAGCATGTGAGCGCCAAGAATCAGCTCCTGGCCGTCGACGAGATCGTAGGTGTAGTCCTCCATGAGACTCGCGCCACCCCGTAGACCCACGCCCATGGCGCTGGCCGCGCGCACGAGCACCGCGGTCTTCCAGTCGCCTTCCGCACCGAAGCCGTAGCCATCGGCCATCAGGCGCTGCACAGCGAGGCCGGGCAACTGCTTCAGCGCGCCCAGGTCCTCGAAGGTATCGGTGAACGCCCCGAAGCCGCCGTCCTCAAGGAAGGCGCGCAGGCCCAGCTCGATCGCTGCGCCTTCTTGCAGCGCTTGGTGGCGCTCGCCGCCGCGGCGCAGCTCGGGGACGACGTCGTAGCAGTCCTCGTACTCGGCCACGAGCGAGTCGACGGCCTCGCCGGAGACCGCATCGACAGCCGCCACCAGCTCGTTGACGGCCCACGTGTTCACCTGGACGCCGAGCCGGTTCTCGGCCTCGGTCTTGTCACCTTCGGTAACGGCGACGTAGCGCATGTTGTCGCCGAACCGCGCGACCTTGAGGGTCTGCATGGCGTGCCAGCCGGCTGCGGCGCGGGCCCAGGTGCCTACGGACGCCGTCACGCGCGGGTTCGTCGCATGGCCGACGACGGTCTTACGCGGGACCTGGAGCCGGGTCTCGATGTAGCCGAACTCGCGGTCGCCGTGGGCTGCCTGGTTGAGATTCATGAAGTCGAAATCGATGTCCGCATAGGGCAGCTCGACGTTCGCCTGCGTGTGCAGGTGCAGCAGTGGCTTGCTCAGTACCTTCAGTCCCGCGATCCACATCTTCGCCGGGCTGAAGGTATGCATCCAGGCGATAACGCCGATGACCCGATCGTCCGCATTGGCGTCCAGCATCGCCCTGCGGATCGATTCGGTGCCGGTCAGCACCGGCCGCCACACGATGCGCACCGGCACGTCGCTGGCCCCGTCGAGGGTCGCGACGACCTGCTGTGACTGCGCCGCGACCTGCCGCAGCACCTCTTCGCCGTAGAGTCCCTGGCTTCCGGTGAGGAACCACAGCTCGAACCGGTCGTAGTCGGCGAAGGGCTTTGTCACGAGAGCGCTCCCTGGGGTTGCTGGCCGTAGACGTTCTGGTACCTCTCGAAGAGGGCGTCGATCGTCTCGGGCGCGATGGGGACTGGCTGTCCTAGCTGGCGCGCGATGTGCACGGTGCGGGCGACGTCCTCGGCCATGACTGCAGCCTTCACGGCGTCTCTGGCGTCCTTCCCGATCGTGAAGACGCCGTGGTTGCGCATGAGCACCGCTCGCGAGCGGTGGCCGCTGAGCGTGCTGACAATGCCGCGGCCGATGGAGTCGTCGCCGATGACAGCAAAGGGCCCGACCGGGATCTCGCCGCCGAACTCGTCCGCCATGCCGGTGATGACGCAGGGGACGGCCTCGCCGCGCGCGGCCCAGGCGGTCGCGTATGTCGAGTGGGTGTGAACGACACCGCCGACCTGTGGCATGTTCCGGTACACGTAGGCGTGCGCGGCGGTGTCGCTGGACGGCAAGAGGGCCGCTTCCTCGCGGCCGGGCACAACGTTGCCATCCAGGTCGCAGAGAATCATGTTCGCGGGCGACAGATCGTCGTAGGCGACGCCGCTGGGCTTGATCACGAACAGCTTCGCTCCGGCCACTCGGCCCGAGACATTACCTGCCGTCCACGCCACCAGCCCGTACCGCACGAGCTCTGCGTGCAGGGCTGCGATCTGCTCGCGCGTAGCGGCGATCGTCTCGCCCTCCCAGGTCATGCCAGTGCCTCCCGCCGGATGTCCTTCAGCCGGTGCATCACGCCGTTGCCGCCGCGGCCGAAGTAGTCGTGCAGCACGCGATACTCCGCGTACAGCCGGTCGTAGGTGTCGGCTGCGGCCGTATCAGGGAGGTAAGCGTCGCGCCGCAGCGTGCCCATGGCCTTGCTCGCGGTGCGTACATCGGGGTAGATGCCGGCCGCTACCGCGGCGTGGATCGCCGAACCGAGAGCCGGCCCTTGGTCACTGCCGATGACCGAGATCGGCATCCGCAGCACATCGCTGTAGGTCTGGATCAGCTGAGCGTTCTGGATGAGACCGCCGGCCGTGATGAACTCCCGCACCGGCACGCCCGCGCCGTTGAAGGCCTCGACTATGGTGCGGGAGCCGAACGCCGTCGCCTCGACCAGGGCGCGGTAGATCTGCTCCGGCCGGGTGGCGAGCGTCTGGCCGAGTAGCAGCCCGGAGAGGTGCGTATCGACCAGCACGGACCGGTTGCCGTTGTTCCAGTCGAGGGCGATGAGGCCGTGGGCCCCGACCGGCTCTGAATACGCAAGATCGGTCAGGTGCTGGTGAATGCTCTTCCCGGCCTGACTGGCCGCGTCGTGCAGGCTCGGCGGCACCTGGTTCTCGACATACCAGGCGAAGATGTCACCCACGGCGGACTGGCCCGCCTCGTAGCCGAAGAGTCCCGAGACGATGCCGCCGTCGACGACGCCGCACATGCCGGGCACCTCCGCGAGGTGGTCGCCATTCATGACGTGGCACGTGCTCGTGCCGATGATCGCAACCATCTGGCCCGGCTCCACCGCCTGGGCGGCTGGCGCGGTGACGTGCGCGTCGACGTTGCCGACCGCGACGGTAATGCCCTCCGGCAGCCCGGTCCAGGAGGCGGCCTCAGCGGTCAGGCGGCCGGCGGCGGAGCCAAGCTGCCCGATCTCGTGGACGATCTTCGCCTCGACGAAGTCCGCGAAGCGGGGGTTCAGGACCCGCAGGAACTCGCGGTCCGGGTAGGCGCCGTCCTGATAGATGGCTTTGTAGCCGTTGGTGCACGCGTTCTTCACGTAGCGCCCGCACAGCTGCCAGACGATCCAGTCCGCGGCCTCCAGCCAGTGCTCGGTCACCGCGTAGAGCGCCGGATCTTCCTCAAGCAACTGGAGGCCCTTGGCGAACTCCCACTCGCTGGAGATAAAGCCGCCGTAGCGCGGCAGCCAGGACTCACCGCGTTCCCTGGCGAGCGCGTTGATGCGGTCGGCTTGGCCCTGCGCGGCGTGATGCTTCCACAGCTTGACATAGGCGTGCGGACGGCCGGTGTACGCCGAGAGCCTGCACAGCGGGGTGCCGTCCGCAGTCACCGGCATCGGCGTGGAAGCCGTGAAGTCGGTGGCGATGCCGACGACGGTACCCGGATCGATTCCGGCGGACCGGACAGCTTCCGGGACCGCCGTCTTCAGTACCTCGATGTAGTCAGCCGGATCCTGGAGCGCCCACTCCGGCGGAAGACGCCCTCCCGTGGCGGCGAGCGTCTCGTCCATGACACCGTGCTCGTACTCGTGCACAGCGCTGCCGAGCACCGCACCGTCGGACACTCGCACCACGAGTGCCCGGCCGGACAGCGTGCCGTAATCCACTCCGACCGTGAATGCATCCGCTGGCTCAGACATAAATCTCCTTGCCTCACCTACGCCAGCAGCGTCGTCGAGCCGCGGATGACCAGCCGGCAGCCCACCGACTCAGATCCAGGGTGCCCCTCGCCGTCTATGGCCGCGAACAGCCGGCGGGCGGCCTGCCTGCCGAGTTCCTCAAGTTGCATGTCGATGCTCGTGATCTCGGGGCGTGAGCCGTTGGTCACGACGCTCCAGTTGTCGAAGCCCGCGACGGCCACGTCTTCTGGCACGCGCCGCCCCGACTCTCGAAGGGCATCGATTGCGCCCCGCGCGATCTGGTCATTGCCGGCCACGATCGCGTCGACATCCGGGGCTTGCTCCAGCAGCGTCCGCACGGCGCCGCGGCCCCAGGACTCGCTCCAGGAGCCGAACATGACCCGTCCCCCGGTGAGCTCGAGCCCGGCCTCAGCGAGCGCGCCGGCCACGCCGGTCGCGCGGTCCTGGGCGGCGGTGTACTCGTATTCGCCAGTGACGTGCGCGATGCGGCGCCGGCCGAGGGAGAGCATGTGCTCGGTCGCCAGACGGCTCCCCTGCACATTGTCGCTGACAACGCACATGTCCTCCGGATCCTCCGAAGGCGCGTACGCGTAGACCACGGGAACGGCAAGGTCGCGCCCGATGGACGGCCGGGCGTTGGTGTCCGAGCCCACCACGATGAGTCCGTCCACGCGGCGCGAGAGCAGCGCCTGCAGGTGATGCTGCTCCCGGATCGCGTCGCGGCGCGCGTCGCACAGGAACACTGACGTCTGCCCGGCGCCGAACGCGTCCTCGGCTCCCATCATGATCGGGATGGAGAAGCGGCCCTCCAGATCCGTCGTGAGCAGGCCGACGGTGCCGCTGCGCGCTTCAGGTAGCCCCTTCGCGAGCCCGTTCGGGCGGAATGAGAGCTTCTCGGCAGCTGCGAGCACTCGGTCGCGAGTCTCGATGCGCACATCGTCTCGGCCGTTGAGCGCGCGAGACGCCGTCGCGATCGAGACGCCCGCCAACTGCGCGACCTGGCTGAGCGTCGCGGCCTTCGGAGATTGCAACGCCCTGGTCCGCCAATCCTCGCGCTGGAAAGTCAGCGTCATGATGTTCCGGTAAATCTGCAGACATGATTACACGATGTACCGCTTGACGCAAGAACAACCAGCTAGCTACGCTACGGCAAGCTTCCAGCGTTCCGGTAATTTGCGGAACGCGTCATGCGAGGAGGAACATGAGCGCAGAGGCCGTGACGGGCTCCGCGGCCGTCACAGTGGCATCGGGGCGCGGGGCGTTGACGCCGCTCGGCGTCGATTCGGTCCGCATTACGGGCGGCTTCTGGGCTGATCGACAAGAAGTCAACTCCCGTACGACGCTGAAGCACTGCCTCGGCTGGATGGAGCGCCTGGGCTGGATCGCGAACTTCGACCGGACCGCGGCGGGCGAAGGCGGAGAGCGGGCGGGCCGTTCGTTCTCCGACTCCGAGATCTACAAGCTCCTCGAGGCGCTGGCGTGGGAGTCCGCGCGCAGCGGCGACGCCTGGGCCGAGACCGCCTTCTCCGAACTCTCGCAGCGGGTGATCGCCGCTCAGCAGCCCGATGGCTA
>Ga0335075_10011772_pt1 | contig 13214 bp, 8 predicted proteins | sample Lox_Sample_24_FD_206723 | JGI IMG/M metagenome (GOLD analysis project Ga0335075, IMG submission 206723) | Soil microbial communities from Loxahatchee National Wildlife Refuge, Florida, United States - Lox_Sample_2.4 | ecosystem: Environmental > Terrestrial > Soil > Wetlands | place: USA: Florida...
GAGTGGGGATATGCGCCCTGATCGCGTTCAGCGTGCTGTCGTTCGGGGCCGTGCAAGTGTGGTCGCAATCGATTCTGGAGGGCGGCGCGGCGCTGCTGTTCTTGTACTGGGCGTTGGTGGCGTGCCGAAGCAAGGACGCGAAGATTCAGTGGAATCCTCTCAACTGGCCGCTGCTGGGCCTGATCGCGATCGGCTTGCTGCAGCTTTTGTTTCACGGAACATCGTATTCGTTTTTGACGCGCTTGCAGCTGCTGAAGCTCGCGGCGTATTTCATTATTTTGTTTCTGAGCGCGCAGGCATTCCGGTCGCGCAACGATCTCACGGTATTGGCGTGGTGCATCATCCTGTTTTGTTTTGCGATTTCCCTGCTTACGATCGTGCAGCACTTCACGGCCGGCCAGACGATTTACTGGGTGGAACCTGTCAACGGAAGCGAGCCTTACGGCCCGTACGTTAACCGGAACCATTTTGCAGGCTTCGTCGAATTGACGCTGCCCATTGGCCTGGCGCTCATGGCGTTTCGCGGATTGCGGCGCGACGTGATGCCGTTGATGGCGCTGTTGACAGTCGTTCCGCTAAGCGCGCTCGTGCTGTCGGGCTCGCGCGGGGGCCTATTGGGCTTCGCGTTCGAGATCGGCATCCTCGGCTGGATGATGCAGAAGCGGCGGGCGTTGCGCAGCGGCCGCTTGGCGGTAGTCGCGGCGGGGGTGATCGCGGCGCTATTTTTTGTGGCGTGGGTGGGAGCGAGCCGGGCGATCCAAAGGTTCTCCGCACTGAGATCACCCGACGTCACGCTTGGCCGGCGCGTCACAATGGCCCGCTCGGCTGTGCACATTTTCCTCGATCATCCGCTCAAAGGGTGCGGATTGGGCACCATGGTTGCCGTGTTTCCACGCTACGAGACGGATTACGACGGCAGGACCGTCGACCACGTTCACAACGACTATCTGGAAGGGCTGGCGGAGGCTGGACTGCTCGGCGGGCTATGCGGCGCGGTGTTTCTGTGGGTGCTGTTCCGGGAGACGAGAAAGAACTTCGCAACGGAACAAGGGCATTTTTCGTTAGGGCTGCATGCGGGCGCAATCATGGCGGTCGCGGGGATGCTGTTGCACAGCCTCGTTGACTTCAATTTGCAGCTTCCGGCGAACGCCTTGCTGTTTCTGCTTCAGGCCTACATCGTGACCACGCCAGCGCTTCCCTCATCGTCTCCTCGACCCGTGCCACGCCGGGGCGTTCCGGAGTATGAGGGCGTGCCGGAGAGGCCGAGCGAGGCTTGAGGCGGCGTGAAAAACCGGCCGCCGCGCGCGAGTTTTCCTTTATTTTATCCCCCATATTCCAAAATGCAATTAGACAAGTAATGTCCTGATTGACATGGGTGTTAGCGCTAAGCGATAGTTGACGTGGGGTCATCTCTAGCGATGGTTGTTACAGTCCGTGGGGTTTCGGGCTGGCTGAGGGCGAAGCATTTCTTATTGTTAGTTGTAGCGCTGATGGTTCCGGCCATTCAGCCGGCTTCCGCCCAGGAAACAAGCGAAACCCCGCAGCAGAAGAGCGCGAAGGTGCAGGAGCTTGCCGCCCTGGCGAGCGAGCGGCCGGTTGACGCTGTCATCGGAAGCGGAGATCTGCTGCATATCGATGTGTTCGATGTTCCGGAACTTTCCCGCGACGTCCGGGTTAGCGATACGGGCGACATCAGTTACCCCCTGATCCCCGGGAAGATAGCGGTGGCGGGCCTTACTTCTTTCCAGCTGGAATCAAAGCTCGAGCAATTGCTGGTGGCGAACGGATTAGTGTCGCACCCGCAGGTTTCGGTGTTCATGAAGGAGCAGAACAGCCAGCCGGTGACCGTGGTAGGCGCGGTCGACCACCCGATGGTGTACCAGGTGATGAGGCCGACGACGTTGCTCGAGGTGCTGACGGCGGCGGGAGGCGTATCGGACAACGCAGGGAACGTGGTGATCGTGACGCGGCCGGAGCGCTCGGACGACGCGAAAACAGAGCCCGTGAGCGCTACAACAAGCCCGATGAGCGAGACAACGAGCCCCTCGTCGCACGAACAGACAATCACGATTCCGCTGCAAAGCCTGCTTGAGTCCGGAAATCCCGTTTTCAACATTCAAGTCTATGGCGGTGATACGGTCGCCGTACCTTCAGCGGGGATCATATATGTTCTGGGAATGGGTGTGGCGCAGCCGGGCGAATACGTTCTGCAGGACCGAGGAGAGCAAGTAACCGTGCTGAAGGCGCTGGCCCTGGCGCGAGGCTTGTCGTCGTTCGCAAGGGCCAACTCAGCCGTGATCATGCGAATGAATCCACAAACGGGGCAGCGGGATACGATTCCTGTTCATCTTAAGGAGATCGAAAATCGGAAGGCTGAGGACGTGCCGATGAAATCGAACGACATTCTGTATGTCCCGGATAGCGCCGGGAAGAGGGCGCTCGCCCGTGGAACCGAGGCTGCTCTAGGTGTAGGAACCGGGATCGCCATCTATCGTGTTCAGTAGTCTCAGCAGAAGCTGCTAAGTGAGGACCCTAAGAATCCGTGGAAGATAGATACGCCATTCGTGAGCGCAAGGCGGGCGAATCACTGACAGTGATTCCGCCGCCCGTGGTGCCGTGGGACGCCGTACCCCGGGAACCGCACCTGCGCGACTACATCATCATCCTTCGAAAGCACCAGTGGCTGATTCTAACGTTTCTGTTCACCGTGGTGACGGTCGTGACGATCGCGTCGTTCAAGATGAAGCCGGTGTACGAGGCGGCGGCGCGCGTGGAAGTGGACAAAGAGTCGCAGGTGAACATGCAGATCGGCGACGACCAGAGCACGTACGACGAATACGTCGACATGGACACGTATATCGAGACCCAGACGAAGATTCTCGAGAGTGAGACGCTGGCGATGGACACGATCCGGTCGATGGATCTGGGGAAATATCCGGAGTTCGGCGGAAGCTCCGCAGCGACCGCATTTGGGCAAGGGGGCGCCACGTTCCGGCGCCCTGCCATACTTGGGCAATTTCTGGGCGATCTGATCGTCAAGCGTGTGCCGGACAGCCGTTTGATCGAGGTGAGATTCGATGCCGAGAACCCTCGGCTCGCGGCCGACGTGGTGAACACGCATCTGCAGAATTACATCGAGCAGAATTTCAAGAGTAAGTACGACGCAACGACGCAGGCATCGAACTGGCTCTCGTCCGAACTCGAGGAACTTCGCATCAAAGTTGAAAAGTCGGAAGACGCGCGCCTCGCCTACGAGCGCGAAAACCAGATCTGGCAGATCGACGAAAAGCAGGACATCACGACACAGAAACTCGCCGATCTCAGCAAGGCGGTGACAGACGCTCAAACCGAGCTCTCCGGGAAAGAAGCGCTCTACCGGATGGCGACGGCGGGAGAGGTGGATGACCTCCCCGGGGTAGCGGACGACTCCGTGCTGAAGAGTCTGGAGCAAAAGAAGACCGATCTTGACGAGCAGTACGCCGACGCCTCCAACCAGTACGGCCCCAATTTCCCAAAGGTGCAGCGGCTGAAGGATCAGCAAGCGCAGGTTGACGCCGACCTAGCGAAGGCTCGGCAGGTGATCGTGGACGGTATTCGGGAGGATTACAACACTGCTCAAAGCCACGTCGAGATTCTCCAGGAAGCACTGGACAAGCAGAAGGCCGAAGCAAATGACATGGCCGAAAAGCTGGTCCAGTACAACATCCTCGAGCACGACGCAGAGGCGAACAAGCAGCTCTACGATGGGCTGCTGCAGAAGTTGAAGGAGGCGAGCATCACGGCCGGTTTGCGTTCGAGCAACATTCGAATCGTGGATCCAGCGCTCGTGCCTGCAAGCCCGTCGCGGCCCCAGAAGGCGCGCAACATCCTGCTGGCGCTGCTGGTGGGTCTCATTGGAGGAGTCGGGCTGGCACTCTTCCGGGAGTATCTGGACAACACGGTAAAATCGCCGGACGACATCGAAACGCTGACCGGATTGCCGTCTTTAGCGGTGGTGCCGTCGCTGCCGGGATCGAACGGCCACCACGGCCGTTTCTCGCTTCGAAGGGATGTGTCGGCGCAAGGCCCGGGGGAACCTCGCGTGGAGCTCCTTTCCTACGTGCAGCCCAAATCGCAGGTCTCGGAGGCGTTCCGGGCGTTGCGGACATCGCTGCTGCTGTCGCAGGCGGAACATCCACCTCAGGTAATCCTGGTGACGAGCGCGCTGCCGCGCGAAGGAAAGACGACCGCTGCGGCGAACCTGGCGGTGACTCTCGCGCAGCTGGGCGACCGCACACTGCTGATGGACTCCGATATGCGCAAGCCCGGCATCCGCCGGGCGCTGAATCTGACGACCGCGAAAGAGGGCGGACTGAGCTCCTACCTGGCGGGGGTGTGCACGCTTGAAGAAGCGACGGTTTCCCATCCGGCGATCAGCAACCTGGCGGTGCTTACAACCGGACCGGTGCCGCCGAGCCCGGCCGATCTGCTCTCTTCGCACCGGATGCGCGAGGGCATCGCGGAATTGCGCCGCCGGTACAAATTCATCGTGATCGATTCGCCGCCGATCATGGCGGCGACCGACGCCGTCATCCTTTCTGCGCTTACGGACGGCGTGCTGCTGGTGGTGCGAAGCGGCGAAACACCGAAGGAAGCATTTACGCGCGCATGCGATCTGCTGGCGGCGGTGAAGTGCCGTCTGCTGGGCGTCGTGCTCAACGCAGTGGATTCGAGCGCACCGGACTACTACTACGCCTATCGCTACTATCCGTATGCGTATGGGTACGGCTATGGCGAGGATGTGGCCAAGAGCCAGCCGTTGCCGACCGAGCCCGACGATATGAAGGACATGAAGGACTCATCCACCTAGGAGGCATCTTGCGGCACCTGATTACTGGCGGAGCTGGTTTTATCGGATCGCACCTGGCGGAGGCGCTTCTCGAGCGCGGCGACGAGGTGTTCGTGCTCGACGATTTGTCGACGGGCAGCGTCGAAAACATCCGCCCTCTGAAGGGGCACGCGAGGTTTCATTATTTCTTCGATTCGATCACGAACAAACATCTGCTGGCGGAGCTGGTGGACGAGTCGGACATCGTGTTTCACCTGGCCGCGGCGGTGGGGGTGCGGCTGATCGTCGAAAGCCCCGTGAGGACGCTCGAAACCAACGTCTACGGGACGCAATTGGTGCTGGACGCGACGTCGAAGAAAAAGAAGATGGTGTTGGTTGCGTCGACCTCGGAAGTCTACGGCAAAAGCAACCAAGTGCCGTTCAAGGAAGACGCGGACCTAGTACTAGGCCCGACAACGAAGGGGCGGTGGAGCTATGCCGCTTCGAAGGCGCTCGACGAATTCCTGGCGCTCTCCTACTGGAAGGAAAGGAAGCAGCCGGTGATCGTGGCGCGGTTCTTCAATACCGTGGGGCCGAGACAGACGGGACGCTACGGCATGGTGCTGCCGAATTTCGTGCGTCAGGCGCTCGAAAATTCGCCGATTACGGTATACGGTACGGGACAACAATCGCGCTGCTTCTGCGACGTTCGCGACACGATCCAGGCGGTGCTACGGCTGATCGCCACCGACCGCGCGGTGGGCGAGGTGGTCAACATCGGGACGGACGAAGAGATCTCGATCGAGGGACTGGCGCACCTGGTGAGGAAGCGGACGAAGAGCTCTTCGGAGGTGGCGTACATTCCGTACGATCAGGCGTACGAGCCCGGATTCGAGGATATGCCGCGGCGCATCCCGTCGCTTGAGAAGCTGCAACAGCTCACGTCGTTCCGGCCCGCGACGCCGCTGACCGCGATCGTCGATCGCGTGGTCGAGCATTTCCAGAAGAAGCCCGAGGCGAATTTCGCGCCCAGAGCCGCTCGCGCCGCGTCGGCGATTGCGGTGCCGGAGTAACGTCGCTCGACCGTTGCACCAAGATGCTTTCAAGCCACCCGTCAGGCTGTGTTATTTCAGAAAAAACGAGGCCGCGGAACTCCGGCTCTGCAACCGAGACGTGGCACGAGTGCGGAACACAACATTTTCGCCTCGCAATCGTATTCCTGCTCGTGAACACCGTTTCGTCCCTTTTCTTCATTCACTTCGTGCGGCGCCCCGTCTTTGATGATTCCAATTACCTCCGGGACGTCCATCGATACGCAACAGAGGGAGTGTCGGTCGACTCGATTCGGCGCAACATAACGGCACCCGGTCCAACGAGCTTCGTCTGGATGGCGGCTGCGGTCCGCGCGTTAGATGGAAACGAATTGCGCGATGCTCGGCTCGCCTGCCTTACGAGCTGGCTTGCCATCGGCGGCATAGTCCTCTTGGGTGCGCGCTACACTCACTACCCCGGGCCTTGGTATGCAGCTCTCCTCTTTACATTGGTGCTGCCCCACACGCTGACTGCTACCGCGACAATACGAGCCGAGGGACCGGCGATGGTCTTTGCTCTGCTGGGTGCTCTAGCTTGGACGGAGTCGGTTTCTCGGTCCACGATTACTCCCCGGGTTGTGCTGCTCGGACTAATCGGGGGGCTGGCGATGGGCCTTGCGATCGATGGTCGACAGTACTATTTGGCAATGCTTGCTGCCGCCGGAATTTATGCCATGTGTCGGTGGCGGGAGCTCGGATTTGAGACGAAGTCTCTTTGGCTTCCGAACGCAATCACCTCGCTCGTAGCCGCGTGCGTCACGGTGCTTCTTCTTGTATCGATCTGGAAAGGGTTGTCGAGTCCCGGCATGGCAGCCGGAACGTCATACGGAACAGTGTTCTCTAAGGTTGGTCCGAACCCTTTCAGGCCGGCTCTGGCGATTTTCTACATTATGATGTACCTCTTTCCCTTTAGTTTTCCGGCTATGTTTTGCCCCGCATTTACCCGGCGGTGGCGAGCAGCAGTAATTGCTGCGCTCGGTGGGATCGGAGCTGCTCTCTCTGCTTCGTTCTTGCTTCAGCCGGGCCCGCTCAAAACTTTCATTGAATTTGTCGGGCGAGAGCCGGTCGGCGAGCGCCTCATCCTTGGATTGATCACTGCGGTGGCGATCTATAACGCGATTGGCCTCGGTTACCTGACTCGGCAGAAATGGGCGGCAGCCAAATCATGTCCTCCGGTTGTGTTTGCGATGCTGGTGCTCGTATTCTTCATTGGGGAACAGTTTGGAGTTAGTGGCAATCTTCCATTTTACGAGATCTATATTCTTCAGATTGCTCCCTTCCTGGGGCTGGCAGTTTTCGCCGTGCTCCCGAAGCTTACCCTGCCACGCGTGGCTTCGCTGGTGTTCCTTTCGCTGATCAGTCAAGGGCTTTTGTGGCGGCACGCATTCGGTGCCTGACGTTGGCTGAAGGAGTCCGGCACTTCGACCTTTTGACTTGAGTGATTCATGGAGCATCGGAACTTGCCCGATCGGACGAGAGAACCTGTGTTTCTTCTCAGCATCGTAATTCCAGCGCGAGAGGCAAAAGAGTGTGGCAGTTCCACGGCTAAGCACTCGCATCTCGAACTGCGATTGTGTGGGGTTCCGAGTTGAGGGCCCCAAATTCTCAGACAGCGGCGTTACCAAGGATACTTGCGCGCCTCTCTTCGTCTTCAGTGCTGTATCGCGCGATTGGGTCTCTCCTCACCTTAGTCGGAGCGGCGAAAAGTATCCCGTTTCGCGGAGATTTGACCGCCGCTGAATCGGTGAATCCCTTTGTCAGCATCCTGGCGGTACGGTCTGGGCATCTATATCACCCGATCTCCGCTCCCCTTATACGCCGCAACCGTTTGGACTGCTCTTCCATATGGCTGGCGCGGAAATCGCATGATTCATGATTATCGGGCCCAGATATCGACGCGATCCTTCGTGTCGGTTGTTGAAACCGCGATCTCGAAGCGTTCCGGCGAGCGCCGAAACGCTGAGCCCCGTTCTTGGCCTCTGGACAGTCAAGCCGCCGGGGCCGGATCTCATGATTAGCCGCCTCGATCGATAAGCGGGAGTCAGTCTGAGGTCAGGCGCGCAGATTTTGAAGTTCGGCAGTCGCTAATAGCTGAAGTTTATAATCTCGTCGCAAACCTTGGCATGAACTTGACGAGATTGGCTCTTCGCGAGTGTTGGCTCGAATCTTTCAGGGAGACACAGGAACGTGCCGGAATCAAACAGGGAACCGTTGCGTCTTCTCAGCATTGTGATTCCCGCGCGGGACGAGGAAGGATGTATCAGTTCCACCGTCGAGCATCTGCACCTCGAGTTGCAATTGCGTGGCGTGCCGCATGAAATTGTTGTCGTAGACGACGGCAGCTCCGATCTAACTTGGCAGAAGCTGCAGGAGTCGCGGCAGCGCGTCCCCGAGCTGCGACCTCTGCAGAATCCCGGGCAGCACGGATTCGGACGTGCAATCACGTACGGATTCGACAATATACTCGGCGATGCGGTCGTGATAATGATGGCCGACGAGTCGGATGACTGCCGCGACGTTGTCCGGTACTGGGAGTTTCTGAATCAAGGTTGGGACGCGGTGTTCGGCTCGCGCTTCGTCAAGGGCGGCGGCGTGATCGATTATCCGTGGCTGAAGCTGCGCCTGAATCGTCTCGCCAACCTTTTCATTCGGCTCATATTCGGCTGCAAGCTTAACGACACCACAAACGCATTCAAGGCTTACCGCGCTTCGGTGATTCACGGCTGCCGCCCAATCCTCTCACCGCACTTCAATTTGACGGTTGAGCTGCCGCTCAAGACGATTGTGCGGGGGTATAGCTGGACCGTGATTCCGGTCACGTGGCGAAATCGCCGAAGCGGCGACGCGAAACTCAAGCTGAGGGAAATGGGCAGTCGCTACCTCTTCATTTGTTTCTACGTTTGGCTCGAGAAGTATTTTAGCCGAGGAGACTACATGAAGTCGGAGTGAAGGCTTCGTTGGTTTCAGATGGCTTTTCGCGCCACGATCAGAAACTGCTTCCCAAACAGCCGCCAAAGGATCGGCATCGAGAGATACAGCCGAAGCAACCAAGTCGGATATTGCCGGCCGCGCGACATTGTGTACGGCAAGAACCGTCCACGGCTAAGTTCCACAGTGAAGCCGGAATTTCTCAATGCTTCCGAGAGCGAGAGTTCCGTCAGCGGCAGGTAATGATCGAAGAAGTCCCAATAAGCGCCCGGCAGGTATCTGATGTTAGGCCCCATGGCGATAAACCAGCCACCGGGCTTGAGCGCGCGCTGCGCCTCAAGAAGAGCCTTCTCGAGCCTGTCCTTTGTCGGCAGGTGTTCGAGGAAATTGCTTGTAAATACTACGTCCAAAGTGTCGCTGGCAACGCCCCAGGATTCGGAGCAGTCCTGTCGAAGCATATGGACTTGCGGCCCTGCGAGGCGCTCGGCGTCTGGATTTAGGTCCATCGCAAATTTTTGGCCGCAAGACACCGTGTTGATGAATTCACACCAACCACATCCGAGGTCGAGCACGCTCGCGTTTGATGGTATCCAAGCCGAGAAATACGAACAGAGAATTACCCAGACTTTCTGGCGATAGGCCGACTTGCCCGCGAAGCGCGCCTGATAAATTTGCTGAAGGGCTGCGGGAGATTCAGTTGTGCCTCGCAGAGTCATCGACCTCTCTCAGTGAGATGGAGCACATTTCAAAGAGCACTCGCTTCAAGCCAGTCCGGGTTCCTTTGCGCGTGGCCGGCGATTTGGTCAAGAATACTCTCGATGGGTATCTCGACACGCCAGCCGAAGTCGCGCTCTGCGTCGCTGTTGTCCATGGCCATCCACGGGATGTCGTAGGTCCGCGGCCGCGGGTCAGCTTGTGGCGCATGTGCGCCGAAGCGTTCGTCGCACCACGCGGTGAGTTCGGCCAGCGACATAGCGTTTTCGGGGCCACCTCCGGCAGTATAAATTCGCCGGCCACCGGAGCGCTCCGTGCGTATCTGACCATCGAGCAACGCCGCGAGGTCGTGCGGGTGAAAAGCGTCCCGCACCTGCTTTCCCGTGCCATCAAAGCCAATGTAGCGCAGGCTGCGGCGGTGCAGGTGGGCGTTAATCCAATAAGCAAAAATTCCCTGGTCGGTGGTTCCGAATTGCCCCGGTCCGGCCAGCACGCCACACCGATTGACCCACACAGGAAAGTCGAACGCCGCGCCATATTCGAGCGCCATGGTTTCGGCGGCGAGCTTGGTGGCGCCGTACAAGGAGACGGGCGCGCTGGTGCAGAAGCCCGGTCCGATCCCCTTTTGCGAAAGCCCTGGAGGCAATTGCGCGGAGTCATCTAACCGAAAGGCGTTGCCGTCGATTTTGAGAGGGATCGAAGTGAGGGCGGGGATCGAGTAGACCCGGCTGCTGCTGAGAAGCAGAAGTCCGGCAGCGTGCGCCTTGCAGTATTCGAGGACGTTTGCCACGCCTGTCAGATTGTGCTCGAAGAGCTGCCGGCTGCTGGAACTCCCGTGCACTCCGGCCAGCACGCTCGGATTGGCCGCGGCGTCGATCACCCAATCGGCCGCGGGCAAGTACTCGAAGTCGCTTGCGGCACGAATGTCCCCGTGAACGACTGCGACGCCAAGCTTACGAAGCCGGGTACGGTTGGTTTCCGAGCCGGCGCGCATCAGGTTGTCGATGCCGGATACGGCGATATCCTCGTGGCGCTCGAGCAGGCACTCGGCCAAGGCGTTTCCCACGAAGCCGCAAATCCCAGTGATCAGAATCTTCATGAGGCGGATTTCCTGGCCAGGCGGTCCGTCCAGCTGGTTACGACGTCCTCGAAAATGCTGCCCAGGTCCATGGTGATGTCCCATGCCGGATAATGCAGCTTCATTTTGCGCAGGTCACTGTAATAGCAGATATGGTCGCCGATGCGATTCTCATTCACGTAGCGCGACTTCATCGGGTGGCCGGTGATCTTCTCCGCCATTTGGAATGCTTCGATGATGGAGCAGGAATTCTCCTTGCCGCCGCCCAAATTGTACACTTCGGCCACACGCGGAACCTTCGAGAACTCAAACATAAATCGTGCGACGTCCAGCGAATGGATATTGTCGCGCACCTGTTTGCCCCCGTAGCCGTAGACGTTGTAGGTTATTCCCTCTACGTTGCACTTGATGAGGTAACTGAGGAATCCGTGCAGCTCGACTCCGGAGTGATTGGCCCCCGTCAAGCAGCCGCCGCGCAGGCAGCAGGTAGGCATGTTGAAGTAGCGGCCGTATTCCTGCACCATCACGTCGCCGGCCAGTTTCGACGCCCCGAAAAGAGAATGCGTGCTTTGGTCGATCGAGAAATCTTCCGGGATGCCATGCGCGTAGGCGGGATCGTTGAAGTCCCATCGCGATTCGAGCTCCTGAAGCGGAATGGTATTGGGCCGGTCGCCGTAAACCTTGTTTGTCGACATATGAATGAACGGCGACTCGGGGCAACACTGCCGTGCAGCTTCGAGCAAATGCATCGTGCCCAGGGCGTTGGTCTCGAAATCGAGGAAGGGAATCGACGCGGCTCGATCGTGGGAGGGCTGCGCAGCGGTGTGGATGATGAGATCCGGCTTCACCTCCTGAACGAGGCGATGCACCTCCTCGCGATTTCGGATATCGAGGGCGCTGTGCTGGTAACCGGGAATCTGCTCCTTGAGATGACTCAGGACCCAGCTTGTATCGCCCTGCGGCCCAAAGAATACGGCGCGATGATTGCTATCGATTCCCGCGACACGGAAACCCTGCTGGGCGAAGAACATGCTGACTTCTGATCCGATCAATCCACAGGAACCGGTAACCAACAGTGTCTTTTGTTTCATTCCGCGAATGTACCTCAAAGGCGAGGCCCTGCGAAAGGCACCTCGACGTCCGTCAAACCAGGTCCGTTGCGGCATCGCGCCAAAAACGCCCGAAATCCGCCATTTTGGCCCATTTAAGGCCGGTTAAGCCTCCCGACGAGACCGGGGATCATGCCGCACTTAGCGCACTACTCCGAGGTAGCGTTAAGGTATTCGGGCGATTTATGGATTGGCACAGGCGGTGGTTCGTGCGTATGCTATTTGCTGCCGCGGGTGGGCGGCGGGGACGGGCGCAATTTCCACGACGGAGCACATGAGGGAACGCGGGGCGTCGCACCCGGGTGCGGGCGTGGGCATTTCGGAGGGGCTCGCGCCGAGGCGGCGGCCTTCCGCGACGCTTTCCGTGATCGTTCCGGTTTACAACGAGCAATACTTGGTCGAAACGAGCCTGGGGCGGCTGCGCGTGCTGGGCGATACGGCTCTGCTTGAGTCCGTGAAAATTATCGTGGTCGACGACGGATCGTCGGACGCGACGCCCGAGGCGCTTGAGAGATTTCGCGCTTCGCTCGAATCGCAAGAACCGGACCCCAAGATTTCCTGGGTCTGGGTACGGCACAAGAAGAACAGTGGCAAGGGCGCGGCGATTCGCACCGGATTGACGCACGTCGATACCGAGCTGGTGGTGATCCACGACGCGGACCTCGAGTATCACCCGCAAGATCTGCCGAAAATGGTCGAAGTCTTTCTGATCGAGGAAGCCGATGCCGTGTTTGGCTCGCGTTTCATGGCGGGCGGCTATAAGCGCGCGCTTTTCTTCCGCCACGCGCTGGGCAACAAGTTTCTGACGTTCCTCTGCGATTTCGTGTGCGATCTGAATCTGACCGACATGGAGACCTGCTACAAGATGGTCCGCGCGGATTTGCTGAAGAGCATTCCGCTTGAGAGCGCGACGTTCGACGTCGAGCCGGAACTGGCCATCAAGCTCGCGAAGCGCGGCAGCCGCATTTTCGAAGTGGCCATCAGCTACTCGGGGCGGACGTATCGCGAGGGCAAGAAAATCGGCTGGAAGGACGGCGTGCGCGCCATCTGGGCCATTTTCCACTACGCGATGTCGGGGCGAATCTACGCGACGGACGAGCACGGAGGCGAAATTCTCGACCGGCTGACGCGCGCGCCGCGCTTCACCCGCTGGATGGCGGACGTCATCGATCCCTACGTGGGCGACCGGGTCCTGGAGGTGGGCGCGGGGACGGGGAACATGTCCGTGAACCTCATGCCGCGCTCGATCTACTGGGCCACCGACGTGAACCCGTCGTACCTGGAATATCTGCTGACGCTGCGGGCCACCCGCCCCTATATGCGCGTGGCGCACACGGACGCGACGGATGCGAGGACGTTTCCCACGGAGCAGCGGTTCGACACCGTAGTTTGCCTAAACGTAGTCGAGCACGTCCAGGACGACGTGGCGGCGCTGCAAAATATTCGCGGGGCGCTCGAAGATGGCGGGCGCGCCGCGATTCTGGTGC
>Ga0335075_10011773_pt1 | contig 13213 bp, 11 predicted proteins | sample Lox_Sample_24_FD_206723 | JGI IMG/M metagenome (GOLD analysis project Ga0335075, IMG submission 206723) | Soil microbial communities from Loxahatchee National Wildlife Refuge, Florida, United States - Lox_Sample_2.4 | ecosystem: Environmental > Terrestrial > Soil > Wetlands | place: USA...
CTCACCAGGAAGCTGCTGATACCGGTCGCTTCGATGCTGCCTTTCTGCGCGCTCTGTGCCTGCGCCCAGAGCGGTGCCGCCGGACTGCCGCCCGGTGCAAATTGCGGAATCGAAATCGACACAAGGTTGCCGAGGATAGGAACAATACCGAGGATAGGATCCGGATCGCCCGACCCGCGCGCTGGCATGAAAGGCAGCAGACTGGCTGGCGGAGCCGAGTCGAACTTCCCGTTCTTCAGCGCATCGGTGGCACTCTGAATAACGTCCGGCGGAATGGCGAACGTCGTCGAGAAGGTGCAGAACCCGCCGCCCACTTCGACATCGCCTCCTCCCGTGGTCTGCCCCGGATTGACTCCGACCGTATCTTCGGGAGTCATCAGGCCCTTGAAGACCGTCATTCCAAAGTCGAAGTCCTGCGGCGAATCCTGCTTCTTCGCCAGGTAAATCCGCTGCGGCATAAAGTAATACTGCTGGGCCAGGCCGTTCGTTTTCAGCAGTGCATTGTTGGCGTCGGGAAAAATTTCCAGCTGGTACGGAACCTTATCGCTGCCTGTCACAGTTACAAATATGCGATCGGCGCTGAGTAGCGGGCCCAGAGGGGTTACGGCGTTATCCATAATCGTGTGCCTCCACAGACACTGGGTTTCGCGGACAGGCCTCTACGGCACTCTCCCGCGCACAAACTTTAGAGTTGGACTGAAAGGGCTTCCAGCGATCGGTCGACCACCCTGTCAGAAAAGCTGCGCATCAACCGGACGGCGCGGAAACCGAGGAGGAGGGTTCTCCGCAAGACAACATCAACCTGCGCAGTCGCCGGCTCGAAAATCGGGCTGGCGCGAAGACCGCAACAGTATATCCACTGTGTCTCTGTTTTTGTAAAGAGCATCGACCAAAGGGTGACCAACTGACGGATAGTGAGCCGAAGCATCTCCGCCGTTACATCACCGGCCGAAACATTTTCATGGAAAGGGAAGAATCAGCTCATCGCGGCTCGAGAGCCGGCTCGCCGGCATGCAGGAACCAGCGGTCGAGCACCACTTTTCGTGAAAACCACCGCATCCCCAGCAGCGCTCCCGCGATCGACTGCATCGCTTGAGCCGGAAGCTTCCGGCCAACCCGCGTCGGCCAATCCACCCGCGCCTCTCCGAAGCGCCCCCCCAGCATCCCTCGATAGCTCTCCAGCCGGTCTCGGGTATATGTTCCGCCCGCCGCAATGATCGCCCTCGCAGCCAGCAATCCCGACTCAATCGCCGGACGGATTCCCTCGCCGCTCTGCGAATACGCCAGCCCGGCCGCATCGCCCGCCAGCAGAACGCCCTCGTCCGCCACCAGCCGCTTCGTCTCGCGAAAGATCAGGTACGCATGCCCGCGCATCGTGGCCGGCAGATCGAAGCCCACCTTGCCCGACTCCTTCAGCCACTGCACAAACTCCGATACGTGCGCCGGCAGCGAATGCGAATCCAGCCTGCCCAGTCCGATGTTCAGAAAATTCCCCTTGCGAAAGCACCACCCGTAACCCTTCAGATCGGGACAAAAATACAGCTCGGGAGCATCCCCGCGAATCGCGCACGCCTCGCGCTGCTCCGCGCTCATCTCAAATTCCGTTTCCTGCGCCGCGACCGCCTCTTCCTTGCGAGCGCTCGCCCCCAGGTGCCGCGCCACCGGACAGAAATGCCCGCCCGTGCCGATCAGCATTCTGGCCCGAATCCCCCCATTCACGTCCTCGCCGTTCGCAATCCATGCATCGCCCGCGCGCTCCAGGCTCTTCAGCGTCTTGCCCAGCATCAGCCTCGCCCCGCAGCGCCTCAACAGGTAATCGTCAAATTCCACCCGCCGGATCCCATAGCTCACCGCCCGGCCATAATCCGTCGCAACCTCCGCGCCGCCGATCCGCCCCGTCCGGAAGCCGGTAATCGGCTGCAGCACGCGCCCGCGCCCGTATTCCTCCAGGTCGATCTCGAGCTCCTCGACCACAGCCGGGGTGATCCAGCCGCCGCACACCTTGTCCCGTGGAAATGTCGCCTTATCGAGAATGACCGTGTCGATCCCGGCCTCGCGCAGCCGCCGAGCGCACGACGAGCCCGCCGGCCCTCCCCCGACAATCAGTACCTCGCAGGACTCCATTCCGCCTCCAGCGTCGCCTCACCCGCGCTCGCACTCCCCGCATAAAGATGAGCGCGCGTCCACGCAATCCCTCGCCGCTCCGGACCCGCAAAGACCACCTGAAAGAGCTGCAGCGTCCCCACCCGGAAGCCCGCAATCGACCCGGCAAGATACAGCCGCCACATTCGCGCAAACTCCGGCCCGAACTTTTCCTTTACCTGGTCCACCGCGCGCTCATACCTCTCCAGCCAGTGCTCCAGCGTCTTCGCATAATGCAGCCGCAGATTCTCGACGTCCAGCACCGCGTAGTTATTCCGCTCGAATATCTCCAGCGCCTCCCCCAGCGTCGGAGCATAGGCGCCGGGAAAGACATGCTTGCGGATCCACGCGCTGAACGGTGCCGACCGGTTGCGCCCGATAAAGTGCAGCAGCCCTCGCCCGCTTTCGCCGATCGCCTTTCGGATCGCCTCCGCCAGCTCCCCGTAATGCTCGTGGCCCACATGCTCCAGCATGCCCACCGAGACAAAGGCGTCGAACCGCCCGGAAATATTCCGGTAGTCGTCCTCCACAAACTCCACCTGCCCGTCCAGGCCTTCCATCCTCGCCTGCGCCCGCGCATATTGAATCTGCTCGCGCGAGATGTTGAAGGCCCGCACCTTCACCCCGTAATGCTTTGCCATATACAGCGCCAGCGATCCCCAACCGCAGCCCGCCTCCACAACGTTTTCGCCTGGCTGCAGTTGAAGCTTGCGGCACACATGCTCGAGTTTCGCTTCCTGTGCTTCCTCGAGCGTTGCCGTCGGAGCAGGGAAGTACGCGCACGTATACACCATCCGCCGGTCGAGCCACAGCTTGTAGAAATCGTTGCTCAGATCGTAGTGGTGATGGATATTCCTCGCCGACCCGCTCCGCGTGTTTTCTTGCAGAAACGTCAGCCAGCGCGAAAAAAGCCGGTTGTGCCAGCGCGGCACACGCCCCGATCGCATGATGCGGAAAGCCTCTTCCAGGAAGCGAACGAGGTCTCCGTCGACCTCGACCGCACCCTCCATGTACGCATCCCCGAAGCCCACCTCGGGATTGATCACGAGGCGTGAAAGTGCCCGCCGGTCGCGGATGATCATTCCGCCCGTGCTTTCCTCGGCCGTGCTCCCGGGCTCTCCGTCACCCATCCTCACCCGGATCGGCGACCGCCCCACTAACTGCTGGATTTTCCTTAACAGCAACCTTTCAAACGGATTCTCAGAACCACCATTCGACATGACCGGCGCTCCTGCAGACATCGTTGACCAAACTCGCAATGATCAGGCCAACAGGGCATTGTGCCAGCCATCGCGGATTTATGAAAGACCAAGTCATTCATCCGCGCAAAAACTTCCATCATCTCCGCTACCGCCGTTCTCCGCCATGACAAGGAGAAAACCGTAAAGGTAAACTTTGCTAGGCCTGCGCAACCGCAGCGCCCCGGTCCCCCGCAACATCTCGGCAGTGGCGAAGTAGCCGCTGAATAACGGCATTGCCCCGGAGAGCACGGATGAGAGTCTTTCTCTCGTGGTCTGGAACTCGGTCCCAACAGGTAGCCCGCACCCTGGGGCCATGGCTGCGCACGGTCCTTCCCGGCGTTACTACCTTCATGTCTGAAGGCGACATGCAGCCCGGCGACCGCTGGTCTGAGCGCCTGCAGGACGCCCTCAGCAACGCCGACCACGGAATCGTCTGCATGACCCCGCACAATGTCGACTCGCCTTGGCTGCTCTTTGAAGCCGGAGCCATCTCCAACAAAAGCCGCTCCGTCCTCACGCCCCTCCTCATCGACCTTGACTCGGAAAATCTTCCCGTCCCCCTCCGCCAGTTTCAGGGCGTCACCGCAAATCGCACCGGCCTCTACAACCTCTGTCGCGTTCTGAATTCACGCCGTGGCGAGGCTGCCGCTGACGAAGCCGCGTTGCTTGAGAGATTCGACGCCTCTTATACAGCCATGGAAGCTGCCCTGCACTATCACGCCGGTTCGGCCGACGAGCTCGCTATCCGCAGCCGCGAGCGTTTCGCTTCGCTCCTGCAGTTTTCCCAGGGGCTCGCGAAAATCTCCCAAGTGCTCACCAACCGCAACTTCCACGCTAACGTCGCTCTTGGCTGCGGACGATCAGGCACCGTGCTCGCCGGCATTCTCGCGACGAACCTCGGCATCCCGCACGTCGTTGCCCTTGACCGGATCGTCGAATCTACCCTCAGCCAGGAGATCCACTACGGCTTCGGCGGCCTTGTCTCCCTCCGCAAGAAGCCCGTCCCCACCCCCAAGGTCCTGGTATGCGCCATGCTCGCCGAGACCGGGGAGACCATCGACCTCACCCGTCGCGAGCTCAAGCTCCGCGGATGGCCCAGCGAGCCCGGAGAGGACTTCGCCGTTATCGCCATGTTTGCCAGCGAATCCATCCGTCTGCGAAAGAAGTACGTCGTCATCGGCGTTGACGGCCACCACGGCATCGAAGCCCTGCAGAACCTCCCCTACATGATCGGCCCGTACGACTTCCGTAGCGTCAGCACCTTCAAGCCCGACGCCGACTCCGTCCCTCCCCCTCAATGACCGAACGCCACTTCGAAATCACGACCGAATCCGGCGTCATCAGGGGCATGTTCCACGATCCCCCCAGTCCTTCGCGTCCCGACGTTGCCCTCTTCGTTCACGGATACTTCTCTGCCAACCGCGTCGGTCCCGCCCGCCTCTATCTCGAAGCCGCCCGTGACCTCTGCCGGCGCGGCCTCAAGGCCTACCGCCCCGACTGCCTCGGCATCGGCGACAGCGACGGCAATTTCGAAGACGTCAGTCTGGCCAGCGAGATCCGCGACATTGGCGCCGTCGTCACGCACTTATCCCGCGTACACCGGCATCAGCGCATCATCATCGTTGCCCACAGCATGGGCGCAAACCTCAGTCTCCGGATCGCCTCGGAATTCCCCGAAGTCTCCCGGCTCGTCCTCATCGCCCCCGACCTCGTCATGCGCAACAACATCGATCAGCTCTTCACGCCCGAGCAGGCCGCCGAGCTCAAAACAAACGGCTGGACCCTGCGAAAGGGCTTCCACATCAACAACTCCTTCGTGCAGGAGCTGCGCGATATGCCCGCCTTCGACCTTGCCCGCTCCCTGACCATTCCCCTCACCGTCATTCAGGGCAGCCACGACGAGCTCTACGAAAAAAGCGGAGCCGAGCGCCTTGCCGCCGTTGCCCGCTCCGGCAAATACATCCAGATCGACGGAGCCGACCACAACTTCTTCCTCCCCATCGACCGCCTCTTCCTCTTCGACGCCATCTGGAGCGCCACCCTCTAGCTCCTCTCCCACTTGTCCCGCGGATTACAATCGCCTTCGTGATGAAGCCCGTCGTCTGGATTCCCCTGCTGCTGGCCCTTTCGGCGGCTCGCGCCATCTCCCAGACGCCTCCTCAGCCCGACCAGGCCACCATCCAGTCTGCTAACGAGGCCTTCCGCGCCGGCCACGCCGCCATGGATCAGAACAACCTCGCCCTCGCCCACACCGAGTTCGCCAGGGTGGTCCAGCTTCTCCCTCAGGTCGCCGCCGGACACAGCGCTCTCGGAGCTGTCCTATACGCCGAAGGAAACCCCTCTGCCGCCGTCCCCGAGCTCGAACAGGCTCACACCCTCGACCCCAAAGACGACACCGCAACCCTAAACCTGGCTCTCAGCTATTCGCAGCTAGGCGCTTATAACAAAGCACTTCCCCTCTTCATGCAACTCGACGCCTCGGGCACGCAATTCACGCCATCCGACCTCGGCTTCTACGCGCGCGCCCTCGATGCCGCCGGCGACCCTGAATCTGCCCGCACCAAACTTGCCGCCGCCGCTGCCCAGGATCCCGGCAACGCCAGACTCCACGACAGCCTCGGAACCGTCCTCGCCGAGCAGAACAAACTCGCCGATGCCCGACCCGAATTCGACCGCGCCCTTCAGCTCGATCCCAACCTTGCCTCGGCTCACCTTCACCTCGGCTCGCTGCTCCTGGTCCAGCAGAATTACCCCGAAGCCATCGTCGAGCTGCAGAAAGCTGTTACCCTCGCGCCCAACGACCTTGAGTCCAACCTTCAACTCGGCCGCGCTCTCGCCGCCACCGGCCAGGATGACGCCGCCATCGCCGCCCTCCGCCACGCCATCGGGCTCGCCCCCACATCCATCGACGCCAAATACGCTCTCGCCCTCGCTCTCCAGAGCTCTGGCCAGACTAAAGACGCCATCCCGCTCTTTGAAGAGACCGTTGCCGCCCGGCCCAGCGACCCGGCCGCTCTCACCAATCTCGGCCTCGCCCTCGTCCAGACTGGAGACGCAAAATCCGGTCTCGCTTATTACCAGCGCGCCCTCGCGCTTGATCCCAAAAACGCCATCCTCCACGAAGACGCCGGAGTCGCCTGGCTCCAGCAGGCCGACCTCGACCACGCCATCTCGGAATTTCGTGCAGGCCTCGCGATCGAGCCCGGGAACCCGCAGCTCAACTACGACCTTGGTCTCGCCCTCAAGCTGCAGGACAAAGTCTCCGAGGCCGTTCCCGTCCTCGAAAAGGCGGCTCAACTCGACCCTACCCTCGCCGATCCGCCCTTTACCCTCGGCATCATCTATATGCAGATGGGCCGCTTCGCCGACGCCGCCCGCGAGCTCGAAACCCACCTCGCCATGCGCCCTCAGAATGGCGACGCCTGGGCGATCCTCGGCAGCGTCTACAAGCAGATGGACCAGCCCGACAAGGCCATCCCCGCCCTCCGCCGCGCCATCGAGCTGCAACCCAATCAGCCCAGCCCCCACGTGCTCCTCGGCTCGCTCCTTGCTGCCCAGGGAGACACCGCCGGAGCCGCAGCCGAACGCAAAATCGCCGCCGACCTCAGCCGCGTAGCCGTCAGCCGCCAGCGCGCCAAATTCAACTATGAGAGCGGGACGCAACTACTCAAGCAGGGCAAGGTCGCCGAAGCCCTCGTGCAGTTGAAACAGGCCGTCGCTGCCGATCCCAGTTACGCCGACGCCCACCGCGCCCTCGCCGACGCCCTCGCCCAGCAGGGAGACGCCGCTGGAGCCGCTCTCGAACGCCAGAAAGCCGCCTCGCTCGACAGCCAGCCGCATGCCTCGATTCCTTCACCGAACTCTCCACCGAATTAGTTCAGCTAGTTAAAGTTCAGCTGGTTAATTAGTCAGAGGAAGCACTTCACCAAAACGTTGTCCTACTGAGCGAAGCGAAGGATCTGTTTTTCTGCTCGTGGCACACCACCCGGATGCCTGCAGTTGGCACGATGGGGTAGAGAAGTGAAGGGAGGGAAGCGAAAGCTACTTCCCGTGCATCTCCTGCTCCATCTGATCCAGCGTCTTCTTCTGGTCATCGGTCAGGATTGGGCGTATTTGACTGTCTGCCTTCATGAACGCGGCATGTTTCTGCGCCTTGCGTTCGTCATCCGACAGGCTTTGGTTCTGTTCTGCCTTCCCCATTGTGCTATGCATCTCTTGCAGGATCGGCCGGACCTGGTCCTCCTGATCGGGGGATAGATTCAGCTGTTCGCTCAGCCTTTTAAGATGGTTCTCAACGGGATCAGCGCTGCGCTGCGTCATGCTCTGGCTTTCTTTCTCGACGCCTGCCGATGCGGTAGCAGTCTGTTGCGCGCCTGCTGTGAGCGCGAACGTCATCAGCATCCCGATTGCAAAGAAACGAATGCGATTCATGGTTGTTCTCCCCCTTCTTATTCGTTGACCTGAAATGAAATTCTCTTCTGCGATGAGCGGCGGTTCGTCTTATGATTCGCACTGTAGCTCGCACGCACAGCGCCGTCGAGAGCCTGTTCGGCGATGCTGAACAAAGAGGCAGTCAATGTCCGGAAAAGCATCCGACCATCAGCTGGAACAGCCTCCCAACCGGCTAAAACACCGCAAACCCGACGCCCGAACGCGCCGAACGCGCATACTTCTCGGAGACGCTTTTCTCCGACTGATCATGGAGAGGCCCATAGAAGACATCACTGTGCAGGACGTGCTCGACCGCGCCGGCGTGGGCCGTTCAACGTTCTATTTGCACTTTCGAGATAAGAACGACCTGCTCCTCAGCCAGCTCGAGCGCTTCCTTGAACACATGAGCACTGTGCTCATCGTGAATAAGGAAAAATCCCTTCGCGTCGCGCCTGTCGCAGAGATGTTCGACCATCTCGAACAACAGAGAAAGCTCTACTGCATCCTCCGCGACGCCGGCCGTCTCGCCGACTTCTTCGATCTCGCCCATGACTACTTCTCGCGCGGCATCGAACAGCGCCTCATCGACACTGGACGCCTCACAAAGCTCTCGAAACCGGAACTGGCAGCCCGCGCCAACGCCCTCGCCGGAAGCCTGCTCTCACTCCTCCGCTGGTGGATGGACCGCATCGATAAAGAAACTGCCGTAAAGATGGACGAGATGTTTCACCGCCTGGTCTGGAACGGCCTGCGGTAGCTACTCGAACAATTCCCCGAATCAATACATCGGTGTAGCCACGATCACCAGGCAGTTCGTGATGTAGACGTCCTCCCACCTCGTCGGTAGGTGCAGGACCTGCTGTGACCAACTCCTCCAATCAAAAATAAACTCCTCCAGAACATGAGCTCCGTAAGCCACGACACACAGCCACAACATAACTTGAAAATGTGACATAGCATGTTTATCCCTTTGAGCCGATTTCGGATGTCAAAAATTGCTGGAGTGCCACATCAGGCTCTTCGTGGCCAGATTTCCGCTGCAGCGGGGAGGTTTTTAATCCCCAGTGCTATACTCTGCGTGCAATTTTAGAGAGTTCACCTGAGAGACATCCCCGGTGCGGATCGCTGACCTCATCCTACCCGTATTTGCAGTGATCCTCACCGGCTGGATCGTTGGCCTTACGGGCTATCTGTCGCGCAAGTTATCTGACGCGCTGATTCACTTCGCCTATAACATCGCAATGCCCGCATTGCTGATCGTCACCATTGCACAGGAACCAAGCCGTTCGCTGATCAACTGGCGCTTTCTTGTTGCCTTTGGAGGCGGATCCCTCCTCTGTTTCATCCTTGTCTTCGCCACCATGAGCATTCGTGCTTCCCGAAGCCTCGCCAGCCGAACGATGCATGGCATGGCGGCCTCGATGACCAATACCGGCTTCGTCGCCTTACCTGTCCTGCAGGCGATCTATGGTCAGCATGCCGTCTTGCCGGCGGCAATCGCCACAGTATTCGTGGCCGTTGTGATGTTTCCAATAGCCGTGGTCCTGCTCGAACTTGGTCAGCAGGTCGCCGATGGCTCACGCACGGCCCCGATGGTCACGGTTAAGCATGTCGTGCTTAACCCGCTCGTCATATCAACCCTGATCGGGATGCTTTCGTCTGTCCTCGATCTCCGCATGCCCGGACCGGTCACCGCTTATTTGAACATCATGGCCGATGCGCTCACGCCTTGCGCTCTCTTCGCCATCGGATTGGGGCTGTCAATCGATGGATTGCGCGCCAATATCTGGCGAGCCTCGATTCTTTCAGTCGTGAAGCTCGTCATCATGCCGGTGATCGTGTACGGACTGAGCATGGCCTTGGGACTCGATCCCCTCTACACCATTGCGGCGGTAATCTGCGCCGCGGTGCCTACCGCCAAGACGGTCTACATTCTTGCGGGAGAGTATCGCTGCGAGGAAATGATGGTAGCGTCCACTGTCTCGTTGACAACTCTTGTTTCCGTCATCTCGCTCGTGATCTGGCTTTATGGGCTATCCGGCCTGGCAACGCGCATCGCTGCCCGATAAGGGAAAGAAGCGTGCTCTCTCTGCTGCGTTGGTGGATTTCTCCTGCTCATCCAGCCCCGAAATCCTGTCAACGCCCTTGCCGCCCCTGTCCAAAATGACAGTTTCCCGAACCCACAAACGCACCTACCATCGTTGCGATGCGGCAATTACAACTGCACGGAGGTACCCAATGAAATCTCGCCTTCCTCTCGTTGCGGTCACAATGCTCCTCGTGACCGGTGTCCCGCTATTCGCAATGGGCCCTTCAGGAGCATCCCCTGATGCTGCTTTTTGGGTTGATTTCTGGTCAAAACCAAGAGTGGTTCTCTTTGGTCCCGCGGAGCAAGCCTTCTACGACAACATGCGCGAAATCACGTTTGCCCATAATCGTTTCGACCATGCTCTGGACGAGGATGCTCTAAATGCCGATGTTCAGTGGTTGAAGGATCATCCAAATGATCGCTTTTTCATCGAAGGTTACGCCTCTATAACCGGCACCGAGGCCTACAATCTGAAACTCTCGGGAGAGCGGGCGTGGTGGGTTAGCCAACTCCTGATACGCAAGGGCATTGCGCCGGATCGGATCCTGCTGGTGGTGCCCTGGGGAGAGTTGTATCCAGCCTGTCTCGAAGATACCGAAGAGTGCCATGCTAAGAACCGGGTCGTCCGGTTTGCTTACTTTCCAAATTCGATTAACGCAACGGAGTAACGCCAATCGACACACAGGAGTGAGATCGGCTTCGTCCCAACTCCCCGTTTGGACGACAAGCCCGTATGCTCTCACTCCTGCTCTTGTGGATGACCGCATCGACAGAGACCACGCCGTCATGATGGACCAGATGTTCGCCGCATGCCTTGATGTTTCACCGCATGGTCTGGAACCGACTTCGGCAGTCACTAGTCTTGATGTATGGCCCCGCCGCAGATGGGATGGCGAAGCCAACATTATAATTTTGAGTCGGCTACTCTCGTCGGATCGTCACCGCCAGGGCTGTTGACCAGTGTTTCAAATCGGACTTCAATATTTGACGACGATGGATCATCACATGAAGGAGTCCTTGTATGACTGAAACCACATCCACTGAGGCGTCGGGTGCTGGTGTGCGCGGATCTCAAGCGAACACGGGTAACAAGCTGCAGGCGAAGAGTGTTCTAACCAAGATTGCAGCGTTTGTTGCAGATCGAAATATCGCTTTCCTTGTTTGCAGCATCGGAATGATCGTGATGTTGCTGTGGGCAGGCAAGTTCAAAATGACAGCGCCCGGAGCAGAGGGCATCATCCCGCTCGTAAGTAACAGCCCACTTACCAGTTGGCAATTCAAGGTCTTTGGACCATATATTCTGGGAGATATGATCGGGGCCACTGAATGGACAGCAGCAATCCTGCTGATCATTGGCTACTTCAAGCCAAAAGCAGGCATTCTGGGCGGGATCATTCTGGTCGGCATGTTCTTCACCACAAGCTCCATGTTGATCACGACTCCGGATGACACCGTCGTGGTTCACGGCATCCATTACATGAACAATCTCGGCTTGTTTCTCTTCAAGGACATTATCTCTTTCGGAGTTGCGTTCTATCTGATCAGCTCTTATGGCCGAAAAGCGATCGTGGCTGAAAATCAGAGATGATGGTCTGCGGGGATACCAACAGACTAGCGAGGATACATTGCGTTTTGCCGAGCTGACTGCCTAACCACCAGAGTCAACTAAGATTGAAGAGGAACGTGAAGCTCCGAGTCCCAGTTGCGCTCGGTTTCATCGTCATGACAGGCTGTTCAGCTTGGTCTCAGCCGGATAGTCTTTCGCTTTGCATTGTTCATACGAAGTCGCACAGCTCGGATCAATTCGAACCCTCTGCCGGACCCGACGCGATTGCGATGTACCAGGAACTAGCTGGGCGAAAACTGCAAAACGGTGCCCCCCTCCAGATCACTGTTCTTCCCGCCTCGATGCAACAGGAGATCGAGCCGGAGGTCCACCGCCTCAACTGCTCTTGGGTGCTCCAGTTGTGGTACCGGCGACATGCCGACGAAGATGCATTCGGGCAAGTCCAACCCAGGGGTGCTCATTTCGACAGTGAGCTCTTCACGCTGTGGAGCAGCACAACACGGGAAGTCATCGAAAAAGGTGCAGGATATGTGTCACTGGCCACCGAACCGCCGCTGACGCCATTTGCACAGTTTCGCGAACAGATTCTCAAGAAGCTCAATCGGCTACCCTAATGGATCGGGAGCGAATACGTTTCTGACGAGTCACCGGCTACACGGAGTTCATGCCGAGGAACAAGCGAGCCCGATGAGTCGAGCACCCCGTAGCTAGGCGCTCACCCCCGACGCTATACTCAGTCATTACCTACGGAGCCTGATTCGTTTGTTTCACACCCGCCGCGGCTTTCTTCGTTCCCTCTCAGCAACAGCCTTAGTCCTTCCACTCGAAGACGTCCTCGCTCTCGGTATTCCTCCGCAGCAGCAAGCTCAGCCCGGCACCATGGGCCAGAACTCACGCCCCGAATACAACGCACCCGCGCGCCCCGCTCCCAAAGCCCTGCCCTCGCCCGTCGCCGGAACCCCGCTCGGCGTCACCTTCATCGACGTCGCAAAACAATCCGGCCTCAACGCCCGCACCATCTACGGAGGCGAGCACAAGAACAAGTACCTCCTCGAAACCACCGGCTGCGGAGTCGCCTTCTACGACTACGACCACGACGACTGGATCGACATTTTCCTCGTCAACGGCACCCGCCTCGAAGGCTTCCCTAAAGACCAGACCCCGACCTGCCATCTCTTCCGAAACAACCGCGACGGCACCTTCACCGACGTCACCCTCAAGGCCGGCCTCGCCCGCAGCGGCTGGGGGCAAGGCGTCTGCGTCGGCGACTACAACAACGACGGCTGGGACGACCTCTTCATCGCCTACTACGGACAGAACGCCCTCTACCGCAACAATGGAGACGGCACATTCACCGACGTCACCGCCAGGGCCGGACTCCTCCAGTTCACCACCCGCTGGAACTCCGGCTGCGCCTTCCTCGACTACGACCGCGACGGCCACCTAGATCTCTTCGTCTCCAACTACATCGACTTCGATATCAAGACCGCGCCCGACCCCGCCGCCGCCGGCTGCGCCTACAAGGGCATTCAGGTCGCCTGCGGACCCCCCGGCCTCCAGGGCGGCAAAAACATCCTCTACCACAACAACGGAGACGGCACCTTCACCGACGTCTCCGCCAAAGCCGGCATCCTCGACACCGTCGGCACCTATGGACTCAGCGTCGGCGTCGCCGACCTCGACGACGACGGCTGGCCCGACATCTACGTCGCCAACGACTCCACCGCCGCCACCCTCTACCAG
>Ga0335075_10011774_pt1 | contig 13212 bp, 12 predicted proteins | sample Lox_Sample_24_FD_206723 | JGI IMG/M metagenome (GOLD analysis project Ga0335075, IMG submission 206723) | Soil microbial communities from Loxahatchee National Wildlife Refuge, Florida, United States - Lox_Sample_2.4 | ecosystem: Environmental > Terrestrial > Soil > Wetlands | place: USA...
CTTCGCCTTGGCCAGCCCTGCTCCTGCAGCGAATTCCCAAGCTGCGGTAATCGCGCGCCGGAGCGTTGCCTTTCCCACCAGGCTGAGCTTGACCGTCGTTGATCCCTGACGTCCCCATGCCCCAGCAGCCGGCTGAAACGCCTTTGGTTCGGCATCCATGAACATCCTCTGTTCGACCGGGGTCAGCTTGACCATGCCGAACGACTTATCCGGATACCCGAGCGTGGCGAAGATCTTACCAGCGACGCGAAAATCGGGATGGCCCATGTGCTGCCGGGCTTCAGTTTCAGGAAAGCTCAGCGCGATCTGGCGAAATTCCTTCGGTGTAACGGGCATTCCACGCCTTTCAACGACTCATGATGCCGCCGCTGATACTCCGGGCGATAACGAGGCCAAGTGGGCTGAAGCGATTCGCCAGCGCGCATCGTCGCGAAAGATGAGGACAACGCGAAGTCGTGCCGCAATCGCTTTTGCTTCGCCCTTCAGGTCCCAGACCAGCGTTACAACGGCTACGTTCGCTGCCACCATTTTGATATCGCGAACATCAGGCGCCACTTCGAACGATTTGATGGTACTGAAATGCCGGTCGAGGCCTTTTTCGATCTGTGCTTGCGAATGCCACAGTTCACCCCCAATGTCCCAGAGTTGGCCGTGCGGCGTGAACAGTTCTGCGACTGCTTTGGAATCGCGTGTGGCCCACGCGTTCAGAAACGAATCAACCGCCTCGCCTAGTGGGGCCTGTAACCGGCCGTACTGCCGCTGGTATGCCCCCTCGGTTTGTGCATCCTCCCGAGTGGAACCGCCGGGGCGCTCTGCGATCTTCTGGCGGAGTTCTTCGGCGGACGCGCCGTGCTGGGTCAGGATGCGCGCCGCGACGCACTTTCTCTCGCGAAGAATGCCGAGCAACAGGTGGTCGGTTGCGACCTCTTTATGACCAAGCCGCTCAGCCTCCTCAACCGCGAAGTTGAGGATGCACTTGCATTCCTGGGTGAGGGGCACTTCTACGACCGTCGAGATCGGCGCCCGTGGTGCATCAAGTCCCGCTTCGATTTCAGCGCGGATCGTCTTGCCCGGCGACTCCAAATTCGGCAGCACTGCCCGTATTAGCGCCTTGTCTTCGCGCGCGATACCAAGCAGCAGGTGCTCACTCTCTATGTGGGAGCTGCCGTACTGGCTCGCCTCGTAACGAGCGAAAAAGATCACTCGACGCGCCTTTTCTGTGTAGTGCTGGAACATACAGATTCCTCAATCCGCCTCTTGAGGGGGCATATGGACTGGCCCTACCCGCCAGACTGGCGACCGTCGGCGAAATCAGCCTCCTTCGGGACGCATCATCTTCGCAGCTGCTCTGGCAACGAACCGGCGCGGGGCGAGGCGTTCAGCCTCCATCATAAAGCGGTTCATGGCGCCCGAAATCACGGTGGTCTTCCCTTTCGCGAGGCCTTCGAGACCGGTTCTGGCGACTTTTTCGGCTGTCTCGGCAACTTTGAATGCGCGATCGGGCTGATTGGCGACGCGCTGAAACTCCGTCGTCGTCGGTCCGGGACACAGCGCACAGACGGTCACGCCAAGCGGCCGGAGCTCCTCCGCAATGCCTTCGGCGAAGATCAGATCGAACGCTTTGGTGGCTGCATACGCCGAATTGAATGGCACGGCCTGGAAAGCAGCTGTGGAGGCGACGATCATGATGTCACCATGACGGCGCTGGACCATGGGCGCTGAGTACAAGCGGGTTAGGTGTACCACGGCGGAACAGTTCACCTGAACCATCTCGAGCAGCCGCGTTTCGTCTATGTCTTGGATGTAACCGAAGGCGCCGAACCCCGCGTTATTGACCAGCAACTCGATCTCGATGCCCTTCTGGTTTGTAAAAGCCAATATCTCCGCCGGCGTTTCAGGCCGCGTCAGGTCCGCGCCGAAGACTTCAGCCTGGATGCTATATTTAGCAGACAGTTCGGACGCGAGCTTCTGTAGCCGGTCGGTGCGACGCGCCGTCAAAACCAAGTGCCCTCCAACGGCAGCAAGCTGCTCGGCGAGAGCCCAGCCGATGCCTGCGCTGGCACCTGTGACTAGAGCCCATTTGTTGCGCCAGCGATTGCTGATCGAATTGGAATGGTTGGGCACGAAAACCTCCAAAAAGATGGCCCCTCTGGCGAGGACAGACGCACAGGCGGAAGGGCGGCACCGTGCAGCGGAGCCTCACGCGAAGCATGAAATCACAAGTCGGAAGGTTCGGAAACGAAAAAAGATCGGTAAAGAGGCGTGAAAAGCGCGCCTGAGGCCGTCAGACGCCGTGATTAGCAGGCGGGTGCGGGCGGGCGAAGAAAGCGTCACGAAGGCGAACGCCTTGCTCCTTCATGCGGTCGAGCAGCTTGCGCGCCCACATGAATTCGGCAGCCAGAACGCCGAGCCCAAGGAGCATAACGAGCCAGCCCGGACCCGGAGTGAAGACCAAGACGGCGCCAAGCACCAATAGCGTGAACCCAAGGATGATCTTCATTATCCGCTTGGCTTGTTGCATGGTCTTAATCAGCATCGCGAGACCCCGTTATTAAACTCCCGCGTCGTGCTGCCCGGTTGTTGGGCTAACCAACAGTTTGATGCGGTGCTTACCAACAACGATTCTTAGAGCACGCCGGATTCCAATCGCATGAACTCTTGCGAAAGTGCGAATCGCCGCTAATAATGGGCCTTCCGTGGAAGGGCGCGCCACTGTCAGTTTTTGTCATTTTCCAAATCTGGGAAGTTTTTACCGAAGGCAGGAGAAAAGGGTCACAAATGGACATGCGAACCGTACGGATGGAGATTCCGAGCGACGCCAATCTGATTCTGGGCCAGGCGCACTTCATAAAAACAGCGGAAGACCTCTATGAAGCTGTAGTTAACACCGTGCCGCACGCGAAATTTGCTGTAGCATTCTGCGAGGCGTCCGGGCCCTGCCTGATCCGCGTCGAAGCGAACGACGACGAACTGCGGCGCTCTGCAATTGCGAACGCGCAGGCGATCGGTGCCGGGCACGCGTTCGTGGTGCTGGTCCGGCAGGCGTATCCGATTAATCTTCTGAGCCGGATACGCGAGTGTTTCGAGGTATGTTCAATTTACTGCGCGACGGCAAATCCGGTCGAAGTGCTGGTCGCGCAGACGGATCAGGGCCGTGCGATTCTAGGCGTGGTAGATGGATGCGCTCCGAAAGGCGTCGAAACCGAGGAAGACGCCAAAAAACGGCGGCAATTCGTTCGGACGATTGGGTACAAACTCTGACTGGTTGCAGCGAGGAGGGGATCACATGATCGTCATCACAGGTGCAACGGGAAACACCGGCCGGCCAGCGGCGGAAGGCCTCTTGGAAAAGGGCGAAAAGATCCGCGTGATCGGGCGCGACGCGAAGAAGCTCGAACCGCTGGCCGGGCGAGGCGCCGAAGTGTTCGTCGGCGACGTGCAGGATGCCGATGCCATGACGCGCGCGTTTCAGAGCGCGGACGCTACGTACCTGGTCATACCACAGGCCATGGAGCGCGACGATTTGCGGGCGTACCAGGAACGCATCTCGGACGCCTACGCAAAGGCCGTCGCGACCTCTAGGGTGCCGTTCGTCGTGACGCTCAGCAGCATCGGGGCGCAGCACGCTTCGGGTACGGGCCCTATCGTCGGATTACACAACCTGGAGCACAAGCTCAACGACATTCCTGGGGTGAACGTTCTTCATATTCGCGCCGGGTACTTTATGGAAAACTTGCTGATGAGCATTCCCGCCATAAAGTCGATGGGCTTTCTACCCGGTGGCGAACCTGGCGACTCGCCAACGCCGATGATCGCGACGAAAGACATCGGTCACTATGCCGCCGACCGCCTGCGTGCACGCGACTTCTCGGGCAGTTCGGTTCGAGAACTGCTTGGCCAGCGTGACGTCACGATGAAGGAAGCCGCCGGCCTGATCGGGAGAGCGATCGGCAAGCCCAGCCTGCACTACATGCACGTTCCGTTTCTGCTCCTCGAACCTGCCCTCGTGAAGATGGGCATGCCGAAGAGCTCTGCGGCGCTGGTGATCGAGATGTGGAAAGCGGGCAACGAAGGGCTCGTGGCGGCTACCGAATCTCGTACACCGGAGAACACCACAACAATGACCATTGAACAATTCGTTGCGGAAGTATTCGTCCCTGCCTTCAACGCAAAATCAACCGCGGCCTGAATCCGGAGGCGGTACCCGCCCCCGGGATTACGGAGGAAAGATGGCAAAGAAACCCAGCACGGCCGAAGCGCAGTTGGTTCTTCAGCTTTACGAATTGCGGCGCGAGCCCGAAATGCGCAAAGCGCGCCATTGGTGGCTGGTCGATTTTGCGCCGCGCAATGCCGATGAGTTCATGAAGACGGCACATGCGCTCGGCACGCAAGAGAACAACTGGCTGCGTCAGGTGGGCGGCTACTGGGGAATGGCCGCGGCATTGGTCCTGCAGGGAGCGCTGAGCCGGGAACTGTTTCTGCGCCCCGCAGTCAGCGGCGAAATGTTCGTCATGTTCGGGAAAGTGGCGCCGTTCATTAAGGAGCTGCGTGAGAAGCTCGGCGATCCGGAGGCGTTCGCGGACGTCGAGACGGTGATCACGAGCACGAAGTGGGGTCGCGATCGGCTGAAGTTTATAGAAAAGCGCATCGAAGCCTGGCGCGAAAGATTGGAGCAAAAGCCCTGAAACGCGGGACAACCTCTTCGTCGGCGCTACTGCGCTTCCACGAGAGCCAGGTCGGCGTGGACGAAATCATTGCCTTTGCACAGTAAAGGTTCGTTCAAACTCTTCGCAAGTGCATATGCGAAGCAGTCGCCGTAGTTCAGACCTGGCTTGTGGCGCCCTTTTCCAAATCGTGCGAATGCTCTGCTGGCGATGTTTCCCTGGGTCATGTCCACGGCCACAAGCTCGATTCCAGTGGAAGACACTCCCTACGAGCCTGCACGATAGCCGGGACCGAGGAGCACGTGCCCTGGCCGAGCGCCGGTCATTTTGCCGTTGTCGATCACCGGGACGCCGTTCACTAGCACATACTTCATGCCAACCGAAAATTGGTTGGGATTGGCGTACGTCGCTACATCGTGGATAGTCGCCGGATCGAACACCACCACATCCGCCCACATTCCCTTTTTCAGGACGCCGCGGTCGATCAGGTGCTCTCGCTGGGCCGGCAGTGCCGTGAATTTGCGAATTGCGTCAGGCAATGTCAACAGATGCTGTTCGCGGACGTACTTCCGCAGGATTCTCGGAAAGGTCCCATAGGCGCGGGGATGGGGATGGTCCTGGCCCAGAATTCCCCAGGGTGAGGTCGCCTGGTAGTCGTTGTCGACAGAAACCCATGGCTGCTTCAGCACGAGTTCCACGTCTGATTCTTTCATCCCGAAGACGGAAATCTGCGTGTTCGCGTTATCGGCGAGCAAGATGGCGAAAATCGTGTCGATCGGATCGCTGTGCGGCGCCAGCCCGATTGCCGTGCTTCCCTGCTCTGCGATTTCTGAGATGCGTTTCCCTTCCAGCGAAATCAGCTTGGGATTGAGCACCGTGCTGATCAGAATGCCTTGCGGCCCCTCGACCTCCTGCCATGGATTGTCCCAGGATGTGGCCCGCGTCAGCATGTCTTTGCGTATGCGAGCGCGGTCGGCCGGATCTTTCAGCCGGGCAAGCAGTTTGGCATCGCCCCCGTCATGCGCCCAGGGCGGAATGAACGAAGCGAGGTCGTTGTTCCACGCCGTGTAAGCGTATGTATCGGCCGTGATGTCGAGTCCGGACGCGCGCGCGTCGTCGATAAACTTGATGATCTGCGGCGTGCGGCCCCAGTTATGGAAGCCTCCGGCCTTCAGGTGAAAAATCTCGGCGGCGGTGTGACCCTCGCGAGCGATTCGCGCTACTTCTGCCAGAGCGTCCATGATCGCATCGCTCTCGCTGCGCATGTGCGTGGCGTAGATCCCGCCGTATTTGGCGCTTTCGGCCGCGAGCGCGATCAGCTCGTCCGTCTTGGCGTACGGCGCTGGCGGATATTCCAGGGCGGTTGAGAGCCCGAGCGCGCCCTCCTGCATCGCCTGATCGACCAGCATTTTCATTCGAGCCAGTTCAGCCGGAGTGGGATCGCGGTCAACAGTTCCAATCACGACGCGGCGGACCTGTGTCGCGCCGACGTATGTGCCCAGGTTGATCCCGATTCCCTGCTTCCGCAGGCGCGCGAAATATTGGGTGAAAGTGCGCCAATTGGGCATGATGCCGTAGTGCTTGTACTCAGCGGCGTTCTCCGCGAGCGTGGCGTCGGTTTGAGGAGCCACCGTGTCGCCTTCGCCGGTAATTTCCGTCGTGATGCCCTGATAAATTTTCGACGGCGCGCGCGGATCGACCAGGATCGTCAATTCGGACTGGCCAAGCATGTCGATGAATCCGGGCGCTACAACCATTCCGTGCGCGTCAATCGTTTTCTTGGCCGAAGCCCCGCTGAGACTGCCGATCGCGGCGACGCGACCGTCGCGAATGCCGACATCGCCCGCATACCACGGCGAGCCCGTGCCGTCGATAATGTGCCCGTGCAAGATGAGCACGTCGAACGATTCGCCGGTTCCTTCTTGGCTGGCCGGCGAGCTGCGAACCGCGAAAACGGCAAAGAGCAAGAGGACTGCGCAGACGCTCGCAGAAATGAGGATGCTACGCATTAATGACAAGCGGTTGAACAAGAGTCACCTCCGGGAAGATGAAGCGCGAATAGTAAAGCAATCTCCCGCGCGCGGAAAGGGTAAGTCGAAGCGGTAACTCCCCGGAATGCTCTCCGTGTTCTCTGCTTTCTCTCTGTGTCCTCCGTGGTCCGGTTTCGCTTCTGTTTCAATTCCCCATCTTGGTTCTCGCCATTTCGTTATCGAAGTTGCCCAAACACGCTCTCGTGCGGTGGCGTTCTGGACTCGAGCGCGCTACCATCTTTGCACTTCACGCATGTCGGACACCCTGATCACAGGCTGCTCCCAAGTCGTTACGCTGCGCGGGGCCGTTCCCCGCCGTGGCGCTGCCCTCCGCGACCTGAAAATTGTTCCCGATGGCGCGGTTCTCGTCCGCGGCGACCGCATCGCTGCCGTGGGGCAACGCCGCAAAATCGAGCGCCTTCGCGACGCACGCCGCGCGGAGAAGCTCGATCTGGGTGGCCGCATACTCCTTCCCGGCTTTGTCGACGCCCACACGCACCTGATTTTCGCCGCGAGCCGCGCCGCAGAGTATGAGCAGCGGATTCAAGGTGCCACATACGAGGAGATCGCTCGCGCAGGCGGCGGCATTCAGTCGAGCGTGAAAAGCCTGCGGCAGACCGCCTCGCACGCGCTGCACGACGGGGCTCTAGCGCATCTGCGCGAGTTCGCTGCCCACGGGACCACAACACTCGAAGCCAAAAGCGGTTATGGCCTCGACTGGAAGGATGAGCTGAAGATCCTGGCCGTTCTCGGCGACCTGCATCAGGAACAGCCCCTCGATATCACTTCGACATTTCTCGGCGCCCACGTTGTTCCCAGGGAGTATCGCGGACGTCCGGACGCTTACGTCGAACTTCTAGCTCGCAAATGGATTCCAGCTGTCGCGACGGCCAGCCTCGCAGAATTTTGCGACGTATTTTGCGACCGCGGCGCGTTCACCGTCGAGCAGTCGCGAAGAATCCTGCTGGCGGGCCGGGGATGCGGGCTCGTCCCTCGTATCCACGCCGAACAGCTAGTGCGAACCGGCGCTGCCCGACTGGCAATTGAAGTTGAAGCCGCCAGCGCGGACCACCTCGAAAAGGTCGATCGCAGCGACATTCACGCTTTGGGCCTCTCGAATGTTGTTTGCACACTGCTTCCAGGCTGCTGTTTCCATCTCGGCCTGCACGATTATGCTCCTGCACGCGCACTTATCGACGCCGGAACGATCGTCGCGCTGGCGACTGATTTCAATCCGGGCACCAGCCCCACGCTCAGCATGCCGATGATCCTCTCTCTGGCGTGCACGCAGATGCGGATGACCCCGGCGGAAGCGATTAGTGCCGCGACGATCAATCCGGCCTATTCGTTGCGTCGCCACGATCGCGTCGGCTCGATTGAGGTTGGCAAGTACGCGGATTTTGCGGCGTTTGACGTCGCCGACTATCGCGAAATCCCGTATTATTTTGGTGTGAATCTCTGCAGCTTGACGATGAAGCGGGGCGTCGTGATTCACCGCAAAACAGCTTGACCGTCTTTCGTGGCGCCGGCGCCTGCCTACCGCAGGCAGGTCTCGCCGGCGTTTTTGCCGCGTCTTGAATTACAGCATGTTCTCAATGAAACGACTCATCGAATGTGTACCAAACTTCTCTGAAGGTCGTGACGCGGCAAAGGTCGACGCGATCGTTACCGCTATGCGCGAAGTTCCTGGCGTATTCCTGCTTGACTGCGAGAGCGATGCCGATCATAACCGCAGCGTCGTTACGATTGCCGGCGAGCCAGAGGCCGTTGCCGAAGCGGCCCTGCGGGGCGTTGGAAAAGCGGCCGAGCTTATCGATCTGACCAAGCACAGTGGCGCACACCCGCGCATGGGCGCGACGGACGTCATTCCCTTCATTCCCATCGACGGTTTCCAGATTGAAGATTGTGTCGCGCTGGCAAAGAAAGTCGGACGCGAAATTTGGGAACGCTACCGGATTCCCGTCTACTTCTACGAAGCTGCGGCGCAACGCTCGGAGCGCACGAATCTTGAAAATATCCGCAAAGGCCAATTTGAAGGCTTGCGCGAGGAAGTCCCGCGCAATCCCGACCGTGCTCCCGATGTGGGGGAACCGCGGCTCCATCCCACCGCTGGAGCGACCGTCGTTGGCGCCCGCAAGTTCCTGATCGCCTACAACATCAATCTCAATACGCCCGATCTCGAAATCGCCAAGCGAATCGGCAGGAATATTAGATTTTCCAACGGCGGATTGCGGTACGTTAAAGCAATGGGCGTCGACCTCCGCGCGCGGCACCTCGCGCAGGTTTCCATCAACCTGACGGATTTCGAGCAGACGCCGATCCATCGCGTGTTCGAAATGGTGAAGCGCGAAGCCGAACGCTACGGCGTTTCGATCGTCGGAAGTGAAGTCGTCGGCCTGATCCCGAAAAAAGCGATCGAGCTCACGGCGGACTTTTACCTCCAGCTCGAGAACTTTTCTGCCGCCCAGGTGTTAGAGAATCGTATTGAGGCCTCGCTGGCCGGAATCCCAGTCGAGGGCCCGGCAAAGCTCGCAAGCCTCGCCCAGCCGTTCCTCGACGCCGTCGCACAGCCGACCGCCACGCCGGGCGGCGGATCGGTCGCGGCTCTCGCGGGCGCGCTCGGAGCCAGCCTTGGCCAGATGGTGGCCGGCCTCTCTCGCAAGAAAAAGTCGCAAGCGGCTTACGTGGATCGGCTCAACGATGCCGTCGCGCACTTCCATTCCGCGGCGCGGATGTTCGCTGAAGCCATCGACCGTGACGCGGCGGCATTTGATTCGGTGATGGCAGCATACAAACTGCCTCAAGGAACGGCGGACGAACAACATAAGCGCCAGGCTGCAATTGAAGTTGCGCTTCAGGGAGCCGCCAGCGTTCCACTCGAAGTGGCTCAGCAGGCTGCTGATATTTACGAACGCCTCGGGCAACTGGAAGCCATGTCGAGCCCGTCTATGAAATCTGACATTCGCGTGGGCCGGTTAATGGCTTCGGCGGCTGCGCGAGGCGCAATCGAGAATGTGTTGATCAATCTGGAGTCGATCACGGATCCGGCGTTCAGAACGCGAGTGAGCACGGAAACCGCAGCACTGGCCACTAGGGTTTCGGAAGCGGCAGCCGGTGCTAGCAGATAGCTTTTGGCCTGGAGGCCAAAACAACTAATAAGAGCTCAGGAAGCCAAATCAACACGAGGGCACGAGAAGATCCCCCTTCCTTCGGCGTGTTCTTTGAAATTGGGGAGGAAGATCACATGAAACTTCGAAAGATCGCGATCTGGACGCTGGCCGCAGCTGCGCTGCTCGCAGCGGTGTTTTCTGCGTTCCCATCGCGCAGCACAGCCGACTCGCTCAGCGAGACCGTTCTGGCCATGTTCCCCAAGGAAGTAGGCGAGTTCGCCTACGCCGACATGAAATCGGCGCGCCAATTTCCGTGGTTCCCGCAGCTTCGCGATCAACTTCTCCCGGCGCGCTTCCGTGAATTCGAGAAATTCCTCTCTTCTGCTGGAATCGACCCAAACACGCAGGTCGATCAAGTAGCTTGGGGTGGCCTGAATACCGATAAGAATGGCGGCGAGCAGATCGTCGGTGTCGCGCTTGGCTCGTTCAATCCCGACGCCGCCGAACAGCACTTCAAGCAGCAAAAGCTTCCCGTAGTCGACGTCAATGGCTATCACTTGTATGCATTCGGCAGCGGCTCGGGGCCAGGCGACATCCTCTTTACCTTCATCGATCCGAATACGGCGGCGTTCGGCCATCGTGGAGCGCTCGAAAAGCTCATCGCCGTGCGCTCGGGCCAGGCTGCAAGCCTCACCGATAACACCAAAATCTATCCGATGATCAACGACACAAACGGGACAGGCCTGATTTGGGCTGTCCTGGATCAAAGCTACACGCGCCTGGCAATGAATCAACTTCTGCCTCAAGCGAATCAGTTTCCGCAGGCCGAAGGGATCATGCAGCGCTTGCAGGCCATGACGATTTCCGTCGACGCGGACAATGGCGTTGATGCGAAGTTCCAAGCCGTCTGCAGTTCCCCATCGGATGCAAACATGCTTTCGGCTGCTTTGCAGGCGGGAATCATGTACAGGCGCTATCAGGAAGGACAGCAGAATCAGGCGCTCTCGTCGGCACTCGACGACGTCCGCGTGTCACCTGCAGGGGACCGTTTGAACGTCGACATTCCGCTAAGCCAGGACCAGCTCGCGTCGCTGATTCGCAGCCGCGCCTTCGCCATCCAAATGTAATTCGAGTTGCCGCGACTGCCACAGGCGATTGCCAGTCGCGTATCGCGTATCTCGGTTGATCATCGGTCGTAGGGGCGGATCTCAGCCTGCCCGGCGTGGCGTGACCCGCTCCGTTTCCCCGCTTGAGTGCCGCTGGTGGTCTCGCTGCGTTCTCGCTGTTTCACATTACGCCCCTGCCGAATTCTCACGGTGTCTCGTGAGCGCCAATTATCGCGGTAATCGATTGTCTTTCGAAACTGGCGAGCTGCCGCGCGGTGAATGCCCGACCTGCAAGGTTACTCTTCCTTGCTTCCTTGCTTCCTTGCTTCCTTGCTTCCTTGCTTCCTTGCTTCGCCTAGCGGTGACTCTGCGGATGCGCTGTGGCGTGATGTTCTTTGATGAGCACCGTTCTCGATCGTCCCGCGTTCGTGTTCCGGCTTACCCGGTCGATCTTCAACTCGCCGGGCACAGCGTTCAAATCCCCGGCAGGAGCAACCTGCCCGCCGTCGGAACGCTCGAGCGTTACCTCGACGCGAGCCTCAAAATCGCAGATCAGAACGCGCAAGGCGGCATCGTATTTTCCGTTGCCGGTCGCGAGCGTGAATGTCTCCTCGCAAACTTCGGAAACAGCGCTGCTAAGGTCGCTACACTCGCGAGCGGATAGACCGGCGCGCTCACAGGCGTGCAGAAGCGCAGTGTCAATTGCGGCGAGCAGCCGCTCGTCTCGCGGAACCAGGAGTTCAATGCATGACGGCTCAATGTTCATGAGAATCGCCCAGGCGCACATCGCACGCCTCGCGGCACTCGGGACAGTAATATAGCCCGTCCACGCATAACTTCACATTGTCTTGCGACTGGCAGAAGCAGCAATATTTTTCGCACGTGCACTGCGTCTCCGGCTTGTCGCACTGCGAACACAGAGTCGTCAACGCCGCTTCCTCCCCTTCGACGGTTCGGGCTTACGGATGGTTTCCGCGTCCGCAATGTCGCAGATAATTCCGCGCCGGCAGCGTCGCGGGCGATTCCCCGCTTGCGCTGTGGCGAGATAATTCCGCGCCTCGGCTGTCGCGGATAATTCCGCGCGTTCACTAATGGTAGGTCATTCCACGAGCGCGCCACAAGCAAGTTCGCCATCCTCCGTTCTATCGCCAAGCTCTGACGAGCGTCCCTCTCGGGGTTGAGCACTCTTTCCAAACCGTTCCTCTCTTCTCGCTTGGCGCTTGGGTGCTCGTGCCGCAACTTACCGGCTGAGTACCTTCCCGGACACAATTTCGTCGTGTCAAAATTGTCTGATTCCGATGGTTCTGCTACATTCGGATCACCCCTTCCTGAACGCTTTCACCATTGAACTCGATGCGCGTGTGTGCGGCTGTCGGGCAACAGCTCACTTCGCGCGCTTACGGCGGAGAGTAGGAAGCGAATGGAAAATCCATTGCCCGCGGTATCTTCCGAATCAGCGGAGCGCGTACGAACGCGTGTGCATCCCTCGGTAGCAAAAGCCTTTCAGATAGCAGTTTGCGGCATCGTCTCGATAGCGGGTTACGAGCTTATGCACCGGATCGCCACTGTCTCGCTCGCCGCCCTGATCAATCCTTTGTACGTTGCGACGGCTGCGGTCTTGTCTGCGCTTTATGTGTCATCTCGCCAAGGGCGCGCCCGGCTGGCGTCGGTGGCCTTTCAGCACACGCTTGAGCAGGAGACTGGGCTTCTTCGTCTGTTGATCGACAACATGCCGGATTACATCTACGTGAAGGACGCTGAAAGCCGCTTTCTCATCGCCAATCGCGCTCTTGCCGAGTTGGTGGGCGCCAATGATCCGCGCGATCTGCTGGGCAAAACGGACTTCGACTATTTCCCAGGCCCGATCGCGGCGGCTTTCTTCGCCGACGAGCAGGCCGTCATCCGTTCAGGAAAACCGCTGATCAATCGCGAAGAGCCAAACGTCGACGCCCGTGGCAATGCGAAGTGGAACTTAACAACGAAGGTTCCGCTCAAGGACGGCAAAGGCAAGCCAATCGGTATTATGGGAATCGGCCGCGACCTCACTCCGCGAAAACAGGTCGAAGCGGAGGCGCAGAAAGCGCGCGAGGCCGCCGAACAGGCCAATAACGCCAAGAGCGCCTTCCTTGCCAACATGAGCCATGAAATCCGAACGCCGATGAACGGAATCCTCGGGATGACCGAATTAGCTCTCGACACCGATCTGACGACCGAGCAGCGCGACTGCATGAACGCAGTCAAGCAGTCCGCCGAGGCGCTCTTGGACGTGATGAACGACATTCTGGATTTCTCCAAGATAGAA
>Ga0335075_10011775_pt1 | contig 13212 bp, 10 predicted proteins | sample Lox_Sample_24_FD_206723 | JGI IMG/M metagenome (GOLD analysis project Ga0335075, IMG submission 206723) | Soil microbial communities from Loxahatchee National Wildlife Refuge, Florida, United States - Lox_Sample_2.4 | ecosystem: Environmental > Terrestrial > Soil > Wetlands | place: USA...
GACGCGCGCCTCAGCCAGCTGGAGCAGCAGCCGGTGAGTCCCGCTCCGGCTGGGGCTAGCACTCCGGCTGGGGCCAGCACTCCGACTGGGGCTAGCACGGCGCCGCCGGCCGCATCCCTCTCGGACCAGCTCAACCAGCTCATGGCCCTGCGCAACCAGGGCATGCTGACAGACGAGGAGTTCAGCGCGGCCAAGGCCAAGCTGCTCGGCATGTGAGCGCACGTGACCGCCCCGCGGCCTTTCAGGGCCGCGGGGCGGTCACGTGTAACTGGCCAGGTCAGCTCGCCGGCGCCGGAGCGTCGCCGTGCAGGGCCTGCTGCAGCTGCGCTTCGCCCTCCTTGGACAGCGACGTCTTGAGGACGGTTCCGCCGAACTTGCTCATCGCCTCGACGGCCTTGTCCGGGGTGACTTTCTCGACCATCAGGAACAGGCACGACGTGCCCGGCTGCACCAGACCGCGGACCTGCTCTTCGAACTCCTTGTTGATCCCGGCCTTGCCCAGCTTGCCCATGAGCGCGCCCATTCCCGCGCCGATGGCCATCCCGAAGACCGGGATGAAGAAGAGCATGCCGAACAGCAGGCCCCAGAACATCCCCCAGATCGCCCCGCCGCCGACGGCGTGGTGGCTGGTGTGGACGTGGTAGCTGCCTTCCTTGTCGCGGACGATCACGGCGATCGCATCCGGCTGGATGATCAGGTCGTGCGCGAGCCGCCGCGCCTCATCGGCAGCGAGCTCGGCGGTGGTCTCGTCCGGGTATCCGATCGCGATTAGCTCAGCCATGCCACCTATTCCTCACTCGTGTCCAGTGTCGATTGCCCGGGCCGGCCGGACCGGCGTGACCGGCTCGCCACAAGTCCACCAAGCGCGCCGCGGGCGGCGGCCACTCGTGACGGGTGAATTTCCGGCCGTCGGAACGGGCCAAGGTGGTGTCAGGGCGTCCATACGGAATGCGGGGCAGTCATGACAGCGATCTACTACGAGATCCGGATCGCGGGCCTCGTCCCGCCCGGTGCACTGCGTGGCTTCGAGCAACTCGCCGAGACCCGGCAGACCGAGACCAGGGTGCGCGGCCCGCTGCCCGATCAGGCTGCCGTGAACGGGCTGCTGACGAGGCTCGAATCATGCGGCCTCCTGCTCATCGGCCTGCGCAGGCACGAGCGGCGGCCGGCCGCTCGCTATCTCCCCGCCTCTCATTCCCTCGCCTCTCATCCCCTCGCTGAGGGGCCCTGATCCCGGAGCCGCCGTATCTCTATCACGCTGGCACCGAGCTCCTCCAGCCTGGCCAGCAGGGCCGCCAGCGAGGCCTGGCCAGGGAGCGGCCCGTGCAGCACCGTCTCTACCGGTGCCAAGTCGGCGGTCAGCCGCTCGAAGTCGAGCAAGATCTCGGCGGGCAGCGTGCCCGCCACTCGGATCTCGTAATAGGCCGACGCCATGGCGCCTCCTCCGATTGCTTTTTCCCAGCCCTTAAGCTCTCACGCTGCCGCACTACAGCCGCCGGTGATCCACTCACCGTGGGTGAACTCGTCTAGGCGAAGAGAGACGTGGATGTTAGCCTGAACTCCTCGTCTCATGAGCACCTCGTGTAACCGCGTCGCTGGTCCACTCGACAGCAAGATCCAGCCTCCGGAGATGCGCCCGGAGTGGCTGGACCGGCCCGCCTTGGTCCGTCGGCTGTCCGGGACGACCGCGCGGCTCATCCTCATCAGCGCCCAGGCGGGTTCAGGAAAGACGGTCCTCGTGAGCCAGTGGCGGGGCGTGCCGGACAGCGGCCCGTTCGCGTGGATCACCCTCGATCCTGGCGACAACAATCCCAGCCGGCTGTGGTGGAAGGTGATCAGCGCGGTGCGCCGCGCGTGCCCGGAGTTCGACGTGGACCCGCCGCAGGTGCTGGTGCCCAGGCAGGGACGCGTGCTGCTGCCAGCCCTGATCACCCGCCTGAGCGCCTTGCGCGCGCCGGTCGTCCTGGTTCTTGATGACTACCACCTGCTGACCAACCCGAAGGCCCACACGCAAGTCGAACTCCTGCTCCATGAGCTGCCGAGATCCGTCCAGGTCGTCGTCGTGACGCGCGCGATCCCGCCGCTGCAGCTGGCGCGCCTGCGCGCCGCGGGCGAGGTCGCCGACATCGGGGCGCGGGAACTGCGCTTCAGCCGCTCAGAGACCGGTGCGCTCGTGTCCGCGGTGGCCGGGGTCACGCTGGACGGCCCGGACCTGAGCGCCCTGTTCGCGCGAACGGAAGGGTGGCCGGCCGGCGTGTACCTGGCCGCGCTCTCCCTGCACGGCCATCCGGCGCCGCACTCCTTCATCGATCAGTTCACCGGCAACAACCGGTTCATCGCCGATTTCCTGGCCGAAGAGGTACTCAATCGCCAGACGCCCGAGGTACGGCAGTTCCTGCTGCGCACGTCCATCCTCGACCGGCTCACCGCGCCGTTGTGCGACGCGGTCACCGGACGCGGCGGGGCCGCCCAGCTCATCGACCGGCTCGAGCGCGAGAACCTGTTCCTGGTCCCGGCCGACGAGCACCGGGTCTGGTACCGCTATCACTATCTCTTCGCCCAGATGCTGCGCGGGCAGCTCGCCAGGGCGGAGCCCGGCCTGGTGCCCCGGCTGCACGAGCGGGCCAGCGCCTGGCACCGGGCGGCTGGATCAGCCGAGGAAGCCATCACCCATGCGCTCTCCGCCGGCGACGTGGACGGGGCGTCCGGGCTGATCGCGGCGCACTGGTATGACTTCGCCGAGGCGGGCAGGGCGGCGGCGGTCCACGACTGGCTCGGCTCGCTCGGCGAAGACCTGGTGGCGGGCAATCCGGTCATGGCGCACTGCGCGGCCTGGGTGGCCACGCATTCCTGGGACGTCGCCGCGGTGCGCCGATGGCTCCGCGTCGTGGAGGCGGCTGGCGACGAGGCGCTCCCCTGCGGGATGCTCCCCGGCGGGATGCTCCCCGACGGGATGCGGTCCCTCGCGTCCTCGGCTGCGCTGCTCCGCGCGACCTTCGGGTTCGACGGCGTCCGGTCGATGCTCGACGACGCGGTCGCGGCCACCCGGCTGGAGAGCGACCCGGCGTCGCCCTGGTACGCGTACGCGCAGACCTGGCTGGGCTTCGGCCTGCACCTGGCCGGTGATCCCGACGCGGGGCCGGTGCTCGAGCGAGCCCTCGCGGCCGCGAAATCGCGGCCGCTGACCAGGATCGTCGCGCTCAGCGTCGCGGCCCTCAGAACGGCCGACGAGGGCGGGCTCGGGCAGGCGCAGCGGCTGGCGGGCGAAGCGGCCAGGATCGTGCATGGCAGGGGCTTCAGCGGGCGGCCGCCGAGTTCCTTCACGCTGGCTGCCCTCGGCACGGTGCACTGGCGGCAAGGCCGCCTGGCGGAGGCCCGCGCCGAATTCGAGTACGCGGCTTACCGGCGCCGGCGGTGGATCCTGCTGTCGCCATGGCTCAGCGTCGAGATCCAGCTCCGGCTGGCGCAGGTGCTGCTGGCCCTGGATGACCGCGCGGCCGCGGGCACCGCGCTTGCCGAGGTCAGGAACGTCCTGGCGGCGTCGCCAGACGGCGCCGGCGCGTTGCTCGCGCGACTCGGCGAGCTGGAGCGGCGGATCGCCGTGACCGCCCCGGTACCGCTTGACGAGCCGCTGACCGAGCGTGAACAGGCGGTCCTGAGCCTGCTGCGCACGCCGCTGTCGGTCAACGAGATCGCCAGGGAGCTCTACCTGTCCGGCAATACGGTCAAGACCCACCGGCGCGCGATCTACCGGAAGCTCGGCGTGAGCACCCGTCAGGAGGCGATCGAACGGGCAAGGGAATCGGGCGCCTCATGATCCTCAGCCTCATGATCCTCAGGGGAGGGTGACCATCAGAGCAGGTTGAGCTGCCGCGCCCGGCGGAAGGCCTCGCGGCGGTCGGCCGCCCCCAGCTTGCGGAAGATGCTCTTCAGGTGCGTCTTCACGGTGTTGACCGAAATGTACATCTCCGCGGCGATGTCCGCGGTGTCGAGCATCTCCCCCACATGGCGCAGCACGTCTCGTTCGCGGCTGCTGAGCTCCTCGACGATCACGGGGGCGGCGTCGTCAGGCGCCTTCCGCTGCGCCGGGACAGCACTCGGCGCCACCAGCCCGGGACCGAGCAGCTGACGGTGCGCGCTGGCAAGCTCGGGATGGCGCATCAGCGCGGGCCGCAGCCAGCTCCGCTCGATGGTGAAGGGCAGCCGGCGCTTCTGCTCCTCGCCCAGCCGTAGCGCCTGCTCGAGGGACTTGCGGCCACGCACCTCATCGCCGCCGCGGATGCTGAGCAGCGCGTCGGCGAGCCAGGCCTCCACCCGCGCCGTGTCGGCCATAGTGTCGGCCATAGTGTCGGTCATAGCGTCGGCCGTTCCCTCGGCCGGCGTCTCCAGTACGGCCGCGAGCGCGCGGCGGGCCGCCACCGCGTCACCGGACGCCAGCCAGGCACGGCTGAGCACGACGCTCCCGTCCAGCGCGGACTGGGGCCCGACGCGGCGTGCCGCCTCGAGAGCCGCCTGCCCGTCCCCGGCGGCCGCATGAGCCTGCGATTCCGTGCGGGCCAGCATGCGGTCGAGGTAGGGCGGCAGCGACCGGCCGCGGCGGGCGCGCTCGATGGTCTCAAGGACGGTGTGCGTGCGGCCTTCGGCGAGGCTGCCGCGCGCCGCGACAAGGCTGCCGACGGCGCTCGCCAGCCGGTCCGGATGAGCGGCGAGCGCCGACTCCGCGACCTTGAGCCGGGCACGGGACGTGCTGAGCTCGCCGCGCTCCAGGGAAACGAGCGCGAGCGTCACCTCGGCCACGGGATGCGGCTGCCGCACCCGGCCGTCGCCGAGCAGCGGGGTCACCGAGCCGGCGATCTCCGCGGCCAGGTTCAGCCGGCCACGCAAGGCCTCGGTCAGCGCCAGGTACGCACGGCAGGCCGCCAGTTCGTTGTGCCGGGCCCGCAGCTCAGGGCGACCAGGCTCAAGGCCCTCGATCACGTCGTCGAGCAGCCGCGCCGCCCTGCTGAAAAGGTCGGCCGCGCTGCAGCAGTTCCCGGCCCACAGCTCGACGACACCGCGGCCCGACAGCACCCGCGCGACCGCGTGCGGGTGCCGTGCCAGCGCGGCCTTCGGGATCTTGCCGAGCAGCCGCTCGGCCTTGGCCGTCGCGGCCTCCAGGGTCTGGATGCTGCCGCGCCGGACCGCCATGCGGCCCCTGATCACGCAGGCCGCGAACCGGCACAGCACGTCACTGTCTTCCTGGAGGTTCCCAGGGAGCCGGCCAAGCAGTTCCTCCGCGGCCCTGAGCTGGGCCTCGGCCGCCTGGTCGCCCGACTCTGACAGTGCGACGGCGGCGGCGGCGAGCAGGAACTGCGGCGAGACGTCTCCCTCGGGAACCACCCGGAACCCGTCCGCCGGCAGACCGCCATGACCCGGCCCCATGAGCTGCCCGATCGCGAGTTCGTCCACCATGATCGCCGCCACGAGCGGCCAGTCTCCGGCCTTCGCGGCGTAGCGCACAGCCTCGGCGAGCATGCCGCCGCGCTGATACCAGCGCGCGGCCTCGCGCTGCAGCCCGGCCACCACGTCGGGCCGCTCGCGCCGCAGCTTCAGGAGCAGGACATCACGGAACAGCGAATGGAACCGGTACCAGCCGTCCCCGACCGGCTGCACGAACGAATTCCCGGCGGCCAGCGCCCCCAGCGTGGCCGCCAGCTCGCCGCGGCCGAGCAGCGCGCCCGCGATATCGGCGTTCACCTGCTCAAGCACGCTCAGGTGCAGCAAGACGTCACGCACATCGTCCGGCTGCGCGTTGAGCACCTCCTGCACGAGGTACCCGGCCACCGCGGTGTCTTCCGCGTTGAGGTTCTTCACGAACTGCTCGGGATCGGGATGGCCGGCCATCGACATGGCGGCCATCCGCAACCCGGCCGCCCAGCCCTCTTCTCTCTCGGTGAGGAATTCCAGCGCGTCCGCGGGCAGCGTGACACCGTGCTGCACCATGAGCGACGCTGCCTCGGGAACGCTGAACGCGAGGTCACCGGCCCTGATCTCGGTCAGGTCCCCGGTCAGCCGGTACTGATGCAGCGGCAGCGGCGGGTCTATCCGCGAGGTGACCACCAGCCGCAGGCCCGGTGTGGCGTTCTTGAGCACGTACGCCAGCCCGGCCAGCACCTCGCCGTCGGTCAGCTGGTGAAAGTCGTCCAGGACCAGCGTCACGGCCGGATCGTGATCGGCCAGCGCGGAAGCGAGCCGGAGCAGGAACACGTGCCCGGCCATCTCCGCGTGGGCCAGGGACGCGGCGGCGCGGCCGACGGCCACCCCGGACTGGCGAAGCGCCGCCACGACGTACGACCAGAACACCTCGGGCCTGTTGTCGTACTCGTCCAGCGTGACCCAGGCAACAGGCCCGGCTGAGTGGCCCGCGGCCCACGAGGCGACCGCCAGCGTCTTGCCCGCGCCGGGCGAACCGGTGACCGACGTGAGCGGCCGCCGCGTACCCTGCGCGACCCGCCTGTCGAGGCGGGGCCGTGCGACCACCCACGGCGGCAGGCCTGGAGCGGTGATCTTCGACTGCAGGATGGGGTCGCGGGCACGCCCCCTGCGCGGTCCGGGGTCTGGTTCCCCCGTCCTGGTGATCATCCGCAACCCCCTCGGCTAACCAGCGCAGCGGCGTGCCGCCATGGGAACCATCACTCCAACCAGGGTGAGATGGGATCATCCCCTCGCGATCTCACCCAGGATGATTCACCGGCGCGGATGCGGATTGCCCGGATTGTCCTGGTCTAGCCCCTGAGCAGGTCGACCCTGGGCGTCTCGCCCTCGTTGTCCAGCTGGTAGTCCAGGTTGATCGCGGCGCTGATCAGGGCCAGGTGGCTGAAGGCCTGGGGGAAGTTGCCGAGCTGCTCACCGGTGCTGCCGATCTCTTCCGAGTACAGGCCGAGGTGGTTGGCGTAGGTGTGCATCTTCTCGAAGGTCAGCCTGGCGTCGTTGAGCCGTCCGGCCCTGGCGAGGGCGTCGACGTACCAGAACGTGCACAAGGTGAACGTGCCCTCGTCGCCCGCCAGCCCGTCGGGAGAGGCGCTGGGGTTGTAGCGGTAGACCAGGCTGTCGGAGACCAGCTCACGGTCCATCGCCTGCAGGGTGGACACCCACAGCGGGTCGTCGGGGGCGATAAATCCCTCCAGCGGCATCTTCAGCAGCGCCGAGTCGAGCACGTCGGTGCCGTAGTACTGGGTGAACGCGCCCACCTTGCTGTTCCAGCCGCGCTCCATGATCTGCTGGTAGATCGCGTCCCGCTGGGCGGCCCAGCGGACCACGTTCGCCGGCCGGCCCCGACGGGCTGCCATCCTGATGGCCCGGTCGAGCGCCACCCAGCTCTGGAACCGGCCGTAGGTGAAGTCCTTGCGTCCGCCCCGGGTCTCCCAGACTCCCTCGTCGGGCTGGTCCCAGTGGTCGCACAGCCAGTCGACTATGTTCGACACTTGTCCCCAGCTCTTGTGGTACACCTGAATTCCGTTCAGGTCGCCGAGATAGGCCGAGTCCAGCAGCTCGCCGTAGATGTCGAGCTGGAGCTGGTCGGCGGCGCCGTTGCCGATGCGCACCGGGCGTGACCCGCGCCAGCCCTCGAAGTGGTCGAGGGTCTCCTCGACAAGGTCCGAGCTGCCGTCGACCCGGTACATGATCTTGAGCGGGTGGTCGCTGCCGTTGGCGGCTTCGGTGCCGCGGTCGCTCAGCCAGGCGCCGAAGGCCCTGGCCTCCTCGAAGTAGCCGAGTCCGAGCAGGGCGTAGACGGAGAACGACGCGTCCCTGATCCAGGTGTACCGGTAGTCCCAGTTCCGCTCGCCGCCCACCTGCTCGGGCAGCCCGGCCGTGGGCGCCGCCACGACCGCGCCGGTCGGCTCGTAGGTCAGCAGCTTCAGCGTCATCGCCGACCGGGTCACCATGTCCCGCCACCGGCCGGTGTACGAAGACCTGGCCAGCCAGCGGCGCCAGAACTCGGCCGTGTCGTCGAGCATGCCCTGCAACTCGCCAGGCGATATCCGCCGCGGCTGGCCGCCCATCCACTCGAGCACGAACCCGCCGCTCTGCCCGGCCCGCAGCGTCCGCGTGGCGTGCAGCCCGTCGCCGCGCCGCTCGAGGGTGATCCCCTCATCGTGCCGCGACACGTCGGGTGGCGCCGCCCAGTGCACGGTCAGTTCCATGCCGTCGGCCTCGAACATCGCCCCGTCGTCGGACAGGTCCAGCTTGTGCGGCAGCCGCCCGTAGTCGAACGCGGGCTGGATGTCGATCGCGAACCGCATCGTGCCGCGGACCACCTTGATCTGGCGCACCAGCCGGTGCCGGTCCGTCGCCGTCTTTCCCGCGATCGGCATGAAGTCATGCACCTCCCCCACGCCGTCCGGGGTCATGAAGCGGGTGATCAGGATGGCCGTCTCGGGGAAGTAGAGCTGCCTGGAGACGTAGTCGTCCCGGTCGGGGGCGATCCGGATATAGCCGCCGTGGTCGGCGTCCAGCAGGGAGGCGAAGACGCTCGGCGAGTCGAACCGCGGGCAGCAGAACCAGTCCACCACCCCGTCCGTGGATACCAGCGCCGCCGTCTGCAGGTCCCCGATCAGCCCGTGGTCCGCGATCTTCGGATAACGATCCACTGCGTTCTCCTTGCCAGGTGTCAGCCCGGTCGCGGACGGGAGGAAGGCCGCTTCACTGTTCACCCGCTGGCATGGCGACCGGGCACGTGCCATCATCCGCGACACGGCGGCGCGCTGCCTCACTCGGCACGAGTGACTGGCCGGCCACGTGCCCGAGGCTCTGACCTGCCGACAGGCCGCGCAGCAGCCCGCCGGTCAGCCAATATATGAAATTATGAATGCACGAACATTTGCACGATCATTTGATTGAATGTGACAGACGGATGCACGTGCATCAGGTGCTGGGAGTGGAGATGGCTGGAGATGGCGAAGGTGTCTGAGCTTCAGGCTTACAACGGCATGCCAGCCTCCGGGCTGGCGGGAGTCAGCTGGCGCAAGAGTGCCCACAGCAACCCGAACGGAAGCTGCGTAGAAGTAGCGGAACTGCCCGGCGGCGCCGTTGCCGTTCGCAACTCGCGCGATTCGGCCGGCCCCGCGCTGGTCTACACGCCGGCGGAGATCACCGCGTTTATCCGCGGGGTTAAAGACGGGGAATTCGACTACCTTTGCGGCTGATCTTCCGCGGCGGACATAGTGCGCGACTTTGCCCGTGCATGCCTTTTGCGTGTGCAAAGCTATGCACGACTGGCAAGTCGATGCGACACTATGTCCGTCTACCACGGCCGGGGGCGGCGGCAGGGAGTGTCGATGAGTGCGAATCATGGGAAAAAGGCCGGGCCGGACCATGAGCCCGAGAGCAGGGCGCTTGTCGGCGCGCAGAGCGGTCCGACAGTGCTGCGCATCGCGCTAGGCGCCCAGCTGCGCAAGTTCCGTGAGGCCAGGGGGCTGACCACCGCGGAGGCCGCCGAGTCGATCAGGGCGACGCACTCCAAGATCAGCCGCCTCGAGCGCGGGCGGACCACCGCCAGGCAGCGGGACGTAGCCGACCTGCTTACCCTGTACGGCGTCACCGACGAGGCCGAACGCGACAAGCTGCTGGCACTCACCAGGGAGGCCAGCGTCCCAGGCTGGTGGCAGCAGTACAACGACATCCTGCCCAGGTGGCTCGAGCTCTACATCGGCCTGGAGAAGGCCGCGTCGGTCATCCGCAGCTACGAGATGCAGTTCATCCACGGCCTGCTGCAGACCGAGGACTACGCCCGCGCGGTCATCCTGATCTCCAACGCGAACGCGCCATCCGACGAGGTCGAGCGCCGGGTCAGCCTCCGGATGCAGCGCCAGCGGCTGCTCACCCAGCCTGACGCGCCGGACTTCTGGGCGGTGCTCGACGAGGCCGCGCTGCGCAGGCCGCCGGACGGCCGCTCGGTGACGCGCGCCCAGCTCCAGCACCTGCTGGAGGTCACCGACCTGCCGAACGTCACCCTGCAGATCATCCCGTTCAAGGCGGGCCCGCACCCCGCGGCCGGCGGGCCGTTCACCATCCTGCGGTTCCCTGAACCCGACCTGCCCGACGTGGTCTACCTCGAGCAGCTGAGCAGCGCCCAGTACCTGGACCAGCCCGACGACATCACGGCCTACCTGACCGTCATGAACCAGCTGTGCGTCCAGGCCGCCACCGGCGCCGCAAGCAGGGACATGCTCCGCGGCCTCCTCAAAGAGGCCTAGCTCAAAGAGACCTAGCTCAAAGAGATCTAGCCATCATCGACACGATCATCTACAAGCGGAGAGAACTCACCCCGTGACCGACAGCTCGCCCACGCCCGGGGGCAACGGGCCCGCCATCGATTCGTCCATGCCGCACTCGGCCCGGGTGTGGAACTACTGGCTGGGCGGAAAGGACTTCTATCCGGTCGACCGCATGGTCGGCGACCAGGTCATGCAGATGTTCCCGGACATCAGCAGGCTCGCCCGCGCCGACCGGGCGTTCCTCGGCCGGGCGGTCCGGTTCCTGGCCGGGGAGGCGGGCATCCGTCAGTTCCTCGACATCGGCACCGGGTTGCCAACCGCAAACAACACCCATCAGGTGGCGCAGGCGATCGCCCCTTCCGCGCGGATCGTGTACGTCGACAACGACCCGCTCGTGCTCGTGCACGCCCGCGCGCTGCTCACCAGCACCCCCGAGGGTGCTTGCGACTACGTCGACGCCGACATGCGCGACACCGGCAAGATCCTGGCCGAAGCCGCCAAGACGCTCGATTTCGGCAGGCCTGTCGCGCTCATGATGCTCGGCATCGTGGGCCAGGTGCCGGACTCCGACCAGCCGGAGGCGATCATCAGGCAGCTGATGGAGCCGATGGCGTCCGGCAGCTACCTCACGCTCAGCGACGGCACCAACACCAGCGAGACGTTCACCGCGGCCGTCGAGGCGTACAACGAGAGCTCGGCCAACACCTACCACCCGCGCAGCCCCGAGCAGCTCAAGGGGTTCTTCGACGGCCTCGAGCTGGTCTCCCCCGGCGTGGTGGAACTGAACAAGTGGCGGCCGGACGCCACCCTGTTCCCGGACGCCGGCCAGGTACCCGGCATGGGCGGCGTCGGCCGCAAGCCGTAACACGACCAGGACCGTTTTGCCCGGGGGGTGCGGCCTGGTGGCGGACTCGAACGCCTGCCGGCCGTCGCGCAGCGGGAAGACCTGGCTGACCACCGGGCGCAGCCTTCCCTCGTCGACGAGCCCGGCGAGCGTCGCCAGCTCCGCGGCGTCCGGCGTGACGACGAAGAACATGGCGCGCACGCCGGCCGCCGCCGCTTTGTCCGCTGACGGCGGGGCGCTGAGCGTCACGAGCCGGCCGCCACGGCGCGTCAGCCCGTAGGAGGCGTCGAGAACGGCGCTGCCGATCGTGTCGATGACCACGTCGAAGCCGTCCGGCGCCACCTCGTCCGAGGTCAGGAACGAGGCGGCGCCCATGCCGAGGACGAAGTCCCGCTGCCCGGCATGACCCGTCGCGGTGACCGCGCCGCCCAGGATGGCGGCGAGCTGGACGGCGTAGCTGCCCACCCCGCCCGCGCCGCCCTGCACCAGAACCCGCTCCCCGGGTTCCAGGGCCGCGTGGTCGACGAGCGCCTGCCACGCGGTCAGGGCCGCCAGCGGCAAGGTCGCCGCCTGCTCGTCAGAGACCGACCGCGGCCTGGCCGCGAGGTGCGCGGCGGGCACCGTCACGTACTCGGCCGCCGCCCCGTCGCGGTCGAAGTCGATCAGGCCGTATACCTCCTCGCCGGCCGTCAGGCCTTCGGCGCCGGTGCCGAGCCCGGCGACCGTTCCCGACACCTCGTGCGAGGGGATGACCGGCGTGCGGTCTCGCCCGTCGCGGGTGGTCCAGGATTCGTCCCAGCTCAGCTCGGCGAAGGTGATCCCCGCCGCGCGCACCGCGACGAGGGCCTCGCCCGGCCCTGGCACCGGGACCGGGGCGGACTCGTAGACCAGCTGCTCCGGGCCGCCGCGGGCGTGCGCGCGCAGCGCCATCATCGTGTCCGTCATCGCCGTCAGGACCTCCGCTCCCCTCCGGGAAAGATCAGCCTGTTCTCGGTGACGATCGCGGTGACCAGCTCCGCCGGGGTGATGTCGAAGGCGTAGTTGAGCGCGCGGGTGCCGGCCGGCGCGGCCGGGACGCCGAGCACGTGGGTGATCTCGGCGGCGGGCCGCTGCTCCAGCGGGATCTGGTCGCCGCGCTCGGTCGCGTCGTCGATCGTCGACTCGGGAACCGCGACGAGGAACGGGATGCCGGCCTGGCGCGCGGCGAGCGCGAGCGAGTACGTGCCGATCTTGTTGGCCACGTCGCCGTTGGCCGCGACCCGGTCGGCGCCCACCACCACGGCGTCGGCCATCCGCTGGCTGATCATGAACGGCGCCGCGCCGTCGCAGGCGAGGTAGTGCTCGATGCCGAGCTGCCCGAGCTCCCAGCACGTCAGCCGGGAGCCCTGCAGCAGCGGGCGGGTCTCGTCCACGATCACGTGCGCGAGCGCGCCGGAGTCGCGCAGCGCCCGGACGACGCCGAGTGCCGTGCCCCACCCGAGGCAGGCAAGGGTTCCCGTGTTGCAATGCGTATGAATTTTCAGCGGAACGTCTCCGGCTGACTCCCTCAGGTACCTGGCTCCTCGCTCGCTGATCTGCCTGCTGACCGCGATCGTGTCGTCCCGCACCGCGTTCGCCGCGGCCTCGACCGCGGCGGCCCCCCGCGGGATCACGGCAGCCGCGGCCGCGACCTCACGGCGCAGGTTGACGGCGGTCGGCCTGGCGTCGGCGATCCGCTTCACCTCGGTGCCGAGGCGGCCGGCGTCCCAGCCCTCGCGTTCGGCCTGCCTGACGGCCAGCGCGACACCCAGCGCACCCGCGACGCCGAGCACGGGAGCGCCGCGGACCGCGAGCCGGACGATCGCGTCGACGAGGCCGTCGACCGTGGTGATGTCGAGCACCCGCAGATCGCGGGGCAGCGCGGTCTGGTCGATGGCGACGATGTGACCGTCCCGCCAGCCGATCACGTCGTCAAGCGCGCCGGGCTGTGCTGTATTCATACCGTTGAACCTATCTCCCGGCTGGACCTATCTCTCTGCTTAGGAGGCCCGATGCTGCTCGAAAGGGAGCGCGAGGAAATCGTGCGCGCCTGCCGGAAGCTGGCCGCGGCCGGGCTCGTGGTCGGTACGGCGG
>Ga0335075_10011777_pt1 | contig 13211 bp, 8 predicted proteins | sample Lox_Sample_24_FD_206723 | JGI IMG/M metagenome (GOLD analysis project Ga0335075, IMG submission 206723) | Soil microbial communities from Loxahatchee National Wildlife Refuge, Florida, United States - Lox_Sample_2.4 | ecosystem: Environmental > Terrestrial > Soil > Wetlands | place: USA: Florida...
TGGACAACACGATCGTGACCGTCGGCCTGCCGGCGATCGGCAGGAGCCTGCACACCGCGGTGTCGGGCCTGCAGTGGACCGTCGCCGGCTACACGATCGTGCTCGCCAGCCTGCTGCTGTTCTCCGGAGCCGCCGCGGACCGGATCGGCCGGCGCACGATCTTCCAGGTCGGCCTGAGCCTGTTCACGCTCGGCTCGTGGCTGAGCAGCCTGGCCCCGAGCCTGGCGTGGCTGATCGGGTTCCGCGTGCTGCAAGGGGTCGGCGGCTCGATGCTGGCCCCGGCGGCACTCGGCATCATCACCAACACGTTCACCAAGCCGGGCGACCGGGCCAAGGCGATCGGCGTCTGGGACGGCGTGTCCGGCCTGTCGATGGCGCTCGGCCCGGTCATCGGCGGGATCCTGGTGGGCAGCGTGGGGTGGCGCGGGATCTTCTGGGCGAACATCCCGGTCGGGCTCGCCGCGATCGCACTGACCGCGCTCCTGGTGCCCGACTCCAAAGCCGAGCACGGCCGCAGGGCCGATCCCGTCGGGCAGGTCCTCGTGATCCTCATGCTCGGCTCGCTGGCGTACGCGATCATCCAGGGGCCGGACGACGGCTGGCTCTCACCGCGCATCGCGGTCTTCTTCGTCGTTTCGGTCGCCGCGCTCATCGCGCTGCTGAAGTACGAGCCGCGGCGGCCGGAGCCGCTCATCGACTTCCGGTTCTTCCGGAGCGTCCCGTTCAGCGCCGCGAACCTGACCGCGGTCTGCGCGATCGCCACCCTGGCCGGGTTCCTGTTCCTGACCACGCTGTACCTGCAGGACGTGCGGGGGTATTCGGCGCTCCAGGCCGGGCTGACGATTCTGCCGATGCCGATCATGATGGCGGTGTCGTCGCCCATCTCCGGCCGCATCCTCGCCCGCGGCGGCCCCCGGGTCCCGTTCGTGATCGCGGGCGCCGCGCTCACGCTGTCCACCGCCGCGCTGTCCCAGCTGAACGCCTACTCAGGCCCGGCGTTCCTGATCGCCACCTACGGCCTGTTCGGGATCGGGGCGGGCATGGTGAACGTGCCGATCTCGAACGGCGTCATGTCCGGCGTGCCGAAGTCCCAGGCCGGCATGGCCTCGGGGATGAACTCCTCGAGCCGCCAGCTCGGCCAGTCCCTCGGCGTGGCGATCGTCGGCTCGGTGCTCGCCGCGTCCCTGCGCGGCTCGATGCACGCCGGCTTCCTCGACGCGGCCCACGCGGGCTGGTGGATCATGGCCGGCTGCGGCTACACGGTGCTCGTGCTCGGGGTCATCTCGACGACGAGCTGGGCGCGCGCCACCGCGGCCAAGGCGGGCGCGGACCTGTAACCAGATAACAGCAAGAAGCGGCGGGTCTCAGCCGCCGCGCGCCCGATAAGATCCGCAGGATCGGGCGCGCATCGGGGGGCTCCGGGGGGTCGTCCCCCGGGCTAGCTACAGCCGCAGGCACCGCCGCAGCAGCCCCCGCCACCGCCACCCATCGGCTGAGCCGAGGCGCGGCCGCCGACGGAGACCGTGGACAGCAGCTTCACCGTGTCGTCGTGACCGGCCGGGCAGGCGGCGGGCGCCGACGACTCGCTCATCGGGCGGTTCAGCTCGAACGTGTCGCCGCAGGCGCGGCAGCGGTACTCATAACGTGGCACGGAAACGATTTTACTCTCTGATGGCTGGTTCGATAATTTCATTCGGAACGGACGGTTCCTCCGCCCGCAGCGGCGATGGCTTGCCCCGCATCCAGGACACCGCCGCGCCGAGGATCGACATGATCGCGGCCGCGGTGAACACGATCATCAGCCCGTGGTGGAACGGCCCGGAGATCAGGTTCGGGAAGAACTGCTTGCCGGTGAGCACGGCGACGTTGTGCGCGGGCAGCGTGTGCAGCAAGCCGCTCGGCCCCAGCAGGTTCCGCACCGGGTTGTAGCCGAGCATCGCGGCGAACACGGTGGACACCGGCGGCAGGTGCGCGATCTTCGACGCGGTGGCCAGCGGCACGCCCTGCGCGGTGAGCCCGCTCGTGAGCGTGTGCGGCAGCGTGTTCGCCAGGCCGATGACCAGCAGCGAGAAGAAGATGCCGATGGACAGCGACATGCCGGAGTTCTGGAACGTGGAGCGCATGCCGGACGCCGCGCCGCGGTGGTACGCGGGGACGCTGGACATGATCGCGGAGGTGTTCGGCGAGGCGAACAGGCCGGAGCCGATGCCGTTGCCGAAGATGAGCAGCGCGAACGCCCAGTACGGGAAGTGGATCGGCAGCAGCATCAGCCCGGTGAAGCAGGCCCCGGCGACCAGCAGCCCGGCGGTGGCGAACGGGCGCGAGCCGTACCGGTCGCTCAGCGTGCCGGAGATCGGGCCGGCGATCAGGAAGCCCGCGGTCAGCGGCAGCATGTAGATGCCGGCCCACAGCGGGGTCACCGTGAAGTCGTAGCCGTGCAGCGGCAGCCAGATGCCGGCCAGCCAGATGACCAGCATGAACTGCAGCCCGCCGCGGGCGATCGCGCCGAGCAGGCTGGCGATGTTGCCGGTCGCGAACGCACGGATCCGGAACAGGCTGAGGTGGAACATCGGGTCCTTGACCTTGGTCTCCGCGAAGCAGAAGGCCACGAGGAGCGCGGCGCCGATGCTCAGGCCGCCGATGACCATGGGGTTGCCCCAGCCGGTGGCGGACCCGCCGTAGGGCTGGATGCCGTAGGTGATCGCGGTCAGCAGCAGGCCGGCGCCGGCCGCGAACGTGATGTTGCCGATCCAGTCGATGGACGCCTTCCGCGTGGTCGCGATCTCCTTCAGGCTCTTGTACGCCCAGATCGTGCCGAACAGGCCGAACGGCACGTTGATCCAGAAGATCGCCCGCCAGTCCCAGGCGGCGAGCAGCCCGCCGAGCAGCAGGCCGACGAACTGGCCGGAGATGCCGGCGATCTGGTTGATGCCGAGCGCCATGCCGCGCTGGCCGGGCGGGAACGCGTCGGTGAGGATCGCCGCGGAGTTGGACATCAGCATCGCCCCGCCGAAGGCCTGGACGACCCGCCAGCCGATCAGCCACAGCGCGCCCTTCGACCCGCTCATCGGGTCGAAGGACAGTGCTATGGAGGCGAAGGTGAAGACGACGAAGCCGAGGTTGTAGATCTTCACCCGGCCGAACATGTCGCCGAGGCGGCCCAGCGTGACGACGAGCACCGACTGCACGAGCAGGTAGCCGATGATCATCCACAGCAGGTAGCTGATGTTGCTGGCGGTGAGCGGGTTCAGGTTGATGCCGCGGAAGATGGCGGGCATCGCCACGATGACGATCGAGGCGTCGATCGTCGCCATCGTCATGGCCAGGGTCGTGTTGGACAGGGCTATCCACTTGTAGGCCCGGCCCCGGACCCCGGTCCCTGGTTCTGTGTTACCCGCTGCCTGTTCACTCGCCGTCGTAGCCACGTCTCACCAGCATAGCCGATACTTGCTTTACGGCAACTATTAAAGGTGCTAACGACCTTTGTGGCTGGGGATCACTAGGGCTAACGGAAGGATGGGAGGAAGACCGACTTCGTGGTCAGGTAGGCGTCCATGCCCTCGGGCCCGTAGGCGGTGCCGACGCCGCTGGCGCCGCGGCCGCCCCACGGGGAACCGATGTCCGGTTCGTAGAGGTTCACGCCGAACGTGCCGACCCGGGTGCGCCGGGCGATGTCGAGGCCGCGCTGCGGGTCGCCGGTCCACACGGTCGCGGCGAGCCCGAACCCGTTGTTGGCGAACGCCACCGCCTCGGCCTCGTCCCGGTACTTGATGACCGTGGCGACCGGGCCGCAGATCTCCTCCTGCGCGATCGGCATCGCCGGGTTCACGTCGGCGAGCACGGTCGGCTCGTAGAAGTAGCCGCGCACCGGCGAGGCCGGGCGCCTGCCGCCGGCCACCACCCGGGCGCCGTCGGATACCCCGGCGCGGACCCGGGTCTCCACGTCCGACCGCCGCCTGCTCGAGGCGAGCGGCCCCATCGTGGTGTCCTCCGCGAGCGGATCGCCGATCACCAGCGAGCCGGCCTGGCTGGTCAGCGCCTCGACCGCCTCGTCGTAGCGCTGCTCGGGCACGAGCACCCGGGACATCGCGAAGCAGGTCTGCCCGGAGTTGCCGAAGCACAGCGAGCCGAGGCCGGACGACGCCTGGCCCAGGTCGGCGTCGTCGAGCACGATCGCGGCGGACTGGCCGCCCAGCTCCAGGGTGGCGGGTTTGAGCTCGGCGCCGCAGATCGAGGCGATCCAGCGGCCCTGCTTGGCGGGTCCCGAGAACGCGACGGTGTCCACGCCGGGATGCCTGGCGAGCAGCCCGGCCGTCTGGTGCGTCCCGGTGACCAGGTTGAACACGCCGGGCGGGACGTCGGCGGCCTCGAACGCCTCGGCCAGGATGTACGCCGACAGCGAGGTCGCGGCGGCGGGCTTGAGCACGATCGTGCAGCCGGCCGCGAGGGCGGGGGCGAGCTGGCTGAACGCGAGCATGATGGGGTAGTTCCAGCTGGCGATCACCGCGGCCACGCCGGCCGGCTCGCGGCGGACCACGGTCCGCCCGGTGAAGCTGACCGCGGTCCTGGTCTCCTCGGTGTCCATGCCGCGCGCCAGGCTCGCGTAGTACCGGAGGATCGCGCACGGCGCCGCGGCGTTGTGCTGCCGCGAGTAGCTGATGGGCATGCCCATCTCGGCGGTGACGAGGCGGGCGGTGTCCTCGGTGCGCGCCTCGAGGGCCGCGGCCAGCCGGTCGAGCGCGTCGGCCCGGTCGCTGGGGGCGCACGCCGCCCACTTGCCGTCGTCGAACGCGCGTCTCGCGGACCGGACAGCCTTGTCGACGTCCACGCCGACGGCGGCCGGCACGGCGCCGACCACTTCTTCTGTGGCGGGGTTGACGATTGTAATCACGTCGGGAGATGCTGACCCGACCAGGCGACCTCCCGCGTAGATATCGCGGTACTCAAGCAACGCCGCGGCCCCTTTCGCTGGGAAAGTGCCTGATTATTTGCGCGGTTGATAAGCATCTGTCAAGCCCCTGTAACATTTGGCGCGCCCCGGCTGTGTGAAAGCACAGGCAGGGGAGCCGCGCTGGCGCGGGATCGTTGTGCGGGGTTTCCACCGGCCGTCAACCGTGATAGAGATCCAGTTGTGGCATCCCACAAACAAGCAGAGGGCCAGCCGTCGTATAGTTCAGGGACCATGCCGGACGTGACGCCGCTCGCTCAGCCGACCCCCAGGGAAAGCCCTCGGGACGTCGACAGAGAGAATTCTGTGCTGCGCGAGCTGGTGACCGTCTACCGGCACCTGTCGGGTCTCGCCATGCAGGACGCCGACCTGGCCGGCGTCGTGGCGCTCATCTCCGAGCGGGCGTCGGCCACCGTCGCGGTCGTCAGCCAGCTGATGGACGTGCAGACCGCCGCCTCGCCGGGACTGCCCCCGGAGAAGGCGGCCGCCCTGGTCCGCGACCACGTGGTGCACCCCCGGCTCGGCCAGGTGCTGCGCGCGTCCCGGCTGTCCCAGCGGGCGCTGCGGCTGCCGAATGTCGGCGGGGTTCCCGCGATCATCGTCGCGCCGATCCTGGTCGGCGACGAGGTGCCCTCCTACCTGATCACGCTGGATCCGGCCGAGGAGTCGTTCGGCGAGGACATGTCGCTGCTCGTCACCGAGCACGCCGCCACGATCTGCGGGGTGATCCTCGGCCGCGAGCGGGTCGTCGCGGCCGCCGCCCGCCGGGTCCGCGACGACCTGGTCGAGGGGCTGCTGCTCGGCCGCGGCCGGGACGCCGGCGACGCGGCCCGGTGGGCCGCGCACCTCGGCTACGACGCGACCCGCCAGCACAGCGTCGCGGCGATCGCCTTCGAGCTCCCGCCGGCCCGCGCGGCCGACGCCGAGGCGCTGCGGCAGCGGATCAGGGAGTCGATCGAGCACTTCATGACCACGCGAGCGCCGGAGGCGATCGTCTCCGCCCGCGAATCCGAGGTCGTCGTCGTGGCGGCCGCCGCGCCCGACCCGCGCAAGCTGGGGCAGGCGTGCCTGGCCCGGCTCGCCGAGCTGTTCCCCGGCGCGAAGGTCGTCATCGGGATCGGCGGCGCCTGCCGCGACCCCGAGGAGATCGCCCGGTCCTACGACCAGGCGCACCGCACCACGCAGACGCTGTGGCGGCTGGGCCGCACCGGCGCGGTCGCCGCGTTCGAGGACCTGGGCATCCACCGGCTGCTGCTCCAGGTGCCCGACCTCGGGGAACTGCGGTCGTTCGCCGCCGAGGTGCTCGGCAAGCTGAGCGAGCACGAACACGAGCACAAGTCGGAGTACCTGTCCACGCTCGCCTGTTACTTCCGGGAGAACAACAGCCCGCAGCGCGCGTCCCGGCTGCTGCACGTCCACCCGAACACGGTCGCCTACCGCATCAAGCGGATCGAGGAGATCACCGGGCTGCGGCTGGACAACTACCGGGACCGGCTGATCGCGCAGGTGGCGCTGGAAATCCTCGACGCCTTGCCGGAGGGGCAATAGTGAACGATTCATCGGGTGCCGCGCGGCTGCTGTCCGGGGAGCGGGTGCTCGTCTGCGACGGCGCGATGGGCACGATGCTGCACGCCGCGGGCGCGGCCCTGGACCGGTCGCTGCCGGAGCTGAACCTGTCCGAGCCGGGCCTGGTGGAGACCATCCACGACAGCTACCTGAGCGCGGGCGCGGACATCATCCAGGCGAACACGTTCGGCGCGAACCGGCTCTGGCTGGGCGACCACGGGTTCCCTGACAAAGTCGACGAGATCAACAGGTCCGGAGTGCGGCTCGCCCGCGCGGCCGCCGACCGCGCCGGGCGCGCCGTGCTGGTCGCCGGCTCGGTCTCGCCCGCGGTCACCGGGTCGCAGCGGCGCCGGGTCGGCTCCGCCGAGCGGATGGACGTGCTGCGCGAGCAGATCCTGGCGCTCGTCGCGGACGGCGGCGCGGACCTGCTGATCCTCGAGACGTTCGGCTACCTGGACGAGCTGGTGGAGGCGGTGTCGGTGGCCGCGTCGGTGACCGACGTGCCGCTGATCGCGCAGGCCACGTTCGCCGACGACGCGCACACCCTCGGCGGCGAGACGCCGCGCGAGGTCGCGTCCGTGCTGAGCGCGATGCCGGTGGCGATCATCGGCACCAACTGCACGATCGGGCCGCAGCGGATGCTGGTCGTCGCCGAGGACCTCGTCCGGTACTCGTCGGTGCCGGTCAGCGCGCAGCCCAACGCCGGCCAGCCGCGCCGGGTCGGGCCGCGGTCGTTCGAGTTCAGCATCGACGGCGGGTACTTCGCCCGGTACCTCGGCCGGTTCGCCGAGGCCGGGGTGACGCTGGTGGGCGGCTGCTGCGGCACCACGCCCACGCACGTCCGGGCCGCGGCTGACGCGGTGCGGACCCTGGCGCCCCGGCCGGACCGGGATCGCGCAAGAACCGCCCGGTCAGGGACGGCGTCCGCCGCGCCGCGGACCCGCGCCGCGGGCGCCGCGGGTGAGGCACCCGCGGGCAGCCTGGCCGAGCAGCTGGCCTCGCGGCAGTTCGTGGTCGGCGCCGCGATCACGCCGCCGGCGGGCGGCTGGGCGGCCGACGTCGAGGAGGCCGCGGCGGTGCTCCAGGCGAACGGGATCGGCCTGGTCGCGGTGCAGCCGCGGGAGAACGCGCGTACCCACATGGACTCGCTCAACGTGGCGCTGCAGCTCCAGCAGCGGGCCGGCGTGGAGACGATCGCCACGGTCACCACCTGGGACAAGACGATCATGTCGCTGCAGGCCGACCTGCTCGGCGCGCACGCGCTCGGCATCCGCTCCGTGGTGTCCACGACCGGCAGCCCGCCGGTGCTCGGCGACTACCCGGCCGTGGACGGCACCTGGGAGGTCGACTCCGTCGGGCTGACCGCGCTGCTGGCCGGGCTCAACGCCGGGCGCGACTCCAACGGGCTGGCGCTGACCGCGCGGACGTCGTTCTGCATCGGCGCCCGGGTGAACCCGGGCGCGCGCGACCCCGACGCGGAGATCGCCCGCGCGCACGCCAAGATCCGGGCCGGCGCGCAGTTCCTGATCAGCCGGCCGGTCTACGAGCTGGATTCGCTGTCACGGCTGGTGGCGGCGCTGGACGGCACGGGCGTCCCGCTGCTGCTTTCCGTCAACCCGCTGCGGTCGTTCGAAGAGGCCGACTACCTGGCGCACGAGGTGCCCGGCGTCACGATCCCGGCCACCGCGCTCGACGCGATGGAGAAAGCCGATCGCGGCGCCGCCCGCGCGGTGGGGCTGGACCTGGCGGCGCGGCTCCTCACGAAGGCGCGCTCGCTGGTCAGCGGCGTGCTGCTCGCCGTCCCCGACGACGACGCCTCCGGCGTCGCCCAGCTGCTCACCGCCCTGGACTGACCCGCGCCCGCGCGGCCGTCACGGTCCGTGCGGGGCGTTCCCGTAACGTTACCGTTAGCGCGTCAGCTACGCATAGTTGCGCGCTTCCGTGGCATGCTTACCGGCGTGGAAGGGAAGACGAGCCGGCGAGCGTTCCTCGGGCTGGCCGCGGCGGGCGTCGCGGCCGGGGTGGCGTCCGGTGCTGCCCGGCTCTTCGGGCACTCCGCACCCCCGCGGCCGGTCGCGATGACCGCGTCTCCCCGCCCGTACCGGCCTCCGGTGCCGGAGAACTCGCTGCCCGGCGACCCGCACTGGGAGCTGCACAACCTCGGCGCCGAGCACGAGATCGAGGGGTACGCGGGGAAGTCCAGCGTGCTGACCGGCGAGTCGTTCCCGCTGTTCGTCTCCACCACCTCGACCGGCTTCCAGGTGCACGCGTTCCGGCTCGGCTGGTACCAGGGCACCGGCGCGCGGAAGGTGTGGTCGTCCGGCCCGGTCCACGGCGCCGCGCAGAAGAGCGCCAGCGTCGTGCAGCCCACCAACACGGTGGTGACCGACTGGGACCCGGTCGTCCAGGTGCCCACCGACGACTGGCCCGCCGGGGCGTACCTGCTGCGGCTCGACGCGGACTCCGGCGCGCAGCGGTACGTCCCGGTGACCGTGCGGTCCGCGTCGACGGCCGGCAAGATCGTGCTGAAGAGCTGCGTGCAGACCTGGCAGGCCTACAACATGTGGGGCGGCTACGACCTGTACATGGACACGGCCGGCCAGTACGCCAACCGGTCCCTGGTCGTCAGCCTGGACCGGCCCTACGACACTAACGGCGCCGACTACTTCCTCACCTACGAGCGGAACCTCGTCAAGCTCGCCGAGTACCTGGGCCTCAACCCCGCGTACGTGACCAGCATGGACATCGCCGCCGACCCGCACCTGCTGGACGGCGCGAGCGCGCTGATCTCCCTCGGCCACGACGAGTACTGGACGCCGGAGGAACGCGCGAACGTCACGGCCGCCCGCGACGCGGGCGTGAACCTGGCGTTCCTGGGCGCGAACGCGATGTTCCGCCGCACCCGGCTGCAGTCGTCCTCGCTGGGCGCCGCCCGCCAGGTGGTCTGCTACAAGACCTCGTACACGGAGGATCCGGAGTACCGCACGGACCCCACCGAGGTCACCAGCGACTGGCGCGACCCGCCGAACTCCGACCCGGAGTCCTCGCTGATCGGCACGATCTACGAGGGATACCCGACCGACGCCCCGTTCGTGGTCACCAGCCCGTCGAGCTGGGTGTACGCCGGGACGGGGGTGTCCGCCGGGGACAGCTTCCCGCACCTGGTCGGCGTCGAGTACGACCGGGTGAACCCCGCCTACCCGGTGCCGCGGCCCATCGAGGTGCTCTCCCACTCGCCGCTGACCTGCAACGGCGCCTCCAGCTACGGCGATTCCGCGTACTACACGCACGCCGGCGGCGCCGGGGTCTACAACTGCGGCACGATGCGCTGGGTCGAGGCGATCTACGGCGACCAGCCGCACGGCATCACGGGCGCCACCCCGGGCTTCGTCCGCCAGGTGACGACGAACATCCTGCGCGCCTTCGCCGACGGCCCCGTCGCGGCCAAGCACCCGGCCACCGACAACCTGGACGCGACCCGCGAATACGTCGGCGACCCCGTCGGTAACCCAGGGAACCTCCAGTAACAAAACCTCGGTCACTGCTACGATCCAGCCCGTGCAGCCTCAGGTGACAACGGCGGCGTTCCCGGTCCGGCCGGGACGGTTCGCGGGCTGGAAGTCCGCGGCGGTCGTTGTCGTGCTCGCGGCGGTCACCGGGGCGGCGATCCTGCTGCAGGTCCGCGGCTGGTCCGCGCTGGAGGGCGAGTCGGGCAGCGCGTGCGGCAGCGGGTCAGCGGCGTGCCCCCGCGGCACGGTCCCGGTGCTGGTCATCTCCTTCCTGGCCGGGCTGGCGGCGATCCCGTTCGTGATCGCGCTCGTCATCCGGCGGCCGAAGGTCAACGCCGGCCTGGCGGCGGTCGGGCTCGCCGCCGGGGTGCTCGCCGCGCAGTCGCTGTCCGGCTGGCTGAACGGCGCCCAGCTGCGCGTCGACTGGACGGCGCCGTACGACGCGTCGGCGACGCTGACCACCGAGGGCGTCTGGACCGCGGGCGGCTCGCTGATCCGGGTCCGCGCCGACGAGATCGTCAGCTACGACGGCGAAACCGGCCGGGCCCAGTGGACGCTGGCCGTCCCCGCCGGGGACGTCGCCTGCGCGGTCAGCGCGGAAACCGCCGCGGGGACCGGGCTTATCGGCTTGGGAGCCGCCGGGGGAGCGTGCGACCACGTCCTGGCGGTCGACCTCGGCACCGGCCGGCAGCTGTGGTCGCGGCCGGTCGCCGCCGGCTGGAAGGGTGACCAGGGGACCGGCTTCGTGGCCGCCGGCGGCGACACCGCCGTCGTCGTCACCGCCGGCGGCGTGCTCGGTTACGACCTGCGCACCGGCGCGCCGCGCTGGACGCTGCTGACGCCGGGCGGCTGCTCCGACCAGACCGTGGCGGCGGCGCCGCGGTCGGCCGTCGTGCTCGCCGCCTGCGGCCAGGGCTTCGACGTGACCGACGTCGATCTCGCGTCGGGCAGGCAGCTGTGGAGCACACCGGTGTCCGAGCCGGCGCCGGACTACCAGTTCGCGATCCTGTCCGCCGCCCCGGTCGTGGTGAGCGACGTGCTTCCCGGGACGCCGCCGGCTGATCACATCCGGGCGTTCGGCGCGGGTGGGAAGCTGGTGTCCACGATCCCGGCTGGCGACCTGGACACGAGCACCTATCAGGGCTTCGGCCCCGAGGTCGTGGTGTCCGGCGGGCTGCTCGCCGGCGTGACCACCCAGAGCGGCGGCCACGCCGACGTCGTCGCGTACCGGCTGTCGGACGGCCGCCTGCGGTGGCGGGTCCCGATGCCCGGCGACGTGCTGAGCATGAGCCAGGACGGCGGCCAGCTGCTGGTCACCGGCCAGTCCGCCCCGGTTCCCACGCTCGACGCGATCTCACTCTCGGGCGGGACGCTGCACGCCATCGGCCTCGTCCCGCGCGACGTCATCGGCGCCAGCGGCGCCGGCGTCTACCCGGTCGGCGGCCGCTACCTCGTGGTCAACCTGACCGGCCGCGCCCCCGTCCCCCCGGTCTCGGCGCTCAGCAGCTGAGTCACCACGCGTCCGTTCGGAAAAATTCAGGCGGAAAGCCCGCCGTCGACGGGAATGACGGCGCCGGTGAGAGCGCCCGCGTCCGGTGAGCAGAGCCAGGCGATCGCGGCGGCGACCTCGTCCGGCTCGAGGAGGCGGCGCAGCAGCGCCTGACCGGCGAACGTGTCCTGGGACGGCAGGTCGTAGACGGCCGCGCTGGCCTCGAGCATCGGGCCGCGGGTGGAACCGGGGCAGACGACGTTGGCGGTGACGCCGCTGCCGGCCAGGTCGGCGGCGAGCGCCCGCACGTACGCCAGCGCGGCGGCCTTGGCGGCCGAGTAGGCGGCGAGCCGCGGCATGGCGCGCAGCGCGGCGGCCGACGAGACGGCCACGAACCGGCCGGCCCCGGCGGCCACCATCGGCGGCACGCACGCGTCCGCCAGGTGCCGGACGCCGTACAGGTTCACCCGCAGCATCAGATCGAACGCGTCGTCCGGGGTATCCCAGCCGGGGTGCCCGCCGATCACCCCGGCGACCGCGACGGCCGCCGCCGGCACCCGCCCGGCCAGCGCGGCCCTGATCGCGCCGCGGACCGCGCCGTCCCCGACGTCGGCGATCAGCGTGTCCACGGCAGGGGCGCCCGCGTCCCGGCAGTCGCCCGCCACGGCGTCCAGGTCCGCCGGCGCCGGCATCGCGTAATCGAGCGGCGGCTGCGGCGCGCACGCGTCGGCGAGCAGCAGCGACCAGCCGCCGGCGGCGAGCCGCCGCGCCACCGCCGCCCCCATGCCGCGCGCCGCGCCGGTCACGACGGCGAGCCGATCTGTCATTCCGCTCCCTTCCGTCACACGCTGGCGAGCAGCGTATCCAGCGTCTCCTGCAGGCTCGCCACGAGCAGGGCGAGCAGCCGCGCGCCCTCGCCGGCCGAAGCGCCCGCCGGGTCGCCGAGCACGCCGTTCGCGCTGACTTTCCGCACGCCGTGCGCCCGCAGGTCGGGCAGCAGGTCGGCGAGCGGCCTGGTCTCGCCGGCTTCGGCCCGGTCGAGACGCACGTCGGACGGCGCGAGCGCCAGCATGACCGACGTCTCGGTCCGCCCCGCGTGCGCGTCGCCACCCGGCAGTCCCGCATGCCACACATGACACTGGCGCCCCTCAGAACGCAGAAGTTCGATCGCGTCGGTGATCGCGGGGACGTTCCCGCCGTGCCCGTTCACGAGCAGCGTCGCCGGCCAGTGCAGGCTGGCGTGCCGGCCGAGTTCCACCAGCACAGTCGACAAAGCGACAGTGCCGATCGACAGCGTGCCCGGGAAGTCCGCGTGCTCGCCGCTCGCCCCGATCGCGACCGGCGGCGCGAGCCCCACCCCGGCCCGCCCGGCGCAGGCCCGCACGGCGACGGCGCAGGCGATCCGCGTGTCGGTGTCCATCGGCAGGTGCGGCCCGTGCTGCTCGAGCGAGCCGAGCGGCACGACGAGCAGCCGCCGCGGTCCGGCCTCGACCTCCGGCCAGCGGGCGGTCGCGAGCGTGACACCGTCGGGCATGCTAGCCGAGGCTGCCCGGTTGGCCGAGGCTGCCGTCGAACGCCGCGCCGAGCTGCCGCATCCCGTCGTCGAGCAGCGCGCCCAGGTCGGCGGACCCGTCGTCGAGCCAGTGCTCGTAGGCGGCGACCGCGACCCCGAGGACCGCGTGCGCGATCGCCTGCGGCG
>Ga0335075_10011778_pt1 | contig 13211 bp, 13 predicted proteins | sample Lox_Sample_24_FD_206723 | JGI IMG/M metagenome (GOLD analysis project Ga0335075, IMG submission 206723) | Soil microbial communities from Loxahatchee National Wildlife Refuge, Florida, United States - Lox_Sample_2.4 | ecosystem: Environmental > Terrestrial > Soil > Wetlands | place: USA...
GTGAGCGAGATCTTTCACCGAAGAAAAGATGCCGCGCGCGATCACCTCACGTTCAATGCGTCCAAACCAGATCTCTACCTGATTGAGCCAGGAGGAATAGGTCGGTGTGAAATGCAACTTCACGTTGGGATGCTGGTGAAGAAACTCTTGCACCTTGGCTGTTTTGTGGGCGGACAGATTGTCCAGAATGATGTGAATCTCCTGCTTGCGCTTGCATTTGCTAACGACTTGTTGGAGGAAGGCCACGAATTCGTCACTGGTATGCCGGGAAGCCGTTTTACCCTGCACCTGGCCGGTTTTCACATCTAAGGCTGCGTACAGCGACAAGGTTCCATGCCGGTAATACTCAAAGCCATGGCGTTCGGCACGGCCTGGCGACATCGGCAATACCGGATCCAACCGGTCGAGCGCTTGAATGGCTGATTTCTCGTCCACGCAGAACACCGCTGCATGTTGTGGAGGATTCAAATATAAACCGATGATCTCGGCTGCCTTGCGCCCGAAATCGAGGACCAGTGAGTAGAACCATCACTGGACTTGCGACGAGTGGCGGCTAAGACCTTAGCATCTCTCCAGAACGGAGATTTCCGGCAACAGGTCGAAAAATCGCTTCACGGCCTCCAACTCGGAGACCGCCTGCTCGATCGTCAATCCAAGGCCGTTTTCATGAATGGGCCTTGTCATAACTACCCAAAATTCCACGATGTTTTGCGGTGCAACGTTGAGAACCTGGTTCCCGCCACGGAGCGACTTGAGTGCGTCTTCTGCCATTCGACAATGCGGATCATGAGGCTGAAGAAGCCGCAAGAGTATGTTCGTGTCTACGAGAACGGGCATTTACTGGCCGCGTGTCTCGAAGATACTATCGCGGCTGATTGCCTCATCCGACAGGAGCGGCGTGTTGTGCGAATGCCCACTCACCCACGCATGAAGTTCGTTTGACCACCGCTCGCAGTCCGCCGCCGACACTTTCCGCGAACACGCCTCGAGCCTTCGGCAAATGGTCTCTACGCCAACCTCTACCACCTCTTCGGCACCTTGTATCAGTCCCGCCTCAATCGCCTGCCAAATGACTTGCTCCCGCTCCGGCCTGAGCTGAATTGTCATATTTGCCCCTCACTCTCATTGTGGCAACCCCTCCACGATTGCTCTCGGCACCGCCGTCCGAAATCCGTCGATATGAAGAGTCAAAAACGAGATGATCCAGCAGCGGCCGCTCTTCAAAGTTCTCCTTTTCTGGAAATGATCGAAACGTACCCGAGTTTGCCGTCGCGAATTGCTCTTAACGCAGCTTGGGCAAATTGCTTTCCGGTCGCGAAATCCACGCCCGCCAGATTGATCTTCCCGAGACCTGCCATGACCTCTGCGCCGAGCAATCTGCCCTGGATTTCCTGCACCATTTGCGCCAGCGCAGAGCGGTCATCTTTGGTATGCATGACTTGGAACCCGGCCGTCTCCAATATGACGGCATAGCCATTCACTGGCAGCGCGTCGCCGATACAGGCAATCCGGGACAGCAGCCCCTCGAGCCCGTCGATCGCTTCCGCGCTTCGCGTCAAATCGCTTAGGCCCAGCTTTCCGCCGGGCTTGAGCACGCGGTAAAACTCTTTGGCCGCAATCTGCTTGTCCGGGAACGTGCAGAACGCGCATTCACAGACAATGGCATCGAAAGTGTCTTCGGGAAAGTTCAAGGATTCCGCATCGCCACGTTGAAATGCAGTCATTCCAGCGAGTCCGCGTTGAGAAGCCTCCGTCGCTGCCAGACGCACATTTTCTTCACTTAGATCGATGCCAGTAACTTTGCATCCGAAAGACGAGGCAAGATGGAAGGCGCTGGTTCCGCGTCCGCAGGCTACATCGAGCACATGGGATCCGGAAGTCAATCCCAACAGGGTGCCCAGTTCATGCGTCAATCTCGTTCCGCCCGGATGGAAGCTGTCCCCCAGCAACATACGCGCAAAGTCGCTGCCGTAGAAAGCGGCGCAGCATTGCTTGACGCTCGTTTCTCCCATCGCTTCTCTAAAGCCGCGCTTTTTGATACAGCGATTGCAGCGTGATTGTATCGGCGCGAGGAGTTGCCGCTTTGAAATCGAAGACCACCGGTGCAACTTCATAGGAACTGCCGTCGCGCCGTGCCTGCTTGCGCTTTGCTTCCATTGCAATCAATTGTGCGCGTGCCTGCTCCCGATACCCGATCGTGTTATATGCGCAAAACGGGACCTGCTTGCCGCCGGGCAGCAAAAACTCCTTGCAGCACTTCATCAGATTTTTTTGGTTGAAGGTCCAGGGATCCATGAAATCCTGCAACATGATCATCAGCATGTTTTGAGCGATGTCACCCACCGTCAGACTCTCGGTCAACCCGCATGCCTGACAGGAGACAGCAAACTGCTCCGCGGATTTCTGCGAGCCGGAGACCGACGAGGATGACCAGAGTCCTTCCAGCGCTTTCTTTATTTCCAAACTGAAGTCGGGCATCACGCGATTCGTGATGTAGTCGAGATAGTCATAAACATTCACAATCCGGGAGAGCGGCGTCACTCGTTCGCCGTCGATAAAAGCATAAGTAACTGAGTTGCACGTTGGAAAGCAGCACGGAACCGGAATAAAGTCGCTTTTCACAAACTTCCCGGAAGTTTGTTGTTCGATAAGCCGAAGAATATCGGGAATGGTCAGCCGCTGCATCGGGTCGTGCTGCATATGACGTCCTGCGTGAAAGGCGGGCTGAAAATTGATACCGCGCACCGCGGGATGCCGAATCGCAAATTCAATGATCTTGCCCACCTCATGCTCGTTTACGCCGCGCTCCACGGCGGGCACGAGTGTGACATTCAGGCCGATGGAGGCAAGCCGGTCCAGCGCGCGCAGTTTTTCCTCCAAAATATCCGGCTCTCCACGGATGATGCGATAGGTTTCGGAGTCGAAGCCATCGAATTGAAAGTAAATAGAGGGACGCGTTTCTTTGAGCTGTTCAAGGAACCGGTCATCGTGCGCGATGCGCTTACCATTCGTGTTGATCATCACGAATGGAATTCCTCGGGCGTGAGCGGCCCTGACGAAATCGACGATCTGCGGGTGAATCGTCGGCTCTCCGCCGGAGAACTGGACGACCTCCGGATTCCCCTCGGTGCGAACAAAGTCGTCCAGCATGGCTTCCACTTCTTCAAGCGTCAGACTGAATCCCGGCTGCGCCTCGGCAAAGCACAGCGGGCAATCCATATTGCACGCGCTGTTCACCTCGATGATGCCCAGGCAGGTGTGCTGCTGATGATCCGGGCACAGGCCGCAATCGAACGGACAGCCTTCTCTGATCTCACTGCCGTAAGCCAGCGGGATGGTGCCCGGCCTGTTGAATTTTCCGAAGTTTGTGTAAGCCTGTGCGTCTCCATAAACCAGCGCTTCGAAGGGGCCACACTCCGGACATCTTTTGGCCATGTAGACTTTGTTATCGCGCAGCAGAATCTTTGCATCAATCACTTTTCTGCATCGCGGGCAGATGCTGCGTGTAAGTTCGTAGAAGACGTAATCCGCATCTTTCTTTACCGGCGGGAGCTGATCCCAGGCCTGGAGCCTTCCGTTCAGAATTGCCAATGGAGCGCCTTCCTCTTTCTCGACTGTACAGCTTCGCAGTTACGATCTCTGCCCACGCGGTTCTGCGGATCGCGAGCAGCGCAAGCGGTGTGCTGATAGGCATCTACATGGCAAACCTGCGCGGCCGCGGCTTCCCTATAGATGCGGGCTTGTTAGGCATGCTGAGCGCCGTCTCTTTTGCGGCGGAGCTAGTCGCTTCCATTCCCTTTGGCATGGCTTCCGACGCCATTTCGCCGCGTTGGCTGATGCTGGCCGGCGCCCTGATCGGCGCGCTCGCCGCGCAACTGTTTGTCCTCAGCACTCACGTCCGGATTTTTTTTCTCAGCCGTGCGTTGGAAGGTATCGGCGTGGCCGCAGTCACTCCTCCTTTGCTTGTGTATCTGGCTGAATCGACCACTTATGAACCTAGCTTGCGCGCCCGCATAATGAGTTACTTTGAGCTTTCCCTACTGGCGGGACTCGCGCTCGGCGGCCTTACAGGAAGCGAATTCTGGCAACACTTTCATATACGCGCCTTCAGCCTTGTGGCGCTTGGATATCTTCTTTGCGCGATCCTGTTGCTCTTGGGCGTACGCAACAGCACGCACCGCGCGTCGCGAGCGGCGCTCCAGGGTCTGGTCAGTGCGTTGAAAGATCCTTGCGTGCGGGCGCTCGCCCCGGTCTGGATCTGCGTCAACGCTGTAGTGGGCCTGTGGCTCGGTCCTACACTTCCATTCTTGCTGACAAGGAAATCGAACGGGTCGCGATACCTGGACGGTATTTTCGCAGAGAACCCGGCGCGCGTCGGCTGGCTTCTGCTTGGCTATTCCGTTGTCTTCGGTATTGGCATTACGGGCTGGAGTTTCGTCCTTCCACAGATGCAGGTTCGTTCCGCCATGCGCCTCGCGCTCATCGCCATGCTGCCCGTCTGTTTTGGGCTTTTCGCTATCAATCATTCGCGCGCCATGGAACCATGCGTGCGCTGGTCAATTATCGCCGCGACGGCTCTGCTCGTTATGGTGGAAAGCGGCTTTACGCCAGCGGCCCTCGCATGGCTGGCGCAATCTCTCGGAGCGGGTGCGAAAGGCGCTCCCATGGGCATCTACTCCGTTCTGCTGAGTCTGGGCGCGATCGGCGGCTCGCTGCTTGCGGGAGTACTCGGAAAAATGTTTCAGGTGGATGGTCTGCTGCTTGGCACCGTCATCGTGGGCGTTTGCGCACTGCTCCTCCTCCATAAAGTAACCATCATTGAACTACCCCAAAAGGCAAAATGAAGAGCACGCTTGAAGCTGAGCGACCTGGCCGCGACCATCCATCCTTACCCGACTTACTCAACTGGCGTACAACTGCTGGCTACCAAGATGGCAGTGCAGCGTGCTCTCTCTCTGGCGCCCCAGGCGGAATCATTCGACGCCTCTCGGCGTTGTGGCGTTAGTCTCCTGCACCCGCTACTCTAAAACGTTGGACCTTTCCACGCCGCTTCAATTCGTCAAAGGCATCGGCCCGGCGCGCGCTGAAATGCTCGCTGCTAAAGGTCTCGCAACCGTAGCCGACCTCCTCTTTTACACGCCTTTCCGCTACGAAGACCGCCGCAACGTCAAGCCCATCTCGCAGCTCGCCCCAGGCGAAAAGGCCGCCGTACTGGCTCGCGTTGCCAGTGCCAAACTCTCCGGCTTCCGCCGAAAATCGGTAGGCTTGTTCGAAGCCACTCTTCACGACGGCAGCGGCGCATCGCTCAAAGCCCGCTGGTTCCACGGTGAGCGATACGCCGATACCCTGCTGCCCGATACGCGCGTCGCCCTGTTCGGCAAAATCGAACTGGATTCTAGCCGCCAACGGCTCATGGTTCAGCCCGAGTTGGAAATTATCTCAGGCGATGACGAAGACGAAGAAACTCTGCATTCCGGCCGGATTGTCGCGGTCTACGAAGCCGCGGGAAAAATCTCCACGCGCGTCTTCCGCAAACTCCTCGATCGCATATTGAAGGAAGGGCCGATGCCCGAAGACGCCCTGCCTGCCAGCGTGCGCGCGCACGTCGGTCTGCCGGACCTCGCGGCCGCTCTCCATGACATTCACATCCCGCCTTCCGAGACGGACCTCCGCATGCTCAATGAGTTCCGTTCTCCGGCCCAAACGCGCCTCATCTTCGACGAGTTCTTTTGGCTACAGTGCGGTCTCATTCTCAAGAAGACCAAAGCGCACGAGATCCCTGGCAATTCGTTCACCGTCACCGGCTATGCGCGGGAACAGATCAGGAAGATGCTGCCCTTCAAGCCCACTGCCGCCCAGCGCCGCGTCGTCCAGGAGATCGTCGACGACATGAAACGACCGCGCCCCATGAACCGCCTTCTGCAAGGAGACGTCGGCAGTGGCAAAACAATTGTGGCCGCCGAGGCCGCCGTCATCGCCATCGAAAATCGCTACCAGGTGGCGGTACTCGCGCCGACTGAGATTCTCGCCGCTCAACACTTCTCTTATTTCAAACGCCTTCTCGCGCCGCTGGGATACGTCACCGTTCTGCTCACCGGCTCCGCCTCCGCCCGCGAAAAGGAACAGATCAAGAAACTGATTGCCGCGCATCTGGTGCACGTCGTCATCGGCACCCACGCGCTCATCCAGGAAGATGTGGAGTTCGCCAAACTCGGTCTGGCCATCATTGATGAGCAGCATCGCTTCGGAGTCGAGCAGCGCCTCAAGCTCCTGCAGAAAGGCGCGCAGCCCGACGTGCTCGTCATGACCGCTACCCCCATCCCCCGCACTCTGGCGCTGACCATCTATGGAGATCTCGACGTCTCAACCATCGACGAGCTTCCCCCTGGACGCAAGCCCATCATCACCAGGCACGTGCCCGAATCGCGTGTCGATGCTATCTACAGCTTCTTAGCCCAGGAGATCAGGACGGGAAGGCAGGCTTACGTCGTCTATCCTCTCGTCGAAGAGTCCGAGACCGCGGCCGCCGTCAAAGCTGCCGAAAAAATGTTCGAGCACCTATCGCAGGAAGTCTTTCCCACCCTCCGCGTCGCGCTGCTGCACGGCCGTATGAGCTCCGACGCGAAAGAAACCGCCATGCGCAACTTCCAATCCGGAGAAACTCAGATCCTGGTCTCCACCACGGTCATCGAAGTCGGCGTCGACGTGCCAAATGCCTCCGTCATGGTCATTGAGCAGGCAGAACGTTTCGGCCTTGCGCAGATTCATCAATTACGCGGGCGCGTGGGTCGCGGCTCTCATCAGAGCTATTGCATTCTCGTCACCGGCAAGCTCAACGAAGTTGCCCGCGAGCGCATTCGCACACTCGTCGAATCAAATGACGGCTTCTATATCGCCGAGATGGACATGAAACTACGCGGTCCCGGTGAATTTTTCGGCACCCGCCAGTCGGGCATCCCTGGCCTGCGGCTGGCCGATCTGGTCCGCGACGCGGATGTGTTGGAGACCGCTCGCCGTGAAGCCGCCGCATTTATTCAATCCGGAGACCCACAGGAGCTGCGCGCCGCCGTGCGTTACATTCAGGAGCACTGGCAGCGGAAATACGGCCTCGGTCAAGTGGCCTGACTCGCATGCGAATTATCGCCGGCCGATTCCGCAGCCGGATTCTGAAGAGCGCTCCCGGGTTCTCCACTCGTCCCACACCCGACCGCCTCCGCGAATCGTTATTCTCGATCCTCGCCCCGCGCCTTCCCGGTGTGACCTTCCTCGATGCCTACGCCGGTACCGGTGCTGTTGGCATCGAGGCGCTCAGCCGCGGTGCAAAGCACGTCATTTTTATCGAACGTCACGCCCCCGCCTTGGCCGTTCTTCGCGAAAATCTCCGTGCCTTAGACATCGCCGCCGAAATCACCGTAGTTCGTGGCAGTGCCGCTGTGCTGTTACCCAATTACCGAGCCGATATCGCCTTCCTGGACCCGCCCTATGAGCTAACTCATGAATACGAAGCGTCGTTGACCGCTCTCGCTTCCACCGCCTGTCGACTTGTCATCGCCCAGCATTCTTCACGGCTCGTGCTCGATGACCGCTACGGCAGCCTGACGAAGACTCGCGTCGTCAAGCAGGGTGACAACTCGCTCAGTTTCTACGAGCCTCCTGCGAGCAGCATGTGAATATCCATCACGTTCGTCCCCGTCGGCCCCGTTCGGATCAGATCCCCCAGCGCGTCAAAGAAAGGATAAGAGTTGTTGTCTCCCAAATGCTCCTCCGGATCTAATCCCAAGCGCTTCGCGCGTTCCATCGTGTCGCCTGTCGCAATGGCTCCCGCAGCATCAGTCGGGCCGTCGGTCCCGTCCGTGCCCGCGCTCAACACCAGCACGTCCCTTAAGCCATCGATCCCAGGTGCCGCGGCCAGCGCGAATTCTTGATTCCGTCCGCCTCTCCCCTGCCCGCGCACCGTCACCGTCGTCTCGCCACCTGAAAGAATGCATGCCGGCGCCGCAATCGGGTTTCCGGATACCACCACTTCGCGCAGAATCTCAGCGTGTGCTCGCGCCACCTCGCGCGCCTCGCCTTGCATCGTGCTCGATAGAATCAGCGGCTTGAAGCCAAGCCTCTTCGCTTCCGCCGCCGCGGCTTTGAGCGCCAGCCGGTTGCTTCCCGCTATGACGTTATGCACGTTTTCAAAAACCGGATCGCCGTTCTTCGGAGTCTCCGCAATCTCGCCGCGCGCGCCTTGCTCCAAATGCTCCCGCACGACTCTTGGCACTTGATACACCAAGCCGAACTTTTTCAGCACCGCGATCGCGTCATTGAAAGTCGAGTGGTCCGGCGCGGTCAGCCCCGACCCGATCACATCCACCGCATCGCCGATCACATCCGAAAGCAGCAGGCTGACCACGGTCGCCGGATATGCGAGCGACGCCAAGCGCCCGCCCTTCAATGTCGACAGGTGCTTCCTCACCGCGTTTAGCTCGCCGATGTTTGCGCCCGCTCGCAACAGTAATTCGGTGGTCTGCTGCTTCGCCTCCAATGTAATCGGTTCCGCCGGCGACGGTAGCAGCGCGGACGCACCCCCGGATATCGCAACCAGCAGCAAATCGCGCGCATTCAACTCGCGCAGCAGTTCACGAACCGCCATCGCCGCCCGCATCCCCGCATGCCCGGGGATCGGGTGCTCCGCCTCCATCACACGCATCTTGCGCACGCGATGTTTGGCCGTTGCTTGCTTGGTCACCACCACGCCGCCCGTCAGCCGCAGCCCGGCAATGGCTTCGACGGCCCCGGCCATCTCCACGGCGGCCTTGCCTGCGCTTATCAAAAAGATGCGGTCGAAATGCTCGATCGGCAAAAGGACGGAGTTCACCCGCACGTGCCCCCGCACCACTGACAGATGGTTCCGAACCGCGCTTCCCGCGTCTGCGGCTGCAAGCGCCGCCCGAAAAATCTTTATCGCATCCCGCCGGAGTTTCGTCGCGTTCGACTTCTTGTAAGCCACAGTCAAGACCGAATCGGAATGGACGAAGATTGACGCCTCAGAAAATCGGAAGCGCCAGGATTTTCCCCACAATCTTGCCGACATCGTCCGTGTCGACGTCGATTCGAAAGTCCGCTCGGGCGTACAGTGGACGCCGGTCCTCGAACAACTGCGCCAGCGCGCCGTGATCCTGTGCCAGTGGCCGCGTCACACCGTCGCCCAGGCGCTGGCGAACCGTTTCCAACTGGCAATCCAGCCAAACCGTCACCCCGTTATTCTGAATGATTTCCCAATTCTTCGCCTGAACAAAAGCGCCTCCGCCCAACGCCATCACGCATGGATCGCCCGCTTCGATCAGCGCAATGCGGCCGCGTATTACCTGCGACTCGAGCTCGCGAAAATAGCGCTCCCCGCGCTCTCGAAAAATCTCCGCAATGCTCCTTCCTTCGTGAGCTTCAATCTCGTTATCGATATCGATGAAGCACCATCCCAATTCCTCGGCGACCGCCCGGCCGACCGTCGTCTTGCCAGCAGCCATAAAACCTACCAGGTAAAGCCCGGGCGTGCGCTTGAGCTTTAGCGTCATTAATTTGATCGTAGTCCCTCCCGCCCGCAAACTCTCGCGCAACAGATAATGGAATCATGGGTGCGCAGTTTCTTCCCCTCTTCCCGCTCTCCGTCGTTCTGCTGCCCGCTACACCCTTGCCGCTGCACATTTTTGAAGAGCGCTACAAGGAAATGATGGGCGAACTCATCCCCGCTCGCGCCGAGTTCGGCGTGGTTATGGCAAAGGATGACGGCATCGTGAATGTCGGTTGCACCGCAACCATCGACCGCGTCATTCAGCGCTATCCCGACGGCAGACTTGACCTGCTCGCCATCGGCCAACGCCGTTTCCGCGTCGTCTCGCTCAACGACGACAAGCCTTATCTCAGAGCCGCCGTCGAGTATTTCAACGACGAGGATGCAGCCGACGTGCCCCTCGATCTGCGGCGCCGCGCCATCGCCGGTTTCGAGCGCCTTCGCCAGATAGAAGAGCCCAGCGTCGTCATCGAACCTGCCCTCGAGGCTCCCCAGCTCAGCTTCCAACTCACGCAATTCATCTCCGATCTCGACAAGCGCCAGACTGTCCTCTCCCTCCGCTCTGAAGTGGAGAGACTCGAATTCTTAGTCGGCATTCTGCCCAACTACATCCTTCAGCGTGAGCGCATCACCCTTGCCAAACGCGTTGCGCCGCTGAACGGCCACCCGAAACACATCGCCGGATCACGTCCGGAGGCGGATTGACCCGCCAGCATCTCATCTTCGACGCCGACGATACGCTCTGGGAAAATAACATCTATTTTGAGGACGCCTTCGATCAGTTCTGCGGCCATCTCTCGCACTCTTCCATGTCGCCCGAGGAAATCCGCGCCGTGCTGGACGAGATCGAAAGGACTAATGCCAAACTACACGGCTACGGCTCGCGTAATTTCGCTCGCAACTTGGCAGAATGCTACCGGCACCTCGCCGAACGCGATATCTCGGATGCCGATCTGCGCACTGTACAAGATTTCGCCCACGCCATCTTGGAACATCCCATCGAGCTTCTGGACGGCGTTCAGGAAACCGTGTCCGAGTTGTCCTCCCGCCATGAGCTGACTCTTTTCACCAAAGGCGATCCCGAAGAGCAGCGCATCAAAATCGACCGTTCCGGCCTCGCCCGCTATTTCCAACACACTGCCATTGTTAGAGAGAAGCATGAGCCCGCCTACCGCGAACTCGCCCGCGAGCGTCGCTTCGCTCCGGACCGCACCTGGATGGTGGGAAACTCGCCCAAGTCCGATATCAATCCCGCGCTGGCGGCCGGCCTCAGCGCAGTGTTCGTCCCGCATCCCCGCACTTGGCGTCTCGAGCACGAAGATGTACCTGACGCCCACCCGCGCCTGCTGAAACTGGCACGAATCAGCGAGCTGATTCAATACTTCTAGGAGCCACCTCCATAAGCGTTAACTTAAGGCCTGAAAATTCAGCGTTCCACCTTTAAAAAGTAGTCCCAGAGCATCCGAAAATCAACCACTTTACGGGATGCCGACTATTCGTCAAGTGATTACTCTACCCTGCGCGCCGTAACTCATGATTAGTGTGCTGAGGGCTGGGCTCAAGCCCATGCTGAGCTCCTCCTCGTGGCTGTACTACAGCCGTGATGTAATTCTAAGGAAAATGGGGAGCAGTGTCTAGCAAATTTCCGGTTGTGACAGTGTCGCCCGCTCGTCGCTTTTGGTCTCTTTTTACCGTAGCGTTCGGAACAGTCGTCTTCTTCGTAATTGTTGGATTCGCTTCGAAGGTGTTGCGAGCGCTCGTAGAGGGTCACGTCGCGGGCGGTCTGCGAACCCGGGCCACACTTACTTTAAGCGGTTCGGCGGCTGGCGAATGCCTGGTTCTTGTCTTGCTCGTGCTGTTCCTTCACTTTCGTTCCCGCTCACTCCGGGAGCTTGGACTATGGCAACCGTCACCGTTGCGCGGCTGGATCGTCGCCGGAATTTTCACGGCTCTCTATGTGCTGATGACCTTAGCAGCGCTTCGCGGTCGTGCGGCCTTGAACGAATTGAGCAGTTTTCATCTCTGTAACTCACTGGTTGCTGGCTTGAGCGCTGGTTTTGTTGAAGAGATTTTTTTTCGTGGCTGGGTGATGGGCGAATTAAAGTGGTCCGGCCTCGGTCCAGCCGTTCAGGTGATCGCCTCCGGCATTCTTTTCGGTGTCGCGCATGTTGGGTGGGGACTGCTGACCACAAACATCAATTGGGCCGTTGCCTTCGGTTCCATCACTGCCACCGCGGTGCTCGGCATCCTTTACGCGATTGCCTATCTGGTTAGCCGCCGCAGTTTGATGCCTGTTGTAGTCGGGCACATGACTGCTGACATTCTGCTCGAACCTTGGCTTGTTTTGGCTGCACTGAGCGCAGCGAGAGCTTCCCACTTGTAACCAGGCCGGGCTGCGGCAATTTTTTCTGCCTGATAGGCGACCTGGACAAAACAAGCAGCCAATAAACCACCGTAGTCGCCAAGCGACGAGCATCTCTGACTAGGGCTCGGCGCCGATCTTGTCCGCGGGCGCATGGTACCGAGCAGTCGGTTCCATGCGCAGCAGCAAAGCCCGATTGATCAATGTTCCGGTTTTTCACAACGCACGGTTTGCCGGAAAAGTAGAACCCGCAATAGGCGTTTTAATAAGAGTACTTTAAAAGAAGATCACGTGCTTAACTCGGAACTGCGTCCTTCGACACAGGTTGTCGAGGCCGAATGGTTGACCCCGCGGCTACAAGCCTTTGGCTCAGGAGTGGCCTCGATAGTGCCCAACGGATTTCCCGCTTACGTCCGAATCCTGCACCCGGCTCGGGCCGCAGGCGTAAAGGATGAGCCCGTCATCTGGGCTGAGGTGGCAGCCCGGTCAGGGCGCACAATGCATCGGCTCGTGCAGTTTCATGCAATAGCAAGGACCAATCCGTTCGGTACGGGCGCTCCCTCTCCTTTGGTGTCGGCGCTCCTGAAAACGGGAACCTTCCGCCACATCTGCTGACTGTCCTTTGCGCAATTCTTGCTGAACACACGAGCACAGAGGAATCATGTTGGTTTTGCCTCTCGGACGTCTACGGCTGGATTCCTGGCAGCGGCTGCATCAGTGATCATTTTTACCTCTCCTGGGGACACTTCAGGTAGTGCAGGAGAGCATTCCGTTCCGCCGGCACTGTCGGCGGAGGCACTGCAAGGACCCAAGGTGAACCTTCCACAACGAGAGAATTTCCTGTTCCACGGGCCGCTGCATGCCGCTAGAGAGCTGGGCTGGACTACTCCGTGGGGCTTTGACCCTCAACCACCGAATCTATTCTGGCCGCAGGACCACGCCTGGTGCGTCGCTTCGGAAATCGACCTCTTCTGTACCCTTGTTGCTGGTTCGGAACAGTTGGCTGAGGCCCTCATGGCCGACCCACGACTTGAAGCATGGCGGGTCTTTCCCGGCGACCCAGTCGCCTCGGACAGCGATAAGGTCAACACGTGAAGCAAGGCGACTGTGTTCAACTTAGCAGGCCGCATGGCGGCTGCACTTTGACATATAAGCTTCAATCTCCGCAACACCGACTTGAACGAAGCCGCTGGGCGGCGGGCGCTACGCGCTGGCGGTGAGCTGTGGCAGTGATTCGATAGAGTAGCGGGTCACAGGAGGGTTCCTTGTGACCCATTTACGCAAAGTGATGCT
>Ga0335075_10011779_pt1 | contig 13211 bp, 10 predicted proteins | sample Lox_Sample_24_FD_206723 | JGI IMG/M metagenome (GOLD analysis project Ga0335075, IMG submission 206723) | Soil microbial communities from Loxahatchee National Wildlife Refuge, Florida, United States - Lox_Sample_2.4 | ecosystem: Environmental > Terrestrial > Soil > Wetlands | place: USA...
GACCGAGCGCAAGATCCGGGCCGAGGAGGCGCGGCGCGCGGACGAACGAGAGCAGCACCGCCAGCTCCACGACACCGTGCTGTCGACCCTGACCATGGTCGCCGCCGGCGCCTTTGCCGAACCGTCCCCGGCGCTGACCGCGCATGCGGCACGGGACCTGCGCGTGTTGCAAGGGCTCGACGGCGCCCCGGCTTTTCCGGGCGGGCTGGGGCCGCTGATCGACCTGAGACCGGGGCTGGAGCAGGCCGCGGCGAGCACCGATCACCTGGCCGTCCGGCTGAAGCTCGTCCCGGTCACGCTGCCATCTCCGGTTGCGGATCAGCTCGTCGCCTGCGTCGGCGAGGCGTTGCGCAACGTCGAGCAGCACGCCGGAACCGACCATGCTGAAGTGACCGTCACCGGCGGTTCGGGCTGGGCGGTCGTCAAGATCACTGACCAAGGTCGCGGATTTGACCCGGCCGCCACCCCGCCGTCGCGCCGGGGCATCCGCGAGTCGATTACCGGACGGATGCTGGCGGCCGGCGGCCGGGCCGCGATCACCAGCCGGCCCGGCGCGGGCACGACCGTTACCGTGAGCTGGCCGACATGACCGCAGTGCAGCCGACGGCCGTGATGTCCGGCCGCTATCAGCGGGCCTTCACCATCGCTGTGGTCTTCCTAGTCGCGGGCTGGCATCTCGCCGGAGCAGGCGGGCAGCTACTACGTGACCGGCCCGCCTACTCCTCGTTCCCCTTCCAGGGCGCCATGTGGCTGGTGATGGCGCTGGCGATCACCGCGGGGTCGATCCTGGTCCTGCGCGGAGGGCTTAGCTGGCGCGCGGCCTGGGCGGTGGCTGTGATCGCGCTGGCCGCCAGCACGGCGGCGGCCGCGGCCAGCCCCGCGGGCCAGATGCTGGCGCTCAACTGGGGATGGGGAAGCGCCGGCTGGACGGGCGTGCTCGTGCTGATGCGCCGCCGGTCCGCCGAGCTTGCCTGGTTCCTGGCCGCCGAGGCGCTGGCCATCCTGTGCGTGCAGGTGCGGGATGGGCTGCACCGCACCGACCTAGCCGGGTTCCTGGCCATACTTGCCTGGTCGACCATCGCTCAGGTGGCCGTCGCCGCCCTGGTCAGGGCGCTGGACGGTGCCGCCGGTCAGGCCGCTGCGGCCGTGGAGACCGAGCACGCCGCGCGCGAGCGGGCCGCGACGGCGGAGCTGATCCAGGCCGCCCGGCACGCCCGCTGGCTGGCGCTGCAGGAAAGCGCAGTCCCGCTGGTCGCCGAACTGGCGGCCGGGACGGCTGACCCTGGCGACGCGCAGGTGCGCGCTAGGTGCGCGCTCCAGGCGGCCCGGCTGCGGCGGCTGCTGGCCGAGGGCGATGAGGTACCCGGATCGCTGGTGCACGAACTGCATGCGAGCGCTGACGTGGCCGAGCGGCGCGGGGTTGCCGTTGAGATCGAGACTGCCGGGCCGCTCCCCCAGGTGCCCGGACCGGCCCGGCGTGTCATTACCGACGCTGCGATCGCGATCCTGACCGCCGCGCGCAGCCAGGCGCGGATCACACTCGCGACGGTGGCCGCCGGAATCGCCGTCAGCTTCGTCGCCGACACCGGGGCGGGCGTCCGGCTGCCGGCCGCCAGCGAGGGGGTTTCCATCGAACAGCAGCAAGACGGCGGCATGGTCTGGGCGGAGGCGCGATGGCACAGCGGGTGACGGTGGCGATCATCGAAGACCATCCGGTCGTGACCGAGGGCGTGGCCTCCTGGATCCGGTCCGATCCCGGCCAGCGGGTACAGCTGGTGCATACCGCGCGTGATCTGGCCGGGCTCCAGGCCGGGGCGGGGGCGGCGCCTGCCAACGTGGTCATCCTGGACCTGGAGCTGTCCGGCGAGCTAGTGATCTCGGAGATCCCCGAGCTGGTGGCCTACGGATATCGGGTCGTGGCCTTTTCCGGGCACAGCGAACCGGAGATCGTGATGGAGACGCTGGACAACGGCGCGCACGCCTACGTGTCTAAGGAAGAGGGCCGCGATCATCTGGTCGAGGCCGTGCTGGCGGCTGCCGCAGACCGGCCGTATGTGACCCGGTCGCAGGCCAGGGCGATGCTCGCCGACCAGCGGCCGGCCCGCCCGACACTGTCGGAGCAGGAGCGGCAAGCACTGTTGCTGTGGTTCCAGGGCATGTCGAAAGCATCGGTCGGGCGACGCATGTCGATAAGCGAGAACACCGTTCGGCAGTACATCAGCCGCGCGCGCGCCAAGTACGCGGCGACCGGACGGACCGCGCCGAGCAAGGACGCACTGCTCGCCCGCGCGATCGAGGATGGCGTGATCCAGGCGGGCGAGATCATGCCGTACACCTCGTTCGCGCGCGCCGCGGGCGGCCGGCCCGGCCTGGGGGCCCCGGACCGATGAGTGGCCCAGGACACCCAAGCCCCCCCTCGAGCTACCCCCCAGCGAATCGGCCGCAAGCCGACGCCGGGCTGCGGCTACCCGGCGCCCCGGCCTCAGCAGACCGCCGACTGGCGCACGCTCAGCATTCCCGATCAGGGGCCGCACTGTCATGACGCCCGATCGGGTGACACGACGGCGGCCTAGCTAGACACGCAGACGGGTCACCGTCCGCCGGCGCCGGGTCTGCTTGCGGAACGGGCCGCATTACCACGCAATCGTGGCAAGCTCTTGTCGATGCCAGCGATATCCAGGCTCCGTGTCGTCATCGTGCTCGCGTTGATCCTGCCCGTGACCGCCCTCATCGCCGGGTGCGGATCGTCGGCCCCGGCACCGCCGCTGGGTACGACCGCGAGCTGCTTTGCGTTCGGAGTTCATGCCCTGCGGCGGCACGAGACCGTCACTCAGCTGCCACCGGCTTGCGCCGGACTCAGCCGCGAGCAGGTCAACGCGGCAGTCGGCCGGGCGCTCAGGGAAGTTGTCGGGCCGCTGGCCAAAGCGCCATTCCGCAGGCGGGCACTCGCCGAGAGCCGGTACCTCGCAGGCCTGATCCAGTCGGTCCCGGCCGCGCGTCCGTCAGCGCATCACGCGGCGCCACGGCCCGCGCCGACCACTCTGCCTGCCAGCCTGGCTGCGCTCGCGTCCTGGATCGTCACCGCCGCGGCGGGCCTGTACTTGCTGGCCGGCTGGCTGACGCGGACGTCCTCAGGCCGGCGCCGGATCCGTGCTTCCGGCCCGCCGCCCGCGGTGATCGGCAGCCACGCTGGCCTCGGCCTCGGCGGGCTCGGAGTCTGGATCGCGTTCATGGCAACGGCCGAGCCGGCGCTCGCCTGGATCGCGGTCGGCATCACATTCGTGGCTGCGGGTCTCGGCATGGCCACGTTGCTGACCGCGATGCCTGATCCGCAGCACTCCCCGGCGGCCGGCCCCCTGACGGCCGGCCCCCCGACGGCAACCGCCATGGCCACCAGCACAGCGACCGCAAGCACAGCGACCGCAAGCACAGCGACCGCGGGCCCTCAGGCAGCTGGCAGGCCACCGGTGATCGTCATCGCGCTGCACGGCGTGCTCGCGACGGTCACCATCCTGGTCGTGTTGCTCGCCGCCATCGGCGCCGGCTGAGTCAGCCCGCGGGCAGGCCGCCCAGTGCCTGCCCGCCCGCCCAGTGCCTGCCCGCCGGCCTGCTTACCGCCTCGGCCTTGAGTCCCGGCGTGCCGCCGCAGTCAGTCCCCGGCCGGAGGCGCCCAGAGGTTGATTCCCGCGTCAACGGCCTGCTTGTCGATGGCAGCCAGTTCCTCGGCACTGAACTCTGTCTGCGCAGCGGCGGCGAGGTTCTCCTCGAGCTGGCGCACGCTGCTGGCGCCGATGAGCGCGGAGGTGACGCGCTGGTCGCGCAGAACCCAGGACAGCGCAAGCTGGGGAAGCGACTGGCCGCGCGCGCTGGCGATCTGGTTGAGCGCCTTGACGTGGGCCAGGTTCTTCTCGCTGATCTGATCGGTCGAGAGCGAGTCACCGCGGCTGGCCCTCGATCCGGCCGGGATGCCATCCAGGTACTTCGTGCTCAGCAGGCCCTGTGCCAGTGGCGAGAAGGCGATGCACCCGATGCCCTGCTCGCCGAGCACGTCCAGCAGGCCGCCCTCGATCCACCGGTTCAGCAACGAGTAGGACGGCTGATGGATGAGCAGCGGGGTGCCCATCTGGCGCAAGATCGCAGCCGCCTCCGCAGTCTGCTGCGCCGAGTACGACGAGATGCCCGCGTAGAGCGCGCGGCCCGACCTGACTGCCGTGTCAAGCGCGCCCATGGTCTCTTCCAGCGGCGTATCCGGGTCGAACCGGTGGCTGTAGAAGATGTCCACGTAGTCCAGCCCCATCCGGGCGAGCGACTGGTCCAGGCTGGCCAGCAGGTATTTCCTGGAGCCCCACTCCCCGTAGGGCCCCGGCCACATGTCATAACCGGCCTTTGTGGAGATGATCAACTCGTCCCGGTACCGGCGCAGGTCGCTGCGCATGATCGTGCCGAAGTTCTCCTCGGCTGACCCGTAAGGCGGCCCGTAGCTCGCGAACAGGCCAGGCGCGGCGAGCCGGGCCTGGTCCCCGTAGTTGTTCGCCAGGTCAAAGTGAGTTACCCCCAGGTCAAAGGCCCGCAGGACAATCGACCGCTGGGTTGCCAGCGGCGTCTCCGAGCCGAAGTTGTGCCACAGGCCCAGGGAGATCGCGGGGAGCTTCAACCCGCTGCGACCGCTGCGGCGGTACGGCATCTTGCCGGCGTATCTGTCAGATGATGCGTCGTAGGTCATGTTCAGGAGTCTCCCATTGCCCGAGCCGCCCGAGCGAGCGATAACCGCGGATGCCGGGCCCATCGGAGTGTGACCGACTGCTCACCTGCGGCAGTTTCCGGTACGATCCCGGGCAGGCCCGCCCACCATCCTCAGCAATCACTCAGGAATCATCTGATCTCAGAGTTCACTCAGATATCAGCACAAGCGGGCTGCCAGCAGACTCACCGATGCTAACTGGATGAGATCGTCCGCATACCCTCCGAGAGCGCCGCTCCCGCCCGGCCGTCTGCCGCTTCATGCCCGGCCGGCCAGCCGGAATTATCACGGGAACGTAGCATGACCACCATCGCGGTCCGCCCTCCGGCCGCGGCACAAGGAAGCCCGACTGCGGCAGATATCGGCAGACGGCGCCATCGCTACCTGCTGTGGGCGCTGCTTGCCCTGACGGCGATCTTGTACCTGGTAGACCTCGGCCGCAACGGCTGGGCGAACGACTTCTACGCCGCCGCTGTGCAGGCTGGCACGCGGAGCTGGAAGGCGTTCTTCTTCGGGTCCTTTGACGCGGCGAACTTCATCACGGTCGACAAGACCCCGGCGTTCTTGTGGCCGATGGAGCTCTCGGCCCGGCTCTTCGGGCTGAACGCCTGGAGCATGCTCGTGCCGCAGGCGGTCGAGGGCGTGGCCAGCGTCGCGCTGTTGTACGCGGCGGTGCGACGCTGGCACGGCCCGTGGGCCGCACTGCTGGCCGGGCTGACGCTCGCCGTCACGCCGGTGGCCGCGCTGATGTTCCGGTTCAACAATCCGGACGCCCTGATGGTGCTGCTGATAACAGCGGCCGCCTACGCGACTGTGCGCGCCGTCGAGTCGGGACGCACGCGCTGGCTCGTGCTGGCCGGGGCGCTGCTCGGCTTCGGGTTCCTGGCGAAAATGCTGGAGGCGTTCCTGGTGCTGCCAGCGTTCGGCCTCGCATACCTGGTCGCCGGGCCGCGGCGGTGGCCACAGCGGCTCCTTCAGTCGCTCGCGGGACTCGCCGCAGTAGTGGTCGCGGCGGGCTGGTGGGTCGCGGCCGTCATGCTGACGCCAGCGGCGGACCGCCCGTACGTGGGCGGATCGACCAATGACAACATCCTGCAGCTTGCCATCGGCTACAACGGCCTCGGCCGCATCGACGGCAACGAGACGGGGTCTGTCGGCTTCTCTGGCGGCCACGGCGTTACCGGCAGCCACGCGGGTAAGCCGACGTTCAGCGGCTCCTCCGGCCTTGAGCGGTTCTTCGCTGGCGGCCGCGGTTTCCCCGGCGGCCACGGTTTCGGCAACCACGGGGGCGGAGGGACATTCAGCGGCGCGACCGGCCCTGGCCGGCTGTTCGCTGCCGATATGGGCGGCCAGATCAGCTGGCTGCTGCCAGCCGCGCTCATCGGGATCGCCGCTCTGCTCTGGCTCAGCTGGCATGCCCGGCGAGCCAGGAAGGAGTCAGCCGAGGCTGGTCAGAACCCTGACCGCGGCTCGGCCTCGGTTCTTATCTGGGGCGGCTGGCTGCTGATCACCGCCCTGGTGTTCAGCTTCATGGCAGGAATCATCCACCCCTACTACACGATCGCGCTGGCGCCCGCCGTCGGCGCCCTCGTCGGCATCAGCGCGGTGCGGTTGCGGGACTACTCCCGGACGGTCACCGCCGCACGCTACTGGCTGGCGGCCGGCGTTGCAGTCACCGCGGCCTGGTCGTTCCTGCTGCTAGACCGGAGCCCTGCATGGCTGCCAGCACTGCGGTACGCGATCCTGGTGGCCGGGCTGGCCGCTGCGGCCATGCTCGCGGTAGCGCCGCGCCTCGGCCGACTCGCCGGCACTCCGGCACGGCGCCGCGCGCTGGCCGGCATCGCAGCCGGGACCGCCACGCTCGCAGTGCTGGCCGGGCCGGTTGCCTACACGCTGGACACAATCAGAACCAGCCACACCGGTGCGCTGCCGTCGGCTGGACCGACCGTTGCCGCGGCGTTCGGCCCCGGTGGTCTCGGTGGCCACCTCGGCCGGCCTGGTACGGCCCCGGCCGGTGTCGGCAGGCCAGGGACCGGGGGGTTCGGCGCGGGCGGGCCCGGCATTAACGCCGAAGGCGGCGGCCTTGGCGGGCCGTTCGGCGGTTTTGCGGCACGTGGATTCGGCGGCGGCCTCGGTGGCTCGACGACAGTCAGCGGCGCGCTCACCACGCTGCTCGAGCACGATGCCAGTCGCTACACCTGGGTCGCGGCCACGGTGGGCTCAGAAAGCGCCGCGCCGCTGCAACTGGCGACCCGGGACCCGGTCATGTCGATCGGAGGCTTCAACGGGACTGATCCGGCGCCGTCCCTCGCGCAATTCGAGCGGTACGTCGCCGAGCACAAGATCCACTATTTCGTGGGCGCCAACGCGCACAGCTTCGGCGGCGGCTCCGGCGACGCGTCAGCCATAACCAAGTGGGTGACCAGCCACTTCAAGGCCGAAACCACGGGCGGCGAAACCGTCTACAACCTGACCGAGCCAATCAGCAGCTAACAGGCCGGCCGCGGTGACCGGACCGGGATAATGACCGGGTGGAACTCGCTGCCAAGCTGCAGATCAAGCCCGGAACGCGGGTCGCGGTCCTCGCGGTGCCGGCTGACGGGCCTGACCTCGCTAGCCTCGGCCCGCTCAGCACCGACCCCGCGCAGGCCGGCGCGGTTATCGCGGTCGCCCGGCGGCGCGCCGACCTTGCCGAGGCAGCTGGCCCTGCCGTAGACGCAGCGCGCGACGACCGGCTCGCCTGGATCGCCTATCCCAAGGCCGGCCAGCTCGGTACCGACATCAACCGGGACTCGCTGGCCGCAGCTGTCGCTGAACTCGGCATCCGGCCGGTCCGGCAGGTGTCGCTCGACGAGGTCTGGTCGGCGCTCCGGTTCCGGCCGGCCTGAACCAGCCGAGCAGGGGCCAGGGTTCCGATTGCGCACTCCGTCGCGGCGCGTGGTCTTACGCATCCGGCGCGCTCCTGGCGTACGGTGATCGAGAGCCCCCGAGGAGATGCCGTGCAGGTTCCCGCGCTCGACACGAAGAACAGCTTTGCCCAGCAACTGTTCGCGCCGCTGCCGGCACGTTATGACCGGCTCGCCGAGATCTTGTCCTTCGGGCAGAACGCTCGCTGGCGAGAGGCGATGGTCGACCGCTTAGTCGAGGCACCCGGCACCGGTAGTCCCGGCACTGATAGTCGAGGCACTGGCGACCGCGTCGTGCTGGACGTGGCCGCCGGAACGGCCGGGGTTTCGCTGCAGATTGCTGCCCGCACTGGCGCGCGAGTCATCGGCCTGGACCTGACGGAGCAGATGCTGCGGCAAGGCGCAGCGAACATCGCGGCCGCCGGCACCGGCGGCCGGGTCCGCCTGGTGACCGCCAGGGCAGAGCAGATTCCGCTGCCGGACGCCTCCGTCGACGCGCTCACCTTTACCTACCTGCTCCGGTACGTCAGCGACCCGCAAGCGACGCTTACGGAGCTGGCCAGGGTGGTCCGGCCGGGAGGGACCGTGGCCAGCCTGGAGTTCAACGTCCCTCCGTCACCGTTCTGGCGATTCTGGTGGCGGGCCTACACCGCGTCCGCGCTGCCGCTCGGCGGCCTGATCACGGGCGGCAGGCAGTGGTACGAGGTGGGGCGCTTCCTCGGCCCGAGCATCGCGAGCCACTACCGCCGGTATCCGATCGACTGGACCGTGCGCGCGTGGCAGCAGGCCGGGCTGGTCGACGTCGGGTACAAGGTGATGAGCCTCGGGGGCGGCCTGGTCATGTGGGGAATCCGCGGGGGTGGCTGACGCAGGCGCGACCAGCGGGCATGGTCACGACGGCACGGCACCAGCGCCGGCAGAACCACGGTCAGCACCAGCGGACACTGGCCCTACCGCAACCGACGCTGCCCCGACCGGCAAAGGCCCAAGCGCCAGGCCAGCCTTCTACGCGGCGCGCCAGGGTCCCTGGCGCGACTGGTGGACACTGCTGCATCCGCCCTATACCGCCTGGCACTTGTCGTACGTCGTCATCGGCGCCACGCTTGCGCCGCGAGTGAAGCTGGTACCCCTGCTAGCCGCGCTGATCGCCTTCTTCCTGGCGGTGGGCCTCGCCGCGCACGCACTGGACGAGTACCACGGCCGCCCGCTGCGGACGCAGATCCCCAGCGCGCTGCTGCTCGCCGTCGCGGCGCTGGGGCTGGCGGGCGCGGTCGCTCTTGGTGTCGCCGGGACGCTGCGGGTCGGCTGGGCGCTGGTCCCGTTCCTGCTCATCGGCCCGCTGCTGGTGGTGGCCTACAACGCGGAGCTGTTCGGTGGCATCGTGCACACTGACGCGGGCTTCGCCGCCGCCTGGGGCGCGTTCCCGCTACTGACCTCGTACGTAGCGCAGACTGGCACGCTGTCCGCAGGCTCAGTCCTTGCCGCAGGCGCCGCGTTCGGATTGTCAGCCGCCCAGCGCAGCCTCAGCACCCCGGCCAGGCTGGTGCGCCGCCGTGCCACCGGCGTCACGGGCAGTATCACGCTGGCCGACGGCGATACGCTCACGCTCGACGCCACCCGGTTCCTGGAACCGCTGGAACGAGCACTGCGGGCCATGTCCTGGAGCGTCGTGCTGCTCGCTGCCGCGCTGGCCGTGGCCCGGCTCGGCTGAGGCGGGCGCGGAGGGCAGCAGCCCGGCAGCGCGCGGGTCAGAGAACCTCGCGCCGCTGGAGGTAGTTCAACGCGATCCAGCCCAGCCCGGCCGGCACGTAGAAGGTAATCAGCCGGAAGAGCAGCACCGCGCTGAGCGCGGGCACTGCCTCTACGTGCGCCACCGCGGTCAGCAGCGACGACAGGGCCGTCTCGGCTACTCCGATGCCGCCAGGCGTCGGCACCACTGAGCTGATCGCGCTGCCGGTGAGGAACACGACGCCGACCGCGAAGAACTGGGCGTGGGCGCCGACGGCTAGCACGCAGACATACATGCAGACGATGTAGCTGAGGGTAAGCACGAGCGCTCCCCCGATGCCCTCAGCCAGCTTGGCCGGCCGCTGCGCGACGTCGAGCAGCCGCGGAATGACCTGCCCAAGCGCTGGCGCCACCCGGGAGCGGACCAGCCTGCGGCCGGCCGGCAGCGCCAGTACTGCCAGCGCCAGTGCGCCGACTACGGCAAGCGCAATGTACGACCAGCTCGGCGGCGGCTTGATCCGCGTGCCTGGCGAACCGCCAGTGAGCACGACGAAGATGACCAGCAGAAGCATATGCAGGACGAACGCGAATACTTGCGACACGCCCACGCTCGACGCTGCATCGGCTGCGGCGACCTTGGCCTTGTTCAGGTAGCGGATGTTCAGGGCCACACCGCCGACTGCCGCCGGCGTCACCAGCGTCACGAAGTTCCCGGCCAGCTGGACGAGCAGGGTCCGGGTGAATTTCAGCTTTTCCAGCACGAACCCGGTGAGCGAGAAGGCCGCCGCGACGTAGGTGATCGCTGACAACGCCACGGCCGCCAGCACCCAACGCCACTCCGCCTTCTCGAGCACCGGGACGAAGTGGCGCCGGTTGAACTCCCCGATGAGAACGTAAGCTGCGAAGACCGCCGCCACCAGCGTGATGACGCCACGCGGCCGGATGCGCTCTAGTTGCTCGGGCGGCACCTCGACGTCCGGCGAACTGGCAACAAATTGCTTCCGCAGAGTCGGCAGCACGTCCTTGTGACGCCGCAGCGCTGCCCTGGTCGTGCGGTGCAGGACCACCGGCTGCAGTAGCGGCACGAGGCTAGCCACGGCGGCCGAGCCGAGTTTGCGTCGGGCGAGTGTCGCCGACCGCTCCGCGCCCACGACGAGCGCCATCGTCACGGTGAGCTGCGCCAGATCCAGCCGGATCTGCAGGTCGCTGGCTGCCACGTCGCCGTCACCGGGCTCCAGCAGCGTTACCTGCGCACCGTCATCACCCGATAGCTGGATGTGCTGGGCAGTCAGGGACCGGTGCGTCACTCGCCGGCGGTGCAGTACCAGCACGGCGTCCCAGACCCGGCTGAGCTGCTCATCCGATGGCGGTCTGGGCAGCTTGGCGAGCGTCGTGCCGTCCAGGTGGTGGGTGGCGATGGCGGCGGCTTCGGGCGCTACCCGGACAGCTGCCTCCAGCCGCGGGGTCGAGACACCGGCGTAATCGACCGCGTACGTCATCAGGGCGCGCCGTTCGACCGCGCGGCTTACCGTCAGCGGCGCGCTCCGGGAGACCTGGCTTGTCAGCCGCAGCCGACGGTAGATGCGGTAGAACGCATCGGCTCCTTGCTGATCTCGGTCGAAGACCGTGACGTCCAGCCGCGAACCGTCCCGGCCCAGGGCGGCATATCTGCGGTTCTCCGTGCCAGGATCAGCCAGCCGCCTGATTTCGACCAGTGGCACCGCCGCCTCGCTCAGCGCGGCGGCAATCTCGGCGGCTGTCGGCCGCTCGGTATTCGTGCCGATCAGGTAGCGCAGCCCTGATCCGACGGCTGAGCCGATCAGGAGCGAGATCAGCAGCGACAGGATGGTGGCGTGCTTCTCCACCAGGCTGGTCACGAAATAGAAGGTGATCGCCAGCCCGAACCAGGTCCGCCAGCGCGGATTGCCGCTCAGGCCGATGACAGTCAGGTAGGCAGCCAGACCGGCCAGGCTCTCGTCGAGCGCATTGCCAGCGTGGGCCAGGGCGTGGTAAAGGTCTGCCAGCGCAGCCAGCGAAAGGATCGCGTTGCATGCGGCCGTGATACCGACAGCGATGAGGCCGACGACGATGCCTTCGGCCAGCCGCCTCAACTCACGGCTGATGACGAGGCGAATCGCCAGTACCACCGGCAGCACGAGCAGCGCGGCGAAGGCGAGCGAGTGCAGTGTCCCGATCAGGGAACGGCCCAGGTGGTTGCTGGCCGCCACGATGTCACCCTCGACGGCGATGGCCGTGGCCTTGCCGAGCAGCGCGATGCCAACGAGAAGCGCGATCTCGATCCCGGCGGTTACACAGCGGAGCAAATCCGTTGGCAACCTGATGCGGGCTTCGGGCTCGTCCTCGACCACGAGCGAGGCCGCCAGTTCTGCCGGGCGCGCGCCGTTCGGCCCCGATCCAGGAATCGCGGTTGCACTGTGGGCACCAAGAGACGGTCCGGACGGCACTGCCGCCGGACCGTCAGGCGCCACCGCGGCACCCTCGGGGGCATCCTCCGGTGGCCGTCGCCGCGACAGCCTCATCTAGAGATCGTTTCACCTGTTCAGTCAAGGGCAAGCGTCGCCCCGAGATCGACGCGCCGTATCGTGCCCACGTGGGACAAACAGCCGTTGCCGACGCTCTCGCCGCCGAGGCCGCCGCGCTACAGGGCGTCGTATCAGGACTGACCGAGACTGATCTTAGCGGGGCCAGCCCGTGCCCGCCGTGGATGATCGGAGAACTGCTGTGCCACGTGCTGATCGGGGCGGACCGGATCAGCCAGGCCCTGAGCCAGCCGGCCGACGCCAGCGGGCCGTTGATCACGACCGTCCAGTACTACCGGCCTGACAAGCGCTTTTCGGCAGCGACCAACGCCGACCGGATCGAAACTGCCAGAACGCTGGCGGCTCGCCTCGGCGACCCCGACACGATGTCCGCTGAGCTAGGCCGGCGCTGCCGGGAATCGATCGAGTTGCTGAGGACCGCGCCGGCCGACGCGGCGATCCGCACCCGGCACGGCGACCGGATGCTGCTCTCCGACTTCGCCGGGACCAGGGTGGTCGAGCTTGCCCTGCACGGCCTTGACCTGGCCATCGGCCTGGGCAGGCAGCCATGGATGACCGGCGCGGCAGCAGACGTGCTCATCGGCCTGCTGTTGCCGGACGGCGGTGCCGATGAGTGCGGTGGCGATCAGCTCTGCGCGCGGCTGAACTGCGATCGCGTCGGCCTGATTGCCAGGCTCACCGGCCGCACGGCGCTCCCCGCCACCGACGAGCAGTTTCTGGCCGGCGCAGGAATCACGTGGCTCGCTCTCGGCTGAGCGTGCCGGTCAGCCGCAGCGCGACTGCCAGCGCAATTGCCATGCTGACCAGTTCGGCACCGTCAACCAGGCCGGGCCGGAACAGGCCGGCATCCCCGCCCCCTTGCCCGACTACCCAGATCGCCGCGCCGGCCAGGAACGCCGCCGCTGCCAGGCACGCTGCGCGCGCCAGCCAGCTCAGGTAGCCCACCACACCGCCGGCCAGCGCGAGCCGCCTGACGGCCGTCGCGGCCGCGATCATGAGCGTTATTCCGATGACCGGGCTCGCCGCCATCCAGGCGAGCTCGGCAGCGGGAAACCGGATCAGCAGCGCCGGATGTACCCAGAACGACGACACTGACAGGGTCGACGACCAGGCGAAAGCCGCAACACCGCCAGGTACGAGGCTGTGCTCGGCCCCGGTACCCCCCGTTCCCGGCCAGGAATTCTGAAAGTGCCGCGCGCCCGCGACGAGCGCGGCCGCGCAGGCCACCGCGAGCCCGGCTGGCCTGATCACCCGGACATCCCGCCGGCGTGCGGC
>Ga0335075_10011781_pt1 | contig 13209 bp, 10 predicted proteins | sample Lox_Sample_24_FD_206723 | JGI IMG/M metagenome (GOLD analysis project Ga0335075, IMG submission 206723) | Soil microbial communities from Loxahatchee National Wildlife Refuge, Florida, United States - Lox_Sample_2.4 | ecosystem: Environmental > Terrestrial > Soil > Wetlands | place: USA...
CGGTTCTGCTGGCCGCGGCGTGCACCCGCGTGGTGGACGGCGCCGCGGTTCCGCCCTTCGGCGTCGAACCCAATCTTTCCGGGGTCGACGTCGACCGGGTCCTGCTCGACCAGGACCGCATGCGCGCGATCACCGGCGCCGACGAGCACCTCACGATCATCCCGTCAATGGACGGCAAGTCCCCGGTCGACGTCGACACGCTCGCTGCGACGGCGCCGCTGCAGTGCCGATTCGTCTACGAGGACACCGCCACTTTCGGGCCCGACATCGAAGAGTTCCACAAGACCACGTTTCAGTACCCGCCTCGCGGCGGGCTGATCTCAGAGGGCGCCGCAGCCTATCGCGACGCCAACACTGCACGGCACGCCTTCGACGCGCTGGTGACCACCGTCCGAGACTGCGCGAACACCTCGGCCGGGGCAGCGTTCGTCAGCCCCTGGACCGCCGACAAACGGTCGCTGCAGACTCGCCCCGGCGACTGCGGACGCGATTACCAAGTCAAGTCGGTCGTGCTGATAGAGGTCACGTTCTGCGGATTCCCGGACTCGGTGTCGACGATCGTCATCACCAACATCGCCGGCAACGTGCCCGGCTAGGCAGTCTCGGCGCGCCGAGTGTGTATTGGTGGCGGAAATCAGACCGGAATTTCGCCGTGGCTGCACGTTCGGCGAGCGAACGATCAGGACGACGCGGCGATGGTGGCGCTGCCGATCACCTCGTCGCCGTCCGGGTCGGGGCGGTACAGCACCAGTGTCTGACCCGGCGCGACACCGCGCACCGCAGTACGTAGGCGTACTACGAGCTGGTCGCCCGCCACCTCGGCGAGCGCATCGACGGCCTCGCCGTGCGCACGCACCTGCACCGCGCACTCGACGGGTCCTCTCGGCGGCGTCCCCGCGGTGAACACCGGCTGCTGCCCGGTCAGCCGCCAGACATCCAGGTCGGCCGCCGAGCCGACCTGCACGGTGCCGCTGTCGGCGTCGATCGCGGTGACATAGCGGGGCCGGCCGTCTGCGCCCGGGCCCGCAATACCGAGTCCCTTGCGCTGGCCGACGGTGAAACCGTGCACCCCGTCATGGATTGCCAGCACAGTCCCCTGCTGGTCGACGACCGAGCCCTGGCGCACGCCGATCCGGGCCCCCAGGAATGCGCGGGTGTCACCGGACGGAATGAAACAGATGTCATGGCTGTCCGGCTTGTCCGCCACCGCCAGGCCGCGACGGGCCGCCTCGGCGCGAATCTGGGACTTGGGCGTGTCCCCGATCGGGAACGCGGCGTGGCGCAGTTGACCGCAGGTCAGCACCGCCAGCACGTATGACTGGTCCTTGTCCCCGTCTACTGCCCGACGCAGCCGGCCGTCAGACAGCCGGGCGTAGTGCCCGGTGGCTACGGCGTCGAAGCCCAATGCCAGCGCGCGTGCTGCCAGCGCGGAGAATTTGATCCGCTCGTTGCACCGCACACAAGGATTTGGCGTCTCACCGCGAGCATAGGACGAGACGAAGTCGTCGATAACGTCTTCTTTGAACTTGTCTGCGAAATCCCATACATAGAACGGGATTCCGAGTACGTCAGCGACCCGCCGAGCATCGCCGGCGTCCTCTTTGGAGCAACAGCCCCGCGAGCCGGTGCGCAAGGTGCCCGGCGCCTGCGACAGCGCCAGATGCACACCGACCACGTCGTGCCCGGCGTCGACCATGCGGGCGGCGGCGACCGACGAATCGACGCCGCCGCTCATCGCTGCGAGTACCTTCATCGTGTCGCCCCCGCGGCGGCCAGCGCGGCCTGCCGGGCGCGGGCCACCGCAGCCGGCAGCACGCGCAGTGCGGCGTCGACATCGGCCTCGACACTGTTGTGCCCCAACGACAATCGTAGCGACCCGCGGGCACTGGCGGCGTCGGCGCCCATCGCCAGCAAGACATGCGACGGCTGTGGGACTCCGGCAGTGCACGCCGACCCGGTCGAGCATTCGATTCCGTTGGCGTCCAACAACATCAGTAATGCATCACCTTCACACCCGTCGAAAGTGAAGTGCGCGTTACCCGGTAACCGTCGGGACCCTTGCGCACCATTGAGGCGAGTGTCCTCGACGCCTGCCAGCACCCCGTCGATCAGGCGGTCGCGCAGCTGTCGCAGCCGCGCGCTGTTGGCCTCCAGTCCATCCACGGCGAGCTGCATCGCCGTCGCCATGCCGACGGCGCCGGCAACGTCGGGAGTGCCGGAGCGAATATCGCGTTCCTGACCGCCGCCGTGCGACAACGACACGCAGCCAACGTCGCGGCGGAGCAGCAGCGCACCGACACCGGGCGGGCCGCCGAATTTGTGGGCGGCCACGCTCATCGCGGAAAGCTGGCTGGCGGCGAAGAAGACCGGCAGCTGCCCGACGGCCTGAACCGCGTCGCTGTGCATCGGGACGTCAAATTCGGCGGCGACGGCGGCGAGCTCGTCGATCGGCATGAGGGTGCCGACCTCGTTGTTGGCCCACATCACCGACACCAGCGCGACGTCGTCGTGGCGCTGCAGCGCGTCACGTAGCGCGGCGCTGGATACCGACCCGTCCGCGGCGGTGGGCAACCGGGTCACCTCGGCGCCTTCGTGGTCGACCAGCCAGTTCACCGCGTCCAGCACCGCGTGGTGTTCCACCGCGGTGGTGACGATGCGCCGGTGGCTCGGCTCGGCGTCGCGGCGCGCCCAGTAGATCCCCTTGACGGCGAGATTGTCGCTCTCGGTGCCGCCGGCGGTGAAGATCACCTCGGACGGACGTGCACCGAGCTTGGCCGCGATCAACTCTCGGGATTCCTCCATTCGGCGCCGAGCAGTCCGGCCCGCGGTGTGCAGCGAGGAGGCATTGCCCACGGTGCTCAGCGCGGCCGTCATCGCCTCGATGGCAGCGGGGTACATCGGGGAGGTGGCGGCGTGATCGAGGTAGACCATGACCCGCCTAGGATACCGACGCCCAGCGACGATGCGGGCCGCGGAACGGACCCGAGGTGGGGGCACCCCCCAGCCGCGCAGCGGCGAGCGGGCGAGCTGGGCAGTCGAGCGTGGCCGGTAGCGGTCAGGAGGCGAGCACGGGCCGACGCTGCCCATGACCTGGGTGCAACGTCGCCCTCATGCGTATCGCGGCCTGGCACCGGCGGGCCAGCTCGCGCCGATCGTCACCGGGCAACTGCAGCGATTCGACGTAGACGCGAGCCACCGTGCGGCGGGCGACCAGCAACCGACCTATCGAACGCAACAGCGTGTCGGCACCGATATAAGCCGGGACGGTCGAGACCCTGCCGTCGCGGTGGTGATAGCGCAGTCGCAGCGGCTGGACCGGTCGGCCGGTGTCGACGGCGGCCTGGAACATCGCCGGATAGAACGACCCGGACGCCAAACCGCACCAGGTGGTGCCCTCGGGGAACGCCACCACCGTCTGACCGGCGCGCAGCCGAGCGGCGACGGTGTCGACGACGCCGGGCAGCTGGCGCAGGCTGGCCCGGTCGATCGGGATGACCTTGATGATGCAGGTCATCATCCGCACGAGGAAATTAGCGGCCACGTCGGCGCGGCCGACAAACGACGCGGGCGCAGCCCGCCACCGGGTAACCGGGAGCACCGCGGCGATCGTCACAATGTCCAGCCACGACATGTGGTCGCTGACCACCAGCACGCCGGGCAGATTGCGAATCGGGCCGCCCGACACCGTGACCCGCACCCCGAGACACCACAACAACAGTCGGCAGTAAACGCGCTTGGCACGCGCCCGGCCCGGTAGCGGAACCGCGACCAGTAGCAGCGTCGGCGCCAACAGCAGCGCCAGGCTGACCCGTAGTGTGACCCGCAGCGCGACGGTCAACCGACGGGACGCTTCCGCGCCGCCGGCCTGCAGACAGCCCAGATCACAGGACGCGCGCGGCAGCCAGGCGTGGTCGCGCGGGATCGGGCTGCTCATCAGGCCACCCTGCCCGCCGCGTCGGTGGCCGCTGATACCGACCGGAGTCGGCGCAGATAACGCGTGTCGGCCTGACGCTTGTCCAGCAGCGCGGGGAAGTCACCCACGCCGAACTCGACATCGTGGGCCGGCTCGCCGCATATCCGAGCGCCCAACCGCAGGTAGCCGCGCATCAGCGGCGGAATCGCCGGCCGCGCGGGCGCAGGGATCTCGTCGAGGGTGAGTCCGTTGATGATCACCGGCCGGTGCGGCTGCACCCAGTACTTCGGCTCCGCGGCGTGGCGACGCAGCACGAAGTCGCGCACGCCGCGAATCTGGGCGCCCGGTGGTTCGCCGTCCCCGCCATCCCCTTTGACCGGAACCGACACACAGCCGGTGACATAGTCGTAGCCGCACCGGTCGAGGTAAGCCAGGATACCGGCCCACATCAACAGCACCACGACGCCGTTGCGGTGCTCATCACGAACCACGGCGCGCCCCATCTCAACCAGCGACGGTCGCAACGAATCCAGCGCCCGGATATCGAATTCCGTTGCGGTATAGAGCCCTCCGGCAGCTATGGCGCCCGTCGGCGATAACATGCGGTAGCAACCGACCAGCTCGCCCGAGTTGTCCTCGCGGACCAGCAAATGGTCGCAATGCTCGTCGAAGCGGTCGACGTCGAGGCCGGCCCCCTGTCCGGTCAAGGCGAAGCCTGGCTCGTTGCTGAACACGTCGTAGCGGAGCCGCTGCGCGGACTCGATCAGCGTGGGATCGGTGGACAGCAGGAGCGAGTACTGCGGCTCGGCGGGCGAACCCGTCCCCGAGACGGGCTTGTCAGGCTTTTCAGCGGGTATGAGGACAGAGTTAGTGCTCATGCCCTCACAGGTAGCGGTGTTGATCAGCTAATTGGCATCGGCGCCGTGACGTGTCCGTGCACGGCAGATGACGATGTCGCAGCGAAGACCAGATAACCGCGCAGGTCGACAGCACCGGCGTTGCCTGGATCACAGATTTGGTCCAGACTGCGACGGTGGCTGAGGTCGACGGCGCGACGTTTGACCCGGACGCACTGCGCGCCAAATACGCGCAGGAACGCCAGCGGCGCCTGCGCGCCGACGGAATCTCCCAGTATGTGCAGGTCGCCGGCGCGTTCAGTCGCTTCGCTGACGACCCGTGGGCCGATCCCGACTTCACCCGCGAGCCGATCGCCGACGAGGTCGACGTCGCGGTCGTCGGTGCCGGCTTCGGCGGCTTGCTCATCGGGGCCCGGTGCAAGCAACTCGGCGTCGACAACGTCCGGTTGATCGACAAGGCCGCCGACGTCGGCGGAACCTGGTACTGGAATCGATACCCCGGAATCGCCTGCGACGTCGAGTCCTACGTCTATATGCCGTTGCTCGAGGAGCTCGGCTATGTCCCGACCGAGAAGTACGCCAAGGGCGCTGAGATCTTCGCGCACTGCCGCCGCATTGCCGAGCACTACGACTTGTACCGGGACGCATGTTTGCAGACTGAAGTCGAAGAAATCCGTTGGGAGGCAGCTAACTCCCGCTGGCTGATCTGCACCGACCGCGGCGACGAGATTCGTGCCCGGTTCGTGGCGATGGCGAACGGCTACCTGCAGAAGCCGAAACTGCCTGGCATCACTGGCATTACCACGTTCGGTGGTCACGCATTCCACACCAGCCGCTGGGATTACGAATACACCGGCACCGACCTTGCCGGGTTGTCCGACAAGCGTGTCGGCATTGTCGGAACCGGCGCGACGGCAATTCAGTGCGTGCCGCGGCTGGCCGAGGCTGCGCATCGGCTGTTCGTCTTCCAGCGCACCCCGTCAACGGTGGACGTGCGGGCCAATCGGCCGACTGAACCCGAGTGGGCGGCATCGCTGGAGCCCGGTTGGCAGCAGCGGCGGATGGAGAACTTCCAAATCCTCACCGCGGGTGGGGCAGCCGACGAGGACCTGGTCGACGATGCCTGGACCAGCCTCATCAAAAAGCTGCCGATCGTGAACGACGCGGGACCGAACGCCGCCGAACTGGCCGACTTCGCCAAGATGGAAGAGATCAGGGGCCGCGTCGATGCGATCGTGACCGACGCGGCCACCGCGGAGGCGCTCAAACCGTGGTACGGCTACTACTGCAAGCGGCCCTGCTTCCACGACGAGTATCTACAGGCGTTCAACCGTGACAACGTCACCCTCGTCGACACCCACGGCCGCGGAGTCGAGCAGATCACCCGCGACGGCGTCGTCGTCGCGGGCGTCGAATACCCCTTGAACTGTTTGATTTTCGCGACCGGCTTCGAGGTCGGCACCAGTTACTCGCAACGCACCGGCTTCGAAGTCATTGGCCGCGACGGCTTGACCCTCTCCGAGAAGTGGGCCGACGGCGTGCGCACATTGCACGGCCTGCACGTCAACGGCTTTCCGAACTGCTTCATCGAAAGCATCGCCCAGTCCGGCTTCACGGTGAACTTCCCGTACCTCATCGACACCCAGTCCCGCCACATCGCCTGGGTGATCGCCTGGGCGTTGCAGCACCACGCCGCCGAGGTGGAAGCCACCCCCGACGCCGAAGCGGCCTGGGTCGGCACCGTCGTAGAACGCTCCAGCGTGATCGCCGGCCGGCGCGAGTCGTGCACCCCCGGCTACTACAACCGCGAGGGCCAGGCGGATGCCCGGTTGAACCAGGACAGCTTCTTCTTCGGCAGCCCAACCGAATACGGCGACATCCTCGAGGCGTGGCGAGCTGGACGCACACTCGACGGCCTCGACATTCGGGCTTCGACGGTCACACACCGTTGACCGGAGGGTGCATCGTGATCGACGGCACCAGCGGTGGAAAGTCGCGTTAGCGGTGGAAAGTCACCGGACGCCTCGGTTACCTCCCGAGCACGAAATGGCACTCTGCTCAGCAAGCCGGTCCCACCGTGGCCAACCACGGGGCATGATGGCGTGGTCATCAATCAAGCGCCTGATCGGTTTGGCGCCGTGGGTGTGAGTTCGGTCGCCGACCCTGGCGGTTGGTTCAATCTCAGGTGTGATCCGCTGTGCGGTGGGTATCCCCCAGCTTGCATTTCGGGTGGTTGGAAGCAGGCCGTCGGCACGCGGCCTATCGGAGAAAGAGGGCGCTGTGACGGAAACGGTCGAGTCGGTAGACCCGCAACGGGCGGCACCCGTCATCGAGCAGTGGCCGGGAAAGGCCTACCCGCTGGGCGCAACCTACGACGGGTCGGGCACCAATTTCGCGATTTTCAGTGAGGTCGCCGAGCGGGTTGAGCTCTGTCTCTTCGACGCCGAGGGCACCGAGTCCAAAGTGCCGTTGATCGAGGTAGATGGATTCATCTGGCACGGTTTTCTGCCGGCAGTCGAACCCGGTCAGCGCTACGGCTACCGGGTGCACGGGCCCTACGACCCGGCCGCCGGGCACCGATGCAACCCGAACAAGCTGCTGATCGATCCGTACGCAAAGGCAATCGACGGCAACTTCGAGTGGCACCAGGCGCTGTTCAGCTATAACTTCGGCGACCCCGACAGCCGTAACGATGACGACTCCGCGCCGCACATGCCGAAGTCGGTGGTGATCAACCCGTTCTTCGACTGGGGCAACGACCGCCCGCCGAGCCACGAGTACGCCGACACGGTTATTTACGAGGCGCACGTCAAGGGCCTGACCCAGCTACACCCCGACATCCCGGAGCGGATGCGCGGCACCTACGCCGGTATCGCCCATCCGGCCATCATCGAGCATCTAAAAAGCCTGGGCGTCACCGCGATCGAATTGATGCCGGTGCACCACTTCGCTAACGACTCGACGCTGGTGGACAAGGGTCTATCGAACTACTGGGGCTATAACACAGTTGGGTTCTTCGCCGCCGACTTCAAATACAGCTCCAGCACCACTCCCGGCGGTCAGGTACAAGAGTTCAAAACCATGGTCCGCGCCCTGCATGAGGAAGGCATCGAGGTCATCCTCGACGTCGTCTACAACCACACCGCCGAAGGCAACCATCTGGGCCCGACATTATCGATGCGCGGCATCGACAACGCCGCCTACTACCGGCTGGTCGATGACGACCGGCAGTACTACATGGACTACACCGGCACCGGCAACAGTCTCCACGTCGGCCACCCGCACACCCTGCAACTGATCATGGACTCATTGCGATACTGGGTAACCGAGATGCACGTCGACGGCTTCCGATTCGACCTTGCATCAACGCTAGCCCGCGAATTCTACGACGTCGACCGCCTGTCAGCGTTTTTTGAACTGGTGCAACAGGATCCGACGGTGAGTCAGGTGAAACTGATCGCCGAGCCCTGGGATGTGGGGCCGGGCGGTTACCAGGTCGGAAACTTCCCACCGCAATGGACGGAGTGGAACGGCAAGTTCCGCGACACCGTTCGCGACTACTGGCGCGGCGAGCCGGCGACGCTTGGCGAGTTCGCATCCCGGCTGACCGGCTCGGCGGACCTCTACGAGGACACGGCGCGACGCCCGGTGGCTTCGATCAACTTTGTCACCGCGCACGACGGTTTCACGCTGCGCGACTTGGTCTCCTACAACGAGAAACACAACGAGGCCAACAAAGAAGACAACAACGACGGCGAGAGCAACAACCAGTCGTGGAACTGCGGCGTAGAAGGCCCGACCGACGACGCGGAAGTCAACGCGTTACGCGCCCGTCAGCAGCGCAACTTTCTCGCGACGACCCTGCTGTCCCAGGGAGTTCCGATGATCTCACACGGTGACGAACTCGGCCGCAGTCAGAATGGGAACAACAACGGTTTCTGCCAGGACAGCGACATCACCTGGGTGCACTGGGACAAGGCGGACCTCGAGCTGATCGAGTTCACCCGGTCGGTATCCGCCCTGCGGGCTGCGCATCCGGTGTTTCGCCGCCGCCGCTTCTTCAAAGGGGTGCCGGTACGTCGACGCGGCGCAGAGGCACAGCCTGATATCTCATGGTTCCGGCCGGATGGCTCCGAAATGAACGACGAAGACTGGGATTCGGGCTTCGGTAAATCGGTCGCGGTCTACTTGAACGGCCTGGGCATCCCCGATCTGGACGCCCGCGGACAGCGAGTAACCGACAACTCGTTTGTGATGTGCTTCAACGCGCACCACGAGCCGATCGAGTTCACCCTGCCACCCGAAGAGTTCGGCCGAGCGTGGGTGCCCGTCATCGACACCGCCGCCGCAACGCCGAATTCAGAAGATCGGGAACCGATTCAGGCTGGCAGCGCGCTGCAGGTAGGTCCGCGCACCATGGTGGTGCTCGAAGCCGGAGATGAATAAAGCAGCGGCTGCAAAACGCCGGCGTTGGTGTTTCGCTGACCAGCTCGGGCCGCACTTTCTCGACGACGCTGACCAGCCGGTGTTGCTGGTCGAATCTCGAGCGGTGTTCGGACGCCGCAAGTTCCACCGCCGCAAAGCGCATCTGGTGCTTTCCGCCTTGCGTCATCGCGCGGCCGAGCTCGGTGAGCAAGCCATCTTCCTGCAGACCCACACCTATCGGGAGGCACTGGATCAGGTCGGCGAACCGCTCAGTGTGTGCCAGCCGACCTCGTGGGCGGCGGATCAGTTCGTCCGGTCGATACCAACGATCCCAAAAATCGACGTGTTGCCTGCCCGAGGCTTTTGCACTGATCAGACGACATTCGACGCATGGGCCCAAGGGCACCGCACGCTGAAGCTGGAGAACTTCTACCGCGACGCCCGACGACGGTTCGACCTGTTGATGGACGGGGATCAACCCGCTGAGGGTCGGTGGAACTTCGACGCCGACAACCGTGAACCCGCGCCGGCGGACGGCGATGCGCTGGGTGTTCCGCCGCCGTGGCTGCCCGAGGAAGACGACATCGACGAGAAAGTCCGCACCGACCTGGACCGCTGGCAACGCGACGGTGAGGTGGAGTTTGTCGGCCGCGACGGCCCGCGGGAATTCCCTGTCACCGTGGCCGAGGCGCAGGCTGCCCGCACGGTATTTCTGCGAGATCGGTTGCCGCACTTCGGGCCGCATGAGGACGCCATGCTCAGCGGCGATCGCTTCATGGCCCACAGTTTGTTGTCGGCACCGATGAATCTTGGATTGCTGGATCCGCTCGAATGCGCCTACGCGGCCGAAGATGCTTACCGCTCCGGGCGCGCCCCGCTGGCCAGCGTGGAAGGCTATATCCGACAACTGATCGGGTGGCGCGACTACATCTGGCATGTCTACTGGCATTTCGGCCCGAAATACCGCCACCGCAACGCGTTCGGCGCGCGTGCCCGGTTGCCGAAGTGGTTCACCGATCTGGACGCCGACGCCGTCGACGCGCACTGCCTGAAAGATGTACTGGCACAGGTCCGCGATCACGCCTGGGTTCACCACATTCCGCGGCTGATGGTGTTGTCCAACTATGCGCTGCAGCGCGGTTGGAGTCCCTCCGCAGTCACCGACTGGTTCCATCGGTGCTTTGTCGACGGCTACGACTGGGTGATGGTCGCCAACGTCGTGGGCATGTCCCAGCACGCCGATGGCGGGCTGATGGCGACGAAACCCTATGCCGCAGGCGGCGCGTACATCAATCGGATGAGCGACTACTGCGGCCAGTGCCGCTATCGGCCCGGCGAGCGGGTGGGCGAGCGCGCCTGCCCGTTCACCGGCGGGTACTGGTGGTTCCTGGACCGCAACGCGAAATATCTTGCGGACAACCGGCGAATGAGCCAACCGCTGGCCGGGCTGCGACGGCTACGAGACTTGGATGACGTCGTCGAACAACAACGGCGGCTCGGTGGACGCGCGCCGTAGCATCACCAACCCATGGAACCTGGAATTCCCTTGAAAGGCCCGACAATCCAACTGGTAATCCAGCCGCCGTAGAAACCTCCCGGCTGCGGGATCACCTCCTCACCATTGACTGTGCAGCGATCCACGGCTGCAGCCATCACCGCGACGGCACCCGCGATGGGCGCGAAATCTCGGCTCGGCTGCGGGTAGGTCCACGCCGCTCGCGGCGCTTCGTGCCCGTCGGCCACCAGGTCGTAGTAGCGGGCCTGCCCCTTCCATTCACACCAGGAAGCACCAGCAGCCGGACGCAGAACGCCCTCGCCGAAGGCGTCGCGGGGCAGATAGTAGGTCGGCGGATGACTGGTCTCCAACACCCGCCAGGCGCGCGTTGTCGACGCGATCACCCGGCCGCCCAGCTCGACGGTGATCGCCCCGGTGAAATCCTCCAGCCGCGGCGGGCGCGGGTAATCCCACACCGACTCCTGCCCCGGTCCGGGCGTATCGGGCTTTGGCCACGGTGTCACGGCTACCAGGTCTCCTTAGCATTTCGCGCGGATGCGGATAGGTCCGCGCGCCGGCGCATCCGGGTCGATCACGTTGCCGCGCTGGGTGATTTCAACGTCACCGACCCTGGCCAACGCGAACGCGATAGTCCGGCTCTGCGCCGTGAGCTCGCGCCAGCCGTCACCGCCGATGGCGCGGGCCGCGTCGGACGGGCAGATGCTGGCGGCGGGGCCGCGGTGCCGCACCAGGGCCAGGATCGCCGCGCGCAGCCGGGTGGCCGCCGGCCCACCATCCAGCGCGGTCCGCGCCGCCTTGGCCGCAGGACCGGCCGTGCCGGCCACCCGGGTCAACTCGCTGTGTGGATCCGATTTGGTTGGCACACCAACAGGCTAAGCAACCTCCCGCGAGCAGACACAAAAGCCCCCGACACGCCGAAGCGTGGGGGGCTTTTGTGTCTACTCGCGGGAGGTGCCCTGCTCGCGGGAGGTGCCCAACTCGCGGGAGGTGCCCTGCTCGCGGGCTAGCCCTTGCGGGCCTTGACCGCCTCGGTGAGCTGCGGCGCAACCTTGAACAGGTCGCCGACCACGCCGTAGTCGGCGATCTCGAAGATCGGCGCCTCTTCGTCCTTGTTCACCGCGATGATCGTCTTCGAGGTCTGCATGCCGGCGCGGTGCTGGATCGCTCCCGAGATCCCGAGCGCGATGTAGAGCTGCGGCGAGACCGTCTTACCAGTCTGGCCGACCTGGAACTGGCCCGGGTAGTAGCCGGAGTCCACCGCGGCGCGGGACGCGCCGACCGCGGCGCCCAGTGAGTCGGCCAATTCCTCGACCACGTGGAAGTTTTCGGCACTGCCCACGCCACGGCCACCGGAAACCACGATCGTCGCCTCGGTGAGCTCAGGCCGGTCGCCGGCGACCGCCGGCTCCCGCGCGGTGACCTTGGCCGCGTTCTCGGCGGCCGCCGGCACCTCCACGGTGACCTGCTCGCCCGCGCCGTCCGCCGGTTCGGCGTCGATCGCGCCGGCCCGCACGGTGATCACCGGGGTGTCGCCGTTGGCCTGCGCCTCAACGGTGAACGCACCACCGAAGATGGAGTGAATTGCCTTGGGCCCGGCCTGCACGTCGACCACGTCGACCAGCAGACCCGAACCGATCCGGGCGGCCAGCCGGCCGGCGATCTCCTTGCCGTCGGCACTGGCCGCCAGCAAAACGGCTGCCGGACTTGCCGATTCGGCCAACGAGGCCAGCACGTCGACGGCGGGGGTGATCAGGTGGTTCTCCGCGCCGTCGGATTCGGCGACGTAGATTTTGGCGGCGCCGGCCGACTTCAACCCGTCGACCAGCGGCTCGGCGGTGCCGGGCTTACCCACTACGACGGCAGCAGGCTCACCCAAAACGCGGGCCGCAGTGATCAATTCGGAGGTAACTTTCTTCAAAGCGCCTTCAGCGTGCTCGACGAGCACCAGTACTTCAGCCATGGATTATTCGGTGTCTTTCACTTAACGGATTTCGGTCTTGGAGATTTCGGTCTTAGATGATCTTCTGGCTGACCAGGTACTGCGCAACCTGGCTGCCGCCTTCACCTTCGTCGGTGACCTTCTCACCCGCGGTCTTGGGCGGCTTCGGCGTCGACGTCAGCACCGTCGATCCGGCGTTGGCCAGCCCGACCTCGTCTGCCTCGACCCCGATCTCGGCCAGCGTCAGCTTGGTCACTTCCTTCTTCTTGGCGGCCATGATGCCTTTGAAGGACGGGAAGCGCGGCTCGTTGATCTTCTCGGTCACGCTCACCACCGCGGGCAGCGAGGCCTCGAGGGTGAACACGCCGTCGTCGGTCTCCCGCTCGCCGGTGATCTTGCCGCCGTCGACGGACAGCTTGCGCAAATGGGTCAGCTGCGGCAGGCCGAGGTACTCGGCGATGATGGCCGGCACCGCGCCGCCGACGCCGTCGGTGGACTCGTTACCGGCGATCACCAGCTCGGTGCCCTCGATGGTGCCCAGCGCACGCGCCAGCGCCCA
>Ga0335075_10011782_pt1 | contig 13209 bp, 11 predicted proteins | sample Lox_Sample_24_FD_206723 | JGI IMG/M metagenome (GOLD analysis project Ga0335075, IMG submission 206723) | Soil microbial communities from Loxahatchee National Wildlife Refuge, Florida, United States - Lox_Sample_2.4 | ecosystem: Environmental > Terrestrial > Soil > Wetlands | place: USA...
GCCCGGCGGCCGGTGAGCGAAAAGCCGTCATCCCAAGCGGCGGTGTGGAGAATGCGTCCGTCGAAAGTGTCGATACCGGCAATATCCGGGATCTTTGCCTGGCACAGAAAGCCGGTTGCGACGATCAAAAACTGCGCGCTCAGCGTCTCACCGCCGGCGATGGCAACCCGCCAGGATTGGGCATCGTCGTCCCACCGGGCGCCTTCAACGGTGGTGTTGAACCGCATGAAGCGGCGCACGTTGTACTTGTCGGCCACATGCTCGGCGTAGCGCTTCAGTTCGGCGCCGGGCGCATACAGCCGCGACCAGTGCGGGTTCGGCTCGAACCAGTAGGAAAATGTGGGCGACGGTTGATCGACAGCAAGACCCGGATAGTGGTTGACATGCCACGTTCCGCCGAGGTCGTCCTCGCGATCGACGATCAGGATGTTGTCATAGCCCAAGCGGCTGAGCTGGATTGCTGCACCGATTCCGCCGAAACCGGCCCCGACGATGATCACGTCGAACTGCTGCTCACCCATAAGCACTAGACGCTACCTTCCGTCTCACCGCGATGAACGGCTCTCAGCCGATTGAGATTAGTCGTAGCTGCCCCCTCGCTATCTAGCGTGCAGGCAGGGCCCGGCTGCCGGGCCCTCGCCTCGCGTGCAACCAGGCCAGACAATCGGATAAATGTGTAGCAGTCTCGGTTGGCCGCGAGTGCGTCCACCGGTCAGGCCTGACTGCGCAGGCAGGCCGGAAGTACCCTCCTCAACCTGCTGAATCTGGTCCCGTAGTTGCCGAGCAGCCGACCCGTGGCCGGAGCAGGTTCTTTAAGTTTTGGTCACAAGCTGGCTGCTTCAGGGCACACACACGCATCTAGATGGTTACAAAGAAAAGATTAAGGCCATCTTGAGCTAGATCCTTAGGCTTTCACCCAGGTAGACTCCGGAACCATCTGTGCCCAGGACGGACATTGTGCCTAACCCGCGCGCGGATGCAACGCTTAGGGGAGGAGTTCGGATGCCGGTCGTGCTCGGCAATATCTGCTGGCTGCTGGTCACCGTGCTGCTGGTGAACCTGCTGCTGCTGGGCTCGACCCGGATGGCTAAGCGGTGGAAACGCAACATGGACGTCAGCGACGACGCCGAGTACGTTGCAAACCTCGCGACCCTGTCCGAGGGTTCCGTGCGCCGTCACTTCAATCCCTACACCGACATCGACTGGGACGCGCCGGAGTTCTCCATCACCGAGAACGACCCACGCTGGGTGCTGTCTGCGACTGATCCACTGGGACGGCATCCGTGGTATGAGGCGCAACCGCTGGAGAAGCAGATCGCTATCGGAATGTGGCGTCAGGCCAACGCCGCGAAGGTTTCTCTACAACTAGAGAGCATCCTGATCCGCGGTCTGCTGCACTACACCTTCTGGGTGCCCAACGGATCACCCGAGTACCGCTATTGCCTGCACGAATCCATCGAAGAGTGCAACCACGCCATGATGTTTCAGGAGATGGTGAACCGCATCGGGCTGGATGTTCCGGGCATGCCGCGGTGGCTGCGGTGGATATCGCCGGCGATCCCGCTATACGCCGGCCCGTTGCCGGGAACCTTCTTCTTCGGAGTCTTGGCCGGTGAGCTGCCGATCCACCACATGCAGAAGGACATGCTGCGGGAGGAAACCTCGCTGCATCCGATCATGCAGCAGGTGATGGCGATTCACGTCGCCGAGGAGTCCCGCCACATCTCGTTTGCCGACCAATTCCTCAGCAAGCGTGTCCCGCGGATGGTACGGAGGAGTCGCTTCGTGCTGTCGCTGTACGTGCCGATCGCCATGCGGGTCCTGTGCCAGGCGATCGTGGTACCGACGCGGGGCTTTTTCAAGGAGTTCGGCATCCCGCGTTCGGTGCGTAAGGAGCTGTTCTTCGACGCGCAGGACTCGCGCCAGGCGCTGCGCGATATGTACGGGGACGTGCGGATGCTATGCGACGACATTGGGTTGATGAATCCCGTCGCGATGTTGCTCTGGCGCCTCTGCAAAATCAACGGCCAACCATCGAGATATCGCGGGGAGCCACAGCGCGGACATTTGCCGAGCCCGGCCGCTGCCGCCTAAATCCCCTGCCACACAAACGCATCAGGCCGTCGTGCGGGAGCGACGTGTCACGCGAAGACGCCAACCTGCATCCCAATCCTGTTTCGGTCATTGGGTGATGTGGCAGAACGGCAGACCGCACAATGTTCGCTGTCGGACCCGCAAGCGTAAAACCGGGACGCCACAACGGCTGTCTGACATACTGCCAGCATGGTTCGTACCCCCATTCGTTCTGAAACCGTGGACAAAATCGGCGTAGGCCTGGTCTACCGCATCGGGTCCACCGCCACCTACAAGAAGATCTTCCGGTACTGGTATCCGTTGATGACCCGTCGCCTGAAGGAAGACGTCGTCTTCCTGAACTGGGGCTATGAGGAGGACCCGCCGATGGGTCTACCGCTCGACGAGTCCGACGAGCCGAACCGGTTCAGCATCCAGCTCTACCACCAGACCGCTACTCAGGTTGACCTCAGCGGCAAAAAGGTGCTGGAAGTCAGTTGTGGCCATGGCGGCGGAGCCTCATACCTGACGCGAACGTTGCATCCCGCTTCCTATACCGGGCTGGACTTCAACGCGGACGGCATCGCCTTCTGCCAAAAGAAACACAAGCTGCCAGGTCTCGATTTCGTACACGGCGACGCCGAGAATCTGCCCTTCCCCGATGCATCGTTTGATGCGGTGGTCAATGTCGAGGCCTCGCACATCTACCCGCACTTCGAGCGTTTCCTCGGCGAAGTGACACGCGTGCTGCGGCCCGGCGGACATTTCCTCTACGCCGATTTCCGCAACCGCGACGGTTTCCCCGCCTGGGAGGCAGCGCTCGCGCAATCCGGCCTGCGGCAGGTCTGCGAGCGAGTCATCAACGAGCAGGTTCTGCGCGGCCTGCGCAACAACTCGCCCCGATCAACGGAGCTGATCAATCGCTATACGCCGGCCTTCGCGCGCCGCTTCGCCCGCGAGTTCGCCGTTGTGGACGGCTCGTGGTTCTACAACGACCTGGAGCGCGGCGAAATCGACTACCGCGCATACCATTTCACCAAGGACTGACGTACATATCAGCCGCGGGTGGATCCATTTCAGCAGCCCTGATCTACTGGCGCCTTGGTCCGTCGACGTACAGGCGCTCGGGCCGGTTACGGATTCGGGACATCTGTGAAACCGTAGGCCAGTGTGGGTTACGGTAGCTGCCGTAACCCACGATCGGTTGGAGGATCTTCACGAGGGGGTTGTCCACATGACGTTGGCTCGTACGCTCCGATTCCGCGCCAGCATGATGAAGATCGGCGTCGACGGCTTGGTCGGGGTTACCCGGGATAGAGCCGCCGCATACGGCTTCACCGTGAGGCGCAAGAAGACCGCTCCGCTCACCGACTTCGACCCGTTCTCACACGAGATGATGCGCGATCCCATCCCGGGCTACCACAGGCTGCTGACCGGCGCGAACGCGCCGAACGTCTGGTACAACCGCAAGCGCGGAATCTGGATCATCGCAGGCTATGACGACGTGCGGACCGCATTACGTGACCACGACGCGTTGTCTTCAGCGGAGAGTCAGGCCCGATATCGCGTCCATCTGAAGACAATGAACGCGGTGGACCCACCCGACCACACCCGGCTCCGCAAATTCGTCTCCAGGGCTTTCACCCCACGGGCGATGAAGGCATGGCAAGCGGCCATCAACGAGGTCGCCGACGAACTCGTCGATGGCATCATTGCCAGTGGCAAAACCGACGTGGTCACCGATCTGGCCAAACCCCTACCGAATCGACTGATCGCGATGATGCTGGGCATCCCGCGGGAAGATCATAAACGGTTCCTGGCTTGGTCAGATGCGATAGTCGAAGGCTCCTTCACCGAGTTGAATCCGCACGGAATCGCCCTGAATGCGCGCTCGGCTCGTGCTACAGCAGCGATGCGCCGCAACCTCGACCGCCTGATCACCCATCGCCGCCACCATCCGGGCGACGACCTGATTTCGATGATGACCGCCTCCGATGGCGACGATGTGCTGACCGATGACGAGGTCTTCTGGAGCACTGCCATGCTCATCGGCGCCGGCAGCGAGACGACGACAAACCTGTTGTCGGGACTGTTCTTGACCCTCGCGGAGCAACCCGGCTTATACGCCCGGCTGCGCGAGCACCCCGAGCTGATCCCCGCCGCAATCGAAGAACAGCTGCGGCTCGGCTCACCTGTGCAAGGGTTCTACCGAACCGCCACCCGCGACTACACCGTCGGCGAGCAGACAATTCCGGCCGGTGCACGCGTACTGCTCCTGTTTGCGGCGGCCAACCGCGATCCGCGACACTACGACGACCCGGACTCCTTCGACCTCGACCGCAATCCGACCGACCACCTCGCCTTCGGCCTTGGCATCCACTACTGCCTCGGCACACCGCTCAGCCGTCTGGAAGTCGGCCGGGTTTTGACGCAACTGCTCCCGCGGGTCGAAGCCATCCGCCTGGACGGGGACTACCGGTACCTGGAGAATCCGACCATGCGCGGGCTGGCGCATCTGCCCGTCGAACTGGTGCTCACCAGACCTGGCGCGCAGCGCACCGGCACGGCGATGAGCGCCGCCGCGACGTCGGAGTCCGGCGAAAACTCATGACAGCGAGCGCCTTTAAAGCCCGTGCGTACCGAGCCAGCAGTGGATTCGTTCAGCAACGGCAACCCATCCAGGCTCCAGCATCATGTTGTGACCCATGTTGGGGAAGAATTCCGCTTCAGTGCGGTATGCGCGCGCCGTCGCAAGTATTTCCTTTCGCGTGTGCGCGCCGTCATCATCGGCGCCTAGAACGAGCAGCGGCGTCTTCACCCGTTTCGGCCGGGGCAAGCTGAGTAGCAGGCAGTCGATACCGATCCGCGAGCTTTCTTCCTGCAGCCGTGCCGCGTAATCGAGTACGTAAGAATCAGGCGTATGCGCGCAGAAGAATCTCTCCCGGGCGAGCTCTGGAGGACTGATGTACGGCAACCCCTTTCCGGTGATTGCCATTTTAGCGAAATGCCACGGGCGGTGCCGTATCCAGCGCAGGCCGGACCCGAGGTTGCCCTGCGGAGGCATCGACGTCATCAACACGCCGGCGGGGGCGCCGTGCGACTCCAGATACTTCTGCACGATAAGTCCGCCCATCGAGTGGCCGATGACCACCGGAGGTGTGGGCAAACTCTCGGCGACCGAACTGACGTCCTCGAGGTAGTCGGCAACCGAACAGGTTCGCAGCGGCTTGTCAGTCGGGCTGTTGCCGTGGCCCCGAAAGCTCAGCGCCAGAGCGCGATAACCCTTGTCGGCGAAGAAGCTCAGAAAATGTTCATCCCAACACCACGCGCCATGCCAGGCGCCGTGGACGAAAAGCAGCGGGGCGGGGTGCGATTCGCTGACACACCCCTTGTCGATCACCTCAAGCATGTCGCACACGGTTTCCTTAGACGAAGGTTCTTCTGTGCAGCATCCGCAAGATATCACGCGGCTCCCGCGTCAATCCCGGACTTAGTCCTGGCTGGGCCGCGGTTTGACCGACTCGCTACGCTAGCATCCGCACGTAATTCCAGACGTTGCAGGGAGCCCCGATCCAGTGAAAACCAAGCAACCCAAGCCGATTGCTCTGGTCACCGGAGCAACAAGCGGTATCGGCGAGGCCAGCGCGTACCGCTTGCAGGCCCGGGGCTACCTAGTATTCGCTGCCGGGCGCAACCCGGAAGCCCTCGATGTGCTGCAGTCACGGGGACTGGAGGCCCGGGCCCTCGACGTCACCGATGAGGCTGCGGTGACCCGCCTTGTAGAGGAGATCCACACCAACCACGAGGGTGTGGATGTACTGGTCAACAGCGCCGGATACCCGCTTCCGTGCCCTCTTGAGCAGGTGGCGTTAAGTGATCTTCGGCGCCTCTTCGAGACCAATGTGGTCGCCACACTTCATTTGTCACAGGCGGTGTTGCCCGATATGCGTGCCCGTCGAGCGGGCCGGATCATCACCATCGGCAGCACCGGCGGGAGATTCACCAGCCCGGGCGCCGGTGCATACCACATCGTCAAGTACGGCCAAGAGGCCCTGTCACTGGCTCTTCGGGCCGAAGTAGCGCCGTTCGGTGTCCGCGTCGTGTTGATCGACCCCACCGGAGTGCGGACAAGGTTCGTCACCTCCCAATTCGAATCGGTGCATTCCTACCCCGACGACGATCCTTACGGCCGGTTCAAGCGCCGCTACGCCGAAACCACCCGCAGGTTGACCGAGCTGCCCGGGATGATGGTCAGCGCTGACGCCGTGGCCCGCGCGGTCGTCCGGGTGATCGAGGCTAAAAACCCCAAACCCCGCTACATCGTGGGGGCGTCTGGAAAGGCCACAGCGATCGCCCGGCAGGTACTGACCGACCGGATGTGGGACCGGGTGATGACGCAGGGCTTGAAAGGCTAGCCCTGAATATCGCCGCACGGCAGGCTAATCCGGCATAGACCGTCGCGCCCTCAACGGTGTGCTGAGGGCCCGGGTACAGAACCGACCCCTTAGGGTTGGCCGCGGAGGCCAAACGTGGCGTGATTTTCTCTCCGACAGCTGTCGCGCGACCGTTCGTGCGTGCATCAAGCGAAGGCCACACTCTCAGGCGTGTGTCGGCGTCTTGGCCGACACCCCCGCCCGTAGGAACTGGCCGGTGCGTTCAGCCCCGAGCGTGGCGCTCGGCCGGCCGTCCTCAATTACCTTGCGGCCGGCGATGAAGACCGCCGGCACCGCGGCGTCGTTGCGGTTCACCATGCGCGACATACCACCAAACTGCTTCACCGGCGCTTCGGCGTATTCGTCCAGCGTGGTGTCAAGACGCGCCGGGTCAATGATCGCGAGATCTGCGCGGTCCCCCTCCCGCAGTGTGCCGATGTCCAGCCCGAACCACTGCCCAAGCTCACCGGTAAGCCGGTGGACCGCTTGCTCAAGCGACAAGAACGGTACACCCGCCTGCTCCTGGTGATACACATGTCGCAGCAACCGCAGGCCGGAGTTGTAGAACGCCATGTTGCGCAGATGCGCGCCCGCGTCAGAAAAGCCCATTTGCACAGCGGGTTCAGCCGCGAGTTTGCGTAAATACTTCGGGCGGTCGTTCAAGATGGTGGTGCGCCACCGCAGTGCTGAGCCGTGCTCGACCACCAGGTCAAGGAAGGCGTCGACCGGGTGCACACCGCGTGTCAGGCCGACCTGACCGAACGACTGGCCAACGACCGCACCGTCGGGGCATGCGACGATCTCGGCGTCGAAGAAGTCACGCTGCCATATACGCCGGGCAATCTTGTTCTCGTACTCCTTGCGAAACCGCCTCCGATAGTCCTCCTGTTGCAGCAGCTCGTTGCGGGCGATCTGGTCTTTGAGGTGCATCGCCGCGGCGCCGGCACGCAATTCCTCGAAAACAACAAGATCTATGCCGTCTGCATACACCTCGAATGGCACCGGAAGGTGCTGCCAGCGAAAGTCACCGCCGAGCCGGTTTACTAGCCGCGCGCTCGGACCCGGGAGATGCACGGCACCCCGATTAACTTTCGAGTCGGCGGCCGACAGCACGCTGGTCTTGAGGGCGCCTCCAAGCCCGCCTGAGCCCAACAGGAACGAAACGACGCTCATCGGGTTAACAGCATCCGCGGCGGCCTGCAACACGCGGCCGCGGCGCCGCAGAATCGTATTGAGCCGGTGCCGTTCTTTACGAGTCGCATAGGTCGATGGCAGGGTCCGGGAGCGGCAGGCGTCGCCGCCGAGCTTGTCGAATTGCAACTGTGACGTCGACATGCCGACGAAGCCGGTGTCGAGCGCATCAGTGAGCAACTGTTCCATTCGCCGCAGATCAGCCTCGGTCGGTTTGATCTCCTTGCGCGTCGCCCGGTCGAGACCCATGTGGGCGGCACGCAGGTCCGAGTGCCCGATGAAAGCGGCCAGATTCGGCCCAAGCGCCAGCGCCTCCAGTGCCTCAACGTATTCCGCGGGCGACTTCCAAGTCTTCCCCGCGTCGAGCGTCGCGACAACGTGCTCCCGCGGGATCGCCTCGACCCGGCTGAACAGGTCAGCGGCGTCAGATGGGCTGACGTACACGGTCGATAGTGAGCATGAGCCGATGAGGACTGTCGTGACACCGTGCCGAACAGACTCCGGGAGACCGGGACCACCGAGCACCTCAATGTCGTAGTGCGTGTGGATGTCCACCATGCCGGGGATGACCCATCGCCCCGCCGCATCGATGACCTCGCGGCTGCCCGCGGTGTCAAGCGGAGCTGCGGACACAGTGGCCACGCGACCGTCTCGCAGTCCTAGGTGCCTGATGGCCGACGGCCCACCCGTTCCGTCGAACCAGCGGCCATTTACCACGACAGTATCGAAGGTCACCCAGATAATGGTATTCGTTCGGTTGTAGCGAGCAGATCGTTATGCCAAATCCTGTCCGGTGGATGACCGGCCAGGACGGGCTCGGAAGCCGCACTTCTGTTAGCTGTCGCAATCGCCATGGGTATCGTTTTCCGGCATGGACTCCCATGGCAAATGGACCGCAGCCGACGTGCCGGATCAGAGCGGACGCGTCGCCGTCGTCACCGGCGCCAACACCGGTCTCGGATACCACACGGCCGCGGTGCTGGCCGACCGCGGCGCACACGTTGTGCTGGCGGTGCGCGACCTGGACAAAGGCCACGACGCGGCGGCGCGGATCCAGTCAGCCAGCAGCGGCGCCAACGTCACCGTGCAGCAGCTCGACCTGAGCGCGCTGGACTCGGTGCGCGCCGCGGCCGAGGCGCTGGGCTCGGCGTACCCGCGCATCGACCTGCTGATCAACAATGCCGGGGTGATGTTCACCCCAAAACAGACCACCGCCGACGGCTTTGAGCTGCAGTTCGCCACCAACCATCTCGGACACTTCGCGCTGACCGGGCTACTGTTGGAGCACCTGTTAGGCGTCGAGGGATCGCGTGTGGTGACCGTCGGCAGCAATTCGCATCGGTTCATGGCCGCCATCCATTTCGACGACCTGCAGTGGGAGCGGGGCTACAACCGGGTCGCCGCGTACGGACAGGCCAAGCTGGCCAACCTGCTGTTCAGCTACGAGTTGCAGCGTCGCCTTGCGGCCAAGAGGCGACCGACCATCGCGGTGGCCGCGCACCCCGGCGCTTCCAACACCGAGCTGACCCGCAACTTGCCCGCCTTCCTGCGTCCCGCCCAGCAGCTGGTGGCACCGCTAATCTCCCAGCGCGCCGAGATGGGCGCGCTGCCGACACTGCGCGCCGCCGTCGATCCGACGGTGGCGGGCGGCCAGTACTACGGCCCCGACGGTCTCGGCCAGCAGCGCGGGCACCCCAAGCTGGTCGACTCCAGCAAGCAATCACACAACGCCGAACTGCAACATCGCCTGTGGCAGGTGTCCGAACAACTGACCGGTGTCGCGTTTCCGATCTGAAAACCGCGGGAGCACCCGATTCGCAGGTGATACCCCGTTGTCCGCACCTGTTGGGGTTAAGGGCAGACAGGACAACGCCACGCCGGTGTGGCCGACGGCTGACGCGATGGATCTCTCGCACTTTACGAGGACCGTTACAGCCGTAGAACGCCAACTTTGCGGTGAGGAGCCGACGGCCGCGCGCCGCGGATAGGAAGCCTAGAACAAGCTCGTGAATATGTTCGCGAGGTCTGGGCCTAGGTTCGCGCCGAAGTTCCCCAGCAGGTCGGTCAGGTCCGCGACCAGCGGGCCGGAATCCAGGCCGGCTGACAGGGCGCTCGCATCCGCTGCCAGTCCGGCGCCGTGGCTCGCCGCTGCGGAGGCAACATAGGAGGGATCGAAGAGCTTTATGAGGTCGCCCAAAACCAAGTCGGGATTGTAGCCACCGTATACGGGATCCCAGGTTCCAGTCGCGCCCGACTCCGCGAAGGCCAGGTATCCGGGATCGGTTAATATCCCGGCGTTGGTGAGAAGCGCCGGCAGTTCGGGATTGATGTTCCCCAGTATCGTGTCGACGTGGGCCAGTTGAGGCTCGGTCAGGTTGAAGAAGCCGGTCTGAAGCAACGCTAGCGATGCTTCTACTTGGGTAGTCGTCGGCCCGTTGTCCGTGGTGCCGAAACCGGCCAGCCACTCGCTAATCATCGGATTGTTCGGGGCCAGCTTTGCGATGTCTCCGACGAGCGCCTGTTGGGTCCAAAAGGAGGGTATGTCGCACGTCGCGATGCAGGCGGTGCTGCCCGGAACAAATGGATAGAAGTCGACAATCGCGCCCGCCAAGTTCGATTGCATGGCCCAGAGGATCTCCTGGAAGGTGGGGACCTCGATGCCGGTAGGTGACTGAGTAAGACTGCCTAAGAAGTTGTCGAGAGGCTGCAACAAGTTGAACTTGAAATCCGTTACCTGAGACCACGGCATCTCGTTGTTGTCGGGGCCGACGGTCCCTCCGGCGAAGGGGTTGCAATCAAGAGTATTGATGACGCAATTGACGTCGCCGAAGCCCGATCTAACCGGGCCGCTGGGGTCTATGATGCCGGGGTTGTTGTCGAAGTTGTACCCCTTGATCAACTCCGAAAGCGGCACCTTAAACCAGTTGTCGAAAAGCCCAAATTGGGGGTGTCCGGTCAATGCCCCAAAATAATTGATGAGGCGGTCAATATCGGTGATGCCGGTGTATTGATCCGTCGGGGTGATCGGCGCGCAGGTTTCGGCGTCGCAAGAGCCGCTCGCCGGGAGTTCGGCCGCCAAAAAACCGCCGATTTCGTACTGCAATCCGCCGGTGCCCTGGTCCGCCGCCGTGAACGGCGCTATCAAGTCAGTGATCGCGATGTTACGCGCCTCGTCGCCGGGGTCGATACCCCAAATATTCGACGCGCTCGGTGTCCACCAGGTCCCGGTGACAAAGTCCGAAGCCGCGAGCTGATCCAGGGCGTTGATCTCGTTGTACGGAATGTTGAGGAAGTCTTCGAACAGGTTGATCGGAACATTGAGGAGGGAGTCGGCGTCGACGAGGCGCGTGTCGATGCTGCGGATGGGGAGGTCGAATGACCGTGCCACGGTCGGCGTGACGACGACGACGCTGGCCGCTGCGAGTGCCGCGGCTGCCATGACGTACGGACGCGCGGCAGCAGGCATGGCGTCCCCCTTCCCGTTGGATTTAGCTCAGTGGATCCTGAACCTACCCTGAGAGAATCTAAGTTCGGGAGAAAACCGCCGAAAATTCACCGGAAAGATTTTGTGTTCCGGGCCCGAAATTAGCGCCGTGTGCAATAAGGTTGCCAGTTTGTCTGAGATGTTGGATAGCGCAGGCTGGTTTTTCCCGGTCAGCCGTCGAACCAGGCGCGGTTGCCGTAGGCGTCGAGGTGCGTTACCTCGCCGATCGGTTTGCGGGTCGTCGGCCCGTACCGGCCGCGCGGCCAACCGAGCGCAATGACGCAGCATGGCGTTACCGCGCGTGGCAGATCGAGGATTCTCCGCGCCAACGGCAGTCTCCACAGCGGCAAGGTGATCAGCGACGCACCCAACCCCATCGCACGTGCGGCAAGCAACAGGTTCTGCACGCTCGGGTAAATCGAACCCCAGTATCCGGACAGCGCGGCATGGGCATCAATGAAAACGGCACGCGGCCCTCCCGGACGGTGAGTCGCAGGCAGGCCACCACCAGGACCGGGATCTCGGTGAAGTGGTCGACCTGCCACTGGGCCGCGCGCACGATCTTCGCCATCGACTCGTCGCGGTCAGCGGCGCTGCGAAGCAGCCCGCCGTAGGAGAACTTCCAACCCTGGCGGTAGCGCCTGGCAAGCTTCTCTGCGATGCGGCGATCCTTCACGACAATGAACTCCCAGTTCGGGCCGTTGGCACCGGTCGGTGCGCGCAGTGCCAACTCGATGCACTTCAACACCAACACGTCATCGACCAGGTCGGGACGAACACGTCGCACGGCGCGCTGAGTCATCATCGCGTCGAGCAGCGGCATGTTGAGGCCGGCAAGCGCCTCGGCCGTGGTCGGCACAACTCGGGATTCACCTGAGGAGGGAGATACGGAGTTCGGCGTGTCGATCATGCGGCGCTATGTCACAAAGTGGTTTCAGGCATGCTCGGTGATCCACATAGCGGTGAAGTGCTGAATTTCGGGGATCGTCCGGGCGAACTCACGCGCGATAAAGCTCTCGATCGTGCCGCCGACCAGTGGGACTTTGAATTCGACATTCCCGGCCAACGTCAGCCGCGAACCGCTTCCGGTGGGCGCGACCAATGCGGAGCCAGAGCCGGATCCCGGCGCTCCGGACACCGCGACGCTGATCTGTCCGCGGAGCTGACCGTCGATAGGTCGCCACGTCTCGGTGTGCCGGACTTTCAGATCGCGGCGATAGAACTTGGCGACTATCCCCGGCAGCAGGTCGCGGCCCACGTCCTGTGCGGTGGCAACCCGCACGGTTTGGTCGTCGTCGACGATCAACGAGTCCAGCGTGGTGCTGCCGTTAAGGGTCGCCAGCCGGGCCAGCCAATAGTCTTCGCCGCTCAACGCCGCGTGAACCTGTTCGACGGTGGTGGGCGAGTCGACCGATACGTCGAACGAACGCGGCATGGTAAACCGAACCCCCTATCAGGTGATCGTCATTGCGGCTGCGCGGATTCTTCGCCAGCTGTCGCCTTGCCGAACAACCGATCCGCGAGGGCAGCGGCGAAGGCCCGGGTCTGCTCCAGTTGTTCCGGCTGCACGTTGGTCGGCGGGATGCGTATACCCAGGTACCGGTCGCGGTATTCGCCCGACCCCAGGAAACTGGTCAACGACAGCATGGAGCGAAGCGGATCGCCGGGATAGGTGAAATGAATCTCGTCGACGTACTGACCGCCCTGCTGCTCGGCCAGCTCGCGCACCGCTGTGGAGTTTTCCCGCCAAAACTGGCGGCAAACAACGAAGACAGCAAAGGGCTTGCCGGACAGCAGCTTTTGTGCTTCATCGGACTTCAGGAAGGAACGCATCGGCATACTCAGGGTCTGCCACCAGGTCGGCGAGCCGATGCAGATCAGGTCGTAGCCGCCGTTTCGCACGGTATCAGGTGTTCGGATCTCCCCGGTGGCGCCACGTTTCTGCGCGGGCAGCACACTGAGCATGTCGGGCCACACGCGTCGCATCGGGAAGCGCGAAAACCGCTCGGCGTACCGCTGATCGGTGAA
>Ga0335075_10011783_pt1 | contig 13208 bp, 8 predicted proteins | sample Lox_Sample_24_FD_206723 | JGI IMG/M metagenome (GOLD analysis project Ga0335075, IMG submission 206723) | Soil microbial communities from Loxahatchee National Wildlife Refuge, Florida, United States - Lox_Sample_2.4 | ecosystem: Environmental > Terrestrial > Soil > Wetlands | place: USA: Florida...
GTAGCTTTCGTACGTCCAGGAGTGGCTGAGGTTGTACGAGGCGCCGAACCCGAGCGTCTCGGTGGCGGGCCAGAACACCGACAGCGAGTTGCTCCACACCATCGAGGTGTTGTTCGACTCGCCCTCGAAGTACGTCGCGCCCGCCAGCTCGGAGCCGCCGGTGCGCGCGATGCCCGTCACGATCTCGTCGATGACGAGGCCGTCGCGCGTGGTGAACGGGTCACCCGTGTTCGGGTTGCGCGTGGGGTGCGTGTACTCGTGAAAGTTCTTGCGGAAGCCGGTGCCGAGCGAGACGAACACCTTGCCCACCGGCTGCGACGCCGAGAGGCGCGCGCCGACGCTCGTGCGCAGCGTCTCGATGCGCGAGCTCTCGCTCGTCGGCAGCTGCACCGACAGGCCGCCGAAGATCTGCGGGCCGTTCTCGAACTTGTACAGCGAGCGGCCGGCGCTGAGCCCGATGTCGCTGAAGATGATCGTCTGCGGATCGTCGTCGCCGCCCGACTGCGTCAGCTCTTGGCTGAGCGAGGCGCTCGCGGAGATGCGCGTGCCATCCGAGAACATGTACGACGGCGCGAGCGACAGCGACCAGTCGACCATCGGATCGCGGGCGTAACCCCCGCCCCACTGGAACGTGCTCTGGCCGAAGCTCATCTGCGTGCCGATCGCGATGCTGAAGCCGCCGGGCACCACGATCTGCCCGGGGGGCAGCGCGTTCTGCGGCATGGTGCGCGCCGCCTCGGCCTTGTCGCGCGGGAGCACGGCGCCCCCCTTGACTGCCGGTTGGCTCGGCACGGGCGCTTCGGGCAACGTCGGCGTTGCGGGCGGGGGCTCGGGCGCCTGCGCCGCGGGAGCTGCACCGCCAGCAGCCGCTGCTGCATCGAGAGATACGCCGCCGGTGACTGCAGCGCCTTCGGGAGTGGTCGCGGCGGGCGCCGTCGCTGCACCAGGCGCGGTGCTCGGCGAGCCCGGGTCGGCAGGAGCGGTTGGCGCGGCGACGACGGGGGCTGCTTCGACGGGGGCTGCTTCGACCGGAGCGGCTCCGGGAGCTGCTTCGGCCGGCGCGGCACCGGGCGCCGGCGCAGCTTCGGCAGGAGCGGCGTTGCTCGTGTCGCTGGCGGCCTTGTCGCCGCTCGCCGCGGGCTTGCGCGCTGGCGCCGTTGCGGCCGGCGGAGCCGAGGGAGCTGCAGGCTTGGGCGGCGCAGCGGGAGCAGCCCCGGGTGCCGCCTCGACGGGTGCGCTCTCGGCAGGAGCCGGCGCTGCTTGCAGCTCGATGCGATCCTCGCTCGCATCCGGTGACACGCGCTCGCGCCCCTGCACGTCAGTGCGGATCGAGACGGTGCGCTGCGCACGTCGCACGACGCCGCTCTGTTCCGTGATGGCTTTCGATCGCTGCGTGACTGTCGCCTCGAGCGGCGCCCCTTCCCTCGTCGATTCTGCTGCGGGCGCGTTGCTCACCGCACCTGCAGCCACTCCAATCATCACCAGGGTCGCGCCAACTTCGAAAGCCATCAGCAAACACTCATTCGTGGAGACCGACCCCGGGGATGCCGCCCGCTCGGGGACCAGCTGCAGGATAGCTCGCTCGGGGAATATTGGGCGTCGTTCGATGCGACCGCCCGAAAATAGTCGACCGCCGCTGATGTAAAATTCGCTGCGATCTCGCGGAACACCACACCGACAGTGGCTCTTTCCGTGCAGACCGTCGCGCGTTCACGGACGTTTTCCCGAACGCTCGCCAATGTTTTTCAGCGCGCCGTTCTCGCGCGTACCATGCCCGTGCGGGTCATGGTGTGCGCTCGCTTTCGGCAGCGCTGGAGGGCCGAGCGCCGCCACGTCGCCGAGCCCATGGGCCTGGCTCCGGAGCAGCGAAACAACCGAGAAACTCAGCGGTCTTCGGGCGCGGTACCGATCAAGAACAGCAGATCTTCGAGGCTGTCGCGTCCGACACGCGTCGTCAGGTGCAACCACGCTTCGCTCGGTTGGGACAGCGCGTACACGATCGGCGACTGTCCGCGATGGGGCGCGCTCTCGATCTGCTTGGCGGCGCCGTGGCCCAGGCGCAGACGTTCGAATGAGCTCTCGTTCAGCTCTTCCAGCCCAGCAAGGCTGACGAAGCCGCCCGCCAGGATGCGATGCTGATGCAACTCGCCGAGCCCGGCGCGCCCGGCGAGCGTGGCCGACGCCTTGGCACGCGGGCGCTCGGTCAAGAGCGAGATCAGGAAGCGTTCGTCCGCGCCCCAGGCGATGCGCACACCGTCCTCGTCCGGTACGAACACCGCAAAGAGCTCGGGCGGGCGCGTCGCCGGCTCGTCGGGAGCCGCGTCATCGGGCGCTCGGGGCGCCGACTCGTCGGGCTCACCGCTGCTCGCTGCGGGCGGCGCGAACTCCACGTCGAGCACGAAGCTACCGCGCGGCAAGTCACCCGTCGCGGGCCGCCGCTGTTGCATGCGCACGGGCACCCAGGTGGGCCCGAAACCGCTGCGGATCAGGCGCCCGAATTGGGGCCCGAGAATGGGATCGTTGAACGACTTCGCGAGCGACCCGACGTAGTACTGGTACTCGGTGAAGTTGCCGCGCACGCTGTAGAGCTGCCAGCCGAGCGCCTCGAGCCAGGGCGCGCGTGGCCGTTCGCGCGCGCTCGTGCGCTCTCTGGCGCTCCGTTCGCGCGCCGTCGGCGGCGGCAAGCGACCGCTCGCGTGGATCACCGGGCCTTTCGGCATGGGCAGGTAGAGCACGAGCTCGCGCGCTTGCTGCTCGAGCCGGTTCGGCACGCCGCGATAGTCGAGCACCGTACCGAGCAGGGCCGCGAGCGGCTCGCGCAGGCGCGCCAGCGGCCCCGCCTGGAATGCCCAGGAGAAGCCGGCGCCGTCGCTCGCCTCGTGCGCCTGCCAGAACTCGTCTGGCGCCAGGCCGCTCGCGCCCGACCCGACCATGAGCTGACCGAGCGCCGAGCGGCCCGCGGCGGCCGGCGCGAGCACGCTGAGCTCGAGCGCCTGCTCGCGTGCGCTGAGCGAGAACTCGATCGTCGCGCCGTCCAGATCCTCCCCGAGGTAGCGCAGCTCGCGCGTGGCGCCGTCGATGAAGCGCGCCCACTGCGCGTCGAAGCGATCGTTGATGCGCGAGGGCCCGATCAGCGCCGCCAGCAGCTGGCTCATCCAGGCCGACGCGAGACCGCGCGCGCGCTGCTCGTCGAGCTGCGCCAGCGGCGAAGCCCGCAGCGAGATGGCGACGTCGGCCTCGCCGACCGGCGCCAGTGGCAGCGCTCGTGTTGCATGCGGCAACAGCCGAGCCAGCTCGTCATCCGTGGGCGCGCACACCAGGCGCGCCGCAGCGGGGCCGAGCGCGCGGCTCTCGGCGCAAGCCAGCCCCGCGGGTGAAGGGACGTCGCTCGGCTCGGCGGGTGGCGTCGCGGGACGGCCCGGCTCGACCCCCAAACCCAAGCTGAGCGCCCACGACAGCGCCGGTGGCTCTGCCGTCTTGTCGAGCACGACGATGACCTCGATGGGAGCCGTGAGATCGATCGGGCGCGAGGGCTTGCCCAGGCTCGACAGCAGCCACGACTCGAGCGCGTGAGCACCGGGCGACCACGACTCGATCTCGCCAAGCAGCGCGCTCGGATTCTTCCAGCGCCCGGCGAGCACGAGGTCGTCCGGGAGCGACAGCGCGGCCAGCGAAGACTCGAGCTTCTTCGCCAGCCGCTCCGGCGGCGGTGGTGGCGGCGGGGCTTTGGGGGGCGGCTCGGCGCCGCCACACGCCGCGACCCCGATCAGGATCGACAGCCAGAGAATCCCTGACGCTCGGGCTGGCACCCCCATCATTCAGTGGGCCGTACGACTCGGGCTTCCGGCGAGTTGAGACGCCTCGCGCGCGCGCCGTTCGATTTCGTCGAACCGGCCCTCGGACAAGAGCTTCGCCTCGGCGAGCCAGCTCCCTCCGCAGCACAGCACGTTCTCGAGCGTGAGGTATTCCAGCATGTTTTTCGCGTGGATGCCGCCCGTCGGCATGAAGGGCACGTCGGGATACACGGCGCCGAACGCCTTGAGCGTGCCCACGCCACCGAACTGTTCGGCCGGGAAGAACTTCAGGACGTCGACCCCGAGATCGAGCGCCTGCTCGACCTCGGACGGGGTGCACACGCCGGGGCTGACCGCGATGCCCTCGTCGAGTGCATAACGCACGACGTCCTCGCGCAGGCCAGGGCTCACGATGAAGCGGGCGCCAGCGCGCTGCGCAGCGCGAGCCTGCTCGACGCTGCGGATCGTCCCGGCGCCGACGAGCAGCCCCGGCAGCCGCGACAGGATCTCGATGCCCTCTTCCGCCGCGTCGCTGCGAAAGGTGATTTCGACACAGGTGATGCCACCGGCGAGCAAAGCGCGGCCGAGCCCCTCGACGCACTCGGTGTTGGGTAACTTCACCACCGGCACGATCCGGCAGGCGCGGAGCGCTTCAAACACGTCACTCATTTTCGTTGCTCTCTCGATCCAGAAACGCCCCGCATCAGCGGTCGATGCGCGCACCGCCGCCCTTCATGGCGCGCAGCACCTCGGGCAGCGTGGCCATGGTGGTGTCGCCGGGCGTGGTCATCGCCAGCGCACCATGCGCGACGCCGCATTCGAGGGCCCATGCCGGATCCTTACCTTCGAGCAAGCCGTAGATAAAGCCCGAGGCGAACGAATCGCCGCCGCCCACCCGATCCAAGATCATGATCTCCCGGATCGGCACCTGCCAGAACCCGCCGCCGCCCGCGCACACCGCGCCCCAGCCGTTGACGCTGGCCGACGTCGCCTCGCGCAGCGTGGTCGCCACGAGCTTCAGGTTGGGGAACGTCTCCTGAACGCGGCCCACCATGCGGCGGAAGCTCTCGACATCGATCTCGGTGAAGTCTCCGTTGCCTGCCTCGAGCTCGAAGCCGAGCGCAGCCGAGAAGTCTTCCTCGTTCCCGAACAGCACGTCCACGTACGGCACGAGCGCGCGGTTGACCTCGCGCGCCTTGGCCTGACCGCCCACGTCCTTCCAGAGCGAGGCGCGATAGTTCAGATCATAGGAGACCATCGCCCCCCCTTTTTTGGCAGCGCGCATCGCGCGCAGCGCCACCTCGGGCGTGCCGTCAGACAGCGCCGCAAAAATTCCTCCGGTGTGGAACCAACGGGCGCCGATGCCCGGCCCGAACAGGGCATCCCAGTCGATGTCGCCCGGCGACATTTGGGAGATGGCGGTGTGGCCGCGATCGGAACAGCTGAGCGCTGCGCGAGGACCGAAGCCGCGCTCGACGAAGTTGAGCCCGTTGCGCAGCCGACGTCCCACCCCATCGTATGGCTTCCAGACGAGGTAGCGCGTATCCACGCCGCCCTGCAGCATCAGATCCTCGACGAGACGCCCGATCGGATTGTCGGCGAGCGCCGTGACGATCGCAGCGCGCTGGTTGAAGCAGCGACGCAGCCCGCGAGCGACGTTGTACTCGCCGCCCCCTTCCCAGGCGTTCAGGGTGCGCGCCGTGTGAATCCTCCCTTCGCCGGGATCGAGCCGGAGCATCACTTCGCCCAGGCTGACGATGTCGAACTGAGCAAGGCTCTTTGGTTTCACGTCATCAAACAGGTTGGCCATGCGCGCATCCTTACCCCACGCCGCACCGCGGATACAGCCGGCGCGTGGCTCGACGCGCTGCGCGCGTACCGAGATCGAAAGGCTCCTCTCTCGACGCACTCGTCGCCTCTCATCTCCGCTCCGATCCCGGGCGCCGTCTCGGCTGCCCCGCGTCCAACGGGAGCCGGCTACTCGGCCGCGAGGTCGGCACTGCGCTGCTGCGTCATGTGCGGCTCGGCAAGGGAACGCCTTCGCACTCGTCGTGAGTTTGCTAAAGAAGCGGTTCTCACGGACATCGGCGCTCGTCTGCTCATGAGGGGGTGCGGAAGTGCGTGGCCCCTCGCTCAGATACGCTACCCTCAGAAGCCCTCAGAGGATCACCGGAGAGACCCATGAAACCGTCGGACCGCTCACTCGATATCGCCGTCATTGGTCTCGGTCAGGGAGGAGGCAATCTCGCCGCCGAGTTTGCCCGCCGTGGTTACCGTGCCATGGCCCTGAATACGGCGCGCACGGATCTGTCGGCGCTCGGTGCCGCCAACCACCCCGCGCTCTCCGAGGCACAACGCCTCTACATCGGCATCGACGGCTATGACGGCGCCGGCGCCGACCTGAACTACGGGCGGCAGTGCGTGATCGAGAGCGCCGAGCGCATCCGGGAGATCGTGGCGCGCCACACCGAGGGCGCCGACGTGGTGCTGCTGACGGCGGGCCTCGGCGGTGGCACGGGCTCCGCGGTGAGCGAGCTGGTCAAGGTGCTCGAGTCGCTGGAGCTGCCGCTGACCACGCTGGCCACGCTGCCGGGGGACCAGGAGAGCGGCATCGCCAAGGTCAACGCCGTGCGCGCCGTGAGCGATCTCGTGAAGATCCCCGACCTGGGGCTCATCTTCGCCGATAACGCGCGGCTCGCCGAGCTGCACGGCAACGTCACGCTCGACGAGTACTTCGAGCGCATCAACGCGATCATCATCGAGCCGCTCGACGCCTTCAACCGGCTCAACCAGCGCCCCGGTCTGCACCCGATCCGGACGCTCGACGGCGAAGACTTGCGCACGCTGCTGATGTCGACGGGCGTGCTCAACTACGCCGAAGGGCAGCTGCAGGGCCTGAGCGTCGATGGCGTCACCGAATGGGTGAGCAACGCGCTGGTGAACAGTGGGGTGATGCCGGCAGGGTTTTCCATGTCGGACATTGCCTACCTCGGACTGGTCGTCGAGGCGTCGGCGGACGTGCTGTCGAGCACGCCGTTCACGTTCTTCAACGAGGTGAGCGAGCGCATCAAGAGCGGCACCTCGGGCGCCGGCATCTACATGGGCGTCTACAGCAACGACCAGATGGGTTCGCATTCGGCGACGCTGCGTCTGCTGGCGTCTACGCCGACCCTGCCGAAGGGCATTCAGAGCATCGTCAGCGCCGCGCAGCGCGAGGGCAGCGCGCTGCGCGACAAGCTGAGCCGCAGCGTCGCCAGCCTCGAGCTCGGCGACATCGAAGAGTTCGACCTGCTGCCCGCGCGCTCGGGTTCGACGCCGCCAGCGGGCGGCGCGGCACGCCGGCGTTCGGTGCGCCCGAGCCGGCGCGTGCAAGCTCAGAATACGCGCAGCCAGCTCGATGCACCGTCGCTCGGTCAACCCGCGCTGGGCCAACCGCTGCCGTCGCGCAACTCCGAGCAGCCCGCGCAACGGGCGCCAAGCTCCGCGGTCGCGCAGCGGCCCGCGCCCGAGCCGCAGCGTCAGAACCAGCCCGAGCCGCAGCGTCAGAGCCAGCCCGAAGCTCTGCGCCAGAGCCAGCCCGAGGCTCTCCGTCAGAGCCAGCCCGAACAGCCCGCGCGCCAGAGCCAGCCCGAAGCTCTCCGTCAGAGCCAGCCCGAGCAGCCCGCGCGCCAGAGCCAGCCCGAAGCTCTCCGTCAGAGCCAGCCCGAAGCTCTCCGTCAGAGCCAGCCCGAACCGCAGCGCCAGATCCGCGCCGAGCTGACGCCGCGCGCGAGCCAGGCCGAGGCTTCGCCACGTGTCGCCGAGCTCAATCGCCAGAGCATGCGGTCGACGCAACCCGCGATCCCACGCGCCCTCAGCAACGCGCCTGCAGCGCGCGGCGACGACGCGCACGATCCGACCGCCGACGTCGGCGACCGCTCCGAGCCCGAGACGTACGATCGTCTCGTCGACGCTTTCCTCAACACCGACTCGGAGTCGATCCGCCGCCGCATCGCGACCCGGCTGCACTCTTCGCGCAACTCGGATCACCCGCTCGCGCGCTTCTACGCGAACCGCGCCATCGAGCGCTTGGTCGACGCCGGCGAAGAAGAGGCGCTCGAGAGCGTGATGAGCCAGATCGGCGCGGAGTAATCGGCAGGCTCCGGGCTTCGGCGACGAGGGGCTCACCTCGAAGCTCGAAGCCCGGCGCTCGTCCAGCGCTCGCTTCGAGCAGCGTCGGGCCCCCAGAGCGCCAGCCACCGGCTCAGAGGAACAGCCGGCCCCTCACAGGGCCAGCCACATCGCGTTGTCTTCGCCGCTCGTGAGGCGCACCGTCAGGCCAAAGAACGCCCAGATCTCGTAGCGTTCGTCGAGGCGGAAGCCCGATTGCGACAGCGCTCGCCCGCGCAGCGCACCGCGCACGCCGAAGTTGAGCAGCACCAAGTCGCTGAGTCGATAGGTCACCGGCACCTCCGCGCGTACCTGGGTCGCGTCGGGCGTGATGGCCTGAGAGGCGACGGGCACCATCATGCCGTCGACGTTCGTCGTCTCGCCGCCGACGGTGGTGCTGGCGCCGCGAATGACCGTGTAGAACGAGGCGTTCGGGCCGATGCTCCACTCGCGTCCGATGTCGATCGTGGAGCCCGCGTCGACGGACGCTCGCGGCTGCGAGGTGCCCGCGATGGGATCGAAGAACCAGTCGATGCCCGAAGCGAAGTTGGCCGACACGCGCACGTTGCGCGCACGGTGCAGCTCGGAGTTGAGCTGGATGCTGCCAGTGCCACCGAGCGCATCGCCGGGATTGCTGCCATCGGCGGTGGCGAGCGTGATCACGTAAGCGAAGCCACCCGAGAGGGCGAGCGTCGTCTGCTTGCTGAGCTGGCGCTCCCACGACAGATCGGGCGAGAGTAACAGGAAGCGGCCCGTGTCGGGGAACCACTGATAGGTGACCTCGCCGTTGGCGGCGACGCGGTCTTGACGCGACAGCGCGTAGGAGAAGCTCGAGCGGCCGCTGACCTGCGCACTCTCGGGCACCGTGCCCACGACGAGGTTGGAGAAATCGCCGCCGTCCATCGTCACCGGGGGCGGTGTGGCGGGAGCATCGTCGTCGAGCGGCGTCGTGTATTGGGCGGAGACGTCTGCCGTCCAGCGGAAGCGCCGCGTGATGTCGTAGGAGAAGCCCGTCTGGCCTTCGGCGCGCACGATGTCCACCACGGCGGCACGCACAGCGCTCGAACCCACGGGGAACAAACCCGATGCGGTATAGTCCAGCTCGCCGACGCTGAGCCCCGCCGTCGACGTCCACGCCATGTTGCGGGCGGTGAGCAGCGTGTCGTTGAGCTGCAGCTGGTGCAACAAGAGCGGCCGGCTCACGTCGAGCTGGTTCGGAACGCGATAGAAGACGCGCGGCGTGTACGCGAGCGAGAGCGTGTTGGTGAGCGAGCGCAGCCGCAACCCGACGCCCGGCACCAGGGTGAAGGTGAGCGAGTTCTCTTCCGGACCCGTGAGTTGCACGGGAGCGCGGCCCGCGGCGACCTCGCCGTCAACTCCGGCAGCGACCTCGACGACGGAACCTGAAGCGATGAAGGCGGCGAGCAGACAACACGCGGGACCGGGCATTGGAACGGTCAGCCCCTCATTCGACTACGATGACATCGCTGTCATTGAGACGAAAACGGGCGCTGATCGCTTCGGGGCCAGCGAGATCCCTCAAGCGGAAGCGGATGCGCAGCAAGTGGGGCTCGCGCCGCACCACGTAGATCGAGTCGCTGTCGGCGAACTCGTTCAGGCCGCCGGCGTTGGCCAGCGCCGCCAGGATGCCTTCGTCGTACTGCATCTCGAAGCGGCCTGCCCGCTGCACCTCGCCGATCACCGAGACGCGGATCGGCCGGCGCTTGGTGACCGAGATCGTGACTTGAGGCCGCACCAGGATGCCGGCGAGACGGGCCGTCAGCTGTTGCCCGGCCTCTTTCGTGGTGAGCCCGCTCAGCGGAATGCTGCCGACGACGGGCTGGATGTAGCTGCCGTCGGGCCCGATCAAGAACGTGCCGGACAACGCCTGCTGATCGGCGACGAGCACATAGATCTCGTCGCCGGGGCCGATACGATAGACCGCCGCCTGATCGTCGGGCTTGCCCAAACGGCTTGCCCAAACGAAGGGCTGGGGCTGCGCACAACCCGTCGCCGGCAGCGAGCCACCGCTCACCGCGAGCAACGTGAAGGCGCCGAACATCATCCGCTTCGCTTTCGTCACCACACCCGCCATTTCCACGGTCACGATGCACCCCACGCCGATCGAGCCACGGGGCAAACTCTTTCCGCCAGCATGCGCGGACGCTGCCACCGAGAGCGCGGAAAACCAATCACAAAGTGAGAACGCCGGCACGCGGCAGGCGTCGGCACCCGTTTTGGTGAGGCGTGTTCGGCGCACGTCACCCGACAGCGTCGCGACGGCGACATTGCCCTGGCGCTCGAAGCGTTGCGCCGAGCAGTCTCCCGAGGCCGATCCCATCGACTCGAGCTGGGCCGGAATGCCCCGCGCCGCGCGCGTGTCGTGTCACGCGCGTGCACGAGCGGTTCGCTAGCGACTTCGAGAATCCAGCCTGACACCCAATAGATATATAAGATTGTTCCACGAGGCTTGCCGGGCTGGCGCGCGGGTCCAATGCTCCATGCATGAGCAACACCGAGCGAACGATCGTCGTCGGCGTCGACTACTCGGACCACAGCATTCATGCAGTCGATGAAGCGCTGCGCGCGCACGCCGAATCCCGCATCGACGCAGCGGCCCGTGTTCGCCTCGTGGCGATGCTGGTGCTGCCCGGCAGCCCGGTTGCCGGGGTGCCCGACGCCGAAGCGATGACGCGCGATCTCGTCGAGCGCTCGAAGGACAACCTCGTCCAGCTGCTGCAAGCGCGCGCACGGACGCTCGGTGTCACGCTGGGGGACGTCGAGCCGCGGGTGGATTTTGGGCCGCCTGCCGAGCGTCTGCTCGCTGAAGCGAAGGCGCGTGGCGCCGATCTGATCGTGGTGGGAACGCATGGCCGCGAGGGGCTCTCGCATCTGCTGCTCGGCTCCGTCGCCGACGAGGTGATGCGGAAAGCCCAGTGTTCGGTGCTCGTCGCGCGCGCTTCCGGCGCCGCTCGAGGGCGCAGCGCCGACACGTCCGCGCGCACGCCAGCCAGAGAACGCGCGCCGGCGGCGCTCGGTCGCGCGCCTGCGGCCCCGACGACGGAGGCCTTCGACGTCGGCGACGAGCCGACGGTCGTGTCGGAGCCCCACATCGACGCGGGGCGCGTGGTGTTGCACGTGCTCGATGCACCGAGCGGTCAAGTCTTCGTCTGTGCCTTCGCAGACGCCACGACGCTCGGGGTCGAGCCGCTCGAAGGCAGCTGGGTGCCCGCTCCGTCGAGCGACGCGCGCGCTCGCGTGGCGCGCATCGCGCACGACGCGGCCTCGAAAGAGCGGCCTCTGTTCGACGAGCTGTTCGAGGAGATCGCGCGGCGCCGAGCACGCGCCGACGCGCCCTGAGCGGGCGCCGACGGCCCTCAGCGCACCTTGTCGGCGAGCCCCGGCTGCAGGCCGCTCAGGCGCAGCCACAGGCGCTGCTTCGAGAACTCGCCGTGGCGGCTGCGCAGGCGCGCGAAATCCATGTCGCAGCGGGCGAGCTCGAGCGCCGACTGCTTGCGATTGATGCCCCATTGGGTGGTGACGGCGCACTCGTAACCGGCGCTGCGCACCGCCGCCGTCACCCTCGCGTCGTAGCTGCCGCCCGGATAACAGAACGAGCGCACCGGCGCCCCGAGCGCATCGGACAGCTGTCGTCGCGACGCTTCGACCTCTTCGCGCACGCGCGCGTCGGGCAGCTCGGCCAGGAGCGAGTGCGACAGCGAATGGCTACCGATCTCGTGCCCCGCGCGCGCGAGCTCGCGCACCTGGTCCCAGCTCATCACACGCGCGAAGTCGGGCACCTGATCGCCGCCGATCGCCTTCTCGAGCGCCTCGATCGCTTCGTGCCGGCGATCGGGCGAGAGGGGCTTGGCGGCGGCGACGCCCTGCTGGGCGAGACGCAAGGCATCGTCGGGCAGGATCGCGGCAAACGAGCTCACGCTCAGCCCGAACGGGGCGAGCAAGCGGTCGAAGTCGACAGAACCGGGCTTGCGCACCGCCGCGACCGCACGGAGCAGCGCGAAGGCGAGCCGATCGTGCCAGGGGCTCTGAGCCTGAGCCACGTGGGCGACGGGCACGAAGAACGTCGCGCGCAGCGAGAGCTTCTCGAGCACGGGGCGCGCATACTCGTAGTTGTCGAGCGCGCCGTCATCAAAGCTGATGCCGAGCGGGGGCCGCCCCGCGGCGGCGCTGCGGGACGCCTTCCGCGATCCACTGCGGGACAGCGGCGCTCCGTTGCCCTTCCAGTGCCGGTACGCTTCGATCACCGAGCTGCACTCGAAATGTGGCTCGAGCTCGCTCAACACGAGCTCGAGCTGCTCGGGCGTGAGCGCGAGGCCGTGCAACGGATATTGCCGCAGCTTGTCTGCCGGCAAGACGCGGTGGAAAGTGATGATCGTCAGCGCGCCGCGCGCGAAGCGCGAGGGCGAGGTGGCCCCGACGCGCGCGAGCAAGTCGGCCCAGCCGTCGCGCAGGAGCGGCTTCGAGGCGGCACCGACCGCTCGTATGCCATCGACCGGGCCCTGCCCTTGCCAGCCCCGCGACAGCTGATCGCCGATCTGCCGGATGGCATTCAGCATCGTCAGGGCGCTCCGTTGATGACGCTGCCTTTGGCCACCGTCTCGTCGGCGACCACCCCGTCGACAGCAGAGCGCGAGGGCTCGGTGCTGGCGGGCGCGGCCCGCGCTGCGCTCGCGGGATCCGCCGTCTTGTACTCCATCAGGCCGGAGTAGCGGCCGCGCAGGCGATTGAGCCAGTAGGTGGCGACACCGATCGACTCCGGCACCTTGCCGAGCATGCAGAAAGCAGCATAGAGCGCGGCGTGCTGCGCCGGATCGCCCTGGCGGCGGCGCTGCCGATAGGCCCCGTACGCGGCGCGGGCGTACGCCGCGGGAACGAACAGCAGCGCACCGGCCGTGAGCGGACCGAAGCCGATGCCGGTGGCAGCGAACACGAGCGCGCCGCCGAAAACTGCGGGCAGCGCCATGCCGTAGGCCAGCGCGCTCAACGTCTGCCGCACGTTGTGGCGCGTCTTGCCGCGCCCGTGCATGGCCATGCCTTCGGCGAAGCTGTGGCCGCCGCGCGTCGCCCGCGTCCACCATTGCGCGAAGCGTGCCATCGCAGCGTCGTGCAGCGTCATCTCGGCGTCGATGCGCAAGATCTTGTGGCCACGCTCGCGCACGCGCACGCACAGCTCCGGCTCTTCGCCGGCGATCATCCGAGGGTTGAAGCCGCCGACTTCGAGGAAGACGGGGCAGCGAAACAACA
>Ga0335075_10011784_pt1 | contig 13208 bp, 11 predicted proteins | sample Lox_Sample_24_FD_206723 | JGI IMG/M metagenome (GOLD analysis project Ga0335075, IMG submission 206723) | Soil microbial communities from Loxahatchee National Wildlife Refuge, Florida, United States - Lox_Sample_2.4 | ecosystem: Environmental > Terrestrial > Soil > Wetlands | place: USA...
GGCGACGAATATCCCACACTGATATATCAAAACAGCTGGGTAGTGCTCGATCAAACGACAACGAGCTCCGGGGATTCCTTCTCTTACGATCCCACCAGCGGTGGAGTGCTTGAATACAAGTACCCGACCGGGCTCTTGTCCAAGTATAAGAACCTGGTCTACACAGATGGTGGCGCGGTAATCTACAAGTGATTCAGCCCGCGACCTCGGTGATGGCGTCGTCCGCCCCGGCCGGGGCCCAGGTCCGCACGCCCAGGCCGACCAGGCCGTCGCGGTCCTGCGCAGATATCAGCGGGCTGCACTCGCGGTAGAACGGGTCACCGGCGGGCCACGGATAGTCGTGTATTCCGGGGGCGACGAGAACCAGGCTGCTGACCCGGGCGGGATGGCGGAGGGCCAGTCCGAGCACGGTCCCACCGCCCGCGCTGTGCCCGACCGCGACCGCCTCGCCGATGGCGAAGTGGCCGAGGAGCGCCTCCAGATCACCCGGCCCTAGTGATCAGGGCGTGGGCGTCGCAGCGGCGACCTTGTCGTACATGTCGAGGTAGGACTCCACGATTGTGCTCCACGAGAACCGCCGGGCCTCCTCAACCGCCCGGTCGCCCATCTGCTCTCGTTCAGCATCGCTCATCTCATTGAAGCGAGTGATGCCCGCCGCGATTCCTTCACTGCTGGTGTCTATGAGTATTCCTGCGCCAGCCTTCTCTATGGAAGGCGCCAGGCCGCTTACTTTGCTAACTATGACCGGGACGTGGCAGGCCATCGCTTCCAGCAGCACAATTCCTTGCGGCTCGGAGATCGAAGGCAAAATAAACGCGCTACACGTGGAATAAAAGCTCTTTATAGCGTCGCGGTCGAGCCTGCCATGCAGTGTAACGTTGGAGAGCCCCCGCTCGGCGATGAAGTTCTCCAGATCCTGTCGACGCTCGCCGTCACCGACTATGTCAAGCCCGTACATCCCGCCCAGGGAATCCAGCGCTTCCAGCAGGTTGATCAGGTTCTTATGAACACTGAGCCGTCCTACAAAGAGAAGCCGCGGCGCCTGGGCGGAGGAGCTCCGCGGGACACTGAAGTAATCATCAGTGATGCCGTTGGTCATGATTTGGACGTCTTTGTCCGGGTACTGCTGGAGGATCTCGCGCCTATGCTCGTCGTTGATAACGACGACCAGCGCCGCGTCGCGTATCACGCGGCTGAGGACGAGCTTCTTGTAGAGCGGGAGCAGTCTGCCCATCGTGCCTGAAGGGATGAAGTCGAAGTGCAGGTGAAGAACATATTTAAACCGAGCGATCCTCGAAGCCAGCCAGGTCATCTCCGGGGTGAATATCTGCCCCACGTGCAGATGAACGACGGTAGTGCGCTTCACGTGCTTTATCAGCCAGGGCACCAAATTCCAGATAATCGCGGCGTGGGCAAACTCCGTACTTTTCAGCCGAGCCACTCGCACGCCGTCTTCAATGCTGAGCCCCTTGGTCGCGCCAAGATCCGAGGTGGCGACTTCCACCTCTACGTCGGCTGACTTCACTTGGTTAGCCAGATCGCGAACGGCGACCTCTTGGCCGCCCAGATGAGGCGGATAATAAGCAGAGACGAGAACTACTTTCGAGGTGGTCATGCGGAGGATGCCTCAACAATCTCTATGCACTGCTAGGTGGTTGCAAGGGAAGCGGCCCGAGCAGGCATCACGGGCCGACCTCCGAGGCATCCTATCGAATCTGCCCCTTTGGCAGGGTTGGTCGACGAAAACGCCATGTGATCCTAGCCGACCATGGTCGACTCGCCGGGAGACGGCCCCGCCCCGGCGGGCCGCGGTGGTGCCGCGCCGCTCGTGCTCGAGCTGCGCCGCCCGGTCGCAGGCGCACGCACCGATGGGCTGCCCGTGAGGGGGCAGAACAGCGGACGGGTCAGCACGGCCTACGCCGGTCGGGTAGGGTTGCGGCGTATCCGATAGATAACGTGGCTATTTGGCACTGGGCAAAACGGGGTCGGCCGTGAAGATACTGCATATTTCTAAAAAGTATAAAAACGCACTCGGCGGTGATTCCGTCGTCGTCGGTAACCTAGAGGCGCAACAGCTAGCTCGAGGGCATGAGGTCATTGTCCTTAGCTCCAACTGCGACGAGATCATCGGCGACGAACGACACTACAAGTTCGGGCTGCCCGCCACCGCGGCGGCGCTAGACAATATCAGCCTGCCCCGGCTCGTGTCACTGGGCGCTCTGTTCTTCAAGACCTTCGCGGTGCTGCGCAAAGAGCGACCTGATGTCGTGCACACGCATTCAATTGACATGGCCTTTATCGCCTCTTTCGCAGCGCGCTGGTTCAAGATCCCGATCGTGCATACGTTCCATATTCTGACGTTCCCGGATGCGAACCAGGATGCGCTGCGCCGCAAAACTGAATTGTTCTTCACGAGGGGCGCAAGGGCGCAAGTCGTAACTTCGCCGAATCAAAACGACGTCGATCACCTGAAGCGCGTGGGCGTAAAAAACGCAAGGTTCATGAGTAATGGTATCGATCTTGCGTTCTGGAAGAACGAGAAGAAGACGTCGCATGACGTATTTACGTTCATCACGGCGGCCCGCCTTGAACGGCAGAAGGGGATTGAGTACCTGATCCGAGCGGCGGCCGAGCTGAAGAACGTCGGAGGCCCGTTTAAGCTGGTCATCGTGGGCGAAGGCTCGCTGGAGGAAGAGCTCAAGGCGCTGGCTAAGGAGCTCTCGGTGTACGAAGACATTGAGTTCGTGGGGCGTAAGACTCCGGCCGAGGTCCGCGACCTCTACGCACTCAGTGATGTGGTGGTCCTCCCATCGCTGTGGGAGGCGGCGCCGCTGGCCATGTTCGAGGCGTGGGCGATGGAACTGCCCCTCGTCATTACCAATGTGGGCATGTTCGCCAGCGAGGTCGACGACAAGGCCTACGCCAAGATCGTCGAGGCCGGCGATTCCTATGCTTTGGCCAAGGCTATGGAAGAAGTGCTGACCGATGCCAAGAAGCGTCAGGACATGATCACGGCGGGCAATGAAGTGGTCCAGAATTACACGTGGGCGGCAGTGGCCAATATCGCCGACGACCTGTATGCCGAAGCACGAGGCAAGGCGGGTAAGTCATAAGGGGAGCCCGCTCATTGAGAGGCGTCTGGCGACACGATTTGCGATCGAGCAATGACGTACTGTATCCGCGTGGTTTGCCGGATCGCCTCAGGCCAGTGCCGAGGCTCCTGTAGACTCGTGCGCAACGTTCGCGCATCGCTCCAGTTCAAGGATTGTGCAACTTATGTCAGCCGATCGTCCAGGGCCCGGGGCTGGCCCTGCGCCAGAGCGGTCTGACGACGCCAACGACGACGAGCAGGCGCGGGGCGGCTCCAGCGGGCGGACCTCGGGTCAGCGACCTCCGGCCACCCGGGCGGAGTCGTATTACTTCGGGGACGGCCGCGGCGCGGGGCCGCGAGCCCGCCGTCCGAATTGGGACACCGGGGACCTCGACGCCGGGTCGTATGAGCGCCAAATGGCCGGTATCAGGGCGCTTACTTCCCTCGGATATGAAGTTGCCGCGAGCCCCCGGTCTGGCGATGATAACGCTCCGCCGACGGAAGAGAGGCCTCGGCTAGACCGGCCCGGTGTCATTTCAAGGATTCGTCAAAACCGCGCCCCGGGTCACCGGGCTCCGGCCACGCGAGCAGAGTCATATTACTTTGGGGAGGAGCGCGGTACGGGGCCGCGGCCTCGTCGCCCGAATTGGGACACCGGAGGCATTGACGCCGGGTCGTATGAACGCCAGATGGCCGGTATCAGGGCGCTTACTTCCCTCGGATATGAAGTTGCCGCGATCCCCTGGTCCAGCGAGGATATCCCTTCGCCTGCAGAAGGGAGGCCTAAGCAAGGTCGGCTCAGTGTCATTTCAAGGCTTCGCCAGGACGAGATGACCTGGAACTCCCTCTTCCTCATAATGAGTACCGGGCTGCAGTCAGGGACGGGCTTCCTGTTCTGGATCATCACCGCTCGCTTGTTCAGCGTCAGTGACGTCGGAAAGGGAAGCGCCCTCATTTCCGGGGCTGGCCTCATTGGCATCCTGTCTCTCATCGGCCTTAATAGCGGCATGGGCAGGTATCTGCCGAACGCGCGCAACCGAGATGCGCTCATCAGCTCTGGGCTCACTGTAGTAGCGGTGCTCGGCGCGCTAGGAGGACTTCTCTATATCCTCCTGACTCCGCTCATAGCTCCACAGCTCGATTTCGTCGAGAAGAGTCCCGTACTGCTTGTCGGCTTCGCGCTGGTGACCTCGCTGGCCGCCGTTAACACGCTGACGGACGTCATATTCGTCGCATCGCGGAAGGCGAAATACACCACTTTCGTTGATGGTGTTCTGGGCGGGATCGGGAAGCTTGCGCTCGTCGCTGTACTGACCGGAGCTGGCGCGTACGGGCTCTTCCTCGCATCGGCGATAGGCACGGCGCTCGCGGCCCTGTCAAGCCTCTTCCTGATCATAACGGCAATGCGCGTCCGCCTCGACCTGCGAGGGCCACTGGAAACCCTCAAGCCGCTGCTCCGATTTTCCGGTGCCAACTATCTGGGCACCGTGATGAACGTGCTGACCATCCTCATAGTTCCGATCATCTTGCTCGATCGCCTGGGCGCGACTCCGGCCGGCTATTTCTTTGTCATCCTCCAGATGGCGCAGATCGTATATACGGCCGCACTCGCGCTGGAATCGACGTTTCTCACCGAAGGCTCACGGGCCGATGCGGATATGCGTCACCTCAGGCGGCGCAGCCTCCGGCTACTTGTACTGTTTTTCGTCCTGTCGGCAGTGATATTGATCGGGGCCGGACGCTGGCTGCTCCTTGCGTTCGGGCAGCCGTACTATCATTACGGCTACACCAGCCTCATCATTCTCGTGCTAGCGGCCGGTCCGATATCCGCGAATTACTGGCTCCAGACGGTGCTACGGCTAGCAGGCAAGCTCCGAGCCATCATCATCGTCAATATAGTCGGAGCCATAGCGACGTGCGGGTGCGTCTGGATCGGCTCTTCGCATGGGCTCACAGGCGTGTCATGGGGATGGCTCGCTGGCGCCCTCATCACCACCGTCGTAGCAGCAGGCGCAGCTCGAGAAGGACGTCCAGGTCCGACGACGAGCTCCTCGTCGAATCGCAGGATGACCGCCTCGTCGAAGACGATCCGCGCATAGGAATCGCTTCCGCGTTACTGGGCCGGGTGCGGCCGGCATCACCACACGCTGCACTCGAGGGCCCCGCCGCGGTCGGCGGAACGGATTGCCGCTGGTCAAGCGCCAGCTGGACCACTGTGATACCCGGGACACACTCAGGAACCGCTAGCACGACCGTCAGCGGCAGCCACCGGACAAGCTGGAGAATCAAGGCTAGCAATGTGCAAAGGTAGCGCCGCTCAGAAACAGCCGCTGCTAGGGTGGAGCCCGTGCTTACGCGAGGACGTTCTCGACACCGCAGCGTGGCGCATCCGAGTACCAGCCGTAGCTCAGAAGCCGACCCCCGTCTGCGCCCGCGTAGCAGCTCGGCCTCGCTAGGATAGGTCGCCCGAAATGTTCAGCCGTTTCCGCCGGATACTGCTCATCCCGAAGCGAATACTGCTCATCCCGAAGTTTGGCCTACTCGCCATCAGCGTGGCCCTGGTCGGGGCGTGCGCAGCGGGCGTTCCGTTGATCGCGACGGCCGCAAGCCCAGGCTCGGTCGCGGAGGCGCGTGGCGGAGCCGGCGTCCTCGGCAGCATGGAGGCGGCGGCGACCCCGGCGGTTGCGAGCCTTCCTGCTTCCGCGACTCCGAGCAAGAGCGCTAGCACGAGCAAGAAGACCCCGTCCGCCAAGACTGGTAGCGCAGGAAACGCAGGAGCAGTTGCCAACGGTCCTACTGTCTTTGGATACGCGGCTCCCGAGATCCTGGCCTGGTCGCAGTCCGAACAGGTCCAGCAGCTCGAGGCGATGAAGGCAACGGGCGTCACCTCGATCAGGCTCGACGCGAGCTGGTGGTGGGGGCAGCCGAACGGCCCGGGCAGCTACGACTGGGGGCCACTGGATCAAGTGATGTCGGCCATCCAGCAAGTCGGCATGACCGCTGACCTGATCATCGACGGATGTCCGGCCTGGGCTGCTGTTTCCGGCCAGGCGGGCAATCAGAACGCCTCGCCGGCTTCTCCTGCCGCCTACGCCACCTGGGCTGCCGCGGTGGCCCAGAGGTACGGCGGCAAGGGCGCGAAGTACTTCGAGATCTGGAACGAGCCGAACAATCCGCAGTTCTGGGCCCCGGCCCCGGATCCGGCCGCGTACACCGCGATCCTGAAGGCGGCCTATCCGGCGATCAAGGCAGTGGATCCGTCCGCCATCGTTCTCTCGGCCGGCCTCTCCCCGGCCGTCAATGACGGTGACAGCATCTCGCCGATCACGTTCCTCCAGGACATGTACGCCGACGGTGCACAGGGAAACTTCGACGGACTCGGCTTCCATCCCTATAGCTACCCGGTCGACCCGAATGTCGATAATCCCCAATCGGCATGGTCCCAGATGGATCAGACCGACCCGTCCATACGCAGCATCATGGAAGCGAACGGCGACGGTTCGAAGAAGATCTATATTACGGAGTTTGGCGCCCCGACGGACGATCCGTCAGCCGCTAACGTCAGCGAATCCGATCAGGCCGCTGAACTGAGTGAAGCGATATCCGAGGTCAAGACATACCCCTGGGTTGGGGCCTTCTATATCTTCACCTGGGAAGACGGGGACGGTACCGGATTCGGCGTGCTGAACTCTGACGGCTCGCAAAAACCGTCGTACTCCGCCGTCGTCTCCGCCTTGCAGGGTTAGCGCTCGCCACGCCCGGTCGGGCATCCGTGTCAGCTCGGCGAGGCACAGCTCGAGTAGCTGTGCCTCGCCGTTGCTGTGCGCCGCGCTCCAGGCCGCTCACGGCCGGGCTGGGGACCGGCGCTGGACCCCTGGCCGCTGCCCGCGACTGACAGGTGCCCGGCGGCCATGCCCGGGTGACCCCAGGTCTCCGGCAACGCCCGGCCGCGCGTCGGCCGCGGCGGTCGTCGAGGGCGCCTGAGCCACCGTCAAAGGGTCGTAGCCCGCACAAGCCAGCACAAGCCAGGCCCCACGGCTTCCAGGTGCTGCGCGGCCGCCGGGGTCGGTATCCGCCCGCGCCCGCAGCTAGAGGCGACTCCTGTCGGCCCCCGGCCAGCCATCTCTTTCGGTCGTGTACCGACTCCACTGCGCAACCACTGTTAAAGGTCTGCAAAAACGTCCGAGCCTCTACTATCATGCTGTGTGGTTACCTAGCACGCGGTATCCCCCAGGTGAGTGGATGTGAGACAAAGTGACATGCTGTGTGAATGTGTTGCATCGCCCCGTCGGGCGGCAACACGCGGCTAGCTATTTAGCAGGACCACAGCCCGGCCATCGCAGTAGCGCGGGCTCGGGGCGTCCGACCGATCAATTTCCCGACTATCTATCCGTTTCGATGCTGAACAGTCGTCCGTTAGAGATGACTAACCCTCTTAGGTAATTGTCTTTGCAGTAAAAGCATGGCTTTCTTCTAACGCGTACGTCCAGTAAGCGTAGTACCACCTCGGTAGCGCATCCCCCGCTATGCGCCAATAGGTCGATGTTTCTATTCGTCATCCCTGAATAAACAAAGGTATGGCCAGGGGGGAATTAACGTTGAGGAATAAACTCGTTGTCGCCCTCGTGTGCGACGTTGTGGCTCCGCACAGCTACGGAGGCCGGGAGTTCCGCTACCAAGCGCTTCTGCCTCGGCTAGCCGACCATGTCGATATGCACGTTTACACCATGCGGTGGTGGGACGGCCCCAAGGTTTACACAGAAAACGGCGTCACGTTCCACGCGATCTCGCCGCGACTGCCGATGTACACGAAGAGCGGGCGTCGGTCGATCATCCAGGGGATCGTTTTCGCGTTCTTCTGCCTGCGCCTGCTGAACTACCCCTTCGATGTCCTCGACGTGGATCAGATTCCGTACATCCACCTCTTCCCGCTCCGTCTGATTGCGACCATCCGCCGGAAACCCCTCATCGCAACTTGGCACGAGGTGTGGGGCCCGGACGCCTGGCGCCAGTACCTCAAGTGGCTCGGGTGGATCGGGTGGTTCGTCGAGGCGGCGTCCATCCGAATGCCGGATCATATTGTCGCGGCGTCCGACCAGACTTCCGAGCGCTTGCACGAGCTCCTGGGCGAGCGCGCGTCTATATCTACGGTGCCCAATGGCATTGATATAGCAGCTATACGCGAGGTGTCGCCTGCTCCGCACATGGTCGATATCGTTACGGTCGGTCGGCTGATTGAGCACAAGCGCGTTCATGTGCTTCTGGATGTTATTGCTTCCCTGCATGCACGAGGCATATACGCGACGTGCCGGGTCATCGGAGATGGACCGGACCGCGCGGCTCTTCAAAAGCAGGCTAAGACGCTCGGGATCGATTCGGCGGTTGAGTTCTGCTACGACGTGGCAGAACAGCACGAGCTGTACGCGCTCATCAAGGCATCCCGACTTTTCGTTGCCCTCTCGGCCCGCGAGGGCTTCGGGATAGCCGTGCTCGAGGCCATCACCTGTGGCGTCCCGGTGCTCACGACCACCGCGCCAGACAATCTGGCCCAGTACCTAGCCATGCGGTACACCCTGGGCTCTGTCTGCGGCACGGCGGTAAGCGAAATCGCCGAGGCGGCGGCGGACATCCTGACTGAGTCGGATCCCAGCCACTCTACGTCGACTGATTCTTGGGTGGCGGAGTACAGCTGGGACTCCATGGTGCACCGGGTCGTGAACATCTACCGATCCGGCTCTCTCGGGGCTTCCGGCTCTCTCGGGGCCACGGTACCGATGCCGGTCGCGACCGAGGAATTCGTCTAGTCGGCGCGCTCCCGCCCCGCTCCGGCTGCCCGCGTTCGATCACCCAGGGCATCCGCGGCAGCAGGGAGCGTCACCAGCTCGAGCTCGTTAACTAACGCGAGGTCGACATTAAGTAACTGTCTGGCGAAACGGCGCTAATCGGTCTCCGACCACCCTTACTATCGTTAGCGCCGGAAGCCCCTCGTAATTGACTCTAAGGAGATCACCCTCATGACAGCCACGCTGCAGGAGATGCTGCTTGCCCCTAACGTCCAGCCGCAGGTAGTCGCCGACTGCCAGTCGCTGGTCGATCAGGAGCTCGCCAGCAAGGGGATCGCCGCCGCCCCGATCAAGGTCGCGTACAAGGCGGTAACCGCCTTCGCGCCGGGCTACTACACCACGACACTCACCACCATGCTGCCGAACATTGCCAATCAGCTCGAGCCGTTCTGGGCGGACTTCAACGCCTCCGGCGGCTCGGAGTTCGGCGACTACCTGGTCAAGCGGTCCGACGAGGTGACGGAGGCGCTGCTCGCGGTTACCGACCATATGGCGGCCGATTCAGAGCGGCCCACCATCGTCAAAGCCTATAAAGCGGTGCGTGGCAGCGCGGGCAAGAACATCGAGGCTGCGCTGCCGAACCTGGGCGCCATGATTCAGAAATACGCCTAGAAATAACAGAATACGTCTAGAAATAACAGGGCTCCGTGCCGAGTCTGCGAGCTCGGCACGGAGCGGCGGGGGGCCGCCCGACAGAGAAGACATCGATGCCAGAGCGCATTATGTCGAGCTCGCTGTCGGCTTGAGGCCACGACACCCCGATGCCCGAAATCGTGTGGTTTGATCGAACAATCTACCTTCAGCAGTGTGCGTCACCGTGATAGCCTGTATCTCACTCCATTTCCACGGAAATGTGAAACGTGCGATACGGTCTGGCGAGCTAACGGCCATCAGCGAGGATCGGACCCCCGATCTTGCTGGAGGCACAAAGAGGTGCGGACGACAGCGACCTGATACGCACTGCCACGAGCCGGTGACATGGGGAAGTACAACGCCAATAGAACAAGGCGAACCCACGCGGTGGTCTCGCGCGGCAATCAAGGGGAAGTGCGTATGAGCAAGACAGACAAGTACGACATTTTGATTCTGGATGCAATGCTAAAGCAGAGCCTGGCCAGCGCCAGAAGTTTGGGCCGGGCGGGACTCCGGGTGGCGATGGGCGAGAGCCTCGCGCACTTTAACCCCTCCTGGCCCGTGCCGGCGTTCCGCTCGCGCTTTTGCCACAAGAGCCTGGTGCTGCCAGACCTTGACGATGACGCCCCGGCATTCGTCGCCGCGGTAATCCAATTCGTCCGCGACCACTCCCCGCGCGTCATCCTGACGAGCGGCGACGCCACCATCGGCACCATGCGGCCGTATCGTGATCAGCTGGCCGAGCTTGGCTGCGTCCTAGCGCTCGCCCCAGAGTCCGCCCTTGAAATCGCCAACAACAAGGACCGCACGCTAGAGATCGCCCGGAGCCTGGGAATAGCTGCGCCGGGGACCATAATTATCAATCACATTGACGAACTGCCGGCCGCGGTGGCTGAGTTCGGCTTTCCGTTCGTGATCAAGCCCACGATCTCGTGGACCGATCAGTCGTCGGGACGTAACATCCCCGTCGATGTCATCAACATGGAAGAGGCTCGGGCGGCCACCGAGGTGATACTGGCGGCAGGCTCCGGCGTGCTGGCACAGCAGTATGTGGGCGGGCGCCGCGAGGGTGTGTCGTTCTTCATCGTCGACGACGAGATAGTGGCCAGCTGCGGGCATGTGGCCCACCGCACCAGTCCTCCGCTGGGAGGTGCCTCGGCGCTCAGGGAAAGCGTTATCGTGCCGCCTGAGATCCTCGACCCGGCCGAGCGACTGGTGAAGGCCGCAGGCCTCCAGGGTGCGTGTGAAGTGGAGTTCCGGCGAGACGTGCAGGGCCGTCCGTTCCTGATGGAGGTTAACGCCAGGCTGGCCGGCACGATCGAGAACGCGATCCAGGCGGGGGTCGACTTCCCCCTCATGATCTGGCAGTCGGCGACCGGTCAGGAAGTAACGCCCGTGACGATGCGTCGACACGGGATCCGGACCCGCTGGCTGCACGGTGACCTGGAATGGCTATGGTTCAACTGGTCCAGAGGCGGGCGCCCCGACAGTGTGCCCCGTGCGCGTAGCATCTGGATCCTAACGTCGGAATTCGTCAGGTGCCGTCACTACGACTACCTGGACAGCCGGGACCTAAAGCCGTTCGTGGCCGAGCTCCGGTACACCCTGGCAACGCTTCAGAAGAAGCTGTTGAGCAAGCCGTAAACTGCGCAACATCGCAGCTCAGAGAGACGAAGGAAGTATTACGTGTCGGACACCGAAGTTCTCATCATTGGGGCGGGACCATTCGGCCTCTCCATCTCCGCGTACCTGACTCGATACGGCATCGATCATGTGATCGTGGGGCGCGTCATGAACACCTGGCGCGCGCACTCGCCGGTCGGCATGCTCATGAAGTCGGAGCCGTATGCCTCGGAAATCGCTTCGCCGGATGGCAACTACGGCGTCGGGGACTACTGCAAGCTGAAGGGCATCCCCTACCACGACCGGATCGGTCCCATCACGCTTGAGCTGTTCCTTGACTACTCGGAGTGGTACATCAAGGAGCTGGTCCCGCACGTCACCGACCACACGGTGACCGAGCTGACGCCGGTCGACGGTGGCTTCCGGGCGACGTTTGCCGACCGGGAGCCCGTTACCGCCCGGCAGGTAGTCGTCGCGAGCGGGGTCATCCCCTACCGGTACGTGCCCGCCGAACTGTCCGGGTTCGACTCCGGGCTCGTTACCCACGCCTCCGATCACGGCGACCTCAGCCAGTTCAAGGGCCGCCGGGTCGCGGTGATCGGGTCTGGTCAGTCCGCGCTCGAGACGTCGGCCCTGCTGAACGAGAACGGCGCCGACGTTCAGATCATCGCCCGGGCCAAGGCGCTGCACTGGAACAAGCCCAACCCGGAGCACCTGAGCCGACTCGGGCACATCCGCCGGCCGGTGCGGCACCTGTGCGAAGGATGGCAGTGCGCCTTCTACAACAACCCGACCGCGTGGCGGCAGCTGCCGGCCGCCCTCCGCATCAGGCAGTCGAAGAAGGTGCTCGGGCCAGGCGGGTCGTGGTGGCTCAAGGACCGGGTCGACGGCGTGATCGACACGCTGACCGAGACCCGCGTCACCAAGGCGACCGCGGAGAAGGACGGCCTGCGGCTCACGCTCGCGGGACCGAAGCAGACGTCGATTGACGTGGACCACGTCGTCGCCGGCACCGGCTACCGCGTTAACCTCGCGACGCTGCCCTTCATGCCAACGGCGCTCGTCGAAAGCGTCAAGACCCTGAACGGCCACCCGCTGGTGAGCAGGGTCGGGGAGTCGTCCGTCCCCGGCCTGTACTTCACGGGCGCGCCCACGGTGCTTACCATCGGGCCGTCCTCCCGGTTCGTCGCGGGCACTCACACGCTCTCCCAGCTGCTCGCCCAGTCCGTGGCGACCCGCGCGCGGGCGGGCCGGAAGCCCTCGGCGACCGGCGGGCAGCAGGCCCTGGCGCACACGTAGGTCATTCCGCAGTCAGCGTAGCGAGACGCTCGCCGATCTTCTGGAAGAGCGGCGAGCGTCCGCTTCGCTGTCAGCCTCAGCTGTTTAGCGAGCGAGGAATACCAGAGACATGAATCCGAAAAACGTGGCCCGTGAACTCGGGACCATTCTGCGCGAGTTCTCGGCCCATCCCGTGCAGGTGGCCAAGGTTCTGCCTGACGAATGGAAGCAGCGGTTCGGGACGACGCCGTGGACCGAGTCGGATTTCGACGATGACTGGTATGAGCACCTGCATGACCAGTTGGGTGCGCCATGGCCTTGTCCGGATGCCGAGCGGCTCCGCGGCCTGCTAGCGGACATCGGCGAGCTATTGACGGCGAAGGGGCTTGGGACGGGCCGTCATACATATGGCTGGTACAGCGACGCCGACGTTGAGTTGTGCAGTGCGATCTGGTGCGCCGCTCGCCATATTCAGCCTTCGGTCGTGATCGAGACCGGTGTGGCCCATGGCATCAGCAGCCGGATCGTGCTTGAGGCGCTTACTCAGAATGATGCCGGGCATTTGTGGAGCATAGATTTGCCCCATCCGCTCAACCACAAATTGCATGGGACGACCGGGGTGGCGGTCACTGAACCGTTCCGGTCCCGCTGGACTTATCTCGAAGGCGAGAGCCAGCGGCGTCTGCCGCCGCTGATCGCGGAGGTCGGCAAGGTAGAATTGTTCATCCACGATAGCCTTC
>Ga0335075_10011785_pt1 | contig 13208 bp, 12 predicted proteins | sample Lox_Sample_24_FD_206723 | JGI IMG/M metagenome (GOLD analysis project Ga0335075, IMG submission 206723) | Soil microbial communities from Loxahatchee National Wildlife Refuge, Florida, United States - Lox_Sample_2.4 | ecosystem: Environmental > Terrestrial > Soil > Wetlands | place: USA...
CGAGTTGCCGGCGTAGAGGTAGTAGCTGAGCGATTTGCTCCCCGAGCCGCCGCCGGTGGTCTTGCCGACGATCGGCGCCAGTTTGTCGGTCGAGCTGGCCGGACGGACCCACGCCTCGAGGGTGAATTCTTCTTCGAAGTTCAGTTCCGAGGACGCCGGGACCTTGACCACGTCGTGTTCTGAGCCTTTGAATTCCAGCCCGTCGCCGTAGCGGCCTCTTGCCCATTTGGCCCCTTCGATCGTCCCGGTGTGGCCGTCGCCGGTCACGTCTTCGACCGTGGAACCGGTGCCTTCGTCGAAGGAGTAGGCGGCGACGGGACCGGGAGAGGTTGCGGCGGCCCCGGCGGGAATCGCCGAAATGACCAGGGCGCAGAGCGCCGCGAGGACCGCGGCAAAGAGAGCGATGGCCGTGATCGAGGCGGGAAAATGACGCACACGCGCGTGTCGGATCATCCGGAGGCCCCCAGCAGTCGATGATTGTTTCGGTCGCCCAGAGCGAGCGACGCAAACGTTTTACTCAGCGACGCTTCGGTTTGTCAAAGTGATTCACGGAAAAGATTTCCGGTCTGGTCCAAATCGCGTCGTCACTACCGGAAATTCTCAATGAGGCCTCGATCATCGGGCCAGAGTTGGGGCCTCGAAGGTCCCGTGAAACTTCTCGAAATCGCCAGATACAGAGCGCCCCCAAGGCTGACAACCCGTGCGTGAGCAGCTCCACGCACCTCTTCCCAGGATCCGGGCGACGCCGATGAGGCGCCGAGGCGAGCGTCCCGGCCACTCGGCCACCACCGCCCACTTCCAGGCCGCCTACCCCTTCCTCGGCATGGGCGGCCTCGGTGCGCCCGGCGTCTACGTCGGCACCGATGCCTTCGGCGGCGCCTGGGCCTTCGACCCCTGGGAGCTCTACGCGCGGCGGATCATGCGCAGCCCCAACGTGATCGTCCTCGGCGGGATCTCCTACGCCAAGTCGACGCTGATCAAGACCTACATCTACCGCCGGTACCTCTTCGGCCGGCAGGCCTGGGTGATCGACGTCAAGGGCGAGTACGGCCCGCTCGCCGAGGCGCTCGGCCGACGGACGATCCGCCTCGAACCGGGCGGCGAGGTCCGCCTCAACCCGATCGAGCGCCGCGGCGGCCGCGAGGGCCAGCTCGCCCTCCTGCGCTCGGTCGCCCTCGCGGCGCTGCGCCGCGACCTCCAACCCGAGGAGGACGCCGCCCTGCGGGTGGCGCTCGACCAGGTGAACGAAGAGGCGGGCGTCTTCGAGCCGACCCTGCCGATGGTCGTCGAGGCGTTGCTCCACCCCCGCGAGGCGATGGTCGCCGGCGTCTCGGCCGCCGGTGCCGGCGAGTTCGCCGCCGCCGCCCGCGACGTGGCCCTGGCGCTGCAGCGCCTCTGCGACGGCGACCTGCGCGGTATCTTCGACGGGCCGACCACGGAGGGCATCGACCTCGCCGGGGCGCTGGTCGTCCTCGACCTGTCGGCGATGCGCGACTCCGACGCCCTGGCTGTGCTGATGACCTGCACCGCCTCCTGGCAGCAGGCGATCCTGCGCGAGCGCAAGGAAATCGCCGACCGCGAGGGCGTGCCGATGGCGAAGGTCTTCTGCGTCTTCGAGGAGGTGTGGCGGGTCGCGGCCAACGTCGGCGTCGCCGAGCGGCTGCAGGCGAACTTCAAGCTCTGCCGCGCCCTCGGGATCGCCAACTTCGTCTCCCTCCACAAGCTGACCGACTTCGGCACCGCGGGATCCGACGGCTCGCGGGCGGCGCGGATCGCCCAGGCGCTGGTCGCCGACGCGGGCTGCACGGTGATCTATCGCCAGTCGCCCGACCAGCGGCCGGTCCTGCGTGCCGACCTCGGCTGCTCGGACACCGAGACCGAGCTGGCGACCCGGCTGGAGATCGGGGAGGCGATCTGGAAGATCGGCTCCCGCTCGATGCTCGTCCGGCAACGGATGTCGCGGCGCGAGCGCTCGATCACCTACACCGACGAGCAGATGGGCGTGATCGGCGCCGGGGGCGCGCCGTGAAGGAGGACGGTGATCGCGTGGTCTGGGTCGGCCTGGCGGCACTCGTCGTCGGCCTGGCCGGGCTCTGGGCGACCGGCGCACTGGCGACGCTGCTCGGCGGCGGCTGGGATCCGCTCCCGGTCGCCGAGCTGCCCGCGACCGCGGTCAGGCTCCTCTCCCACCTGGGCGATCCGGCGGCCGCCTGGCCGGCCGGTCGGCGCCGGGCGATGCCCGGCGCGGTCGCCTTCTGGCTCTGCGCGCTCCTCGTCGCCGCCGCGATGGGGCTTGCCGGCGTCGCCGCCTTCCGGGCGGCAGCGCGGCTCGGCGTCGAGTGGCCCGGCGGGCGCCGAGCTCGCGGTGGGCGCGCGCCGCCGACCTCCGCGCGTTGATCGTCCGTCGACCCCAGCCCGGGCGCCTGACCCTCGGGCGCTACGGCCGCTCCCTGCTGGCCGCCGGCGAGCGCCAGTCGGTGATCGTCGTCGCCCCGACCCAGAGCCACAAGACCACGGGTCTCGCGATCCCGGCCTTGCTCGAGTGGGAGGGGCCGGTGCTGGCCACGTCGGTGAAGACCGACCTCCTGCTCGACACGCTCGCCCACCGCGAGTCGAAGGGCAAGGTGATGATCTTCGACCCGGCCCGCACCACCGATCTGCCGCGCGGCCTCGTCGCCGACGACGAAAACGACCAGGCGGCGACGCCCGACGCCTTCGCCGTCCTCAACTTCATCGCCGCTAAGCGGCTGGAGCAGCCGCGCCTCACCGTCGTCGACGCGGTGCACTTCTCCTCCGTCGCCTCGGAGTAGAAGACTCGTGCCTGACCAAACGATTGCGAGAAGCTCTGCACCCGGTCGGGATGCTTATGGAGCAAGTAGCCGAGGTCCCGTCGCCGGCCGATGACTGGTCGAGAGAGTGAGGAGCACTCGGCGAGGCTAACGATCGGCTGCATTTGACTCCATCCACTCGCCGATACGATCGAAGCGGACTCGGACGCTTTTGTGGCTTACGCCGTCGCCAGAATCCCGTTGCTCGAACCCGCGACCTTCTGCAAGTCACACAACCGAAGGCGTCCTTCAGACCCTCTCAAGAGCTGCGAGCTACCGCTGGAATGTGCTGATTTGCAGGGGAAAACTGATGGCAAGCAGTCAGTGCGTCCCGCCGATCCCGGGACGCGAGCCGGCACGAGCTCGTCCCCGGGTGATAAGTGAAACCGGGCGCGATCCTGTGGTTTGGATTCGAAACCCAGGTACCCGACCGGTGTCGGGCCACAGTGCTTGACGGGTTGGGACTCCTGGGACTCGCGCGGATGCGTAGGGAGCAGCCGGCCGGGGGACGGGGCCGACCGTCGGAGGTCTGGGAGCTGAGCGCGCCCAAGGAGTTGGACGCTCTTGAGCGGTGGGTCAAGGAGATGCGCCATCGCCTGGTTGATCACCAGGGGTGATGCGCCGTCGGGAGCGCGGACCGCGCCGGAGCCAGCGTGATGAGGCACGAACTAAAGCGCTTGCCGCAGTGAGTTCGTGGGGTTGCGCTATGCCGACCTGGTCACCCCCTAGCGACGTCCAACTCCAATCCCCGACCTGCGACAGCCCTGCCCCGAAGCCCTGATTCACCCGTCCATGGGCCGGTTAATGCATGGCCTACCGCCGCGAGTTCGGCTACTTTGGGTCCCGGATAGTGGATCCGGGAACGGAATCACGGTTCGCATTCCAGAGCCAAATACTGGACGGGTGTAGAACGCAGCCCTCGGAAATGGCTCTGGAATGGGGAATAAGAAGCGGACGACGGGGGTCGAACCCGCGACCTCAAGCTTGGGAAGCTTGCGCTCTACCAACTGAGCTACGTCCGCGTGACGCATTTCCCGTTCCAGAGCCGCTTGCAGCGGATCGGAACGGGAGCCGATCCCAAACCCTACTAGCCGCGACCGGGCGCGCCGCCGCGGTTCAGTGCTTGTGGGCGGCGGCGTGCTTGCCGGCGTGCAGGGTGATCGTGCGCAGCATGCCGAGTGGCAGCCCCGACTTGACGTAGTGGCTCGGCACCACCATCAGGATCCGCAGGTTCAGCTTGATCGTCTTGCGGCCGTGGGCCAGGCGCTTCAGCTGCGCCTTATTCAGGTGCAGGCGCAGCTTGACCGTCCCTGCCGCGTCGGCCACCCGATGGGCGTGGCCGAGCACGACGAGGCGCCCCCTCGGCGTGACCTTCCCGCCGGGGTGCGCCTTCTTGGCGCCGGCGCTCGAGGCGATCACCGGCGACACCGCACGGACCAGGGAGTACGACGCCGCGCTGCCCACCGCGCGGGTCACGCCTTCGATCTGCTGGTGCTGGATCTTCAGGACTTCCTGCATCTGCTTCTGCAGTTCGGTCGACTGTTTGGTCAGTTTTTCCAAGGTCGGCTGAGAGGCGGCATCTTTTTTCAGCCCGGGGCTCGCCAGCTGTTCGGCCATCTGCTTGGCCAAGAGGTTGTCGACCTGCATCAGGCGGGTGAGTTCGTCGGTCGCCTGCGCGTTCAGACCGGCCCGATTGCGTTCCATTTCGTTGATTTCCGTGCGGAGCTCGCGTAGGTCCTTTTCGTACCGGATCTCGCGTTCTTCGACTTCTTTGCGCATCGACGGGATGATGTCGGGATAGCGCTGTTCCCGTTCGCGTTCCGCCACTTCTTCGCGCATCGACGGGATGATGTCCGGGTCTTCGATCGCCCGCAGGTGCTTGCCGGGCGGCGCGGGCGCTTTGGTTTCCCCTTGGTTGACCCCGGCCTGGACTTCCGTCTTCGGCGCCGGCGTCTGCACCTCGACCGTCAGTTCCGTCGGATAGCCCGAGCCCGGACCCGATTCTTCGTACCCGGCCGGTTCCCCGCCCGGCAGGATGAAGCGGGTCGAGCCGGTGGTGGCCGCATGCGTGGCGTCCCCGGGGTAGCCGGCGCCGACGTTCGGGAAGCCGGCCCCGGCTCCCGGGGCATACTCGACCGAGCAGAAGCCCGTGCTCGGCGCGGTCGCGCTCGAGTGCAGGACGCATTCCTTGCCGAAGGGGAAGAAGCCGCTCGCCGCCGCGAAGGTGACCGTTCCGGTCGGCGCCGTCGGGTTCAGGCCCACTGTGTCGGCGACCACCGCGGTGCAGGTGTCCTGCAGCGTCAGCGCGTCGAGGTTGCAGCTCACCGTCATCGCGGTCCCGTGCGCGCCGGCAGGCGTTTCGGGCGCCTTTTCTTTTTCCGGCGTGTTTCCCTTTTCGGGTTCTTTGGAGCCGCCGCCCGAGATGCGTTTGCCTTTGATTTCGCCGGTGACGTGGTGGATGTCTTCGAAGCTGCCTTCGTAGGCGTTGCCGTCGCCCGCGAGGGTGACGGTCACGTGCGATTCGTAGCTGCCGGCGTAGTGGTCGGTGTAGGTGAAGGTCGAGCCCGAGACGTTGCCGGTGATCGTCCAGCCCACTTCGGGGCCGGTGCCCGTGACGCTGCCGGAGGGGTCCATCGCATAGGTCTCGTCGAACCAGCAGCCGCAGCCGCCCGAGTACACCGACCAGGTGCCGCTGACGTCGGCCGACGGCGCGGCCTGGGCGGCCGGGGCCGCGAGTGCGACCGCGGCGCAGACGAGCACGAGCAGGACTGTGAGACGACGACTCCCCATCGGGCAGGCAAGCTAGGTAACCGGGCTTGGTCGTGTCAACTCGCGACGCTTCGCCGGTACGCGGAAATGCGTAGGTCGTCTCTACATCTGCCGTCTCGACGGGGTGCCCGGGCAGGGCAGGGCGGGCCGAAGCTCGGCTCCTACCGCGAGGATCCCGCGCGGATCACCCGGGCGAGGTCGGCGCCATGGCGGCGCCGGGCGCGATCACTGCGGCCAGACGAAGTGGCCGAGGAAGAAGGCGATCGCGAAGACCACCAGGAGGATCTGCGACAGCATGAAGAGGACCACGCCGACCCAGAACCCGACGCCGATCTTCTCTTCGAGGGTCAAGTCTTTCATCGGCCGGAACCCTATCGCGAAAGCCCGCCGGAAGAGCTCGGCGCCGCGCCGGCCGTTGAGCCGGCCGTTAGGCGCTTTACGTAGTCTCTGAAGTCGTGCGCGCTCGCTCAGCAATCGCCGTCCTGATCGCCGTGGCGCTGGTCGGATTCCTCGTCTACGGCCTCGTCAGCAAAGGCAACTCCCGCCTCGCGGTGGGTGAAAGGGCGCCCTCGCCGGAGCTGCCCAGGCTCACCGAACCGGGCGAGGGATCGCTGAAGGAACACCGCGGCGAATGGGTGCTGGTGAACTTCTGGGCGTCCTGGTGCGTGCCCTGCCGCGAAGAGGCGCCGGCGCTGGTCAAGTTCCAGGGCGAACACGGGGGCCAGAACTTCACCGTGGTCGGCATCGACACCCAGGACATCTCCGACGACGGTGCCAAGTTCGCCAAGGAATTCGGCCTCACCTACCCGCTGCTGCACGACGGCAACGGCGACGACGGCCATGAATTCGGCACCACCGGGGTGCCCGAGAGCTACCTGCTCGAACCGGGCGGCAAACTGGCCTGGGCGGAATACGGGCCGGTCGACGAGAAGATCCTCGAAGACCACGTCGCGCCGCTGCTGCCGCCGGAAAAGAAGACGTGAGCCCGGTGTCCGCCAGCGGACGGGCGGCGAGCGCGGCGGCGCGCCTCCGCCGGCTCGCGACGGCGCTCGCCGTCCTCGGCGCCCTCGTCGCGCTCCTCCTCCCCACCGCCGCCTCGGCGACGAGCGCCTTGCGCACCGAGTTGAACGAAATCGAGGCGGAAGTGATGTGTCCGGTCTGCGGCACCCTGCTCGAGCTCGCCGAATCGCCACAGGCGACGCGCGAGAAGGCCTTCATCGAAAAACTGGTCAAGCAGGGCCAGAGCAAGGACGAAATCAAGGAAGCCCTGGTCGCCCAGTACGGCGACGCGGTCCTCGCCGAACCGAAGGGCAGCGGCTTCAGCCTCTCCGCCTACGTGGTGCCGATCGTCGCCTTCGCCGTCGCCGTCGTCCTCCTCGCCTTCGCGGTCTGGAGGTGGCGCCGCGCCGCCGGCTCGCGCGAGGAGCGAAAACCCGAGGTCGAAGGCCCGAGCGACGAGGACCGCAAACGCCTCGACGACGACCTGGCGCGCTACGACCTGTAGTCCGCAGCGCCGGAGGCGAGCGCTCGAGGGTCGATCGCATGGCGGCCCACGCGAGGGGCGAGGGCTGGAAAGGGACGCGAGCAAGGGACGCGGCCATCTCGGCGGCCCGGGCGGGCTGTGGCCGCCGCCGAGATGGCCGCGTCTCGGGAGACGGCAAGGGCACGGAGCGCGCGGCGAGAGCTCGTGAGGGAGCCGTCAGGAGCCCACGACGAAGCCGCCATGAACGTCACGCCAGCGTGAGGAAGAGGTCACGGAGCCATGCCTCTTTCCAGGCCCCCCAAGGTGCGTTCGCACTTATCACCGCATAGCGGTGATAAGTGCGAACGCACGAGGGCGCCCGGCGGGGCACGCTTGGCGGGGACGCCGGCCCGGGGGTCGCGGCGCGCGGCGGAGTTCCGTCCCTCGCGGGCGGGCCCCGTCCCTTGAGCGCCCGCGGGCTCCCCACCCCCGTGCGTTCGCAGTAATCGCCGCTATGCGGCGATTACTGCGAACGCACGGGGCGCGGCGCCTGGCTCGTGGGGTCACTCGGTCCGGGGGGCGACGACGATCGCACCGAGGGGTGGGGTCTGGAGCCAGGCGAGCGCCTCGTGGTTGGCCTTCGCCGCGCGGCGGTTGGGGCGCTCGGGCAGGGCGGCGATCGAGCAGTCGGACGCGGCCGCGGCGGCGTCGAGTGCGCCACCGGCACCTTCCAGCGGCGGGCCCAGCAGGATCACCAGCTCGTAGGCGTTGCGCAGCTTCGCGGTCATGTGGCGGAAGCTGCCCAGGCCGAGCAGGGCGTGCGCCTTGGACGTCGGCCGGCCGGCGACGACGCAGGCGAGGGGCCCGGCCTCGGTCGAGGCGGCCGAGCCGGCCAGGGCCAGCGGCTGCACGACGTCGGCGGGCCTCGCCTCCCAGCGCAGGTACTCGTGCAGGCCGGGCTCCGCCGCCAGCCCCAGGTCGGCCGCGAGGCGCGGGCGCTCGACGTCGCACTCGACCACCGCGGTCGCCGCCCCGGCCGCAGAGGCCACCCCGGCGAGCGCCACGGCCGCCGTCGCCGCCGCCGCCTCGGCCCCGGTGACCAGCACCACCCGGCGCGTCCCCAGCCGCTCGCGCACCCCGCGCAGCGCCTCGAGGTCGCGCCGGCGCAGGCCCCAGGCGCGCCCGTTGGAGGACGACGGCGCGCCGATCTCGGCCAGCACGGCCAGCTTCCTCATCGGGACGGGATCACCGTGGCGCGATCATCGGGACAAGTTCACACCGTCGCCTGCTCACATCCGCTCGGGCGCCGAGATCCCGAGCAGCCCGAGCGCCCCGGCGATCGTCCGCTTCGCCGCCAGGCAGAGCGCCAGCCGCGAGGCCTCGACCCCCTCCCCCTCGGCGCCGACGACCTTGCAGTCACGGTAGAAGGCGTGGAAGTCGGCGGCGACCGCGGTCGAGTAGGCGCAGATCCGGTGCGGCGCCCGCCGCGCGGCCGACTCGCGCACCTCGTGGGGGAATTCGAGCAGCCGCTTGACCAGCGCCTTCTCGCTCGCCGCCAGCGGCTCGGAGCGCTGCCCGGGGTCGAGCGACGCCGGCACCCCGCCCCCCTCCTCCGTCGCCTTGCGCAGGATCGAGGCGATCCGCGCGTGCGCGTACTGGACGTAGTAGACCGGGTTGTCGGAGGCCTGCTTGCGGGCCAGCGCGAGGTCGATGTCGACGGTCGTCTCGTGGCTGCGCCAGAGCATGAACCAGCGCACCGCGTCGACGCCGATGTCGTCGATCAGGTCGTCGAGCGAGACGAAGTCGCCGCTGCGCTTCGACATCTGCGCCCGCTGGCCGTCCTCGACGATGTGGACCAGCGACATGATCAGCGCCTCGAAGCTGTCGGGGTCGGCGCCGAGCGCCGCGATCGAGGCGCGCAGCCGACCGATGTAGCCGTGGTGGTCGGCGCCGAGCACGTCGATCAGTCGGCCGAAGCCGCGCTCCAGCTTGTCCCAGTGGTAGGCGATGTCGGGCATCAGGTAGGTCGGCTCGCCGTCGGAGCGGATCAGCACCCGGTCCTTGTCGTCGCCGAAGGTGGTCGTGCGCAGCCACAGGGCGCCCTCGTGCCGGTAGGTGTGCCCGCCCGCGTCGAGCTTGGCGAGCGCGCTATCGACGTCGCCCCGCTCGACCAGGCTGCGCTCCGAGAACCAGGTGTCCATCTCGACGCCGAAGCGGGAGAGGGTGGCGCGGACCGCGCCGATCATCAGCTCGATGCCCCGCGTGCCGACCGCCTCGAGGTCGCCGGGATCGATTCCCTCGGCGGCGATCGCCTTGCCCAGCTCGGCCACGTACTCGCCCTGGTAGCCGTTCTCCGGCAGCTCCTCGCCGCGCATCCGGGCGGCGATCGAGCGGGCGAAGTTGGTGATCTGGGAGCCCGCGTCGTTGATGTAGTACTCGCGCTCGACCTCGTGGCCGATCGCCCGCAGGAGGCGCACCACCGCGTCGCCGTAGGCGGCGCCGCGGCCGCCGCCGACGTGCAGCGGGCCGGTCGGGTTGGCGGAGACGAACTCGACCAGGATCTTCTCCGGGGCCTCGGTGGCGGCCGGGCCGAGGTCGTCGCCGGCGGCGAGGAGGCCGGCGAGGGCGCGCCGGTACCAGGCGTCGGAGAGGAAGAGGTTGACGAAGCCGGGGCCGGCGACCTCGACCCGGTCGAGGCTCCCCGCGGCGCCGCCGAGGCTGCCTTCGAGCTCGCCGCGGAGGCGCTCGGCCACCGCCCGCGGGTTGTCGCCGAGCGGCCCGGCGAGCAGCATCGCCGCGTTCGAGCTGTAGTCGCCGAGGTCGGGCTTGGGGGGGCGGTCGAGGGTCGGGGCGGGCTCGGTCGGCTCGCCGTCGCGGAGCGCCCGGGCGGCGGCCTCGACGGCTCCGCGAAGCTCGGCGATCGAATCGGTCGGTGGCATGCGGCAATCGTAAGCGTCCATCCGCGGATCCGCGTGCGCGGCCGGCCTGCGCCGCTCCCAGCGAGGCAGGGCGCGGGGAGGCCGGCCGGCAGCGCCATCTGGGCGACCGGGGACGGCGCCCCGCGAAGCGCGCGGTGGCGGCGGACGGGCGCGGGATCCGCGGCGGGACGCGCGGGGCCGGGTAGTCTGGATCGCTTGCGCGTAGGGGTGATCTCAGACGTCCACTCCAATCTGCCGGCCTTGTCGGCGGTGCTCGAGTCGATCGACGCCGCCGCGCCGGAGGAGATCTGGTGCCTCGGCGACGTGGTCGGCTACGGCGCCCAGCCTGACGAGTGCGCGACGCTGGTGCGGGAGCGCTGCGCGATCTCGCTGAACGGCAACCACGACCTCGCGGTGACCGGGGCGATCGACGCGGCGACCTTCTCGGAGACGGCGCGCGCGGCGGTGGACTGGACCCGCGCGAACGCGGCGCCGGCGACCGTCGAGTTCCTCGCCGGGCTGGCCCCGGAGGGCGAGCGCGAGGGCCTCGGCCTCTTCCACGCCTCCCCCCGCGACCCGGTCTGGGAGTACGTGCTCTCGATCGACCAGGCCGAAGCGGGCCTCGACGCCCAGCGCGACCGGATCTGCCTGATCGGCCACTCGCACGTCTCGCTGTTCTTCACCCGCCCGCCCTCCACCGGGCGCCGCAGCTTCGCCACCGGCGCCCAGATGACCGACGGCGACCTGCTCGACCTCGACGAGGGCGAATGGCTGCTGAACCCGGGCAGCGTCGGCCAGCCGCGCGACGGCGACCCGCGGGCCGCCTGGCTGGAGCTCGACACCGACGAGTGGACCGCGCGATGCCACCGAGTTCCCTACGACGCGGTGGCGGCCGGGGCGACGATCCTCGAGGCGGGCCTGCCCACGGCGCTCGCCGAGCGCCTCCAGATCGGGCGCTGAGGCGCCTCAGGAGCCCGACAAGAGTGTTAACGAAGAACGAAACAAGCTTCCAATTGCAGGGTAAATATCGACTCAGAAGTGTTCTTTAGACTCGAATCATGGGTCGTTTTCGAGCAGCCACGCTCCTTTTCGCCGCACTCGCGGCCGGCCTCCTGCTGGCCGCCTGCGGCAGCGGCGGCAACGGCGAACTGCTGCCCGGGACGACGGCGAGCCAGATCGAATCGAACCTCGACCAGGTGCTCGCCGGCGCCCGCGAAGGCAACTGCGAAGCGGCCGAAGACGCGGCCGCCGAAGTCAGCACCGAGATCGACGGGCTGCAGAAGGTCGACAAGGAATTGAAGGCGGCCTTGAAGCACGGCGCGGCAAAGCTCTCCGAAGTGGTTTCTAGTTGTGGCGTGAAGCAGGAAGAAGCCGAACAGGCCAAGGCGGAAGAAGAAGCCGCGGAAGAAGAACAGGCGAACCTGGAATCAGAAGAAGAAGCGGCGGCGGAAGAAGAAGCCGAGGAAAAGGAACAGAAGGCTGAAGAACGCCAGCAAAAGGCCAAAGAAAAGGCCGAAGAACGCGCGGAACAGTCCGGTCCGCCGGAAGAGGGCGAAGAATCAGGTCCCAAAGGCAAAGCCAAAGGCCACGAAAAGGAAGAAATCGAACCCGAAGGTGAAGAAGTGACCCCGCCGAGCGAAGGTGGGCCCGCGGGCGGGATCGGCCCGGGCGCCGAAGTCGAAGGGGGCGGCGGCTGATGGAGGCCGGGACGCTCTCGGGCCGCTACGAAACCGGTGACCGGCTCGGCTCGGGCGGGATGTCGAACGTCTACAAAGCGACCGACCGCATCCTCGAGCGCACCGTCGCGGTGAAGATCCTCGCCGAGCACCTCTCCGACGACGACCGCTTCGTCGCCCGCTTCCGCCGCGAGGCGCTCGCCGTCGCGCGCCTGATCCACCCCAACATCGTGCAGGTCTACGACTCGGGGGTCGACGACGGCCGCCACTACATCGTCATGGAGTACGTCGCCGGGCGCTCCGGCGCCCAGATCCTGCAGCGGCACGGGCCGGTCGACCCCGAGACCGCGGCCGAGATCGGCATCCAGGCATGTGCCGGGCTCGACTACGCCCACCGCCGCGGGATCATCCACCGCGACGTCAAGCCGGGGAACCTGATGATCACCGGCGGCCCGGTGGGCAGCGGCGACCTGGTGGTGAAACTGACCGACTTCGGCATCGCCCGGGCGATCGAGCAGACGCGGATCACCCAGGTCGGCTCGGTGGTCGGCACCGCCGCCTACCTCTCGCCCGAGCAGGTGCGCGGCGAGGAGGCGACCCCGGCGACCGACGTCTACGCGCTCGGCGTCGTCCTCTACCAGTTCCTCACCGGCCGGCTGCCCTACGAGGGCTCCTCGCTGGCCGAGCTGGCGGTGCGCCAGCAGAACGAGAAGCCGCTGCCGCCGAGCACCTACAACGCCGACGTGCCGCAGCCGCTGAGCGCCGCGGTGCTGCGCGCCCTCGAGGGCGACACCAGCCGCCGCTACGCCAGCGCCGACGAGTTCGCGACCGGGCTGCAGATGGGGCTCGAAGGCGAGGACGTGACGACGATGACGTCGGGCGGCGAAGGCCACACGCCGACCCGGGTGCTGGGCTCCGACACCGCGGCGACCCGCCACCTCGACCGCACCACGGCGCAGACCGAGTACCGCCCCGCCCCCTCCCCCACGCGCCGGCCGGAACCGCGCCGGGTCGAGCCGCGCCGCGAACCGCGTGCGGCGGCGCCGATCCAGCAGGCCCAGCCGCGCAAGCGCTCGGCCTTCTCCCGCTTCGTCCGCTTCGTCCTGGCGCTGGTCGCGCTCGTCCTGGTCGCCGGCGCGGTGGCCACCGGCGTGATCCTCACCACCGACAAGGCCGCCGGCGTCCACATCTCCAAGGTCGCCGGGGACACGGTGGACAAGGTGGTCGAAGAAGTGAAGGAACTGGTCTCGAAGAACAAGGAATAGGGCGCGGGCGGATATGGACCCGGGCGCTGGGGCGCGGCCGGTCAGGGTCCGGTTTGGGATGGCGCCCGGGGTTTGGGACGGCGGCCGGAGGTCTGGGCCCGGCGGCCGGGGTTTGAGACGGCGCCCCGGGATTGACGGCGCCCGGGGTTGGGCTGGCGGCCGGCGGCCACGGGGTTGGGTCGGCGGCCGGGGGTTGGGTCGGCGGCCGGGGGTTGGGTCGGCGGCCGGGGGTTGGGTCGGCGGCCGGGGGAAGGGTCCCCGGCCATGGCGTAGGACACCCGCGCAGGCTG
>Ga0335075_10011786_pt1 | contig 13207 bp, 14 predicted proteins | sample Lox_Sample_24_FD_206723 | JGI IMG/M metagenome (GOLD analysis project Ga0335075, IMG submission 206723) | Soil microbial communities from Loxahatchee National Wildlife Refuge, Florida, United States - Lox_Sample_2.4 | ecosystem: Environmental > Terrestrial > Soil > Wetlands | place: USA...
GCCTCACGCATGGTGGCCAAGTCGACAATGCAGGGCACGCCGGTGAAGTCCTGCATGACGACGCGGGCGGGTGTGTATTGGATTTCGATGCTGGGCTCTGCTGACGAGTCCCAGTTAGCGATCGCCTGGATGTGCTCCTTGGTGATGTTGCTGCCGTCTTCGTTGCGCAGCAGGTTTTCCGCGAGCACTTTGAGGCTGTAAGGGAGTTTCTCCGTACCGGGCACGGCGTCCAGGCGATAAATCTGGTAACTCTTGTCGCCGACCGCCAGGGTGCTGCGTGCTTCGAATGAATTCACCGAATCTTTGCTGGTCACATCAACTCCCGGGATTTAGTTCTGCTCGTCGACGGGCAGTGTCGACGAGTTCAGTCTAACAGTACGCTTGTCCTGTATTCGAGCGGACCACCCTTATGCCCGGCCAGACTGCAACCATTGCGACGAGCGTCGGCGTGTTGCAACAGTGGTTTAAGTGTCGTGGTGATGCGGCCCGGGCACGGCCCGCGTCCTGGCCGCGGTACGGTCTTGGACCGTGACCACCCCGCACGCGCCGCTGTACATCCCGGGCGAGATCTGCGGCACCATCGGTGCCGATCCGGCAACGCCGCCCGAGCAGTGCCTGGCGATCGTGCAACAACAGGTCGTGGGCGAGAACATCAGCGCGCCAACGGCCGTCACGCCCGCGCTTCTCCAAGTGATCAACCAAGCCCACAAGGACGGCATCGATCTCAAGATCGTCGTGCTCGACCACAACCCCCCGAACGACACACCGCTGCGAGACATCGCGACCAGGGTGGGCGCCCAACACACCGATGCCACCGTGCTGGTGCTCAGCCCCAACTTCGTGGGCAGCTACAGCACACACTTTCCGCGCGCCACGCTGGAGATCGGCGAAGACAACGCCAAGACCGGCAATCCAGTGGTCTCGGCGCAGAATTTCCTGGACCAACTCAACACGCCACAATTTCCCTGGACCGCGTTCACAATCGTGCTGTTGATCGGGGTGCTGGCGGCGGTGGTCGGCACCCGGTTGTTGCAATTGCGCGCCAGACGCTCAGCAACGTCGCCGGGCGACGCCGAAGCAACCACAGAAGACGCTGGCCAGAGCGTCTAACTCGCCGCATTCGGCTGGTGTCGCATAGCGGCGGCACCCGTGCCGCAGTTGTGGGCAAATCAGTGATGTCACCGTTGGGTCACAGTTGGCGGAAGAACACACTTGTAATTTGTTACTAAAGTTTCCATTGGGTCAGATGTGACATACGGTGCAAAGGATGCTTTTGATTTAAATCGCGCTTCCAGTGATTACTGGGGGCCCGATGTCCAGCGCCGTCCGCCCGCGTTGAGCCATAGGAGATCCAAGTCGTATGAGACGCAACCGCCGCGGCTCGTCTGCCCGACTGGCCACCAGGCTCACCCGCCGCGTCGCTCCGGTCGCGCTCAGCGTGGCTATGACACTGTGCATCCCCGGGCTGGCAAATGCGGACCCCGGGGCCGGGCCGGACACCATGGCCAAGCTGATCGCAGACGTCGCTCAGGCCAACCAGCGCCTACAGGACCTCGGCGCGCAAATTCAGACCGAGGAGGAGAGCGTCAACAAGGCTGTCGTCGAGGTCGAAACCGCGCGTGACAATGCCGCGGCCGCACAGCAGAACGTCGTGGCCAGCCAACGGGCGGTGAAGGGTGCCAATGCCGCAATCACCGCTGCCCAGAAGCGATTTGACCGCTTCGCGGTTGCCAGCTACGTCAACGGTCCGTCAGACAGCTACCTCAATGCGGCCAACCCCGACGACATCATCGCGACCGCCGCCGCCGGCCAGACCCTCGCGGCCAGTTCCCGGCAGGCGATGGACAACCTGCAACGAGCTCGCATCGAGCAGGTGAATAGGGCCTCGGCGGCTCGACTGGCCAAGCAGAAGGCCGACAAGGCCGTCGCCGACGCCCAATCCAGCCAGCACGCAGCGGTGGTCGCGCTGACCGACGCGCACCGCAAGTTCGGCGAGCAACAGCAGGAAGTGACCCGCCTGGCCGACGAGCGCGACGCGGCCCAGGCCAGACTCGACGCCGCCCGCAATTGGTCGGCATCCGCGGGCGGACCGGGTGCCGGACCGCGGGCGGCGTCGTCCTCCGGTGACCGGTGGGATCCGGCCGCTCCGGGTTCGCCCAGCCGGCCCCAGGGCAATGGCGGCAACTGGGACGGCCAATGGGATCCCACGCTGCCGATGGTGCCCAGCGCTAACGTCCCGGGTGACCCGATCGCGGTCCTCAACAAGGTCCTGGGGATTTCGGCGACCTCCTCGCAGGTCACCGCCAGCATGGGGCACAAGTTCCTACAGCAGATGGGCCTTATCGGGCCCGACACCCCCGATTCCGGCATCACCAACGGCCGCATTCCGCGCGTCTACGGACGCCAGGCCTCCGAATATGTGATCCGCCGGGGCCTGTCGCAGTTGGGCGTGCCCTATTCGTGGGGTGGCGGCAACGCCGCCGGGCCCAGCAACGGCATCGGTTCCGGGTCCGGCACTAACGGCTTCGACTGCTCTGGCCTGGTGCTGTACTCGTTCGCCGGGGTGGGCATCAAGCTGCCGCACTACTCGGGTTCGCAGTACAACATGGGCCGCAAGATCCCGTCGTCGCAGATGCGCCGCGGCGATGTGATTTTCTACGGCCCCGGCGGCAGCCAGCACGTGACGATTTACCTCGGCGACGGTCAGATGCTCGAAGCGCCCGACGTCGGGTTGAAGGTCCGGGTCGCGCCGGTTCGCACCAGCGGGATGACGCCCTACGTGGTCCGCTACATCGAGTACTGACGCGTGAAGGGGTTGGTGCGCCGCTGGTCTAGCGACGGTAAGGGTTTGCGCCGGGCCAGGCTGGTCTGGCCAGTGCTCGCTACGTTCGGTCTGCTGATCAGCCTGGCCGGTCCCGCCAATGCCCAGGACGGGGCGTGGGACCCCACCCTGCCACCGGTGATCAGCGCGGGCGCACCGGGAGACCCCGTCGCCATCGCCAACCAGTCGTTGCAGGCCACTGCCAGCGCCACCCAGACCACGTTTGACCTAGGACGGCAGTTCCTCGGCGGCCTTGGAATCAACCTTGGCGGCAGCAGCAGCACCAGTCCGAACGGAATACCGCGGGTCTACGGGCGACAAGCCGTCGACTACGTGATCCGTCGGGCCTCCTCGCAGATGGGAGTGCCGTATTCGTGGGGCGGCGGCACCTTGAACGGACCCAGTAAGGGCGTGGACTCCGGCGCCGGCACCGTCGGCTTCGACTGCTCGGGATTGGTTAGGTACAGCTTCGCCGGGGTGGGTGTGCTGATCCCGAGGTTCTCCGGTGACCAGTACAACGCCGGCCGCCATATTCCGCCGGCGCAGGCCAAGCGCGGTGACCTCATCTTCTACGGCCCGGGTGGAAGCCAGCACGTCACCATCTACTTGGGCAACGGCCAAATGTTGGAGGCGTCGGGCAGCGCCGGCAAAGTTACCGTCAGCCCGGTGCGGAAGGCCGGGATGACGCCGTTTTTGACCCGGATCATTGAGTACTGACGCGCTTGTGGTGTGCTTCAGCGGGACTTATTGCTCGGCGCCTAACGGATTTGATTGCCCGGCTTCTGCTCAGGCCGCCTCGCGGCCTGCATCGTCGCCGGGCGGTCCACGTCGACGGAATCCGGGTGGCCTGGAATAGTTGAGCGGGGGCACGCCGCTGCCCCGCGACGTTCGTCGTGCGAGCAGTCGTGTCTGATCGAGCTTTGGAGGTTTGAGCCGTGGAGGGTAATCGATGACATCAGTAGGCGGGCCGCCCCCGGGCGCCAGCGATTACTCGGGTCCGGGCGGACACTCGACGGCCCCTGCGCACGCGGCGCCGTCCGGCGGCGGCAATGGGCTGGCTGCCGAGGTGCACACCCTGGAACGGGCGATCTTCGAAGTCAAGCGGATCATCGTCGGGCAAGACCAGCTCGTCGAGCGGATGCTGGTCGGCCTGCTGTCCAAGGGCCATGTCCTGCTCGAAGGTGTGCCCGGTGTGGCCAAGACGCTGGCCGTGGAGACCTTTGCGCGAGTGGTCGGCGGGACGTTCGCACGTATCCAGTTCACGCCCGACCTGGTGCCCACCGACATTGTCGGTACCCGGATCTACCGGCAGGGCAAGGAGGAGTTCGACACCGAGCTCGGCCCGGTGGTCGTCAACTTCCTGCTCGCCGACGAGATCAACCGGGCCCCGGCGAAGGTGCAGTCGGCCCTGCTGGAGGTGATGCAGGAACGGCACGTCTCGATCGGCGGCAAAACCTTCCCGCTGCCCAACCCGTTCCTGGTGATGGCGACGCAGAACCCGATCGAGCACGAAGGCGTTTACCCGCTGCCGGAGGCCCAGCGGGACCGTTTCCTGTTCAAGATCAACGTCGGCTACCCCTCACCGGAGGAAGAGCGCGAGATCATCTACCGGATGGGCGTCCGGCCGCCGGAGCCCAAACAGATCCTCAACACCGGCGACCTGCTGCGGCTGCAGGAGATCGCCGCGAACAACTTCGTTCACCACGCGCTGGTGGACTACGTGGTGCGTGTCGTCACCGCCACCCGTCATCCCGAGCAACTCGGCATGAACGACGTCAAGAGCTGGGTCTCGTTCGGTGCTTCGCCGCGTGCGTCACTGGGCATCATCGCCGGCGCCCGCTCGCTGGCTTTGGTGCGCGGTCGCGACTACGTGATCCCGCAAGACATCGTCGAGGTGATTCCCGACGTGCTGCGGCATCGGTTGGTGCTGACCTATGACGCGCTCGCCGACGAAGTCTCGCCGGAGATGATCATCAACCGGATCCTGCAGACCGTCGGCATGCCGCAGGTAAATGCCGTTCCGCAACAGGGTCATTCGGTGCCTCCGGTGATGCAGGCCGCGGCGGCTAGCGGTCGGTGACCGATACAAATTCCGTCGCGGGGCAGCCCGCGGCTACGCATCCGCCGTCGTTTCAGCGGGGGCAGATCGACGATCCGAAGCTGTCGGCTGCGCTGCGCACGCTCGAGCTGACGGTCAAGCGCAAGCTCGACGGCGTGCTGCACGGTGACCACCTCGGCTTGATCCCGGGTCCGGGTTCGGAGCCGGGGGAGTCCCGCGAGTATCAGCCCGGCGACGATGTCCGCCGGATGGACTGGGCAGTGACCGCGCGCACGATGCACCCGCATGTCCGGCAGATGATCGCCGACCGCGAGCTGGAGACCTGGTTGGTGGTCGATATGTCGGCGAGCCTGGATTTCGGCACAACGGTCTGCGAGAAGCGTGACCTGGCGGTGGCGGCCGCGGCGGCGATCACATTCCTCAACAGCGGCGGAGGAAACCGGCTCGGCGCGCTGATCGCCAACGGCGAGACGATGACTCGGGTACCGGCACGCTCCGGACGCCAGCACGAGCAGACACTGTTGCGCACCATTGCCACCATGCCCAAAGCACCGGTGGGGGTGCGCGGGGACTTGGCGGTGGCGATCGACGCGTTGCGCCGTCCGGAACGCCGCCGCGGGATGGCCGTGATCATCAGCGACTTCCTCGGCCCGATCAACTGGATGCGTCCGTTGCGGGCGATCGCTGCGCGCCATGAGGTGCTCGGCATCGAGGTGCTCGATCCCCGCGACGTCGAGTTGCCCGATGTCGGCGACGTCATCTTGCAGGACGCCGAATCCGGTGTCACCCGCGAGTTCACCATCGACGAGCAGTTGCGCGACGACTTCGCCAAGGCAGTCGTGGCTCATCGCGCCGACGTGGACCGCACGATGCGCAGCTGCGGAGCGCCGCTGCTGTCGCTGCGCACCGACCGGGACTGGATCGCCGACATCGTCCGTTTCGTCGAATCCCGCCGGCGCGGGGCACTGGCGGGGCGCCAGTGAGTCGCGCCTTTCCCGCGGCGGGCACACGCACCAAGATGTGGTGCCGCTCCTCGGGCCTTTTCCAGATCGCACTGCCCTGTCTATCGTCGCCGGCACGGACAGGTCTGCTATGACGCTGCCGTTGCTCGGGCCGATGACGCTGTCCGGTTTCGCCCACGCATGGTTTTTTCTGTTCCTGCTGGTCGTTTTGGGCCTGGTGGCGCTGTACATCATCGTCCAGGTGGCCCGGCATCGCCGGATGCTGCGCTTCGCCAACATGGAACTGCTGGAAAGCGTCGCTCCCAAGCAGCCCACTCGGTGGCGTCACCTGTCGGCAATCCTGCTGGTGTCGGCACTGCTGCTGCTGACGATCGCGATGGCCGGGCCGACCCACGATGTGCGAATTCCGCGCAACCGCGCGGTGGTCATGCTGGTCATCGACGTCTCGCAGTCCATGCGGGCCACCGACGTCGAACCCAACCGGATGGCCGCGGCCGAAGCGGCCGCCAAGGAGTTCGCCGGCGAACTGACCCCCGGCATCAACCTCGGGTTGATCGCCTATGCCGGGACGGCGACCGTTCTGGTGCAACCCACGACCAACCGGGATGCCACCAAAGCCGCGCTGGGCAAGCTGCAGTTCGCCGACCGCACCGCCACCGGGGAGGGCATCTTCACCGCGCTGCAGGCCATCGCCACGGTGGGCGCGGTGATCGGCGGCGGCGACACCCCGCCGCCGGCACGGATCGTGTTGTTCTCCGACGGCAAGGAAACAATGCCGACCAACCCGGACAACCCCAAGGGGGCCTTCACCGCGGCGCGCACCGCCAAGGACCAGGGCGTGCCGATCTCGACAATCTCGTTCGGTACCCCCTACGGCTTCGTGGAGATCAATGGCCAACGCCAGCCGGTACCGGTCGACGACAGCACGATGAAAAAAGTCGCTGAGCTTTCCGGCGGCAATCATTACGGCGCTTCTAATCTGCAGGAGCTCAAGGAGGTCTATGCGTCGCTGCAGCAGCAGATCGGTTACGAGACGATCCGCGGCGACGCCAGCGTCGGGTGGCTGCGTCTGGGCTCGCTGGTTCTGGCACTTGCCGGGCTGGCGGCCCTGCTGATCAACCGGCGGCTGCCGACCTAGCCTCCTAAGCCGATGTTGCACTAACCGCTTGACATCAACGCGGCGATCTCGCACTGGCGTTACGCTCGTGATTCAACGCCGGGCGATTTCGGTGATGCTGTGGTCAAGCGATAGGTTGTCGGGGTGACTGACTCGGCCGCTGAGAAAGCTACCGACTCCGCGGAAAAACCCGACGCCATCAAACCCGCGTTCGTATCCCGGTCGGTGCTGGTGACCGGAGGTAACCGGGGGATCGGGCTGGCGATCGCACGGCGGCTGGCCGCCGACGGCCACAAGGTGGCCGTTACGCACCGAGGATCCGGGGCGCCCGAGGGGCTGTTCGGCGTCGAGTGTGACGTTACGGACAACGACGCCGTCGACCGCGCCTTCAAACAGGTCGAGGAGCACCAGGGTCCGGTCGAGGTGGTGGTGTCCAACGCCGGCGTTTCCGCGGACGCGTTCCTCATCCGGATGACAGAAGAAAGATTCGAAAGGGTCATCGATGCCAACCTCACCGGGGCGTTCCGGGTGGTCCAGCGCGCATCGCGCAGCATGCAGCGAAAGCGGTTCGGCCGGTTGATCTTCATCGGTTCGGTCTCCGGCACTTGGGGCATCGGCAACCAGGCCAATTACGCAGCCTCCAAGGCCGGGGTGATCGGCATGGCCCGCTCGATCGCCCGGGAGCTGTCAAAGGCCGGGGTGACGGCAAATGTGGTGGCCCCGGGCTACATCGACACCGATATGACTCGCGCGCTCGATGAGCGGATTCAGGAGGGGGCACTGGAATTCATCCCGGCGAAGCGAATTGGCACCGCCGCCGAGGTCGCCGGGGTGGTCAGCTTCCTGGCCTCCGAGGATGCGAGTTACGTCTCCGGTGCGGTCATCCCGGTCGACGGCGGCATGGGCATGGGCCACTGACGGCCCCAAGATATTAGGACGGACATGGCAGGACTGCTTGAAGGCAAACGGATTCTGGTCAGCGGGATCATCACCGACGCGTCGATTGCGTTCCACATTGCGCGGGTGGCCCAGGAACAGGGCGCCCAGCTGGTGCTGACCGGATTCGACCGGCTGCGGCTGATTCAGCGCATCGCCGACCGGTTACCGCAGAAGGCCCCGCTGATCGAACTCGACGTGCAAGACGAAAAGCACCTGGACACACTGGCCGAGCGGGTGACGGCTGAGATCGGTGAGGGCAACAAACTCGACGGCGTTGTGCATTCGATCGGCTTCATGCCGCAGACCGGAATGGGCATCCACCCGTTCTTCGACGCGCCCTTCGAGGACGTCTCCAAGGGCATTCACATCTCGGCGTACTCGTACGCCTCGCTGGCCAAGGCGTTGCTGCCGATCATGAACCCGGGCGGGTCCATTGTCGGCATGGACTTCGACCCCAGCCGGGCGATGCCGGCCTACAACTGGATGACGGTCGCCAAGAGCGCCCTGGAGTCGGTCAACCGGTTCGTGGCACGCGAAGCCGGCCGGTTCGGTGTTCGTTCCAATCTGGTTGCTGCGGGCCCGATCCGGACGCTCGCGATGAGCGCGATCGTCGGTGGCGCACTCGGTGAAGAGGCCGGTGCTCAGATGCAGTTGCTGGAAGAAGGCTGGGACCAGCGCGCACCCATCGGCTGGAACATGAAAGATCCCACGCCGGTCGCCAAGACGGTGTGCGCGCTGCTTTCCGAATGGCTGCCGGCGACCACTGGGACGATCATCTACGCCGATGGCGGCGCCAGCACTCAATTGCTCTAGCAAGCGATGGAATTCGACGGGGTTCTGCTACTGTCGTTCGGCGGCCCGGAGGGGCCCGAGCAGGTACGGCCGTTTCTGGAGAACGTCACTCGCGGCCGCAATGTGCCGCCCGAACGCCTTGACGACGTCGCCGAGCACTACCTGCACTTCGGTGGGGTGTCGCCGATGAACGGAATCAACCGGGCGCTGATCGCGCAGCTACGCGCAGCACTCCTCGAGCGCGGTTTAGACCTCCCAGTCTACTTCGGCAATCGCAACTGGGAACCCTACGTCGAAGACACCGTCGCAACCATGCGCGACAACGCCATTCGGCGTGCTGCGGTGTTCACCACCTCGGCGTGGAGCGGTTACTCGAGTTGCACCCAATATGTCGAGGACATTGCCCGGGCGCGCCGCGCGGTCGGGCCGGCTGCCCCCGAATTGGTAAAACTGCGAACCTATTTCGACCATCCGCTGTTCGTGCAGATCTTTGTCGACACCATCGGTGCGGCCTCCGGCGCATTACCCGCTGAGCTGTTGGCCGATGCACGGCTGGTGTTCACCGCGCACTCGATCCCGGTGACCGCCGACCAGCGCTGGGGTCCCCGGCTGTATAGCCGCCAAGTCGCTTACGCCGCAAGGCTTGTCGCGGCCGCAGCTGGATACCGCGATTTCGACGTGGTCTGGCAGTCGCGATCCGGTCCTCCGCAGATCCCGTGGCTGGAGCCCGATGTGGCCGATCATCTTTCGACGTTGGCCGCGGCGAGGACCAAAGCTGTCATCGTCTGCCCGATAGGGTTTGTCGCCGACCATATCGAGGTGGTGTGGGATCTCGACCGGGACTTGGCATCCCGGGCCGAGGCTGCAGGCGTGGTGTTGACGCGGGCTGCCACACCTAATGCTGATCCGCGATTCGCACGGATGGCCGTGGATCTGATCGACGAATTGCGCTACGGCAGGCCGCCATCGAGGCTGGCGGGTCCCGATCCGGTGCCGGGCTGTGCGGCCAGCTTCAACGGGCAGCCGTGCCGTCCGCCGCATTGCGTTGCTCGCGAAAGCTCGACACCGCCCAGCGGTTAGCCCCGCCAGGCGGCATGCAGAATCGTGCTCAGCGCTGCCATTCTCGCCGACCGCACCACCGCCGCCAGGGGACGCAGCGCGTCCGTGGCGATCTGGGCCTCCGACAACGACTGCGTTCCGGTTCGGCTCAGCCCGGCGCTGACGGTGATGATCGCATCGACATGTGCGGCGTTTTCCAGCACCCGCAACGCGCGTGACGGTGCGGGCTCGGGAACTTGGTGTCGCCGCGCTGATTCCAGTAGCTGCTCGACGAGCCCGCGCGGATCCTGTACGTCAACGCCGGTGGACCGCAGACCGATTGCGGTGAGCGCGTCGGCGGCCGATCGCACTGCCGAGCGCAACGCGTATTCGGCCTCACCCAACTCGGCCGGGTCGATGACCGGGACACCCGGAAGTGAATACACTGTCCAGGACAGCGCACCCAATTCGGGCACCACGATTTCGTTGTCGGACTCGTCATACCCGAATTCGGGTACCAGCCCGACCGCCTTGCCGGGATCGTCGGGACTGGCGACGATAACTGCTTCTCCTGCGGTCAACGCATCCCGCTCGAACTGCGTGCCTGCGGCCAGCCCGCGGACATCGCCGGGAACCGGCAGTACCACCTTGACAGCAGGCGCGCCGGCCGCCGGTCGGCCGGCCGCGGTACGCAGCGTCTGTAGCAACGACACCGCGCCCGCGTCGCGCACATCCGGCCAGGGCAATCCGGTGTGACCCGCCGCAACCGCGTCGTATGCAGTGACTGATTGTGCTGGTGCCCAACAGGATAACGCATCGAGGACGTCGTCGGGTGCGGCCTTGCCGGCAAGCCAGGCGTTGGCCCAGACCGAGAGCGTTGCGCTGGGGCACCACATGGTTTCGCAGTCTAGTTGTTCGCCGTGAGTAAGGCCCATCAAGCGATATCCTGACGGCATGCCTGCGGCTGTAATCTGGCTGATCGCCGCGTTCGCGCTGGCCGGTGTGGAGGCGCTGACCGGCGATATGTTCATGCTGATGCTCAGCGGGGGAGCGCTGGCCGCGGCTGGATCCAGTTGGCTGTTGGACTTGCCGATCTGGGCCGACGGGGCGGTGTTCCTGGTGGTTTCGGTGCTTCTGCTGATACTGGTCCGGCCCACGCTGCGGCGGCGTCTCACTCCCGCGAAGGGCCTGCCGACGGGTGTCAAGGCGCTGGAAGGCAAAAGCGCACTGGTCCTCGACCGGGTCGCTCACGATGAAGGTCAGGTGAAAGTAGACGGCCAGGTTTGGACGGCGCGGCCGATGAACGACGGTGATGTCTTCGAACCCGGCGAGCGGGTGACCGTCATGCACATCGACGGGGCCACCGCTGTGGTCTGGAAGACCACGTAACCCGCTGGAGCAATAGGAGGAATTCGGATGAGAGCGCAAGCTGCTGTGATTGTCGGTCAAAATGCAGGTAGTGGCGCACTTGCTGGTCTGGTATTTCTGGCCGTTCTGGTGATCTTCGCGGTCATCGTGGTGGCCAAATCGGTCGCGCTGATCCCGCAGGCCGAAGCGGCGGTGATCGAACGGCTGGGCCGTTACAGCCGCACGATCAGCGGCCAACTAACCCTGCTGGTTCCATTCATCGACCGCGTCCGCGCCCGGGTGGACCTGCGCGAGCGGGTGGTGTCGTTCCCGCCGCAGCCGGTGATCACCGAGGACAACCTCACGCTCAACATCGACACCGTGGTGTACTTCCAGGTCACCAACCCGCAGGCCGCGGTCTACGAGATCAGCAACTACATCGTCGGCGTCGAGCAGCTCACCACGACCACGCTGCGCAACGTCGTCGGCGGCATGACCCTCGAGCAGACCCTCACGTCGCGCGACAAGATCAACGGCCAACTTCGCGGTGTGCTCGACGAGGCGACCGGCCGCTGGGGCCTGCGGGTGGCCCGCGTCGAGCTGCGCAGCATCGACCCGCCGCCGTCGATTCAGGCCTCGATGGAAAAGCAGATGAAGGCCGACCGGGAGAAGCGGGCGATGATCTTGACCGCCGAAGGGAACCGGCAGGCCGCGATTACAGAGGCCGAAGGTGCCAAGCAGGCTCAGATTCTGGCCGCCGAAGGTGCCAAGCAGGCCGCGATCCTGGGCGCCGAAGCCGACCGGCAGTCGCGGATGCTGCGCGCACAGGGTGAGCGCGCCGCGGCCTACCTGCGGGCGCAGGGCCAGGCCAAGGCGATCGAGAAGACGTTCGCCGCGATCAAGGCCGGCCGGCCCACCCCGGAGATGCTGGCCTACCAGTATCTGCAGGTCTTGCCGGAGATGGCGCGCGGCGACGCCAACAAGGTGTGGGTGGTGCCCAGCGACTTCAGTGCGGCGTTACAGGGGTTCGCCAAGTCGCTGGGCGCTCCCGGCGCCGACGGGGTGTTTCGGTTCGAGCCGTCGCCGGTCGACCCGGCTGACCAGGTGCCGAGGCACCAAGCAACCGATGACGACGCCGACGTCGCGGACTGGTTCTCCACTGAGACCGATCCGGCGATCCTCCAGGCGGTCGCCAAGGCCGAGGCCGATGCACACAAGCCGGTCGAGAACAGCTTCCCGCCGCCGTCTGCATTGAACCAGTAACATGAACGCCTTCACTTCACCGAAAACGTATGCGGCACTTGCCGCGTTCCAGGCCGGTGATGCGGTCGCATGCGCGATACCGCTGCCGCAGATCACCAAAGCCCTTGACCAGTATGGCGTTCCGCCGAACATCCGCTGGATCCTCCCGGTAACGAAGGCCGCCTCGGTGATCGGCTTACTCTCGGCCAGCAGGATCCCGGCATTGGCGCGCCTTACCACGGCGATGCTGACGCTGTACTTTGCGCTCGCGGTGGGTGCACATCTCCGCGCGCGCGACCGAATCGTGAATGCCCTTCCGGCGGCGTCGTTTTTGGCCACCTACGCGGCGCTGACAGTGAAGGGCCCGAGCAGCGGCTAACGCAGTCGAAGCTCCACGATCGGCAGCGGCGTATCGGTCTCGGTGATCGGGCTGCCCAGGGTGTGCTCCAGCACGGGTTTGAATCGTTGCCAGGCCCGCGGATGCCGGTTGGCATATCTACCGAGCGCGCTGTCGGCTTCCTGCTGGGTCATGATCCGCGCGGTAGCCGGCCCAGGCGCGTGGCTGCCGGCGTAGACCCGCACCCGCGGGTTGGCTTTGATATTGCGGAACCACTGCGCCTGCTGGCCGAATCCGGATGCGACGAGGTAGCTGTCCGGCGTGGGGTGGTCGACGACCTCGAGGACGACATAGCGCCGAGAACCGGATGTCCGCCCGATGTGTTCGAGCATTAGCAGCCGCGAGCCCAGTAACGCCCCGGCACGGGCCCGGTAGATCCAGATCGGAGCCCGCATCAGCGGGCGCGAGCGCAGGATGCGCGCACCGACTGCGGCGAGCCGGGACGGCGGCGGTGTTGCGGACATCATGCCTCCAGGTTGTCGGAGCTCATCTT
>Ga0335075_10011787_pt1 | contig 13206 bp, 13 predicted proteins | sample Lox_Sample_24_FD_206723 | JGI IMG/M metagenome (GOLD analysis project Ga0335075, IMG submission 206723) | Soil microbial communities from Loxahatchee National Wildlife Refuge, Florida, United States - Lox_Sample_2.4 | ecosystem: Environmental > Terrestrial > Soil > Wetlands | place: USA...
GTGGTACGCGTGCCGCAGGGGAGCGCGGCGATGCTCACGCTGACGCCTCCGCCGGCCGGCTGACGCGCGCCGCCGCCCGCGTGTGGGCGAAGTCCCGGGAGCGGATCAGCGCGAGCGAGGCGATCCCGCCGACCAGGGCGACCGCGCCGGTGACGAGCAGCAGCTCGTTCAGCCCGGACGCGAACGCGGAATGTGCCGCGGCCTCGAGCCTTGCCCGCTGAGCCGGGGGAGCGGTGGCGAGCACCGCGCTGAAGTTCCCCTGCTGCACCTGCGCCGCGATCGCGGACGCATGCCCGGCGAGCGCCGGCACGCCAGCCAGCCCGTGCTCGAGGCTGCGGCGCAACGCCGAGGTGAAGAGCGTCCCGAGCGCCGCCGTGGCGACGGCTATCCCAACCTGGCGGAAGGTCGAGTTGACCCCCGAGGCCATGCCGGCCTGCTCCGGCTCGACGACGCCGATCGCGGTCGAGGCCAACGGCGGGTTGACCATGCCGGCGCCGATCCCCGCCACCAGGAAGCCCGGGATCAGATGGGTCCACGCGCTCGTGCCCTTCAGTCCCGCCATCAACGCGAGCCCGATGCCGACGAGCACGAGTCCGGGACCGATCAGCCACCGCACCGGTACGTGCGAGCTCAGGCGTCCCGACGCCGTCGCCGCGACGAACATGCCCGCGGTGATCAGGAGCAGCCGCACGCCCGTCGCGGACGCGGAGAAGCCGAGACCGTCCTGGAGGTACAGCACCAGGTAGAGCAGCATCGCGAACAGGGACCCGTTCATCGTGAAGGCGGCGATCGAGCCGCCCACGAAGGTCGGGGTGCGCAGCAGCCCGAGATCGAACATCGGATGCTTGGACCGCGCCTCAGCGAGCACGAACGCCACCAGCAGCACGCATCCGCCGGCCAGGCAGGCCAGCACGCCGGTGTCGCCCCACCCATGGCTGGATACGCGGATGAACCCGTAGACCAGGCTGACCAGCCCGGCGGTGAGCAGCACGAACCCGGACCAGTCGGGAGGCGTCGCGACCGACGCACGCGACTCATCCACGCGCGTACGCGTAGCGATCGTGGCCACGATCCCGATCGGGACGTTGACCAGGAAGATCCCGCGCCAGCTGATGCCGCTCGTGATCACACCACCCAAGATCGGGCCGAGCGCGACGGCGACGCCGGTGGTCGCGCCCCATACCCCGAACGCCACGCCGCGTTCGCGGCCGTGAAAGCTGCCGGCCAGCAACGCGAGCGAGGTCGAGAAGATGGTCGCGCCGCCCACGCCCTGGGCGGCCCGGGAGATGACGAGCATCGTCGGCGACTGAGCGAGTCCGCAGGCCAGTGACCCGGCGGTGAAGATGACGAGGCCGGCGCTGAACAGCAGCCGGCGTCCGTAGCGGTCGGCGAGCGCGCCGGTCGTGAGCAGGAGCGAGGCGAGCGTCAGCGCGTAGGCCGAGACCGTCCACTGAAGGTCGCTGAAGCCGGCGTGGAACTCGCGCTGGATGTCGGGCAGCGCGACGACGACGATCGTCAGGTCGAGCAGCAGCATGAACGTGCCGGCGCAGACCACGAGCAGGGTCCACCATTTCCTATCCATCGGAGTCCTCCTTTCGGCAAATCAAGGTTGCATCACCAGAATCGTCCGGCGATCCGATAATGTCCAGTGAAACGGCCATAGGTGCCGAATCTCGACATGAAAGATCCACTCCTCGACGATATCGACCGCAAACTGATCCACGCGTTGTCGGTCGACGCGCGCGCTCCCTTCCGCACCCTGGGCGAGGTGTGCGGCTGCTCGGACCAGACCGCCGCCCGGCGCTACCGCCGCTTGCAGGAGGTGGCCGCCCTCCGCGTGGTGGGCGACGTCGAGGCCTTCCGGGTGGGGTGGGACGACTGGCTCCTGCGACTTCAGTGCACGCCGGCGGGGACGACCCCCGTGGCCGAGGCGCTCAGCCGCCGCCCTGACACGCGCTGGGTCCAGCTCGCCTCGGGCGGCACCGAGATCGTGTGTGTGCTTCAGGCCCGGACGCCCGAGCAGCGCGACGCGCTCCTGCTCAAGGGGCTCCCGGGGAGCCGGCACGTCGTCCAGGTCGCCGCGCACCTGATGCTCGAGGCCTACAGCCCCGAGACCTGGGGCGGAATCACCTCGACCCTGACCCCGGCCGAACTGGCCAGGCTCTGCCCGCCAAGAGTCGACTCGGACGGCGCGCCGGTCGCGCTCGACGAACTCGACCACGAGCTGCTGACCCACCTGGGCGAGGATGGCCGCGCCTCCCACAGCCAGATCGCGGCGGCCATCCATACGCATGAATCCACGGTGCGCCGGCGGATCGACGAGCTCCGCCGCGCCGGCGCACTCGTTTTCGAGATCGATATCGACACTCGGGCCCTGGGGATGAACACCCACGCCTACCTGTGGCTGTCGGTGGCGCCGAGCGAGCTCGAGTCCGTGGGCACGGCGCTGGCCACGCATCCCGAGGTCGCCTACGCCGGGGCCACGACGGGGCGCACGAACCTGTTCGCCAGCGTGGTCTTCACCGACTCACGCCACATGTACGAGTACCTGAACCGGCGTCTGGCCACCCTGCCCGGGATCCACTCGGTCGAGGCCGCGCCGTCGATCCGCACGCTCAAACGAACCGGCGCAGCGCCTCCACTCCGTCCCACACGTCCACGAACCGGGTCGTGAGCGGGGAGAGCCCGAATCGGATCACGTCGGGTCTCCGGAAGTCGGGGATCACGCCGTCCGCGACCAACCGCGCGCACAGCTCTCGCGCGTTCGGATGCGCGAGCGCCACGTGTGCCCCGCGCCGCGCCGCCTCTCTCGGCGAGGCCACCGACACCCCCCGTGGCGCCAGAACCGCGTCCGCCAGCGCGACGGCGAATTCCGTCAATTCCACGCCCTTGGCCCGGATCTCCTCGATCCCGGCCTCGGCTACCAGTCGCACGCCTTCATCGACGGCGACAAGCGAAAGAATAGGCGGCGTGCCGGACAGAAAGCCCTGCATTCCGCGCACAACCTCGTACCCCGGCGCCATCTCGAACGGGTCGCGCCGGCCCAGCCAGCCCCAGATCGGCTGGCGCAGCTCCGACTGTAGATCGCGGCGCACATACATGTACGCGGGCGCTCCCGGACCGGCATTCAGATATTTATAGGTGCACCCGACCGCCAGGCCGGCGTGGTCTCCATCGAGCGAGAGCTTCACGGAGCCGGCGCTGTGACTGAGGTCCCACAGCATCAGCGCGCCGGCGTCCTCGACGATCCGGCTGATCGCGGCCATGTCGGCAACATGCGCCGAGCGGTAGGAGACGTGCGAGAAGGTGACGAGCGCGGTCTGCGGCCCTACCAGCGACGCGACGCTGGCAGGGTCGGGACCGCCGGCGCGATCGCCCTCGAGCCACACCAGCTCGAGGCCCCGCGCGGCGGCCAGCCCCTCGAGCACATAGCGGTCGGTCGGAAAGTTGTCGACGTCGGTGAGGATTTGGCCCCGGCCGGGGCGAGCGTCCAGCGCGGCGCTCGCCAGCTTGTAGAAGCACACCGTGGTCGAGTCGCCGATCACGGTCTGGCCGGGCGCGGCTCCCAACACCGCGGATCCGAGGCGGTCGCCGATCTCGAGCGGCAACTCGAGCCATCCCTCATCCCAGCCGCGGATACCCCGCGCTCCCCACTGCGCGACGATGTTCTCGAGGCGGGGCACCGTCGCCCGCGGCAGGCAGCCGAGCGAGTTGCCGTCCAGGTACACGACCTCGGGGTCGATCACGAACCGCTCGCGGAACCCGCGCAGGGGATCGCGCGCGTCGAGCTCGGCCGCGGCCTCGCGGCTCAGCGCCTGGGTGTGATCGTTCGCGATCGGGTCAGGCCTTCCGACGCTGGCGGCTCGCCCGTCCACGGTTGCGGTGGGGCCCCGGGGCGGGCGGCTCGGGCACGTCGGCGGGCGACTGGAAGAGCATCAGGACGACGGTGGCCTCCTGCTCGTCGGCGTGGTCGGCGCGGGCGAGCCGCTGTTTGCTCGCCGCCTCGATCTTGGCGATGCGACCGAGCAGGGCGTCGAGCTCACGCGCCAGCGCCTGCCAGCCCTTGCTATCGACGGTGACCGGGCTGCGCGTGATGTGTGCCTCGGCGGCGTTGAATCCGCCCTCGGAGGCGCTGGCCGTGACATACGCGCCGACCTGGTCAACCGCGGCCTTGATCGAGGCGTCCTTGACGATCTTGGGGAGCTTGCCCCAGGCGGCGTTGGTGATACGGGGCCGCCCCGTCGAGACGTAGTAATGCTCGACCGCGCCCCGCCGGGGCTCGCGCTTGACGAGTTTGAGAAGTCCGAGCGCCTCGAGGCGCCGGACGTGATAGCTGACGACGCCGAGCGAGGCGTCGAGCTCGCCGGCCAGCTCGCTGGGGCTCGCGGTGCGACCCTCGAGCGCGGCCAGGATGCGCGTGCGCAGAGGATGCGCCAGCGCCTTCGCCAGGTCGGGATCGGTGATGTCATGCCATGGCTTCACGGCGGCGTCTGACCTCGCATGGCGACGCTAGCGTCCCAGGTACGCGCGCTTGAGCTCGTCGTGATGGAGCAGCTCGGACGCCGAGCCGTCGAGCACGATGTGCCCGGTCGCGAGCACGTACCCGCGATCGGCGATCGACAGCGCCATGGTCGCGTTCTGCTCGACCATCAGGATCGCCACACCGGAGTCGTGAACCTCCTTGATGATCCGGAAGTTCTGCTGCACGAGCGCCGGCGAGAGGCCCATCGACGGCTCGTCCATCAGCAACAGCCGCGGCCTTGACATCAACGCGCGACCCATTGCCACCATCTGCTGCTCGCCCCCGGACAGCGTTCCGGCCAGCTGGTTCTTGCGCTCTTCCAGCCGCGGGAACAGCGTATGGACGCGCTCGAGGTCGGCATCGAACGTGCTGCCGTCCTGGAGCACGGCACCAAGCTCGAGGTTCTCTCGCACGGTCATCTGCCCGAACAGCCGGCGGTTCTCCGGGACGATGGCCAGCCCACCGGCGATTCGCTGGGCGACCGGCCAGCGGCTGACATCCCGGCCCTGGAGCAGCACGCGCCCGGCGCGCGGGCGGACGATCCCGAGGATCGTCTTCAGCGTGGTCGACTTTCCCGATGCGTTGCCTCCCAGCAGGCACACGAGCTCGCCGGCGTCGACCGACAGCGCGACCCCCTGGAGGATCCGCATCTGGCCGTAGTACGTCGTGACGTTTTCGAGCTCGAGCAACAAAGGACTACAGATGGTCGGCGGTGCCTGAGGGCGGCGCATTGGCTTCAGCCAGCGCCTCCGGGTCGCGACCGAGGTACGCCTCGACCACGGCCGGGTGGGTCGCCACCGCGTCGAACGATCCCTCCGTGATCTTGACGCCGTGGTCGAGCGCCACGACACGGTCGGAGATCCCCTCGACGACGTGCATGTCGTGCTCGATCACCAGGATGGCCAGACCGAGCTCGTCGCGCAGCCGGCCGATCACCTCGGTTACCTCGAGCGTCTCGTTCGGGTTCATGCCGGCGGCCGGCTCGTCGAGCAGCAGCAGCCGGGGGCGCGTGGCCAGCGCGCGGGCGATCTCGAGCCGCCGGCGGTTCGCGTAGGAGAGCACGTAGGCCGGCTGGTTCCAGCGGTAGCCCTTGAGTCGTTCGCCGAAGAACGACAGCACCTCCTCGGCGAGCTCGTCGACCTCGCGCTCCTCGCGACGCGCGCGCGGCAGGCGGAGGATCGACTCCGGAGGCGAGGCCTTGGTGTGACCGTAGGTGGCAGCTTTGACGTTCTCCTTGACCGTCATGTTCTGAAACAGGCGCAGACTCTGGAACGTGCGGGCGATCCCGAGACGGGTGATCCGGAATTGGCGCTTTCCGGAGATGCTCTGCCCGGCGAACCGCACGTCACCCGAGGTCGGCTTGTAGACGCCGGTGATCACGTTGAACACCGACGTCTTGCCGGCGCCGTTGGGCCCGATCACGCTGACGATCTCGCGCTCGGCGACCTGGAGGTCGAGCTCGGTCAGGGCCTTGAGCCCTCCGAACGACAGCGAGAGCTTGTCGAGCTCGAGCAAGGGCGGCCTCGCTGCGGCACCGTCGGTCATGGGCTCACACCATCTCGATGCGTCGAGCTCCGAGCAGCCCGTTGGGCCGTGCCGCCATCGTCACGATCAGGATCACGCCGAGCATTATCTGCGTCGTGATCGCCGGGTTGACGATCAGCCGCGACTCCCAGCAGCACGCCGCCAGGTACACCGTCGGCACGACGAGCGCGAGGCGCACGACTCCCTGCACGCGAACGAGCACGAGGACGAGGCAGATGACCAGGATGAACAGGATGTTCCCGTAGCCGGTGGCATCGGCAGGGACGATCACCCAGTGCTTGACCGCCGATCCGATCCAGCCGCTGCTGCCCGGATGGCCGGCCGTGGCCGAGCTCGAGATCGCCCCCACGATCGCGTGTGCGGCGAAACCGAGCACGACGATGCCGGCGAGCACGGCCCCGAGCTTCCACCACGGCCTGATCTTCCAGAACAGCGTGAGCAGGATCAGGCCGTAGAACAGGTAGCCGGCGTCGGTCGGGCTTCCCAGCATCTGCTCGAGCGCCCACACGATGATCCCGCCGGCGATCGCCCCCGCGATGCTGCCGGCGCCGCCCAACACGAGGCAGGCGAAGATCAGGATGAGGATGTTCTCGGTGAAGTTGGTCGGGAATACACTCGATGTCTGGGCAGCGAACAGCGTGCCTCCGAGGGCGCCGATCGCGGCGCTGAAGCTGAACGCCATCACCTTGAGCTTGTTGACCGGGATCGTCATCGCCGACGCGGCCAGCGGATCGTCACGCAGCGCGCGCCAGGCGCGTCCGGTTCGCGAGGTGTCGAGCAGGTGCAGGAGCGCGGCCAGCCCGGCCACGACGATCAGCGCGACGATGTAGTAGCCGCGCGGGCTGGAGACGTTGCCGCTGAGGCCGTGCAGCGGGTCGATCGAGTAGATGCCGTTGACGCCTCCCAGCGTCCCCGGGTCGACGTTGTTGACCACTTCGAAGAACGCCTGGCCGACGAACAGCGTCACGATCGCGAGGTAATCGCCTTCGAGTCGCAGCGCAATCAGGCCGATGACCACGCCGACCAGGCCGCCGGCGATGACCACGATCGGGATCGACTCGAACGCCGCCAGGTGGGCGCCGCCCATGCCGCCCGTGCCGAGCGCCGAGGAGGAGAAGATCGCGTACCCGTACGCGCCAAAGCCGACGAACGCGATGTAGCCGAGGTCGAGCAGTCCCGACCAGCCTGCGGCGATGTTCAGCCCGAGCGAGAGGATCGCGTAGAGCAGGCACGTGAAGCCGATCGTGAGCAGGTTGACGTTGCCGGTCGAGAGACCGAAAGCGAGGCCCAACAGCGCCGCGAGCGCCAGCCGGGGCCACCAGCCGACGCGCGCGTCGAGCTCGGAGAGGACGCGCCGCGCGCCCGTGCCTTGGTCGCGGCGTTCGCCGGACTGGGCGACCCACTCGTCGACGCCGATCTGGGGCATCAGACCTTCTGGAGCGCGCGACGACCGAAGATCCCGGTCGGGCGCACGAGCATCGTCACGATCAGGATCCCGAACACGATCAGGTCCGAGTACTTCTCAGAGATATAGCTCAGACTGAACGCCTCGCACAGGCCGATGAAGAGGCCGCCGACCATCGCACCCGTGATGCTGCCGATGCCGCCCACCACCGCGGCCGTGAACGCCTTGAGCCCGGCCAGGAAGCCGATCGTGTTCGAGATCGATTGGAACTCGAGACCGGACATCACGCCCGCGACGCCCGCGATTACCGAGCCGATGAAGAAGGTCAGCGCGATCGTCCGGTCGACGTTGATCCCGAGCATTTCGGCCGCCTCCCGATCGGACGCCACCGCGCGCATCGACTTGCCCAGCGTGGTGCGATTGACGATCTGAAGGAGCGCAAAGCAGATCAGCCCGGTGAGAACGAAGATCGTGATCTCGACGCTGTCGATGTGTGCGCCGGCGATGTGGATCCCGTTCGTGTCCGAGATGAAGTCCGTCGTGTTGTAGCTGCGCACGAAGCCGCCGAACAGCAACAGGACGGTGTTCTCGAGTACGAACGACACGCCGAGCGCGGTGATCAATGGGGCTATTCGGGGCGCGTCGCGGAGCGGGCGGTAGGCGAACCGCTCGATTGCGACTCCGAGCAAGCCCGTCCCGAGCCCAGCGATCACGAGCATCAGGACGATCAGCAACGGCACCGGGATCGATAGGTGGTTCGGTCCGCCGAACCACTGGATCACGAAGTAGCCGACGTAGGCCCCGACCATGTAGACGTCGCCGTGCGCGAAGTTGAGCAGCTTGAGGACGCCGTAGACCATCGTGTAGCCGAGCGCGATCAGCGCGTAGAGGCTGCCCGTTACGAGCCCGTTGACGAGTGTTTGGATGAAGACCTGCACGCTGGAGTGCCCCTTGTTCGTCCTAGACAGCTGACGGCGCCACCCGCGGAGTATCGCGGGCGGCGCCGCCGAGGACTACTAAGGCGCCGCCGTCAGGCGCCGCCGACGAATCCTGAGGCGCCGCCGTCAGGCGCCGCCGACCAATCTGATCTTCTCTCTGTCACTTCGGGGGGATCTCTACGTACTTGCCTGCGCTGTTGATGTGGAACAGGTAGCCGTAGTTGCCCGCCAGGTCGCCGTTGGAGGCAAACGCGACGGGAATCCCGAGCGGGTTCGCGTTGGCCGCGATGTTCGTCGTCTTGATCGCCGCCAGCACGTTCGAGCGGCTCGGCGTCTGACCCGCCTTGCAGACCGACGCGATCGCCTTCATGGCCACGTCGGCGGCCTCGTAGGTGGGCAGGCCGAATGCCCCGTACGGACCGTACTTGGCCACGCCGGTGACGATCGACTTGTCGAGCGGGCTCGGGTTGCCCGAGATGTCGGGGCCGAACGCCGACACGTAGCTGCCCGGGATGTTGAACTGCGACGGCGAGTTGTCGCCGTCGGTCCCGAACAGAATCGTCGACTTGCCCGCCGCCTTGGCGTCGAGCCCGAACTGCTGCGCCTGCGTCGCCGTCTGCCAGGGCACGACGGCCACGCCGTCGGCGGAGGTCAGGTGCGAGGTGACCAGCGACTTGAGCGCCGCGGCCAGCGTTGCGCCGGTGTCGGTGCCGTTGAGGGTCTGGTGGTCGGTCGGGATCCCGGCCTTCTTGAAGATCGGGAGCATCACGTTGACCAAACCCTGGGAGTAGGCCTCGTCATCATCGATGATGAGGATGGCCTTCGGGTGTAGATGGTTGACGATGTAGTTGGCGTCCTGCGGGCCCTGCACGTCGTCGTCGGGAACCACCCGGAAGAACGTCGGGTTCTTGCCGTCCGTGGCCAGCGCCGGCAGCGTCGCCGACCCGGAGATGAATGCGATGCCCGCCTTGCCAAAGATCGGGCCCACGGCCTCGACCTCCTGGCTGCCCGCGGGTCCCACGACCGCGACGGCATTCGAGGCGACGATCGACTGTGTCTTTGACACCGCGATCGACGGGGTGAGCTGCGTGTCGTCCTGAGCCAGCGTCACATTGGTGTGGTTCGCCGCATTGTCGTTCGCCACGGCGAGCTGGGCGAAGTGCAGCTGCTCGAGGCCGACCTGCGCCACCGGGCCGGTGAACGGACCTTCGATCGCGATCGATGCCGTGCACGACTTCGAGCTGCTGCTCGCGGCGGCGGTCGTCGCTGAGCTGCTGCTCTTGCTACTGCTGTTGCTGCTACTGCTCCCGCATCCGCCCGCGATCAATGCGGACAGCGCCAAGGCAGCGAAGCCGATACGTACCTTCACTTGCTTACTTCCTCCTCCTGGGGGCCAAGGCGCCGCCGTCAGGCGCCGCCGACCATCCGATTTGCTGTTGGTCGGTCATGACCGGCACAAGGCGCCGCCGTCAGGCGCCGCCGACTCCTTCCAATGGCGGCGTCCCGGGGTAGGCCGGTTCGCCGTTGGGGTAATACGCGTAGGCCGGCGAGCCGGCCGGTCGGAACACCGCGACCAGGCGCATCATGCCCTGGCCCGTGTTCTCGAGGCAATGCACCGTGCGCTGCGGCAGCTCGATCTGCGAGCCGGGGCCGATCGGTCGGACCTCGTCGCCGACGGTGAACGTGCCCGTCCCATCGAGCACGTAGATGACCTCGTCGTAAGTGTGAAAGTGGTCGGCCGCCCGCACCGCGGGGACGTAGCCGACGAAATGGGTGGCCGAGTGCAGTCCCGTGCTCGGATCGGCCACGATCCGAAACATGCGCTCGGTGGTCGCCGAATGGTCCTCCTGGTCGGCCAGCCGCCGGACCACGACCTTGGCCGGCTCGCCCGCATCGGGCCTCCCATCCGCCGGCGCCCCGTCACCGCCGCTCACGGGCGGTGGTGAGACGGCACCCCCATCGCCACCGCTCACGGGCGGTGGTGACGCGGCACCCCCATCAGCACCGCTCACGGGCGGTGCTGACGCGGCACCCCCGTCGCCACCGCTCACGGGGGCGGGATCACGTATCCGCACGGATACCATACGCAGCGGCGCGGACCCCTCGTTCTCGAGTGCGTATTCGGAGCCGGGGGGCAGATAGACCCCCGTCTCGGGCTCGAGCGCATGCCTCTCGCTCCCCGCGCGCAACGCGCCCGAGCCCGCTATCACGAACAGCACCTCTTCAGCTTCACCGTTGGCGCGATTGGCCGAGCCTTGCGGCTCGCATTCGATCACCGCCTGCTCGAGCGCCACCGATCTCTCCCTGTTACGCCCCACGCCGGCAGATTCGCCTTGCCAGGCGTGGAACCTGCTTCGGCGTTGGACGAATCGGTACATACTGCCCGCACCATCATGGCGGGCGGAGCCTAAGCCAACTAGTCTTGGTTTTGCGTTATGACGCAGATTGTGGACGAATTGGACGTTGCCGCTGTCCGGAAGCGCTTCTCGGCGCTGCAGACAGGGTTCACCTTCTTCGACGCCCCCGGGGGCTCGCAGGTCCCCGACGAGGTGGGCGAGGCGGTGGCGCGCACCCTGCGCGAGGCCAGCGCGAACCTCGGCGCCGGGTATGAGACCAGCCGGCGGGTGGGGCAGATCCTCGAGCGCGCCGAAACGACCGCGGCCCGCTTCATGGGCTGCCAGCCGCACGAGGTGATCTTCGGCCCGAACATGACCTCACTCGACTTCACGCTCTCGCGCACCGCCGGCCGGACATTTGCGCCCGGCGATGAGATCCTCGTTTCGGCGTTGGACCACGACGGGGGCGTCTCTCCCTGGCTCGAGCTCGCGCACGACCGCGACCTCATCGTGCGTTCGGTGGAGCTCAATCCCGACACAACGCTGGATTACGCTGATCTCGAATCCAAGCTGTCCGACCGCACGCGGGTGGTGGCGTTCGCCTGGGCCTCCAACGCGATCGGGACGGTGGTCGATGCGGCGCGGGTCTGCCGGCTGGCCCACGACGCCGGCGCGCTGGCCTGGATCGACGCCGTCCACTACGCCGCCCACGAGCCGATCGACGTGCGTGCGATCGACGCCGACGTCCTGATCTGCTCGCCCTACAAGTTCTGCGGACCACACCTGGGTATGGCCTACGGCCGCGCCGAAGTGATCGAGCAGTGGCGCCCGTACAAGGCCCGGCCAGCGCCGACCACCCCGCTCGGGCGGCGGTTCGAGACCGGCACGCAGCCCTACGAGCTGCTGGCCGGCTTCACCGCCGCGGTCGACTACCTCGACTCGATCGGCGGCTTCGCCGCAATCACGCCCTACGAGCGCGGGCTCGGCGAACGGTTCCTGGACGGACTGTCCGACGCGGTGACCGTATACGGGCTGCCCAGCATGGAGGGTCGGGTGCCCACCTTCCTGGTCAACGTCGCCGGCGTGCCCGCGGACGATGTCGCGGCCCGGCTGGCCACGGACGGCATGGGCGTCTGGGCCCACGACTCCTGGTATTCGCTGGGCCTTTACCGCCAGCTCGGCTATGACCACCAGGCGGTCCGGATCGGCTTCATCCACTACAACAGCGTGGACGAGGTTGACCGCCTTGCGGCAGCGCTGAACGGGATGTCCTAGAGCGCCGCCGGCCCCCGGTCTCGACCGCTTGCCCGCGGTCCCAAGTTTCGTCGCACTCGCCCCCACCGCTCCCGGGTTTCGGCACACTCACCCCGCCCCCTGCGGTGAACGCCGATTCACCCGGCTCCTGCACGGGTTTCGGCACGTTCGCGCTCCGGGCGGCGCCGAGTGTGCCGAAACCCGGAACTCCGTGCGTCCCCGGCAACTCGCGTCCCCGGTAACTCGCATCCGCGGCAACCCTGCTCGGCGCGGTGTTCTAGCGCCGGCTCGATCTAGTTATGGTGCAAACGCGCCGAGCGCCGCCGTGAGCCGGGCCACCGCCGCGGTGAACGCGTGCTCGGGCGGCTTGGCGTAGCCGACGACGAGCGCCTGACGGCTGCGCGCAGAACCGTGGTCGAAGGTCGCCAAGCCGGTCAGAGCCAGGCCACGTTCGCGCGCGCCGGCGATGACCGCGCGCTCGGTAACACCAGCCGGGAGGTCGATCAACGCGTGCAGTCCCGCGGCGATGCCCGATACCCGCGCTTCCGGCGCGTGCCGGCGCAATTCGGCCACCAGCCGGTCCCGGCGCCGACGGTAGGCCAGACGCGAGCCGCGGACGTGGCGGTCATACGCGCCCGAGCGGATCAGCTCGGCGAGCGTCAGCTGTCGGTCACGCTACTCGCCCGCGACCACGTGCCGACCGACGACTACGACGCGGTCGAGAAGCACTTCAGCCCCGACGAGGTCGCGGCCCTCGTCAGCCTGATCGTCGCGATCAACGCGTGGAACGCGATCGCGGTATTCACCCGCGCGTGGGTCCCGGGGTCCTACGAGTCGTAGCGAGGCCTACCCCAGCGACATCCTCTCCTCGCCCAGGTAGACCCGCGCGGCCCACGACTCCGGATCCGCCGCGAAGTACCGCTGTAGCGCGTCGTGGTTGAGCGCGTCGTCGATCCCGGCCATGATCATCGACTGGTCGAGCACGAGCCGGCGGTGCCCGACCTCCCCGGTGACCGGGTTGACCGCGTCGTAGAACCCGCCGTCGCCCGTGTAGATCCCCGGGTACAGCTTCCGCAGCTTCACGAGATTCGCAAACGCCTGCTGGGGCAGCACCGGGAGCGCGATCGCCGAGGCGTGCGGGGTGACCGTGTTCTCGGTGGCGCACGTCGTGCACCAGGCGAGCGGGTTGCCGGTCCCGAACGCCTG
>Ga0335075_10011788_pt1 | contig 13205 bp, 9 predicted proteins | sample Lox_Sample_24_FD_206723 | JGI IMG/M metagenome (GOLD analysis project Ga0335075, IMG submission 206723) | Soil microbial communities from Loxahatchee National Wildlife Refuge, Florida, United States - Lox_Sample_2.4 | ecosystem: Environmental > Terrestrial > Soil > Wetlands | place: USA: Florida...
ATCAGGACCGGCAGCACGGTCCACGCAAGCTCCATCTGATTGCTGCCGTAGACCTGCGGCGGCTCGAGGTCATCGTCGCCCTTGCGCTGGCGAAACTTCACGACGGCGTAGGCGAGCAGGCTGAAGACGACCACAAAAATCGCGCCCTCGACCTCGAGGCCGAACATCGAGAGGCGGAAGATCGAGTGAGCCGGCGTGGAGTCCGGCGCGAAAATATTGGTGGGGCTGAGATCCGGGCTGTGCGAATCGGCGAGGGCGCTGCCAGCCGCCGAGAAAATGGCGGCAAGAATCAGCGCCGAAAACCCAAGCCAAGAACGAACAGTCTTTTTCCGCACCTGCAGGATTCCCTCACGAATGAAGAGGCCGAGATAGAGCCGGATTCCCCAAGATTGGCCGCGCCGCGCACCGGTCGCCGAAATCGAATCGTGCAAGTTATCACGCGTGGCCGGCCGGTCGATGTGACTCGCGTCACGCGAAGCAGTGATTTGCAGCACCACGTATTCTAAGATAACTCCGCCAGCCGAACATCATTTGCCATGAAAAAATCGAGTTGCCTGAGCTCTTTGGTTTCAAAACGAAACTTCGACGTTTGACCATAAACAGAGGTTGGTGCAAGCTGGTGCGCCGGCGGCTGCGATTCCTTACCGCACTCGCCGAACTTTTTTGCGACCGCCCGGCCATCCCGAGCATCTGTGGGAGCGACGGAAGGTTGGCAGCGACTTTCAGCGCCGGGCCGTAGGTCTCCCTTTTCGAAAGGCTTCTTTTTGGGGAACAGCTGCTACAGAATTGGCCCGGCCATCATACAAGCAGAGAGGTCGTCAGACCATGGCATCCACCGGCACGCCGGTTCCCGCCTCAGCGGCGGCGCCTGAGCACGTTGCGGCACAGCCCAAGCCGAAATGGCAGAGGTTCGGAACTCCTCTGGTGGTCGTGCTGCTTGCCGTTGCAGTTGTGCTCGCGATCACCTGGAACTGGAATTCGTGGGAGGGAGGGCGGGCCGAACAGGTGACCGACGACGCCTACGTTCGCGGCGATCTTACGCCGCTTGGCACGAAAGTCCCGGGGATCGTGCAGGACGTGAAGGTCTCCGACTTTCAGGAAGTGCATCAGGGAGAGCTGCTCGTCCAGCTGGACGACGACGATTACAAGGCGCAGGTGGCGCAGGCAAGCGCGGCAGTCGAAGCTGCAAAAGCGGCGATCGAGGACAACGTGCGCCAGCGCCAGCTGCAAGACACGCGCATCGCGCAGGCCCTCGCCGGAATCGATCAGGCAAACGCGCAAATCGCGGCGGCGGAGGCCGGCGAAGCGGCGGTGCAGGCGGACGTCGTGCGCACGCAGGCCGAACGCAAGCGGCAAGAGGCGCTGCTGCAGAGCCATTCGACCACGCAGCAGGCGGTCGAGGATGCAGTCGCCGACGAACAGAGGTTCAGCGCCGAGCTGGCCAGCCGGAAGGCAGATCTCGAGCAGGCGAAAACGCTGCTGCGGAGCAGCGAGCTGGGAGTCGAGGCACAGCGGAACGGCAAGGCGGTGCTGGAGTCTCAGGACCAGCAATTGATCGCGGACCTTCACGCCAAGGAGGCGGCGCTTCTCGTCGCGCAGGTGAACCTGGGCTACACCAAGATCGACGCGCCGGGCGATGGCACCGTAGGCCAAAGGCAGGTCCTGCCGGGGCAGCTGGTCTCTCCCGGCACGGAAGTCATCCCGTTCGTCAGCAAGATCAAATGGGTGCAGGCGAACTATCTCGAGACCCAGCTTACGAACATGAAGGTCGGCGACTCCGCGGAAATGCGCATCGACGAGTATCCGGGAAAAGTTTTTCGCGGGAGGGTGATCGAGATCGCGCCCGCCAGCGGGTCGCAATTCGCGCTGCTGCCGCCCGACAATGCCACGGGCAATTACACGAAGGTGGTGCAGAGAATTCCCGTGAAAATCGCGTTCGACGATTCGAATGTCGCCACCAGCTTGCGTCCGGGCCTTTCCGTCGTGGTTACCGTCCGCACAAGACACTGATTGGAGCGCAGGATGTCCGTTTCGTCCGCAGCCGTACAGCCCACGCCCGTACAAATCGCGAATGTGCTTGTGGGAGCGGCGCCATCTGAGCTTTCAAAGAGCCCGCTGCTCGGAATCCTGGGCGTCATCATGGGCGCTGGGATCGTGACGCTCGCCGGGCGGCTGCTGTCGCTGGGCCTGGCCGATCTCAAGGGCCACCTTGGGATCAGCTACGACGATGGCGCGTGGATCGGGAGCGCCTTCAACATGGCGCTGGTCTTCATCGGTCCGTTCACGGTGTACCTGGGCGGCTTGATGGGCGTGCGCCGCATTCTGCTGTTTGCGGCCACGGGGTTCACGCTGATCTCCGCGGGACTTCCGTTTATCCACAGCTACAGTTTGCTGATCGTCGCGCTGGTGCTGGCCGGGCTCACGTCCGGCACGTTCTATCCGCTTACGCTGACGTTCGCGCTGCGAAATATTCCGCCGAAGTATCTGCCCTTCACGCTGGCCCTCTATGCGTCATTCGTCGATGGGTCGGTCAATGTGGCCCCGACGCTGTATGGCTGGTACCGAGACCATCTTTCCTGGCACTGGATGTTCTGGACATCGGCAGTGATCACGCCGCTGATGATGCTGTGCATCCATTACGGGATTCCTCGAAGTCCGGCGCCGAAGCGGTCGGAAGAGGCGCCAAGTTTCGCCGGATTTCTCTACGCCAGCGCGGGCTTCGCGGTGTTGTATGCGGCGCTCGATCAGGGCGAAAGGCTCGACTGGTGGCGTTCGGGACTGTTCACGGCGCTATTCGTAGGGGGCTCCGTCCTGCTGCTCGCGTCTCTCGTGCGCCGCCTGCGGAGTCCTAATCCGCTGGTGGATCTGCCCTACCTGCGCAACCGGGACACACTGCTGCTTGGCGTGGGCTTGATCCTGTTTCGATTTTGCCTGCTGGCAACCATCATCCTGGTGCCGGAAACACTGGCGATCCACGGATTCGAAGCCAATCAGATCGGGCCGGCCGTGATATGGACCGCGGCTCCTCAGCTTCTGATCGCCGTCATAGCCGCGCTCCTGCTGGTATCGAAACTGGATTCGCGGCTGCTGCTGGCCTCGGGTTTTGCGTGCATGGCGTTCGCGTGCTGTCTCAACGCAAACCTCACGAGCGCGTGGTCCGCGGCAAATTTCTATCGCACGGAATTGCTAACGGGCGTCGGGCAGTCGTTCGCGTTTGTCGGTCTCGTCTCGACGATCGTGCTGCAGGCCATTTTTTCCGGCGGGCTGTCGAAGCCGCAGCGCATTCTCACATTTTCGGCTTTCTTTCATACGGTGCGGCTATTCGGAGGCGAGGTCGGCGTATCGTTATTGACGCATTTCATCGCGCAGCGCGAGAAGCTGCATTCGAATCTCCTGGGGTTGCACGTGCAGTCCGGGAATTGGATCACGGAGGACAGTCTCAGAATGCTTGCGGGCGGACTGTACTCGAAATCAGCCGGACTCGCCGAAGCAGCCGGCCGGGCAGCGGAAGTGATTGGCGCGCGTCTCCGACTGCAAGCCTATACGCTGAGCCTGATCGACGGATTCTATTTGCTGGCCTGGGCCTGCGTCACTGCTCTTGTGCTGATCGCGCTGATGCGCAAGTCGCCGCTGAACTACGGAGAAATCGCCGCCATGCATCCATCGCCGGCACATCAGGAGGCAAGATCATGAAGATGGGCGCCAAAGTTCTCATCGTCGGCGCGTCGTGCCTGGCCGCTTTCACTCTCGCTCGAGCCCAGGACCAGGCCGCGGCTCCCCGGCACATCACCCTGCAGGAAGCGGTGCAGCTCGCGTTGAAACACAATCACCTCGTGAGAATTGCCGGCTTCCAGGTCGATGAAAAGCAGCAGGCGAAGGGAGTTGCCAGGAGCCAATACCTTCCCACGATCGACAACGACACGAAGGCTTTTCACGTCACCGATTCGCAATTCATCGAGCTTGCCGCGGGCAGTCTTGGAACCGTCGCAGGCACGCCGATTCCCGAGCAGTCGGACATCATCAATCAAGGCGGGCACACATTTGTGGTGAGCAGCACGACTCTTGTTGAGCCGCTCACGCAATTGTTCACGAGGGTCAAGCCGGCCAACGATATCGCGAGCGCAGAGCTGGGCGCGAGCCGCGCGAATGCGCAGCAGACGGCTAACGAAGTGGCGCTTCAGGTCCACCAGATCTATTACCGCGTTTTGATCGCGCAGCTCCAACGGAGCGCGATCGAGAGCAAGATCAAAGCGGCGCAGGACCTGCAGAGCGAACGCACCCAACAGGTAAAGTTTGGCAGCTCGCTCGAAGAGAACCTGATTGAGAGCCGCGCCGAGTTCCTGCAAGCCAAGCAGCAGCTTCTTGCCACCGAGCTTGCGCTGACGGACCTGACTTCGCAGCTCGACGATGCGATTGGTTTGCCGCTGACGACTGATCTCGATCTCGATCCAAGCGTTCCCGAGGTCCGCGACACGTGCCAGCTCGACGACTGCATCAAGACCGCCCTAGCTTCGCATCCCGAAATCGTCGCAGCGCGCGAAGAAGTGCGGAAAGCCTCCGCCGGCGTGCAGCTGAGCAAGGCGGACTACGTGCCGGACATCGCCGCATTTGCCCGGTACAGCTACCAGGACAACGTTCCCTTCCTGGCCCGCAATTTCGGGAGCTTCGGCGTCCAGTTCAGCTACAACCTATTCGACGGAGGGCGGAAACGGGATGCGGTCCGCGAGAGCGACGCTGAGCTCGCGCAGGCGAAGGAAAATCTCGCCCGCGTCACCGACGAAGTGAGACTGTCGGTGCAAGTGGCCTACAACAAACTGCAACGCACTCGCGAGATGCTCGGCGTTTCGCAGGAATTGCTGGACCTGCGCACCGAGTCGAGCCGGGTCTCCGCGCAGCAACTCGAGAAAGGCGCGGCGCTCCAATCGCAGGCCGATGCCGCCGCGGCTCAGGAACTCGACGCTCGCACGCAGCTTCTCCAGTCGCAGCTCGATTACCTGCAGGCAAGCGACGAGATGACGCAGGCGATGGGACTCACGCCCGAGTAAACCATGATTCAACGCATCCTCTTTCCGGTGGATTTCTCCGGAGCCTGCGTGGCGATAGCGGGCTACGTACGAAGGGCCGCGGCCGTCCTCGGAGCCAGCGTGACGCTGGTCCACGTTTTCGATCTGGCCGGCAACAACGGATACGAAATTTACGCGCGCCCGCCTTCCGAGGTTGCCGAGGAGCACCGCGTGATCGCCCAGGAAAAGCTCGATTCGTTTCTGGCGTCCGAGTTTCCTTTGGCGGAATGTCCCAGGATTCTCTTGTCGGGGGATGCGGCCGTCCAGATCGCGCGGGAGGCGAAGACCGGTGGTTTCGACCTCATCATCATGCCGACTCATGCCGGCCGGTTTCGCCGAATGCTGCTCGGTTCCACGACGGCGAAGGTGCTCAATGACTCGGACTGCCCGGTGCTGACGACCGAACACGCAGAAACGATGGCGCCGCGGCCACTGGAGCACCGGGAATGGCTCTGCGCCGTTGGCTTGGATGGAAATGCTGAAAAAATGCTCCGGTTTGCCACCCAGTCGGCCGCGGCTGCAAGAGCGCGGCTGTCGCTCATTCATGCGATTCGGGCAAACCGTTCGGACCTGGACGCAGCCGCCACCGAGGAGGCGCGCCAGCGCATTGAAAAGATCCAAAAAGCGGCGGGATGCGATGCCCCGCTACAGATCGCCGTCGATCCGAATATCGAGCACGCTCTGGTAGAAGCGGTGGGGCGTTCGGATGCCGATGTGCTGATCATTGGGAGAGGTCCTCGAGACGGTCCTTACGGGCGCATGCGGGATCTGACGTACCTGCTCGTCCGCGATTCGCCGTTCCCAGTATTGAGCTTCTAGCGTCAGACGTGAGGGAGAGATATGTCTCGCACCAAGGTTCTTATCGTCGGTTCGGGATTTGGCGGGTTGGCGGCCGCGAAGGCCCTGAAAAATGCGCCTGTGGCGATCGACTTGATCGACCGCACGAATCACCATCTGTTCCAGCCTCTGTTATACCAAGTGGCTACCTCCGTGCTGTCTCCGGCGCAGATTGCCACTCCCATCCGCGGAATTCTTCGCAAGCAAAAGAATACGACGGTGCTCCTGGGCGAAGTTGTGGGAGTGGATACGGATCAGAAGTGCGTGCTCGTCAACGATGCCGATCGCGAGGGAGTGTCGATTCCTTACGATTACCTGATTCTTGCGACCGGCGCGACCCACAGTTACTTCGGCCACAACGAATTCGAGAGATTTGCGCCGGGGCTTAAGGGGCTCGCGGATGCAGTGGCGATCCGGAACAAGGTATTGCAGGCGTTCGAGCAGGCCGAGGCCGAGGAAGACCCCAGCCGTCACCGGGACTTGCTGACATTCGTTTTGGTCGGCGCGGGCCCCACGGGGGTGGAGTTGGCCGGCGCAATCGCCGTGCTGGTGCGCAGCAGCCTGCGGTCGGAATTCCGGCGCATCGACCCCACCTCGGCGCGGATCGTGCTGGTCGACAGGTCGTCGCGCGTGCTGAATTCGTTTTCCGAGCGCCTTTCCGAGGCGGCGCAGAAGCGGCTCGAGAGACTTGGCGTCGAAGTCCGCTTGGGCCGCAGCGTCGACCAGATCGACGCGGACGGCATCGTGATGGCGGGCGAGCGCGTCGCGAGCCACACGGTGATATGGACGGCAGGCGTCACACCCTCGCCCGCAGCAAAGTGGCTGAAAGCGGAGACAGACCACGCCGGACGCGTGCGCATTCAGAGCGACCTGACCGTGCCTGAACACCCTGAGATATTCGTCATCGGCGACGCCGCATCGCTCGATCGCGACGGCAAGCCGCTGCCTGGCGTTGCGCAAGTGGCGATGCAGCAAGGACGCTACGCCGCCAAACTAATTCGGAATCGCATTGCCGGCAGGCCCGCGCCGGGCCCGTTCAGCTACTTTGACAAAGGCAACATGGCGGTGGTGGGCAAGGGCTTTGCCGTGCTGCAAAGCGGCAAGGTCCACACAAGCGGTTTCGGTGCGTGGCTCACGTGGGCCGCCGTTCATCTGCAGTTCCTGGCGACGTCGAGCCTGCGCCTAGCCGTTTTCCTGCAGTGGATGTGGACCTACGTGACCGGACAGCGAGGTTCGCGGCTCATCGTGAACTACCACGCGTCGGAGCCGGCCAGAATAATCTCTGCTACCGGCACGAAAGCGGCTGCATCGAACGGATGACCCGATCGGGCCGGCGTGACACAGCCCGCCGGCTTGGGCGCCGAAAATCGGAGATTGAGCCCTGGAAAGGGGGACTCCATGTCGAAAAAAGTGGCAGACGTCTTATGGGACATGCTTGCGAACGCCGGGGTCAAACGCTGCTATGGCATCGTCGGGGACGCTCTCAATCCCGTGATCGACGCGCTGCGCCGCAACGGCCGGATCGAATTTATCCATGTACGCAATGAAGAATACGGAGCCTTCGCCGCGGTTGCGGAGTCTTACCTGACCGGCGATCCGGTCGCGGTGTGCGGAACCGCCGGTCCCGGAGTCGTCCATTTGTTTAATGGGCTGATGGACGCCCGCAAAGAGGGGGCTGCGGTGATCGCAATCGCAGGCGACGTCGAGACGAGCTTGATCGACACGTCCGCGCTCGAAGAAATCAATCCTTACAAATTCTTCGACACTGCGTCTCTCTACACCGGGCGCCTCGTGAATCCCGAACAGGCGCGGGCGATCATTCAGACGGCGATTCTCACTGCCGTCACGGAAAAAGGCCCCACCGTAATCTCGATTCCGGGTGACGTCGCGTCCGCCGACGCGGACGCCCGCCCGACCCGCATCACGATTCCGGCGCCGGCCGTTCTGCGCCCTTCCGACGCAGACCTCAATCGCCTTGTGGAGATGATCGACGAGGCGAAAACGGTGGCGATTTTTGGAGGCGATGGTTGCCGGGACGCTCGCGACGAGGTGGTCGGGCTGGCCAAGAGATTGAAGGCGCCTGTCGGCTACGCGTACCGCGGCAAGCAGTGGCTGGAACATGACAATCCAAATGCAGTCGGCATGACCGGCCTGCTCGGTTACGGCGGGGCCTACGACGCGATTCACGAAGCCGAACTCCTGCTTCTGCTCGGCACGGATTTTCCGTTCTCCGAATTCCTTCCGAACGGCCGCGTGAAGAAGGTCCAGATCGACAAAAATCCAAAACACATCGGCCGGCGGACGGCCGTCGATCTCGGGCTCGTTGGCGACATCAAGGCGACTGTCACCGCGTTGCTGACGCGCGTGGGCGAAAAATCCGACGCAGCGTTTCTCGAAAAGCACGTCGCGGGGACGAAATCGTTTCACGAGCTTTTGCAGCACTACGTCGTCAAAGGGCCGGAGATCAAGCCCATACGCCCGGAATTTCTGGCAGCTACGCTGAGCGAGGTGGCAGCGGACGATGCAATGTTTTTCGTCGACACCGGCACCGCTTGTATCTGGATGGCGAGACACGTCAACGGGGGCAGAAATCGCCGCATTTTCGGATCGTTTGCCTGGGCGTCCATGGCTAATGCCGCGCCCTATGCGTTCGGCGCCCAGTTGGCGTATCCCGGGCGGCAAACGATCGCCATGTGCGGAGACGGGGGCTTCACCATGCTCGGTCTTGGCGATCTCTTGACACAGATCGAACGGAAGGTTCCCGTCGTTCAGATCATCCTCAACAACGGGTCTCTCGACTTCGTCAATATCGAGCAGCAGGAGGCCGGCATGCTCCCCTTCGGCGTGGAATTCAAGAATCCGAATTTCGCCAGGGTTGCCGAGGCGATGGGAGCGAAGGGAATTCGCATCGAAGAGCCTGGCGACGTTCGCGAAGGGCTGGCCGAAGCGCTCGCGCATAAGGGAGGGCCGGTCGTTGTGGACGCGGTCGTCGATCCGCTCGCACTGTCGCTGCCGTCGCATTCTCCTTTCCACACCGTGAAAGGCTTCACGCTCAGCATGGCGAAACAGGTGTTGAGCGGCAGAATGGGCCAGGTGATCCAGACGGTCGAACGCAACGTCAGATTGGTTTGAGTCGCGGATTTCTCAGCCGCGTGGACGATCGGAGATAAATGTTCGCGCGACAGAAACCGCGCGGCGACCTAGGGTCATGATCGAGACGAGTGTGCCGGGGAATACGACACGTCGAACGGTGCAGATTGCAGTGGCGCTCGCCCTGATTTCCGGAATCGCCACGCTCTCTTTTTCGCAGTCGAACCCAAACCTGCAAACCTATTTCAAGGACTACATCGGGCTCAGCGACGACCAGATCGCCACGATCCGCAGCGGGCAAGCTTTCGCCAAGACTCTCCACTCGCGCATTGCGGATGAGATTTTCGTATTCGGCGCTGTTTACATCCACGCCTCGCCGGAAGACTATCTGAAGTTCTCGCGCGATTTCGACCGGCTCCGCCAGCTTCCCGGATACCTCGCGATCGGAAAGTTCAGCGATCCACCGCAACTTTCCGATCTGAAAGGCTTCACCTTCGATAGCGAGGACATCCAGGCGTTGAAGGATTGCAAACCGGGTCACTGCGAAATTCAGATGCCGACCACCTCGATTGAAGAGATCCATCAATCCGTTGATCTGTCCGCTCCGGACGCGGAAGATCAGGTGAATCAGCTTCTCCAGAAAACGGTGATCGAACGTCTCGTCGCTTACCAGCAGGAAGGAAACCAGGTCCTGGGCGTATACAACGACAAGCGCAATCCGACGGAGGTTCCCGAGCAGTTCCAATACATGCTGAGCTATTCCAAAGCTCTGCCGAGGTACCTTCCGGACTTCTACAATTATCTTCTGACGTATCCCGCCGGGAAGCCCGCGAACGTCGAGAATTCTTTCTACTGGGCCAAGGTGAAATTCGGGCTGAAGCCGACCTTACGCGTGGTCCACGTCGTGACGATGCGAGGCGAAACTCCCGACGATCCTGCGTATGCGATCGCCGAAAAACAGCTGTATTCAAGCCACTATTTCGAGACCGCCCTCGACCTCACATTCTGCGTTTCCGACAACTCGGACCCGAAGAATCCCGGATTCTACCTGATTATGGCGATGGGTTCGGAGCAGGCAGGCCTTACGGGTTTCAAGGGATCGATCGTTCGAAAAGTCGCGGTGGACCGGTCCGCCTCGTCGCTTCAAAAGTCCCTGACGGCCATCAAGGGCGCTTTGGAGAGCCCCCAGTAGCGTTTGTCCTTCCGCTCTGTGGGCGCTGGCCGTTCGTCGAGGCATTTTGGAGACGCCCCGTCGATTCTGTGAGACATTTTCATTTGCCGCTTTAAGCTCCGAGGAATCCTGCTTCATGAACTTTGGCGACGGGAGGTCTGTCGATGGCCGCGAGTCTCCGGCGAATATCCGTACCGCTTTTATTGCTTCTGCAAATGTCGTTCCCACCCTTTTCTGTGGCGCAGCAGCCGCCGGCGGGCTCAGCCGGTTCGCTGCAACTGACTCTGAAGGAAGCCGTGCAACTTGCGCTCAAGCAAAATCCCGAACGCATCATCGCGCGACTTCTGATTTCCGAGAGCGACCGCAACAGTCAGATCGCCCGGTCGGAGCTGCTTCCCCAGGCCGGCATCGCCGCTGCCGGCTCGTTGAATCAATACAATATCCAGAGCATCGAACGCAGCGAGGTGCGGGCGCCGGCGGGCCCTTTTGCCTACCTCCAGGCGGGTCCGGTTTTCTCGCAAACAATCTTGAATCTTCCGCTGATTCGCGGGTATCAGATCGGCCGGGAAGGCACGCGCGAGTCGCGCGCGGATGAACGGACGACGCGCGAGACTGTGGTGGATGCGGTCGTGGACCAATACCTTCTGATCCTCCGAGCCACGGCTTTGCGCGACGCGGCCAAGGAGCGGGTCGCGCTTGCGCAGCGCCTCTACGATCAGGCCACGCAGTTGCATAAGACGGGTGTGGGATTGAATATCGACACGGTGCGCGCCAACGTCGAATTGCAGAACGAGAAACAAAACCTGATCGACGCGGAGACCGAAACGCGCACGAGCGCATACGGTCTGGCGGAGTTGCTGGATCTGCCGCGAGACCAGGAGCTGGAAGCGACGGACCAGCTCGGTTTTTTCCAGCTACCGGCGCTGGACAGAGAATCGCTGCTCAATGAGGCGATGGCTACCCGCCCGGAGATCGTGTCGCTCGATTCGCAGAGGCGCATCGCCCAATTGTCGGTGGATTCTGCTCGCGACCAGCGTTTACCCCAACTGAATTTCTCAGGCGTGTGGTTTTATCAGGGGGCGCATTTCAACAACGGCATCCCAACCTACACCTACGAGGTGTCGATGGAATTCCCGCTTTTCACCGGCGGGCGAATCCATGCAGACGTTGAGAAAGCTAAGCTTGAGGACGAGCGCATCGAAGAGAACCGCCGCGAAGTGGAGGCGCAGATCGTCGATCAGGTGAAAACAGCGCTCGATCAGCTGAACGCAGCGCGGAATGCGGTAGACGTCGCGAACCTTGGGTATCAGCTCGCCCAGGACGAAGTTGCCCAAGCGCAGCGCCGCTTCCAAGCGGGGGTCACGACAAACATCGAAGTGATCACGGCGCAAGACGAACTGGCGCGCGCCAGCGACAACCAGATTGATGCGTTGTACCGCTTTAATATCGCGCGCGCCGACTTGGCGAGAGCCACCGGCACGATCGAAAGCATGTATACCAAGTAAGGGGCGACGCGATCATGAGCTCACCAAACTCAACTCCATCCCCGCAACCAGATCTCCCCGCCGCCTCGGCCGATACCGCCGCAACCCCGACCGCTCCGGCTGTGCCTCCCCAGTCCGAGTCCTGGCGCGAGAGACTTAGGAACTTAGATCCGCTCCTGAAGGTCGCGATCGTGGTGGTTCTCATCGCGATCGGAATCATCTGGTACGTCTACTCGGGCCGCGTGACCACGGACGATGCGCAGGTCGATTGTCACATCACCGCTATGGCCCCGCAGGTGCCGGGCTATGTCGTCGCGCTCTACATCAACGACAACACCGAAGTGAAGCAGGGCGACCTGTTGGTGCAGATCGATCCGCGCCCGTATCAGGCCGAAGTAGACCAGGCGCAAGCCAACCTGGATGTAGCAGAGGCACAAGCCAATTCGGCGAAGCTGCAAATCGGGCTGACGCGCGCGGTTACCACTGAGAGCACAAGCGGCGCCACGGCTCAGCAGGAATCCGACGCAGCCACCTACGCGAGCTCCCAGGCACAGCTCGAACAATCAGCGACAGCGAATCTGCAGGTGGCCGAGGCTGATGTGGCCGCAAAGCGCGCCACAAACGATCGCGCGCAAAGTGACCTCGCCCGTTACACGCCTTTGCTGGCCACCGACGACGTCTCCAAATTTCAATTCGATGCGGTTGAAGCGGCAGCGCGCGTAGCAAAGAGCGAGCTCGAAGCCGCCCAACAGCAATTGACCGCGGCGAAGGAGGCTGTGGAGATCGCGCGAGCAAACGCCAGATCAGCGCAGGCCCGCGTCTTGCGGTCTCAGTCGCAACTTCTCGAGACGAAGGCCCGCGAGCAGCAAGTGCCGATTACCGAGGCCGATTACAAGTCGGCGCTCGCTACGGTGGAGCGCGCGAAAGCGAGTCTCCAACAAGCCGAACTGAACCTCGGCTACACGCGCATCACCGCGCCAATCTCCGGGCAGATCACGCAGAAGGTCGTGGACCTGGGACAGTACGTGTCGCCGGGAGAGCTGCTGTTTACGATCGTTCCTTTGAATCAGGTCTACGTCACCGCGAATTTCAAGGAGACGCAGCTGGACGGCGTCGAGCCCGGCCAGCGGGCGCGTCTCCACGTGGATACGTACCGGCGGGATTTCGATGGAGTGGTCGACTCGATCGCGGGAGCGGCAGGTTCGCGGCAGGCGTTACTTCCCCCGCAAAATGCCACCGGCAACTTCATCAAGGTGGTACAGCGCATCCCGGTGAAGATACTGGTGAAGCCAAGCAAGAATCCGAATCTGGTGTTGCGTCCCGGCATGAACGTCGAGGCGACCATCTATACCCGCTGACCGGAGAAGAGCCCGATGTCCTATCTAGTTGGAAATCCTCCGGAAGCATGGGAACTCGAAGAGGAACGATTCCTTAGCAGCTTGGTGTCGGCTCTCTCCCAGCGACGCCGAATAGCCATTCTCCTTACCGTTGGCATGGTTACCGCCATCGAAATCTCCAACCGCCTCTCCATCAACGTGTTCCTGCCGGACATGCAGGGCA